>VFSW01000915.1_pt1 | contig 43651 bp, 74 predicted proteins | sample 5358111 | NCBI WGS metagenome assembly VFSW01 (sample SAMN11554181, study PRJNA540505) | mine drainage metagenome | isolation source: sediment from site ElyBrook_90M | place: USA: Ely Copper Mine, Vershire, VT | collected 2017
CGTGAGGGTTCGACTCCCTCCCCGAGCACTTGACACAAGGAGTAGCAATGTAGCAAGAGGCACACGTGATGTACGTTCTTTCTGGAGATGGGTTCTTCAGAGAGGAATCGAAGCTAGAAGAAGCAGAACATTGGTTGAAGCACTTTAGAGAGCAGGGTAAGAAGAACATCCGGTTGGTCAAGAGAACGACGATTTACGAAGTTCTTTACCCTGAATCAAACGGGGTCGTGGCGGAACGGTAGACGCGGCAGACTTAGGATCTGCTGCCGAAAGGCATGAGAGTTCGATTCTCTCCGGCCCCACTAATCTGTTGAAGCTAATGCCGAGATGTGACACTAATGTACTACTTCGGCTGTTGGCGGCTCCATACTAATGATGGTCATCGCCTGTACCGTCCAGAAGGTAGTTCGGCCTGGCGGCTACTGATGGATGGTGGCCTTCCCTGGACAGCCGCTCAAATAGACACCGGTCTCTGTCCTCACGGCGTCGGTTTAACGGCTCAGCAGCCTGAAGGCGCGGCGCTACTGCATCATAAGAAGGGCTGGACGGCCCTGGCTTTTTGGGACCGTAGCGCTGACCGACGGCGGAATAGCAACAGTGTGCAACAGTGTGCAACAGTGTGTTCTTGATAGAAAAGACGTTGGACTTTGAACCTATGCTTGTAATATCAAAGCAGGTCTTTCCACAGATCTGGGAACGAATTCGGTTCGAAGTGAAACTAGCAAATAATGGCCCGGTGGCGTAACGGTAGCCGCGCCTGACTCAAAATCAGGTGGAGAAATCCGTGAGGGTTCGACTCCCTCCTGGGCCACCAAAGAGGTAAATGTATGCTACTTGGTGAGAAGCTTTACGAAGTCCGCAATGCAGCTAAGAAGACAATCCGACATCTAGCCGAAGAGCTTGGATGGGCACCACAGTATCTTAGTGACGTCGAGCATTGCCGTCGATTGCTTACGCCAGACCAGGTAGCTTTGCTTTCCAAGGTCTTCAAGACCGACCTGTCCAAGTATCCGATGACCAGGCTGCCAACTGCCAAAGAGAAGGCCCTCTTGGAGAAGCTCGGAACTGGTTGCACCTGTCCGAATTGCTTGATCCTGAAATCAGCATGAAATCACGTCGCAGTTCCATCATGTGGTCGATGGCTTGCGACGTGATGAAAGACCAGGTCAAAAGAGACATGGAAGCGGATTTCGTTACTCGCCTTGTAGATGGATTGTCAAACGACAAAGAAGCTGACCGATGGCATACGGCATGCTATAAAAAACTGACACCAGAGCTACTAAATATCGCTCTGGCAGATCCTTCAAGGCTCGTCCGCCGTCGGGCGATTCGGCATCCGAATGTTCAGGCAGAGAACATAGAACTCGCGCTGAAAGACAATGACCTAGACGTTAGGAAAACAGCGGCCTCCAGGCACACCATTACGCCTGAGCTACTTTGGAAGGCACTAAACGACAAAGAATACAGCGTCCGTCTCTCAGCCATTGGTAATCCGAAGCTGACAGCAGAGCATATTCAATGGCTGTTGCGTAACGAGAAAGATCCACGAGTTGTTCTGCGTTAGCGTTCTTGTGTTTCATTGAAGCCCAAAGAAGTAAGGCTTCGGAATGAGCTGGAATTCAAAATCCGTTTGGAAGGATTGGATCCAGACACAACAACTCCATACACAGATGACATGAAGAACAAGATTTGAACTTGTTAAGGAAGCGTGGCCGAGAGGATTAAGGCAGCGGTCTTGAAAACCGCCAGGGTCAACCCTCGTAGGTTCGAATCCTACCGCTTCCGCAAAATTTTGAAATGGAAGGGCAAGCCAATGTCTGGTGATGGCACCTGTCTCGAAAACAGGCGAGCGATGAGCCTTGAGGGTTCGACTCCCTCCCCTTCCGCTATTTATGGTTTGATCGATCCGAGAAGTGGACATCTTAGGTACATTGGACAAACATACAAACTGCTTCCTCTCAGATTGCTTCAACATATTAGTAACGCTAAGGCTAATCGGAAAGCTCATGTTTATTCCTGGATAAGACAATTGCTCTTGCTCAAATTAGAGCCTGAAATAGAAGCATTAGAAGAGTTTCCTACTGGTATTCCTTTTGAAGAATTAGATGAAGCTGAAATTTTTCAGATAGCCTACTGGAAATTTCTTGGTGCCGAGCTAACTAATCACACAGAAGGTGGAAAGGTTTTTCGGTTTACTGAAGAATTCAAAAAACAAGTTTCTGCGAGGAGCAAATAATTCACGTTTTGGAACGCATCTTTCTGAAAAAACAAAGGAGAAATTAAGTGTCACTCAGAAAGGCGAAAGGAATCATAATTTCGGAAAGAAACATACTACAGAAGCTAAAGCAAAGATGCGTGCTTCAGCCTATAGGCGCATTGGAAAACGACATCCACATAAAGGAGTTAAGCGTGGTCCAATGCCAGAAGTTGTAAAAGCTAAAATCAAAGCGACAAAAGCTAAGAAAGCAGCTAAATGAATTTGGAAGGGCTACCCGATGGTTGGCGACGGGATCTGCTTGGAAAGCGGACGAGCCTAAAAAGCCTTGTGAGTTCGATCCTCACCCCTTCCGCTATGAATGAGATAATCAAGCGAGCATTTGAGTTCTATGAGGCTAACCCGAAATACGAAGAGCCACCGAAGTTCATTGTTCGTGGCCAGCCGACAGCCAAATACGAAGAATACATCCAGCGGGGTTTGACCAGGATGGCGGAAGAGGAAATCAATCTTGAGATCCAATTCACAGGAGAGAAAGAAGTTAAAGTAACAAAGGGTTTCGTTGGTTGCCTCAGCTATCCATTTACTTACGAAAATGGCAATTGGATTCTGTCTGCTGTGAATCGCCGAACTGGTCAGCGTAATCACTGGCTTGAGACTCAGGAAGAAAAAGAGGTGACTAAGAAAATTGTCAAGATTCTGACAAGCTTGATCACTGAGAAACACTTCAAGGAAGCTAATCGTGTCATGACAGCCAATGGTGTACGTCATTACGTCGAACAGCGTAAACAATTGCTTGAGGAATTGATTCCGAAGACAGATACTTGCATTGTAGAAATGATGATGGAGTATGAAAGCCTAAAGTAAATTGGAGAGTCCGTCCTGCGTCGGCTGCCAGGTACTTGTAAACAAGAGACCCTAATAAGGTCCGGGGGTTCAACTCCCTCACTCTCCGCTATATGACAGGGAGCAATACATTCTCAAGATCTCTATCAGAGATCAACGAGGTTGGGTAGAAGTTCGCGGTCAGTTGGGCGTTGATGACAATGATCCGTTCCAGAAACTGATCGACAGTCTTCCAGATTTCTTTGTTTCGTCATTGATGAGTAGCGTGGAGCCCGTTGTCGTTGTTCCCTGGGACCGCTATAAAGTAGTCTATGATCTGTTGTTGAAGTTACTCACAGCGAAAGGAGAAGAAGTCATACTGTAGTGTGCTAGCGTTGCCCCTGTAGCTCAGCCTGGATAGAGCTGCGGACTTCTAAGCCGTAGGTCGGGGGTTCAAATCCCTCCAGGGGCGCAACCACAAAGGATGGGAACCATATGGAAACTCTTGTACTGAATGCCTACTACGAACCTGTAGCTCGGGTTCCGTGGACACGGGCCATCACACTGCTATACGAGACTAAGCAGGCTGAACTTGAAAACAGACCGTACGAGCTGAAGGTAGAGCTCGTCAAGACCTACGAGGACCGTAGGGTCAGGTCTGCCTATGAAGATTGGGCGATGCCCTCTGTCATCCGCTGGCTCAAGATGACACCCAATCGGAAGAAGGCGGTCAAGTTCACAAGGGAAAATGTGTTTTTGCGGGACAATGGCAAATGCCAATATTGTGGAGTTGTTCTTTCTAGAGATCGTAAGGCGCCTGATTGTTTCACTTACGATCATATCGTCCCACGCGCTAGGGGTGGCCAAACTACCTGGGAAAATGTCGTTGTTTGTTGTATCACATGCAATCAGCGGAAAGGAAATAAGACTCCAAGAGAAGCGGGGATGAAACTGTTATCTGTCCCTGTCAAACCAAAGAAATTGACTGAAAGTCTACGGCTTCACTTGAATTGGTGTGTGGGTATGCCGAAGGAGTGGCGTTCCTATATACGAAATGATCTGTACTGGAATGATGTACTAGAAAATGATATGATATAATCCTGTATCGCGGAATTGATTGACGGAGACGACTATTGGTATATTGCAGGGCCGGATCTTGCGTTGGTGCCCCGTCAATCAATTCCGTAAGGAGCTGGAGATGTCTTCGAGCAAATCAGCTTTCCTTTACGAAATATGGGGACACATGGTTGGGTTTGGATTCATGATCAATCTGAATCTAAGATGATTGAAAAGTACCTCCGGGACAGCCTGTATTTGAATGACGAGTTGGTGAATAGCAATAACGAGTAGGAACAAATCGGCGTGAGTGGTGTCTTTCTGAACCCTCACGCCGATCTTTTATTCAGCGTTCAGAAATCACAAACACCTACTTATAAGTAGGTGTTATTTTATGAAGCAGTTGGTCTTTAAGAGATTCTCCCACAAATTGTTACCACAGGTAACGGCGACTTTACAACCTTACGTTGGTTTTGTTTATTCTTCAAGAAACTCTGGCCAGAGATTTTAAGGTAACGTAACCCAGGAGTTCGGATGCTGAAAGCCAAAAAGAAGCCTTCCTATTCCTTCCAAGAAAACCTTGTAGACAAGGTCATCTCCAAGCTCAAGACAAAGGGAGAATGTGTCTTGGCTGCGGCTCCTGGAGCCGGGAAGACCAACATGGGTATCGCTATCATCGAGCACTTCGCCGCAAAGGATGATTCTAGGATCCTCGTCCTTCCACACGGCACTAAAGTTCTAAAGAAACAGTTTCTCTCGCGTCTCGGAGAAGAGGAACGAGATTTTAGTTACGCCCCTCTACTTGGAAAGAATATTCCCTCTGCCCAAGTTCATGTCGCTTTGCCTCATTGGGGAGGTTTTAAGACGGCCAAATTTTCAGATTATCAGTTAATGCTTACAGATGAAGGTCATCAGTTCACTTTCGCTACGATGCATCAAAGAATTCAAAAGCAGAATTCAAAAGCAAAGAAACTCTATTTGACTGCTACACCGTCCCCCTTTGTCAGAATGAATCAGGAAAGGGAAATGCACGGTGAAGCTAAGATACCTATAGAAATCGTTTCTCTTCAAGATTTGTTGCAACTTGGCATCATTACTGACCCAGAGATTGAGATCGTAGGAACCGACCTTCCTTTCTATCTTCAGCACTTCACAGATGGGGAACTCAGAGGTGAACCAAAGTTCACCGACAAGCAAATTGCCGCTGGTATGGGTGAAGCTCTAAAGGCGCTTCTCAAGAAAATCTACCCGCAGTCCGACACTTGGCAAGATGTCTTTCACAAATTAAAGAAGACTTTAGTCATTGCCCATAGCCAGCACCAGGCTGGAATCATTTTTGACTACCTGAAAAAGTCTGGAGTTAGCGCAGAGATTTCAACCATTCTGACAGATGCTGAGGCAAAGAATGTAGATAGATTTCTGCAACAGCCAGAAGTCGAGATCTTGATCGTTGTCCGTCGCTGCATTCTTGGTTTCAACTTCCCAGAATTGACGACGGCAATTGACTTCAGCTGTTCAATGAACCCAGATGTTCTTTTTCAGAGCCTATGCCGGGTCGTTAGAAAGAAAGGCAATCTGAAAAAGAGATTTATCAAAATCATCCCAAATAACCTGAAGCAAGCTTACCTGCATACAATGAGCTTTGCTACAGCCTTGTCATTGCCTGAAATCATTTCAACGTATGACGGAAGATGGAGCTCGACCGCCATCCCCAGACTCGTCGCTGAAGGAATGGCGGTTATCCCGAAACATGGCAAAACCAAACTCTCCTTCAGGGCTCCGCAACGAATCCTTCTTGAAAAGGTAATGACTTTTTCTGAAGTTCACGAGATGGTCACTAGGAAGACCTGGAAAGTGGCCTGGACTACATTTGACCAGGTCAAAGAAATGTATTACAATGGCCCACATAAATGGGCAGTTTATGAACTTAAAAAGGATGCCAAGAAGTATAAGACGAGGGGTGAATGGCGTGAGAAATCCGGGCGAGCCTACCGCGCTGCCTATTCTCGTGGTCTGATGGACGAATGTTGTGCGCACATGCCGCCAAGGAGAATAAGAGATTGGTCAGTTAAAGATCTGAAAAGAGACGCCAAAAAATACACGAAAAGAGTGGATTGGCAAAAAAAGTCGCCAGCTGCTTACGCTGCTGCCTATAAACTTGGTCTTGTTGATATTTGCTGTTCACACATGAGGAAAAGGCATTCTTGGACCAAAGAAGCTCTTTTGGCTGACGCTAAGAAATATACGACAAGATCTGAATGGCAAGACAAATCACATTCTGCCTATCAGGCAGCCCGTGAAAAAGGACTGCTGTCTCTGTGTTGTAAACACATGATTTGGTTGCGTCCTTTGCGGCCAAATGAGAAATGAAGTTTTCCTCAGAAGATGATTTTGATGATCCCACTTGGCGTTCTCGTCACTTACAATACTTCGCCGAAGCCCTTGAACCAACAGCACCTATGAGCTGGATTTTTGTTCTGACCAAGCATAGTACAAAAACCGAAGAAGAATTTTCCGAAAGACTTAGACGAGCCTACGAATACATGCCGGAGGAAATCACCAACGAAGAAAATAGCCAAGTATGTTTGAGGTCTTCTTTGAGGAATATCTATGAATTCAACCTAGGAGCTCACCTTGACAAACGAAGAAGAATTTCTCAACCGACTTTCTGGCATTCATGACGCCGTTTGGTTCACCAGGCCGATTGAATGGGAAGAGCGCATTGACGTCATCTGTCACCAAAAACCTCCAGAGGAAGAAGAGCCTGTAGTCCTGATGAAAGGAGAAGCAGTTTATTTGGAAGATAAGCATTTCTTAGTCTCAGCTGTAACCAGTGATGGACGGACTTGGCTAGAGTCATATGCAGAGGAAGAAGATTTCGGCAATGGTTTCGTCTTCGGTAGGTACTGGAAGCCGCCGGAACCTTGGCCACCGATAAATGACCCGAACGAAGGTTACTTGTCCTTAATCTGTTGTTTATAGTCTAAATGCCAGCGCCAACCGGTCGGCTAGCCTCTTTGTTTCCTGGTGTCTTAATGGCACTTGTCAGGTTTAAGAAGCAGGGAGCCGATAATTTCACTTCGACCGAATTGCTTAAGCACTGCCCAGACGAAGTCCAAGGTAAGGACCTTGGCAACATTCTTCTGAAGCTAATCAAAATGGGAAGCCTGATTGCTTCACCTACAGGTAAACGTCTTCCTGGTGTCCCCTATTCCTTTGGAGCAACATTTGAAACAACAATTGAGGACTTTGTAACAACTGACAAGTTCTCCAAAGGAGTTGTAGATGAGTGTCTAGAAGGCAAGACGCTTAATCTCAATTGTTCGCCGCTTAACTGGCAGCCGCACGTGTTGTTTAGGTAACTATGGACGACCTGACCGAAACGAGAAAGTTCGTTGAGACGGTAACCAAAGAGGCGCTTGGTTTGAATGCCAAAAGCAACACCACTCCCGTAGGGGCACTCTTGGCTCCTGAAGGTGAGGTTGCCACGCAAGTGGTCGCGCTCACTAACACGGGGGTAACCAATCCCCAGCTCTGTTCAATTCCCGCGCAAGCGGAGGGGAGTGGTGTTGCTTCTGCCGTTCAAGTCGATGAGTCCGAGAAAGGAACGACTGTCGTCCAGTTTTCGTTGATTAGCCATCCGCAGGAACCCCCACAGCAGTGGGAATTGCTGTGGGCGAACACCAACATCATGCATCGTATCAAAAACACAGCCATTAGCGAGTGGCATCGCGCGGCCTTGAGACCGTCGAATGGAAATCCGAATAAGCAAGTCTTGGACAGGACAGCTGTCTCAAATGCTGTCAAGCAGCTTCTGGAACGAGAGCGGGCTTACTGGGCCAAAGAGCTGCTGGAGAGGGAAAAGCGGAAAACCCGTGCTGAGAAAGCGGTCATTAAGGCACGTAAGAATCCCGGCCCTGATTTGTCCAGGATTGAAGCGGAATACGAAAGTGCGGAACGAGCAGTCTTCAAGGCGCAAGTTCGGGCGGACCTGCAAGTTCCGTCCGCAATTTACGATAATCAAGTTCATCTAATGGGGAAGAGGTACAAGCTTTACTCGAAGGCCGCGTTCCGTGGAGATAGGTCACTTGACAGTTTCAAGAAAGGTCAGCCTATCCAGTGGAAGACTAGCTGCTGGGGTTTCGCGAAGGGCACACAGAAGGGTCATTATAGCCTCACCGTCCCATTGACGATGAATGGGAGTCAGCATTCATTCACCTTCGATTGTATTCCTGATGGTCCGACGATGTATCATCGGGCTCGGCACATGGTTGACCAGGAGCTTCTTGAGGCTGGTCTGGTGGAGCTCTGTGACGCCAGGATTACCCATTCCAAGCGCGAGGGAAAGACCAAGTGGTTTGCGAAGCTGACCATTAGGGACCGAGTTGACAGCCGACCGGATAGTGCTACAGGTGTGGCTGCACTTCGCCGAGGCATTAAGAATGCCTTCGTCATCGCCTTTGAAGACGGTGACGTGCGCTATTTCAACGGAGAAGAAGTTATTGCCTTCAAAAGAAGGATGGAGGCTCGCAAAAAGTCTCTTGGACGAAGAGGTAGCCCGCTCGCTATTGGTTCAGCCGCCAGGGGACGTGGTAAGCTACGGCGCTACAAGGCTTGGATGAAGATCTATGAGGCCGAAAAGCGCTACGTTGATTGGCGTTGCAAGACCTGGGCAGCTGAATTGGTGAAGCTACTTGTTGCTCGGAAGGTCGGCGTTTTGCTACTCCCCGTCATTGGTGGCGACAAGGACATGAAGGATGCTAACGACTACATTCAAGCACTTCTGTACAAGTGGCCATTTTCCGAGCTTGGTGAACGCATCAAGGCAGCCTGTGCCAAGAAGAATATCAAGGTCATTGAATACGAGCCGAAGTTTGACGCTCGTCGCTGCCCAAAGTGCCAGCATGTGCACGACAAGCGTCAGGTCGGTACTTTCACTTGCGAGATTTGCGAGTACAAGCGGCCAGCAGACCAGGTGCTCGCCTGGAATGGTTTGCTTTCTGTCATCGGGAAGGAGCCGCTGGAGCGCAACGAGAAGCTCGCTGAGGAGATAGACAAGAAGGTCCAATCCATCAAGAAGAAGGCTGAAGAGGAAGAAGCCACTACCTAAAGGAAAGTCAATGCCCAAGTCACCTAGCACAGCAGAGCTTAACAAGCTTAACCAGTGGCTGCAAGAACTCAAAGAAGCCAAACGGCTTGCAGACCAGGCAGAATTCAAGTTCATGGAGCTTTGCCTGGAGTTTGAAGCGACAGGTCTCTGGCATGTCAAATACACTAGCCCAGAGGAATGCTTCGAGGCCAATGGGCTTTTGACCAAAGGCTTTTACAGGCGCTACAAGCGTTTCCGTGACGAGCGAGGCTCTTCGGAAATCAAGGTGATCGGTGTTCAGGCTGCTGTTAACGCCATCACGTTGCCCCCTGAACGGCGCGAAGACTACGTCTCGACAGCTAAAACGTACGTCGAGACGACCGGCCGCATGTTTACTGCTGAAGAGGCAAGAGTCACGAGGCTGCGCATTGGGGCCAAAGATCCAGAGCCAAGTAGGGTTTATCCCGAGCCTGGTGAGAGCACGAAGGCAGATCTGAAGACGGAGCTCAGAAGCAAGGAAGCAGAATTGAGCAAGCTCCGTGCTGAGAATACCGAGCTCAAGATCGAGAACGCAAAGCTCAAGGCAGAGAATGAAAAGTTGCACGAGCTACTGCTTTCAAAGAAGTTGACACAGCCACAGGCAGCTACTCCTTTGTAGTCTACGGTTATATGTGAAACACATTGTAGAGATTTCTGATTATGGTCGTCGTCTGTCTCTGGACCGAGGTTTCCTTGTTGTCAAAGCCGAGGATAAGGAAATTGGTCGAGTTCCGTTAGATGACATTTTGTCAGTTGTACTGAATGTAGCCGGCTGTGGTTTAACAGCGCCTGTTTTGCTCGCTTTAGTGGAGCGAGGAATAGGTCTCGTCATTTGTGGTGAAAAACATTTGCCTAAAGCTTGGCTATTGCCTGTGGGCGGACATCATGCACAAACCAAAGTCATTACAAGGCAAGCTAAAGCCTCTCAATTCTTCAATAGCCAATTGTGGCAAATGGTCATACAACTTAAACTGATGAGTCAAGCAGCCGCTGTTGAAGCTATCGGCGGAAGAGGACAAGGTCTGAGACTGCTTGCAGAAAAAGTAGAGGCAGGTGACCCAAGCAATATAGAAGCTCAAGCAGCCAAACGTTACTGGACTAGTTTCTTTGGATCTGAATTTAGACGAGACAGAGAAGCTGAAGATATTAACATAGGATTAAATTACGGTTATACTGTTCTGCGAAGTATGGTTGCCAGAGCCGTCGTCAGCCAAGGTCTTCATCCCTCCCTAAGCCTTAAACACAACCGAGATCCATTAGCGCTTACAGATGATTTGATGGAGCCTTTTAGACCATTCGTTGACTTTCAAGTTAGAAACCTTCAAGTGCTAAATATTCCTCTGAATAAATTCTTTCGAGAAAAACTTGTTGATAGTCTTACCGAAAAGCTTCCAAATCGTGTGGAGGAATTTGTCCATTTGATTTCAAAATCGTTTCTTGAAAACAAGATTCCAAACTTAACAGAAGGGAAGGCCTGTGTGGTTGATAGTTTGTTTCGACCTCCCAACGAAGGAACCAAGCACGAGTCACTTTCGGAATGCCTTACTAGCACAGGGATTTTGCAAGATACAACTCTCAATCTATGCGAGACAAATCCCAGGGTTGGAGAAGACCTTAGTGAAAAAATAACAGAAGCAATGCCGAAAATGGGGCAGGTGATTCTTTTGAGTCTGACAGATAAACAATTTCACGATATTCTAAGAATAGAGAATGGTCAGATCGTCAAATACCAAGAGCCAAAATCTCTTTTGTCATTTTAGTTGTAGAAGGCAAGCCAGTAGAAGAGGTTATGGAAGACGAGGTAGTAGAAGAACCAATTTTTGAACAGAGCCAGAGGCTCCCGCACGCATATGCTGGCCGTCATAGAGGGTAGTAGAAGAACCAATTTTTGAACAGAGCCAGAGGTCAGTGTGCCCGCCGAAAGGGTGATTGTCTCGGTAGTAGAAGAACCAATTTTTGAACAGAGCCAGAGGAAGACGGTGCAGGTTCCAAGGCTGGTGGACGTCGGTAGTAGAAGAACCAATTTTTGAACAGAGCCAGAGGACTACGTCAAGGCTGGTGGCCGGACTGTGGGGTAGTAGAAGAACCAATTTTTGAACAGAGCCAGAGGACAATCGTAGAGGTGGACCCAGCTTTGGCAGGTAGTAGAAGAACCAATTTTTGAACAGAGCCAGAGGGACTACACACCACCCGCCAATACCCACCGTGGGTAGTAGAAGAACCAATTTTTGAACAGAGCCAGAGGACTGTCTTCTCGGAATGGGAACGACAGGTCGGTAGTAGAAGAACCAATTTTTGAACAGAGCCAGAGGCCGGATGGCACTATCGCTGCAACGCTGCTAGGTAGTAGAAGAACCAATTTTTGAACAGAGCCAGAGGATGAGGTGCTTATCGATGCCGAAATTCATGTGGTAGTAGAAGAACCAATTTTTGAACAGAGCCAGAGGGATGCCAGCACACCAGTCATTGCATACACAGGTAGTAGAAGAACCAATTTTTGAACAGAGCCAGAGGTGTGGTTCAAATTCATCCGAGGACTTTAGAGGTAGTAGAAGAACCAATTTTTGAACAGAGCCAGAGGTCACGTTCGCACCTATTCTGCAGAAAACGTCCGGTAGTAGAAGAACCAATTTTTGAACAGAGCCAGAGGACGAGGACCAGTACGCACCAGACGGCCAGTAGGTAGTAGAAGAACCAATTTTTGAACAGAGCCAGAGGTAGCCAATCCTTGTGTTCGACTTGGGCAACCGTTGCCAGGTCCAGGTGGCCAGAGGAATAGGAGTAAAAGGATAAAGGAACCATTTTGAATGGAGTTATAATCTGTTGTTAAGGCGTCGTGCTCTCTGTGACCCCAAGACCAGGCGTTCCACCTGGGCACAAGCACATCAGTCACCAGAACGCTACGCTCATGCGCTTGGCTGGACTGCCTTTCAAGGAGGCAACTGGGCACCATGAGACAGTCTATTCGGCTGAAAAAAACCTAGCCGATTGTGTCTTCCAGGTACTCCAGTTTACCCTGCGTCTGGGCGAGCGTGACAAGGTCATGTTGCTCGAGCGTTGTGGCCATGACAAAGCCTACCGTGCCAAGATCCTAGCTTCCAAGGTCCGTGCTAGTTCACTGACTGAGAATCCAATCGAGCTCGCGAGTTTCCTTGAAATTCCGATCTCCTCACTTCTTGTTAACCATGGAGAGACCGTCAGTGAGCATTTCTGCACGGGTCATCCAGACGGGCAGTTGACTGTTTGCTGCGAGTTTGAGGGTACTAAGGTCGTTAATCAAGCTGATACAAAGCGGCTAGAGGCGCTCTATCGACTTGGTCTCGTTCCACAGTGCCACGGCCTAGTGGCACTAAACTTGAATAAGAAGCGGTGGATCACGCTCGGCTACAGTCACAAAGTCATTAGAGACGGCAAGCGTTATCTCGCCTGCTGCTATCATGCTGGCTTCGAGGTAAATCTTGACCGGCTGGAACAGCTAGCCTGGGCAGCCAAGACGCCTGAATGTCACCGGAAGGCTGCACAGCGCTTGCTCAAAGGCGACCAGTTCGACGAGCTACTGTTTTAGACACAGAGCTTGTCGGACAATGCACAGACTGTCTCATCAAACCAGACGCTGAGCCGGTCTCTCCAGGTTGGTTCCAATAGTTCTGTCTTGGCTATCCAAGACAGAAGATTATTTTCAATGTGCGAAAGATTTCTTGAGGATGTGTGTTTACCTCTGAGGTAAAATCTCGCTAAATGTTTTTTAGCACGATAGAGGTCCATGTAGGTTTTCAGGGGACGAAATTGGACCTCACCGACCCAATTGCAAATTGCTACTCTGATGAACGCATTTGACAACATGAGTTCCCTGTCCCCAATACCTTGAAGGCGGGCGCGTAATTCAAACTCTTCAAATGTCATCTGACTCCGGTGGTTCTTCACCTTTACGAAATTCACCTAGAATCAAAGCCGCCAGATGCGGGAACTTTTTGGCGAGCGGAGGAAGCTCGCCAAACGTATCATTCAGTTTGGCCAGAGAGCTCATTAGCTGTTCAACTTGCTCGGCTGTCGGAAAGTGACCGTCTCGTTCCAAAGCCAATACCAACTTCGGTTTGAAGACAGACAGGAAAGCTTCTTTTCTCTCATCTGGAGAAAAGAGAGCATCGAGTTCCTCCAAGCAATACTTCAGGACTTCGTCAAACTTGCCACTGACCCGGTTCTCAAACTTCTGCTTGTTCGTGAACACTGGCATTAAGCGTCGACTTCCGGTGTTGGCCCATAGTAACGGGTCCGTTTGTATGGACTGTTGTGTTTATCCTTCTTGGCGTCCATCTGACAACCTAAAGGACAATGACCACCAGGACGTGAAGTTCTGGTGGTCATTGTCCGTCACGTAACCCGTACCTTTGCAGCGGGTAACAGCTCTTCGGATCAATCCGAAGGAGGAACTCTAATTGCTGTTCAACCTCACGCCTTGTCATTTTCAGCGTGTTGCCCCAAATGAATCACTGCGAAGCAATCAGGAGCATGCGCGCGGAAGTGCTTTTCCAGAACACATCCGCACCAACGACACTTTTTGTACTGTGGTCCCCAATCACCCCTGGACTGCACTGGCATGAGGCGCAACAACTCCGACTTGAGTTCATCAAGAGGCATCGTCATCACGATCCTAGGTTGTTGAACAGGAGATTACTCGAATATGTCTACGAGTTGTGCAGACAATTTGTCATTCGGACGGAGTGAGATACAACCTTCCTTGAGCCACCGCTTGAGGTCACGCTTACGCCGATAAGTGTCCTTCTTGTTCTTTACCGGCAGCGCAACATATTTTCTCTACTTCTCGGACAACCCAAGGATTAAGGTCGTCTAAGTAATAGGTCTCGCCAAGGTTAGGGTGGCGCTAGTTCTAGGCTTGAGCCACGTAGACGCCTGACAACGTCATATACGGGCTGGCCCATGCAGAACGAGGCGGTCACGAGCTCGCGCAAATGGCCAAACGAGAAGCCGTCAGTGGCCTTGACTAGCGCTGCCAACTTCTCTTCGTTCAGGTTGTCGTCCTTGAGCTTATCCACCAGATAAGCACGACGTCCAGCCGCAGGCGGGTAAGGCACTTCAATCTTACGAGCGAACCGACCTGGACGAAGAACACGCTGTGGGAGCTTATCTACATAGTTCGTTGTAGCCAGATACAACATGTTATCACAACTGTTCGTTCCATCCAGAAGCTGGAGGAGGGTGTGCTCATTCAGCTCGTCCACGTCTTCCAAAACGGCTAGGCAGCGACGACCAGGCTCTACTTCGCGGAAAGCCTTGAGACCGTCATTCAGGCTGTAGATGTCTGAATCTGCAAAGACGATGTCACCCTTCTTGATTAGGTCATCCATTGCGAGCTTGATCAAGCAGCTCTTACCTGAGCCGGGAGGTCCGAACATCAAAACGGCCCGGTTGTGGAGGAAGCCCCTCTTCTCATAGGCTTCCTTCTGGTTCCAGAAGTTATCCATCTCGCCCAGGATCTCGCTGTGGATTGGATCCTCAAACTTGAGCAGCGCGTCGGTGCTAACCGCCTGGCACTCAAAGATCGGCCCATGGAGCCCCGGTCTAATTGAGTAGATACCAGGGGCAAGCTTTGGGGCTAGCTCAATGTGCTCAGCGGGCTCGTAGGAATTGCCCCGCACGATAAATTGAACCAAGGCTTGTTTCTTTTCACCCTGCTTGGCGGCTGTCTTAGAACGCTGAGGCAAATAAGAAACAAGCTCTGAACTGATTTGGTCAATGCTAGCAGCGATGCGCTCGTGACCGCGCTTCTCTAGGTCCACCGCGACCTTATCAAGCCGACGAATCAAGCTCGCTGTCATTTTGTGCAGCTCCTTGACCAAATCGCCAGTTGGCCGTTGCTCAAAGGGCTTCCAATTCGGATGTTCACTTAGAAGCTTGAGTAGATCGGTCGCGTGCATCTGCTTTGGATGCTCTTTCTCTCCATGACCGAAATACTTGAGGTAGAAGTTTTCTTTGTCTGGCTTCTGAATGACGTAGGCCCCATAGTTCTTTGCCGGGTCGAGCCAAATGCCCTTGAGGTTTCCGCCGAGAATTGGAACGCCAGGAGTCGAAATGAAACGCTTCCAGATCCGGTCGAGCTCTGGATCTCTGGCGAGACGTTCTAGGAACTTGTTCATAATCTTTGTTACAGCATAAAGAGTTTATTTGTGTCACACCCACACTACAGTAGGGTTTCTTCAAGTTGAAGATACACTTGAAGCTACTTGCCGGGTGACCACCGGAACTACCTGGAATCTTCTTCCAAGATACTTGATCGGATGAGTAAATGTCAGACGTGATGGTAATTCTTCTCGTTTGATATTTACTATCTTTCCGTGGGCTCCAATTGAGCGTATGTTTACGGCTCCGATTACATCCCTAGGAAGAGTGTACTTGCAGGACTTGCAGGTATAAGTACGTGAGGCTTTCTTCCGTCGCCCGCATACAGGACATGTCTGCGAGGAATAATGCTCTTCAATTGGAGGTTCTACTTTGCTCATCTTGTATGACAACATCTGAATGATTTTGCCATTACAAGCTTCACTTACTTGCTGAGCCGTCTTGTGATTCAATTTTTGTGCTGCTTTGTTGAAAGCTTTTCCAATAAAAACTTGACTATTCGGAAACTCATTAGCTACTTTACGAGTAGCTTTGTGTAAGATATCTTTGGTTTTAACTCTGCATTTATCAAGCATCTTATACTTACGCCTCTGAAGTCTCTTCCATCTTCTTCCATCTTTCTTTAGCTTGGATTGTTTTTCTTGGAGTTCAGCTAATTTCATATTGCGATACTGATTAATAGCTTTCACTTCTCTACCAGAGATGAGTAAATCCTTCTTTCCATCTGTAGCTGAGATGAGGGTATTGATTCCGAGATCTATACCAACAATACTATCCAGCTTAGAAGTCTTTGGTTTCTTCATCTCAAAGACCAAATCTATCTTGTTGAAATGAAGATTGGCAGCTATAAATCTAAAATCAGCAGGGAACTGAAGGTTCTTGGGAATTTTGACGTAAAGGCGCTCACCATTACGGCCATGTGAAAGAATCAGCCAATTTCCTCTAACACCACAAGCTTGATTCGTATAGGGGACTGTGTAATACTTTTTCTCTTTGGTAGGATAACGAGCCTCTTTGTCTCCTTTTTCTCTCAGAGTATGAATAGTTTTGATTGCGCCTAGAAATTTGACGATGATATGATACCTAGAATGGCTGTGTAGATTTGGATATTTGTTTTGTACTAGTTTACATAATTCTTCTATGCCAGGCCAACGTTCTTTTTTTGCTCTGGCTTTCTGATGATATTTAACGAGCTCTGTCCATAAGGCTCCTGCTTCCAGCCTGGCCTTCTTTTGTATACTTTTGGCCATCCTTGTTTGTGGAAACCAGGAGAATTGGACCGTTCGGAGCATTCTACTGAGATAGAATATAAAGAGATTATTCCTTTAATACATAGATTTTACAAAGGAAGAAGAATGTGGATGTCTCTTCCATTGGCTTGGGGCGAGAAGGAATGATTCTCTCTCATAAAATAGAGCATCTGAAGGATAGAATTCATGATTGCCCTCACTGCGGACTCAAGCTTGATCGTGATCTGAACGCATCGTTGAATATCTTGCAGAGAGGAATTCAGAAATTCAAAGAGCTCGGGAAGAGCTCTGTGCCGAAGTCTGGCCTAGACATCGTAAATCTTGATACAGGAGTGTCAAGTATATGAATCCAAAAGTGTCCCATCTACACCCAATTTATCGTCAGATCGCTAATAAGTACGCCAAGCAGAAGTTCCGAGATTATGGTATCTTTGGTCTGAGTGTCAAAGAGATCGCAAAAGTGATGAAAAGCACTAAGCTTGGCTCAGAAGACATTGAAGTCTTCGAAGCGCAACCAGAAGTCTTGGCTGTTTTAGCTCATTCAAAACAGGGAGAAGATTTCCTAAATAAGTTGAGAACTTATCTGCCGGATGAGACAGCGGAGTTGATGGAAACCGATCTCTATTAAGCGTTTTATTTTTTCCTCGTTTGGTTTGTTATACCTAGTGAGGCAGCCCTCCTGTAGTATTGCGCTCAAGGGATCCCCCCTCCCCCCAGAGCTCAGTCCAGGTTGGCTGCCTTTTTCTTATGACCGGTCGTAAATTGATTCATGGCTGTACGTATCAGGCAGGGAAGGTCAAGTTCGGCCAACCTCTAGAAGCTTTTCTTGGATACGGTGACAGTCATCCATTCATCCTGTATGCACCGGCTATCAGGCTTTATGGTGTGGGCAAGAGTTACAACGCCGCTGTCAATGACCTGGGTGCGAGCATGATTGAGTTGTACGAAATCTATAAGGACACGCCCGAACGGAAGCTCCACGAATCAGCCAGGGACGAACTGGCGCGTTTGGCAATCTACATAACGGATCGGTGACGGCATGAAGGTTGGCGAACTGTTAACGCAAATGCAGCCGCCGAAATGGCTGAGAGAAGCTGAGGCAAGCGGATGGAAAGATGGTCCTGGTCGAGAAGACGATGCAGGACCAGGCCAATTTGATTGAACCTTACGCCTTCAAATTCATCGAAGGTTACGTTGAAACAGAGAAGTCAATACCTGCCAAAATCACTAGCCAAACTATACGCCCACCCTTGGTCATTGACGAAGAGAAGAAGCCTTGGTACAAGCGCATTCTAGGAGTCTGAAATGACAGAGCAAGATTACAAAACAAAGTACGAAACATTGATTCGTATTTTGAATCGTGACTCCGGGCTTGGTGTCTATCCCCTGGGTCACATGAAACACGAAGAACGTGACAAGGCCAAGACAACGGATGAGTATAAATGTGGTTGGGATGATGCCGTCCTGGCCACAACTAAAAAACTCACGGAGATCACGGAGATATTAGAGACAGCAGAAAAAGGTGTTGATGAAGATCTGGCGCTTCTGCTTGCGGCGGATGGCTATGTCTTCTACTCAGAAGAAAACGAGTTGATGCTGAACATGAACGATACTTGGGCCTGGGCCTTGAGTTGGTGCCCTATAGTTCCCCCGGACCAGATCCCAGAGGTCGCAAGGTTGTTCAGAACATATGGTAATGCTGGCCTCATGTACTGGCATAGCTGCCAAGAGAATAACATGAGATCAGAATTCGAAGACAACAACCGAGCTATTGACTTTATTCGACATGAAGAGAAGATCCGCAAGAACGAGCCGGATCACAACAAGAGAGCATATCTGAAAATAAAGTACACGCTAGGCGAAGAGATAAATCAGCCTGCTCCAACAACCGGCGAAGTGAAGAAGCCCTGGTACAAGCACATCTTTTTCGGGTCGTAGCTCAATAGGGTTGTTTTGCAGCAAGTAGTGGTGTGGTGAACCAGCAGTTGCAGCAGTTAACCAGCTGAGAGCACAGTCTTAAGTTGGGGGTGTTCGGAGACAACGTTTCTGGTTGGCTTCTAGAAGTGACTCGGGGCACAGCTAAAGGTCGCCTTAAACGGGGAATCTAAAGAGCCTGAGATGAATGACTGAAGATGGTGGTTCGAATCCATCCGGCCTGACCCGAGGAGGTTGTCAATTTGCCGCAATTGGCTGTTTCAATGAACCGACGCAAGAACAATTGAAAGAGTGGGAGAAGCAGGATTCATATGGCTTGTACAAACCTAAAGGAGATTACTATTGTGCTATTCACGCATGCGAGTATGAATGTGAACTGCCACAATGGCTTGAAGAGTTGTTCAGAAAATTATCTCAAGTCAAAGGGCATAGTCTGTCGCACGCCAAGCCCCGTGTTTGAGGTAATACGCTGTATCTTTCCTATAAAGCATAGTTCACGATTAATCTCCTTTGATATATTATTTAGTATCCCTTAACGCAAAGGATTTGCTTCAACTTGGCTGTAATTTTGACTAAGGATTCCTGTTGAGCCATGACCTTGTCAATGTCTTTGTAGGCACCAGGGATTTCATCTAGAACGCCAACGTCCTTAGAGCATTCAACACCTTTGGTCTGCTCCTTCAAATCTTCTATAGTAAAAGCCTTCTTGGCTTTGTTCCGGCTCATCCGACGACCGGCACCATGAGAGGCGCTTGTCAGAGCTTCTTCATTCCCCAAGCCTTCTACGATATAGGAGCAAGTACCCATTGAGCCGGGGATAATACCCATCTCGCCTTTCTTAGCCGAAATGGCTCCCTTACGGGTAACAATGAGTTCTTCGCCGAAATGCATTTCTTCAGCGACATAATTGTGGTGGCAATTGATCTCATTCACCTTTTCGGCCTGAGGAACAAGTGACTTGAGCACGCCGAAAAAGCGATCCATCATGATCTTTCTGTTCAGAGCGGCATAACGCTGAGCCCAGTAAAGGTCATGACGGTAAGCCTGCATTTCAGGAGTACCAGCTAGAAAGACAGCCAACTCATGGTCAGGCAGAGAATTGTTGTGTGACAGTTTCATCGCTCTGCTGATGTGAATATCAGCAAGAGTTTTTCCGATATTGCGCGATCCAGAATGGAGCAATAGCCAGACATTTGGCTCTGGAGTTGATTCATCCAGGCAGCATTCCAGGAAATGATTCCCTCCTCCAAGGCTGCCAAGTTGAAGCAGGGCTTTTGAATTTTCGCTCTGGACTTTTTGGTCAAGCTGAGAAAACTCTTCAAAAAGCTTCTCGCGGTCTGCCCCCAACTTGAAATTGTGCTTGAGTGAAGGAATTTTCTGATGCCAAGAAAATCCAGTTGGAATGGATTCCTCTACAGCTAACCTAAATTTATGAAGGTCATTTGGAAGTTCTGAAGCGCGCAAATTAGTACACAGTGTACTAACACCGCAGCCAATATCAACTCCAACGGCCGCAGGTGAAACTGCGCCACGCATGCCAATCACAGAGCCGACAGTGGCTCCCTTACCGAAGTGAACATCAGGCATGACGGCGACGTGAGCGACCCAAGGAAGGGACGCGATGTTACGCAGCTGATCGAGTGCCTGACTTTCGACTGTATTTATGTCTGTCCAAAGCAGAGCTTCAACCGTGTCACCCTTCAACCGAGAAATCGCCATAGGTCACTCGTCCAATTTCAACTTCCGTTTGCCAAACTCAGGAATGGTTTTCGGCTCGTACGTCTCAGTCTTTACAACAACTTTTGGTCCTGGCAAAGCTGGATTTGTTACAGCAGGCGTGTAAGTTGGAGCAACCGTGGGTGGTGACCAAAGCGGTGCTAGCGTCTTCAAGGCTGTCCAATGACCCTGTAATCTCACGCTGCCAACAAACTCGTGATAAAACGAGCACTTGACACGACTGAAATACATTTGAAGAGCAGGGGACCATTTACATTCACGTATTAAGGGCTCACCCTTCTTAACCTCTTTGCTCGTTATGAATTGTGTTGTGTCAGCAGCTGCTATCCAATTCTTTCCATCATTCGAAGCTTCGATTCTAGTAGAAAGTTTGAACGCCCCCAGACATTCTAGATGCAGTAAAGCTTCTCTTATATTTTCATGCGCGTCAGTAGTAAGTTCAAATGGACGTGGCTTATGATGACATTCTGAGAAGTCTATCTCAGTAAAGGCATGACCATTCCATTCCATTGGATCAGTTATAGTGAGAGTTGAAGGTTTTTGCTCTTCGTAACTAATACGAATTAGAACAGAATTAGTAATGCTCTGATGTGTAACTTCTAACATAGCAACATTCGAATAATCCGAAAGGAAACTTTTGATCTTCGAAGCAGACCAACCTTCTTTCATCAAGACGTGAGACGGAATAGCAAATGAGCGTGTTACCCAGCTGCCATGAATCGTCTTTTCTTGGAGTAGCTCGAAAGGAAGCAGGTGTACGAGAACATTCTCGTTAAAGGCTTTCCATGACGCGCCTCCAGTTATAGAGGTAACGCCATCAAAATATGCCGACAAAGGCTTTGGCGAATCGCTCATCTAGAAGAGAACAACTAGACGAGACCTTTCAAGTCCACCAATTCTGCCACAACCACCTTGGATAACGAGACAGAATGCACCACCAAGAGGCCTCTCCGGTGCCTCTGCACAAGCGACAAGTCACGAAGCGATAGCCGTTGTCTGGGCAGCCCAACTTGCTTGGCTCACCAAAAGGTCGTGCCTCAGGTGGCCATTCAGCTTGGTTATTGCTAGCGTAATACCCTAGACCTTCACATTTGCCTTTACAGACACGAAGCCGCTCCGGTAGGTCGGGCAGCACCTGGGCGTAGGCCGCGAGGATCTCGGGCGACGGGAGGGGCCCGGATGTGGTGGTGATCTGCGCCTGCGCGAGGAACGAGAAGGCACCCTGCTGCGGAACAGGAGCTTGCTGCGGAACGACGACTTGCTTTGGTGCTGGCGGCACTGTTGCCCCGGCCGGAGGCGCAGGGCGCTTCTCGAGCTCGCTGCCGCTCACCTGCTGGGCAGCTCGCGGTTGGTCGCGTTCTCCCGCTTGAGCTGCTCCAGGACAACCCAGAAGTCTCCGCTCACGGCCTTGAGGTCTCCATGCAGCGCCTCGAGGTCGGCGTGCGCCGGATCGGCCGGGACCTCGTGGGTCGGGCGGATGACCAGGATGTTCGCAATGCCGGTGATGAATGGACCGAGCCTCTTCATACCGAGGGATTTATCCAGCCCGAGCCCCGATGACAAGCGATTGCCATCGGGGCTCGACGAGCCAGCCCTTGACTCTGTGCAACGAGGTCCTAAAGGGCAATAGCTTGTTGTGGAGACGAATTCCATTGTGTGCACTTAGAACAATCAGTCTGTTCTTTTCTGATGTAGAGTTCTTGGTGACCTTCACAGTACCCAAGGAGGCCATGTTCCACTGCATGCTTCTCTGCCTCATTTAGTCTATCTGCGAAAGCCGAAGTGTTGCCGAACCGAAATCTTTTCCATTCATCTTCCGGATTGAACATTCAAAAGCTCCTACATAGTTACAAATCACAATGAAGTAGTTGAAAGAAATTCCTTCGGATCAAACTTCATTTTGAAGTAGATCTCACTGGAATTCTCAAGTATAGATTGGTCGTAATGCTTTACTTTCTTAAGTGTCGAAGGCTTCTGAATTGAAGCCCTATGCGCCAACAGCACAATAAATTCATCTGTGAATTCGTCCTTTGTTTGCTTATCCTCTTTGTTCCAAATTGAAAGGATTCTTTTCAGATTTTTGGCAATGAAAGAATAGTTCTTCAAGAAATTGCTCATAAACCTTCCTTCTTAGGTGAGGTTAAAAGTTGAGTTGCCTAGAGGGCAACAATAAAAAGATTATGCTACGAGGTTATTCTGCGAATAGAACAGCGGCCGACCCCTCAGCTGCTGTACAAATAATGTACTCCCCCTTGCGGAATTTGCATTTAGTCAAGCGCTGATCGTAAATAAGTCCTTCACCTGTATAGGGATTGTCATCACAGGATTGAAGAACACCGCTAGAAATATGACACATTTTATACAAACCTTCGCTTCTGAGAATCGCGTCACCGTTGTACAACTTGGAACACGTGAGTGAATGGTTCTTCACTTGGCATTCCCGGTAGACTGAATTGCCCAATAGCAAGGCAAACAACAATGACAACATAGGATTAAAAATCTTTCCTAGCTAGGAACTTCCTGAGCTTCTGATACTTCTCTCTGTTCTGTATCATCCTCCGAAGAAAGTAAACGTATTTCTCCGGGTGCTTTTCACGGCAGTGAACACTCAATTCTTTGTAAGCGTGATAAACACTTTCCGTCTTATTCTTGATTTTGCTTGGCCCCAAGCCTTCACTGTCATAAGCTACGCTAACGTCGAGCGACATGGCTTTAACGTTGTAAGTCTCAGAACCTTCAGAATCCTGAATAGTAACTGGAAGGATTTCATCGCCAGGGGGAAATTGAGGACCCCAATTAAAACCAAATTCACCAGTGCAAAGTGAGGTTTTACAAAAAGGGCAAGTCTCAGTATCTACTTGTTCACAATCTAGATCTTCCCAATCAAGACCTGCCAGACGAGCTTTTGCCTCAAGCTTTCCGTCTGGAAGTTCAATGTGTTTGTGACTGAGACGAAGAACATTTGACTTAGCCATAATTAATAGTCGTTCAGAGTATCAGTTGTAGCATAACTGATACTCTGAACGCAATTAATTATCTAGCTAATTCTTATACTTAATCGAAGTCATGCATCCGCCTTAGTTTAGGCAACCCAAGTTAGCTTGCCCAACGCTAAGTTTTTCACGCTTCAACGAGATGATTTAACTACTCATTCTCTCCACGTGGGATCCGGAGGACCCCTTTATACTTCTTGTGTTTCATTTTGTATTGTTTACTCAAATCTGGTAGCGCTTTATAGCCGACTCAGATTTGTTACTTATCTTTGGTGATTTTACCTGCTCAAGATTTAGAGCAGAACCAGATATCACTCTGTCAAAGAAACCTGCACCTGTTGTACAATCTTGAATTAGGCGGATTGAATAATGAGACCTAATTATCTGTTATGATTGTACAATTTTATGAAATATGATTGCTTAACCTAAGCCGAATGCGAAGTCATGCTATACTGGCACCATAAGAGGAGTCTTTGCAAGATCAGACTTTGGTAACTTGCCAATCTGCTCTAGAATATACGCTGAATGCATTTTACGCTCAACATACCTATATTTTTCAGGACTTATATTTGGGTTAGACAGTATTATGTGCTGAGCACAGGCTTCTACTATGAGCCCATCTGTTGGATCGTCTGGTAGACCATCCATGATCATGACCATGTCTAGATCGGAAACGTCCTTATCAAAGCTCATCTTAAGCACAGCAGCTATCTTATTCATTGTCTCTGTAAATTGCTCTTTATTATTGTCCTTGTTCATGGTTGTACCCTACCATGAATCTTTGCGGCCGACATTCTGCCAGATCTATTTTTTACCATCTTGTCCGCTTTAGCTAAAGCTATGCATTCTTTAGTTCCTTCCCACATATAATCAGTGCAGTACACTTCGGTGATTGGTAAATGTGGGCCGCAAGGAAGATCAACATCAGAATCAGAGCAACCACTCAGGGCTATTTTGAGAACATAAAGCGGGTGGTCTAGAAAAAACGGTGTGAGTGGCACACTTGGCTTATACTCATTAGGATTATATGGATCTGGAGCACCAGGTGGCAAAGAGTGATAATTGGGCATATCAAGAAGAAATGAAACCCAAGTATAACCAATTATGTGATAACCCGCAGGTGATAATGTTATCGCGAAGATAAATATAAACGCTAAAAAATACTTAAATAGTCTATACGCCCAGACAAACGCATTAATTATCCACTCTCCTTTTACTAACGATATAAAAGCCACTGCGCATACTAGAACTGCTGCTACATTATTAATAAATGATCCCATAACACACATTTAAGTAGCGTTCGGTACAACAAGAATTGGCAGGTACTTAGCCATAATTAGCGACCTGTGGGAGAAGCAGCGGCACGCAACCGATACTTGCCAAGGCTGACGCGCTTCACAACCTTGGTCCGCAGGAGATAACCAACAGCGTTAGACATGCGCTTGCTGTCGACGCCAAACTCCCTACAGAGCTCGGCGATACGGACATTAGTTTCTGGGTGTGCACTGAAATAATCTCGTGCCTTTCCGGTCAGATTGACAGAAGAGGATACATGAGCTGTATGAACTCGACGAGCAGGTTTAAGAGCCGGCCGTACTTCCAGAGCAGGGCGGTCCTGCACTCTGGTCAGCAAAGCGTCGAGTTCGCTCTCGGCTTGAGCTAAGGTCGCCTGTAGATGAGCGATCTGGAGAGAGCGCTCCATAACTTCTTTGCGTAGACTAACTAGGTCCTTCATGTAGTGCCTCCGTAGGTGGTAGACACTACCTAAACAATAAAGCGTTTTGCCGCTTCCTCGACAGCTGCTTGTGCTCGCCGGACTTCCTGCATTCTTATCTTCTCGTCTTTACGCCCAAAAAATTGGGCGAGTGCCCAACCAGCCAGCATCTGGGCGCCGACAAAAGAAAGAGCAGCCAACCATTCACTGATTGTGTGAACTCTGGCTGTGGCAAACTCGCTTGCATCTTCAACGAGAATAAGCGTAAAGATTCCCAGAGGCATATAGTCGTAGAGCCAATCAGGCATTCGCTTCTGTGATTTATCCAGCATTTACTTTGTCCTCCAAATCATTATTGGCGAACCAGTCGACAATAGCCTCGTCTTCGTAAGCCAACTCCTCTAGCTGCGTGAGCTTTTCCTCTGGTACGCTGGATTCTACACAAAAACATTCACAAAAACCAGAGGAACAATGGCCCGTCCGCGTAGGTCCGTAATGTTTTGAGATATCCTTGTACCGGTATTGATACGGGTGCAGAAAAGAACGTACCGACTCGCTAAGCTTCCCACAACCTTCTATCCTGATTAACGTGAGCACTTCTTAGCACTCCGAGCAATAGAAATCAATTGGTTAACGAGTCCATTAACTTGCTTCTGGACAAAAGCAACATCTTTGTAGGTTGAGCCAGGCATCCATTTCTTGGGTCCATGCTTATTCAAGAGAGCATGCATCACTGAGGACAGTGGCATAAGGTCATCGGCATGACCACAATCAAAACCAATCCAAAGCTCATTCTTCTTTGATTTAGTTCCATCAAAGTCTGGGTAGCCTCCGGTATAAGTCAATCCGCCATGGACCCGAATGGGCAAAAGGTCTGACAAACGTTTGTTCTTCCCGCCACGTCGATGACAATATGGATGGCCGACTGGAACCTGGACGTAACCGCAGAGGGTCCAAAGTTCTGGGTTCCTAAGGAGGAGACAGTTATAACCACGGTACTTCCAAGCAAGGCGATCTGGTTCTCGCTGCCAAGGCCCATTTTCCCAGGTCAGTTTTCCCTTCTTGGCGTCGGACAGGCCCTTGATAACCTGTTCGAATGTTTTCTGGTTGTTTGGCACCAAAGAGAACAACAACAGAGGAAGCTCTGCGTAAAGAGAATTATCGCTCGCTAGCACAATAGGCCCAGAGAATGAAGTCTACAACGCCAAGTCGTTCATGATACGTCTCAGCGAGATTCTGACAGAGGTCGATACAGCTTGAGTAGTTGTACACCGTCGCTAGCCGTGTCAAATGAAGATCTGGCTTGACACAATCTATTCCAATGTTCCTTGCTAAATGGTATTTAGTGATGTCTCCGACGTAAGCACAACCAACCGGAAGGGTATGTGGTGCATTCTTGATGAATTTCTTGTAGAATTCTTCCCAACCAAACTTTCTAATCCGTCTGGCTGTTGCCTGTATTGCTTCAAACTTTCTCTTATTTGCGATCAATGCTTTGACTGCCGGCCAAGTCATTTCATTCGTTGTTTCAAAAGAGCCATAGGCGCGAAGTAATCCACCAATCTTTTGGCTGACAATTTTTGCATTGAAGCCAGAAGTATAGACGCACCAAACATACTCATGCCAAAATTTCTCTGGCGTAAGGGCTTCAAATTTGATGGAACGATAGTGCCGTAGCGAGTTAGACATATAGAGCTCAACGTATGCCTTAGCTCGTTCAAAGAATTCCGTGAGCGGAATTTCAGTTGTGAAATTGTCGGTTTTAATGCCTGGATGAATTTCCATCGTACAGAACCTTTAGTTCCGGCAATTGTGTGGGCTTTAATTGCTTTGCTTCATCCCAAGTGCAACCTGCGATGGAGCACTGGCGCCCATATGGAAATTCACGGCACATGTCTGGCCTAGTCTCATAGATAGCACAATCACCATTTTCTTTCAGATGCTTACAAGTGAAGTAACCATCCTGCAAAGGAATGACCATCGGTGCAATCGTTTCAACGTCACCAGGAAAGAAGTTGTGCACTTCTCGAAATGTTTGTTGTTCGCCTTTAAGTTTTGCTCGGTAAGCTTCTTGCAATAGCTCGTAATTGAGTGGCAAGAAAAATCGCTTGCAACAATGACCTGTGCAACGGTTACCCATCTTTAACCAAGACAGTCGCAGAAGGTCCGAGAATGGTTATGCTTGCGTCGGGCTTACCCAATGTTAATGAGAACTTGAGAAAGTCATTACCAATCTTGGCCACACCAATGTACTTTTTGTCACCTAGAGCTTTAATCGAAAGAACGGCACCTTTTTTACTAGAAGCTTCGATGTACTTTATCATGGCCTTGATTCCGGGATTCGTCTCTACGAAAACCGGTCTCTTAGGTCGGCTGCCTAAATTGAAAGGGTGTTCCATTCGTTCATCCTACAATTCGGTTGTGATATTGTAGGATGATTATGAGCGATGAAGGCACTTACGCAACAAATACGACGACCGGAACTCAATGGGTACAACCAGGAACCCAATGGGTGCAACCGGGATCCTATATCCAAATCGTTCCAACGACAGTTCAAATCGTTCCAATCAATGGAATAAACGTCCAGCCCTTCGCAATCCCATGGCCAGATCCACAGCCTTATGCACCAACACCGGAACCTTATATTCCGCCTGCTCCGGTTGAAGTTCCTGAGAAACGCTTGAAGAGAAAGACGGTTTCAAGCTGATCAGGCAAGATTACAATCTGACAATTTGGCTGAAGACTGTCAAAGATGCTGTTGTCCATGACGTCATGTCTTTTGACTCAGAAGAACAATTTGAACAATGGAAAGCCGGAAAGACCTGGCCTTCGTTCTACAAGAAGTATCTTGACCATCCAATGAAATGGTTCCAGAAAGAAGTAGCCAAAAAAGAGACAGGACAATTCGGACGTAAGCTTGCTTTGCCTAGCGAATCCGCTTCCATTGATGCGGCTGAAACCCCATCCGTGTCATAAATTCTTCTTTCACCGGATTCGTTTCAACTTTTATGGTGTACATCGCAATGGAGATATTTTTCTCCTTGCACTTCTGCTCAATCCTCCAGCAGCGACGATGAAAGAAGGCACGCACTGGAGGCTTTGTTTCGACTGTCCAATCACTGTTTGTTTTTGAGCTCAGCGGTGCGTTTCAATACTAACCGGCCCGGCGATTTACAAGTGAAACAAACCTGTCCTCTTTTCTTCATACTTTCCCGTCGGCACGTACGCCTGTGTCTCGGACGATTTGGACAACTCGATCATCCCAAAGTTCCAGCATATCATAGTCTTTAGAGCAGGTAACTGGTAATGCTCTTCCAATGTGCTTGATACACCAGGCCTTGATTGCTGTTCGTTGTGCCTGGCGTTCAGGTCCTGTGCTGGAATTTCCTACTCTAGCCGTTACGATGCGAACCTCGTAACCGTCTTCAAGGAATGATTTGACGCGCTCAACCATCTTAGCAACTGGCGGACCAATATGCGTCGGATTCAAACTGGTAAATTCATGGATGGCTAAAGTACCGTCCAAATCTACCCCGACCCAACCACTACGTTTCAGGTCATCATCAATCATATCTCTTCATTGAATCATAAGCTGCTTGGAGCCGCTTTCTGACCATTTCTAGATTTGTTCCGTCGTATCTTACAACACGGCAGTCCGTTAGAAGTTTGGTTTTCTCGTTCCATCTTTGCGCAGGCATGATGACCAGGCCACGTGGCCGGTGTTCAAGCCAACCTTCAACGTAAGGTGGCCAATCATCTACAAGAACTTTGCCATAGACTAATGCTTTCTTTTCTGTCAGAGTTACCGGGATGTTTGGGATGTGCGTTCGACACCATTCAAACTTTTCAGTCCACGCTCTTGACTTATGTCCTGGACCTCTCGTGAGAACGTGAACTTGGTAGCCAATTGAAAGCATGAGTTCCAGTACGTCAAATCCTGGCTTGTACTTCTCCAGGTTCAACCACCAATTATTCTGGGCCATGATGATATCTCGACGAGCCTTGATGAAAGGTGTTGACTCATCCGAAATATCAAACTCTGGTTCATTTGGCGAACGCATACGATCCATGTCTCGTTGCATGGCCTTGTCGAAATCACAAAGTGTTCCGTCCATATCAATGAGACCGACGACGTCAACGATTGGGACTTTGTTGATCATTCCTACCTCACGAATTCAAAATCATCATCAGAAAGATGAGCTGGATATTCCTGCTTCTTGAATTCCTCCAATTGCTCTTTGAAAGCTTGGTTCTTTATTTTTGTCAGATCTAGACGGCTCATTAGATGGAATTCAGCATTTCCTTGACTTCAACAAAATACTGGAGGAAGGGGAGCAGGTCACGGAAAGAATCCCAAACCCACCACTCTTCGCTGTTAGAATGCTCACCATCTGCTGTTAATCGTGGGATCTTACAAAGATATTCCCGAAAGCCTTCTGGAGTTGGTTCCGGAACAAATTTGGCTAACTTGGCTCGTTTTGACATAGCCAAAGTGCAAAATGAACTTTCATGAGATGTCCTCGAGATGTCTCAAATCAAAATTGGAAGCTGGTGGCCAGATGTGCTCTTTGATGAAATCATTCCCGAGATGTCTCAACACGTAGACACAAGGATGCGGCCATGGAGCCAGTGGCATCAGATCTCTAAAGAACACTTTGGCCTTTAATGGCACAGGGAAGAGACTTGTCGCCTGCGAATCGAGTATTTCCGGGAAGGGATTGTTCACTCGATATAGCTTCTGACGTTTTGGGTTTGTTTTGCAACGGGCTTGTGCATAAAGCACACGCTGGAGCATGACCTCATCATTTTGAGCAACAACAGCAACCCTCAATTCTTCCAGTTCCTTCCACTCAAAGTTGTTGTCAATAAGTGAATCTAGAATCTTGTGCCAGCCAGGTGAGCGTCGCGGCATGTTCTCGTAGCGCTGGCTTAGAGTTTTGCTCATGCTGAATAATACAAGAAGAGGACGTTAAGAAACGGGTTCCTTTTCCCCATAGGCTTCCATATGGTCACTGAAGCTCCAGGAGCCAGAACTCTATCTCTTCCTCTTCTGTCTTGAAATTTGGAATCGGCTTATCAAGTGGCCATTCTGGTTTTTCTTTAGAGGCCAGTTGCTAGGTTTTCCTAGGGCTATACCTGCCCTATCTTTAGTTACTACGATTTGATTTGGCCTGTCTAGAGCTAATGCTAGAATAATATCAGAAACGAATTTGTGCTCTAAGTTGCGTTTATCGTAGAGCCTAAAATGTTCATGAACGAGCACGAGAGGCCACAGCACGAGTCGTATGGACCATAACTCCACTGCGCTTTGAGTATTGGTATTCGCCGTATTCAACACTTTTGAGTTTGCCTCTGGCTAGCTCATGCCAGATTTGGTGTTCTTCATCTCTTTACGAACGCCATGGACAATAAGCCAAATCAAGAAAATATTGGCTAACCAGAGTGCTGACAATACCAGCGTTGGACCAAGATATCACAGATTCTCATCTTTCATGGCCATCCTCTTGAATTCTTCATCCGTCGTAGCGTCCTCTGGTAATTGGTCCAACTTGGCGAGGGTTTCAATGACTGCCTGTCTAGCTGCTGTTTCCATCAACATAGCAACCCTAGCAGACCACCATTTCTCATCACAATTTGGACAACGAAAGCCCTTATAGCCACCGTCTTCCCAGGGCCAAGGTGAAAGCTCGACTTTACATTGTGGGCATGTCATAAATTTCGTAGCCTGATTTGGCCCTCGAAGGCAGGCCTCGGTCTCGTCTTAGTTCATCAGGTGTCATTACGATATTGAATTTTGTTTTGAGTGCGTAGAGGAAACGAGAACAATCGGCACACATACAAATCGTAACACCCTCATCTGTACCATAGCAATTTTCATCTCGACGGCCGCAGCCATAGCAATCACTATGGAGCTGTGGATAATGCTTACCTTCGTGACCTGCTCGACCACCACAATGAACATAGTGGTCACCTTCTCCTAGAATAGTCGAACAGTAAAAATTCTTTGCGTGCTCAACAGCCTTACGCCAGTTGGTCTGAACACCAGCTAACTGCAATAGGAAGAGGATCTCAGAACTCAATTAGACTTTCTTCCTTTTCAAGCTGGAGCAGTTTCGGCATTCAGCATTTCTGCCAGATTGTGATAGAGTGCCTGGCTACTACATTCAGATAATCCGGATTGTTGAGCATCATTTATCTCCACTAAAAGCCAACTTCCGTCGATGCACCTTGCAATATCCATCACGTAAAAGTTGACATGATCTTTGATGATTGCCATGAGCTTCTTAGTAAAAGCTACAAATTCTTGATCAACCCGCAGTTTTGGAACTTCAATTTCCTGTACGTGGCTGGACCAATAGAACCCAGAAGTTACGATTTCATCTCTGTAACAAAATAGACGGAATTCTTCTGTGATTGGCAAGCCATTGATCCCTGTCATCAATGTCCGCAGAGGAACGAAGCGTCGGATGTAGATTCCCTGCTGGCTGAGCATCGTATCATCCATCAGCCTAGAATAAACTTGAACAGCTTCTTTTTTATTGCTGGCGTACATGTGGGTGTTCCACAAATGCTTACGACTATTTGTGGCACCCTTTAGAACGAAAGGACCTTCGTCCGGGATGTCCTCAAGTCGAAACCAAGTTTTTGGTGTGAAGTCCTTTAGATCTTCGTACCAGTTTTTGAGATCTGCAATGTATGTGTGCTCAGTAAACGAATTGATGAGCCGAGAACCCAATAGACGGAGGTCATCTTCGAGCTCCTGATAGAAAGGCAAGACTGAGTAACGGCCAATGACCAAGGAATCATAGCCGCATTGCATCCTTGAACCGACCGTATCAAAGAATTCCTTGCAAACTTCGAATTCTTTTTCTTCATCGAGAGATTTACGGAAAAGTACCGTTGTGTTCATGACTCAATACGCAGGCTCTTTCCACAGACAGAAGCAATTGGAATAGCAACCTTGTGCTTCTGAACTTTCCGTGCAATATCCGCATTGACCATATCAATGTCCGTTTCCGGAACGTCCAAGTAAGCAGCTAGGCTTTACGCAAATTAATCTCAAGCGAAGTACGCTTCAGTTCAAGGTCGGCAAGCGCAGCCAAACCCATTTGCCGCCTAAATTCGGCTGCGGTCATTACTTCGCCACGACTGAAGCGATTTATGTCAAAAATGATATCCATCTTCTCAGCTTTGGCTTTTGAATGAGCCCAGACTACGACCCAATCATCATCGCGTTTATCAGTCACACAGCCAATGGATTGGCAGCACGATATGGAGCCAAGGTCTGAAGTGCTTTGCAAAGTGATAATAAGGTGATACCTTGTCCTGCTTTGTTTGCTTCTGTCTTCGCATCGGCTATCCTCCCAATGAGCCATTCTAAATCATAGCCCTAATTTATACCAGCGCTCACAAGCGAGGTTTTTTATCTTGTAAAGCTCTACCCGGTGGGCATCTAGTATAATTACTTTTCTCGCCTGCTCCAGCAGGCGGTCTCTTCCTTCTTCAAGTTTGGTAAGAGCGTTATCATAGGCTGCCTCTGCACGTTCCATTTCCCTAAGAATCTTGCTTTGCCGTTCTGTTAACTTTTTTCCTCTCCAATACCGAACTCGTCCGATTGTCATAATTATTCCTAATTGTCCGACAGGTTTTAACCTTTTTCTGCCTTAGCCCAGAGTTTAGGTTCACCAAGATAGTTCTCTGGCCTCGTCGAAAGTTTTGCTTTGTATGCCAAACCAAAACGGCGCGCACGATGGGCGGCCTTGCTACGGTCGATGGGAAGCGCCTGACGCTGCGGCCCATGAAGGGGACGCCGCGCAACGGCGTAGCACCCTTTGGAAATCGGAAGGACGCTAGGAAGAAACGATACCTGCTTGTCCCCTGGTGGCGGCGGAATCGGCTTGTCCGTATCAAGCGGAGTCACCTTCGACGAGACAGACGCAAAATACCTCGTGAAATCGTTGCGGTTCGCATGAATCAAATACTCAGCCTCTTTGGCATGGGCGATAGCCGCAATCATCAAATCGAACTTGACGCGCGGCTTGTCCGTTATGGGAGCACCGGCCTTCCTACTGGCGGCAACGACCGAGCCATCATCTATCAGTTCCGTCACGACGGGAGCCGGGACCAGAAACTCGAAACCCTCGCCCTGCAATTTCTGCTTCCATGCCTCGGCGTTTGCAATTCGCAGTAGGGTTTGAGGCGTCTCTCCAGCCCTTGGATTGATCAGCAGAAAAAGAAAACTTGAATCGACAACAGCTAGGCGTCGCGATGGCATTTCGTTCAGTCTGGATCGTTGAGGTCTTGAAGCGCGGCATCAAGATCAAATTCGATCCCCTCTTGTTCAAGTTGCCCGCGTGCACGTTCAATTTCTTCAAAGAGATTCTTGTCGTCCCACGGCTCGACATCCAGCAGTATGCAATTGATCGGTCCGCCGTAGGACGGAGAGGCCTCGATCGTAGCGCGAACGGTTCTTTCGAACTGGGCGTGAGCAGCGCGTAGGACATCGCGATCCGCAGACAACGTCATCTGCCGGTCATCGATCGGCTTTATCGAAACAGAACCGCCGTCCTTGCCGTTCCGAAGTGCAACAATGCTGCCGTAGATGGTGGTGGTGTAGCGAAGCCACTTCGACTCAAGCGCGACTGGCGGTTTGAGTTCAACGAAATTGCCAAAATGCTTCGAGACGTGGTTCGCCTCTCTAAACGCCAAGCCGCTGCCAATGACACGCGCAGCATCATGCATTTCAAGCAATGCCTCAGTGGCCGCTGGATTTAGGGTCGCACCTCCATCATTAGCCGCATCGAGCAAGATGCCCCGCGCATGGGGCCATTTCTCATCGGTCGAGGCCACAATAGATCCGAGCGAATGTGATTCGATGCCAACCAGACTGACCCGGATCTTTGGGTCTTCTGCGATCGCTGCTATGAGCTTGCGGAGCGCAATCAGAAGCGGCGCCAGCTTGCGGATGTCGACGGTTTCCGGCGAGACACCTTCGCCGCCTCGGCCGACGGATAGCTCCAAGTCTGGAAGATCATCGCCCACGACCGAGTCAAACACTAGCACCTCGCCTTGTACTGGACTAGGTTTCGTACTACCTTGCTCCGACGTTCACGTGGCCAATTCAAATCAAGAGATTGAGGCCCGCTTCCAAGCCGCCCTCCGTCGCGCCCTCGTTCGAGAGAGGATGACGACGATGCCGGTCACGCGGACACCGCATCCGCCTGCGCGTGGCTTCGATCTGCTCCTGCACCTGACGCCTGCCTTTCCAACGCACCAAGAATCTGTCATACAGCATGGAATCTCCTATTCCACAGTAAACAAAACGAACCTCATCCTTAAAAGTTACTTTTACGTTGTATGTTCAATCGTCATACGTCGGTTCATTTGTTTTTCCTCAGAGCCTTCTTGAGATTCGTAATTTTACTGAAACTCGTTCCAGGATGACTTATTTTTACATAGCCCAATGTTTTGATATCCAAAATTTGTGTTATCCTGACAAGGTCATTCTTTGGTAAGTAAAGTATCTGTTTCAGGCATTCGGCAAAACCATGTTTGCCAATATGACACCGCAGATCTGTTAGCTTTTGTTCAATCTTCCCTAAATCAAATCTAAGTCTGCAGATTGGACACCAAGAATCGAGCAAATCCATGTAAATTGCTTTGTCAAAAAAAGGTTGCGTGGTGTCGTAAGCTACGTTCTGTGCTGCTAGCTGAAGCAGCAATTCAACCATTACGTCAGGTGCCAAGCCATTAAGTCGTGCCAGGAATTCAAGCTGGGCTTCTGGAATGTCCTCATATTTCATGACTAGTAACCAGCCTGTTGTCTTCTGGCCAGGACTTCCACATTGAGCTCGAAATTTTGACGACGAAGCTGTTCGTTCTCTTCCCTGAGGGGATTAAATTCAGCAACGGTTTCCCAGAAAGCCTTACAGACTTCGGCTATCTTACCTAGGTCTCCATTGAATTCAATTTTGCCGTCTGGAGTAAAAGTAACGGATAAACCAGAAGCCGTAACGGTTAAACTAGCAGGTCCCTGCTGAATGTTCCTGCTCTTCTAGAAAGCTCTTTGTGAGTTGGTTAGCCACAAACTAGATACAATTAGCGATGTGATTGTTTCTTAGGATAGCGACGATGTCCTGAGGGCATAGCTCCCCCAGTCAATCGTTTACGTTGAATCCATGCGAAATGAAGGCCAAGACCTTGTTCTGTAGAAAAAGTTCTGAGACAAGTTTGACAAATAGCAGGGTGCCTACCAGCGTCACCTGCATGAGCTTTACGTTCCTCTGGAGAGTACATATTAGAGCAAGTTTCTTGCAAGCGCCTTTCCTGGATGCGACCGCCGGGAGCTTGTTCTTTTAGTTGCTTCCAGAGCGGAGCCATACCGTTTCGAGATCTTCCCGCTGTTCATCAGTCATTTGGATTATCATTGTGTCTCCTTGGCTTCAGTTTATTCATTGGTCTCCGTTCCTGTCCCCGGGCGTCGGGCCAATGGCACCGAACCGTTCAATTGCTGCGTGGGCCTCTTCGTATTCACAAGGCTCGTCGTTCCTGTAGTGAACTTGCCGCCACAATGCGTCCCGCAGACCGACGGCCCGCGCAGTCAGCCGCTTGTTCTCGGCCGTCAACCGCTCAATTGTCGTACGCGCGGCTCCCAACTCCTCGTGCCAGAGGATGTCTTTGGCCGCGATTGCGTTTGCGCGCTCCCGCTCGTGTACGAGTTCCGCCGCGAGTTCGTCCTTGGCACTCGCGAAGTGCTTGAATATGCAGCCCCTACAGAGCGCGACTTGGCAGTTCACACAGCGATAGTTCGTCGAGCCAACCGGGGCGGTGCATGAGTGTGATTGGTTTGCCACAACCGACGCCATCGATGCAGCGCCCGTGTGATTCGCCGCAAACAGTCTCGCCGGCCGTCAGCCGCTCGGCCTGATCGAGCAGCCGCGGGAGCGCGTTGCGGACATCGACGATGAGAGCGGCATCTTGATCGTCGATGTCCGGCCCGCCAGCTAGCGAGTTGGTCGCACGGGCAACACAACCGCCCCGCGGCGTACCAAACTGACGCAGACCATTCGAGATCTGAAACTCCCAATCGCCAGGCGTTGCCGCCGCCTCCAGCCGGCGCAGCTTCGCCAGCTCCGAGTCGGTCAGTGGGTTTGCATTGTGGCTCATTTGGATATCCTCGCCACCGTTCGCCTCATCGTTCATCTTGCCCCCAGTGCAAGTTCCGCAATCAGCCTGTCCACTGGGCCGATATCTTTCCATGCTCGTTCACGAACCCGGCGGGCCGCGTAGTTGCACACTAGTGAGCAATAGAGCGAGCGCGAAGCATGCTTGCTCGACGGAATGTACGGTTTGCCACAGGGAGCGTGTGCACAGATGGAAGTCGCGTCATCACAGTCAAAACCAGAGCGGCCATCCGACTTTAACAGAGACTCCGGAGTAGCTCGAAGCCGCTTGCAAGTTCGGCCATCAGCGATTCCCCCCTCGCCTTCGCGCTTCCCGTGGCACTTGCCACACTTTGGGCAGTTCGTGGTGTTCATGACTGCACCCACCCCGGAATGCACCACGTCGATTCATCCCACGGTTCCTTACCGCCCATCTCCTCGCCCCACGACCGATGCGGCTTTGGTTCAACTTGTCTTGAGATCATACGTCGCACCCCGTGTTGTCCTTGCCGCCTTCTCGATCGTCCTCTTCCAGCTCGGTGCGTAGATCAGAAAGCATCCCGTTGACCGGCCCGTCGTCGATCTCCAAATCGTTCATGCCAGCGCAGATGTCGAGGTAGACGCGAACCGGCTTCTTGCCCTTGCCGTCGAGGTACACGTCCACATAATCGCCGCCCATTGCCCCGGTGACCGCCTCTTCGATGCGGTCGTACATTGCGCGGAGTTCGTTCGGAGTCAGCTCGCCGTCGATCTTGTCGATGCCGAGGTCACGCTCTCGAATCGACCACCCAACCTTGATGCTCCCGGTTATGGAATCGCTCATTGCGCACCCTCAAGCGCCGAATCGCAGAGCGCGATCGCACGCTGGTAATTCTGAACGTGCGCGTCGTCGGCACGGCTTCGGACGATCCCGAAGGCCGAGACGAGTTGGTGCCAAGCGGCCACGAGGGCGCGGTTTATGTCGGACTCTGCTTTGTTGGTGCTTGTCCATTGGAGCTCCGTCCGGCCCTTTTGGCGTGCTTGACTGCCAAGCGCCTCGGTCGTCATATTCATCGATTGCCCAGCCTTACCCGTGTCTAGTGGGCACACATGGAAAATTACTTTTCTAGGACTAAACTTTAATCCGACTCCGGGCATCCAGTCTGGTGAGTACGATTTTCTTGTTGGTACACCAACTTTATCAAGTAGCCCTAGTGCAGCTTTAACAGTGAATATACTGGGATATCAACGAACGAATTGTGATATTTCGCCATCTTTTATCTTACAATCTATAAAATCAACGACATCGTCATGCCACACTGGATGTGTCCATATATTGGCCCTTGCGCTGTGACCCCTGTGTTATAAACTTATCTGATGATGCATCAAGTAACTTTAATCTGTCTGGTATACCACTAACTTACGGTTTGGCAGCGCAGTTTGACGGGTCACATACTTACATATGTGGACGATTTGTCGAGCTCTGTCCAGAGGGTCATGGGGACCCCGCTCGAGTGCGAGGGTTCATTCTCGCCATGGCCTCCTTGGTTTCTTGTAGGAGTTTGAAGGGTGATGCCTTAAATACAAGACAGCTTTGCTCTATCTTAAAATAAACTCTACTGGAAACCATTCAGCTTAAAATGTAACTTCTTTTACTTTCCATTTCGCTTACCACATTTGGCACAAGTTTATACTCAGATCGTTCCTTAAGGTGACCACAGATAGAGCGACCTTGGCTGTTCTTAGGTAGCTTTGTGAGTAAATCCTGCATTACCTGTGGCTAGGTTGATGGCTTCCATTACGAAAGGCTTCTTGTCTAGAATACCGTGGCCAAAGAAATAAAGATTGCTCCTGGCTCCTTTTTGGGAGCCTATCATAATTTCGTTCCCCGTGAGACCTAGTCTGTCTATCTCTTGGAGAACGACCCAGTGGTTTAGGTTCCTCAGTTGCTCAAGTAGGTCTTTTGCTTCGATTGAATCACTGGTTAGTCTTAGTAACCGAGACCAGAGTTCTGGGTCAACAGCTTCTATTGGTTGTCCCCGGTGGTAAGAAGGGGCTAATTCCCTATTAGAGGTAACAAAGGGAGTTGCTGAGAGTAAAGATTATTTTGATTAACTTTAGAACAAGGGTATACAAGTCAGCGGAAATAAAGGGTATTTAGTCTCATATAAAACGTCTAGCAAGTTCTTGTAATTCAATGTCATTTAGGTTCGGTAGCAGTCTATTGAGGGGTCAAGGAAAACGAGAGGTTACTTAGTAGATTATGAAGTAAGTTCTTGTTACAATTAAGGTTCTGGAGTGATGTGATGGAAAGATGAATGAATACAAGAGGATGTGTGTGGGAGACTAAACTGCCGAAATCTCAGAAAAACGTACTATACACTAGAGGGGACCTAAAACGAAAATAGGTCCTATGTTCTCGTCTTTCCAAGGGATTTCAGCGCTTTATAATCGGAAAGTCCTAGTGTTTAGGGCTCAGAATCTCAACAATGAAAGGTAGGTAGGTAGTCACATGGAAAAAGCTGAGGCTTTGATGAGAGGAGACACCATGGAAGGGAAGACATGCTGCATCACGGTCGTGGTACAGTTCCCGAAAGAGGGCGTCCATTTCGAAGAGATGGCCGAGAAGCTGAGGGATCTCATCGAAGACGGGACGAACGCCGAAATGGTCTTCAGCTGGGCCTCGATTTCCGTGGCGGAATTTGATTCTCTTCTATCAGCCCAGCAAGAAGAAAACCGTCTCATCCAATCCCAATCCAAGAAGCACGCGACTTAGTCCATTCACCCATGCCCCACCAAGAGACAGCGGAGTAGCACAGGCGAAACGAGGAGGCTGGTTGAGCTCCTCGTCGACGAGATCATCTACGACGGGACGAACGCCGAAGTGGTCACGGCGTTCAGAGATTTCTAGTCCGTTGTAAAGTAAAGGGCCTGTAGCTCAAAGGGCCTAGCTGGACTTAGACGGGGTCAACGGGCGTGGACGCCCCCGTCAATCACCTATCCACGCTGATCGGAGTCCAACGTGCAGACCATCACCCTCGTCGCGAAGTCCAACCCGAAGCGCCCGGGCACCAAGTGTCACGCCTGGTTCGACCTCTACTCCACGGGCATGACCGTCGCGGAGTACCACGCCCTCATCCAGCCCCTCGGTGGGAACGGGGCGGCAGCCGTGAAGTGGGACGCCGAGCGCGGCTTCATCACGCTCTCCGGCGAGCCCGAGAAGCTCCCCTCCGCCCCCAGGGCCAAGAAGTCGGACTCCACCTCCCCGGCTGCCGAGGTCGTGGCCAAGGTGGACTCGGTGGGCGTCAAGTCCCGCGAGGAGCTCATCCGCCAGGTCGCGGCGGAGAAGGGCGTCCCGGTCAGCAAGGAGACCGAGTCCCAGCTCCAGGCCGAGTAGTCCGGGTGGGGCGAGGTGGCTCGGAAGCGCCTCGCCCCTCTCATCAAGGTCTCAGTTTTTCCTGAGGCTTTGATGAGAGGTGGCTCGAGATCGAGCTCGGCAACAAGAGCGGCTTTGAGCCGCGAAGGAGGTAGGTAGCATGAAGGTAGAGTTCGATGGCGGACAGTTTCACGTCAGCTGGTACGGTACCAGCGAGGGAGAATCCCACGCTGACTTTGGCATCGCCTCGGCGCCGCATCGTAGGGTGACCTCCGCCGCAACTGGTAGTGAAGAGCGCTGCCACACGGCTCTTCGTTGAGATGACACCCGCACTTGAACATGTTGTTCTGGAGAATCTCGGTAAGCAGCTTGGTGAGATCCGCCGACGGCTACCAGGATGTACGACAGAGATTTCTAGTCCGTTGTAAAGTAAAGGGCCTGTAGCTCAAAGGTAGAGCAAGGAGCTCATAATTCCTAGGTTCTCGGTTCGAATCCGAGCGGGCCCAATAGTGTGTCTTGAGACTGAGATTTTAACCAGGAGTTGTCTCTGGTGTTCCAAGCCCATCATGCGGCCGCTCAAGAAGCCCAGCACGCCCAAGGTCACGCGCCAGTTCAGCAAGAAGCACGCGGCTTAGTCCATTCACCCATGCCTACGTAGAGTGCTCTCACTAGGCTCTACGTAGGCATTTGTGTCTCTTGCAATCCCAATCCAATCGGAAAACTGTCGTATAGCTCTAACAGTTACGAACGCTTCCATCAGTAGCCGAATGAGGAGAGAGGCTCCTAATGTCTACTTTCAAGTCTGCTGCCAAGGCTCTCGGTTGGCCTCGCTCGTCCTCATCCATCGTAGCCTGTAGCGTCCGCTGCCAGGCTTCCTCTAAAACCTTGTACCAGGGGCTTTCAGAAAGGGTCAGATCGTCGTCGTTTCCTTGACGATCATAACCAGACTACAGGCTGCATTCTTAGCAAGGTTCGAGGTAAGCCTGCGTATCTGGTTCAAGTGGACGGTCAAGGAAAACTCCATCAGAGAGTTTCCTGAATTCCGGCTTGCGCATTTTCGGTAGATTTTACCCAGAATTTGTCTCTGGTGTATAAAGCCTAGCGCTCAGTGACGGTCGCCAATTCTGAGAGGAGCCAGGCCGTACCCGAGATGCCCGGATGGCATTCCACCTTGAAAGAGAATCTTCAATGTGGTTCGACGGCCTGGCAGAACGCAAGAGCGAGGTTCCATCTTCCTGGTTCTGATGTTCCATATCAGCAGAACCAGGATTCACTTTAGGCCCGAGGTCATTCTGATGTATAGGGCCTAGTTTGGACACGCGACAGGTTCCGTTTCTGAGAACCGTTTTAGGGCCGCGTGGTTTCTGCTGTAAAGGGTTCAAGCCGGGCGCGCTCGGCCGAACTCTAAACCCTAAGCGCGCAGATGGAGCACGATCATGACGGACTTCACGGAGCTCTCGAAGGTGCAGCCGAACCACGTGGCCAGCAAGATCCTGGCCCTCAACGAGGAGCTCGGCGGTCACACCCGGAAGCCGAACTACGACGGCATCGAGCTGCGGGACTCGACGGGCAAGGCGTTCGCCCTCCTGCTGGTCTACAAGGGCAGCAAGGGGACCTCGCTGTACCTCCACAACACCACGATCGAGGGGGTCCGGGAGTTCGCCCGCGTGAACGGGCTGGCGTGGGACGGGCGGATCCAGCTCGCCAAGAAGGGTTACGAGCCGGCCCTCCTGAGCGGGATCCAGTCGGACGAGGTCACGGCCGAGTTCATGGCGGCGGTCCAGCTGTGCGTCGCCGACGGGGTCGAGAAGCGGCAGGCGGTCCGGGCGGCACGCAAGACCGAGAAGGTCGCCGAGCAGAAGTAGCTCGAAGGTAACGTCGGGAGGTAGGACCCAGGCGTTCCAGGGTCCTACCTCCCGCTGCGGGATGAAAAGGACGGCCTGAGCGGTGTACGTCCCGGATGTGAGCCGGCGAGGTAGCCACCGTAATCGGCCGTCCTTTTGATTCCGCAGACACAAAAGGAGGTACACACGTGGAAGACGAGCCGCTCTGTGGCAACTGCTTCAAGCCGGTGGTAGAGGGCAAGGAAAGCTTTCTCGAAGGGAGGCAAGTAGCCATGGGCGCGCCCACGAAGCCGAAGCCGATGTCCATCAAGGACGCCGCCAAGGACGCCCTCCAGGTCCAGGACGCGTGCAACGTCTCCGGGGTGGTCCTGGGATTCGCCAGGGCCATGGAGGCCGTCAACGCCGAGCGCTGGCGCCTGGAGGCGGCCGGCGTCCCCACGGGGTCGGACTTCGTGCGCCACCACCCGGTGGTCATCCTGTGGGTGAACAAGCTCGAGGACATGGTGTACTCGAACTCGAGCTTGACCCGGTACTCGCGGGCGTACGAGGCCTGCAACCGCCTGGCGACGGCACGGACGTCGACCCCCAGGGGCAGGTCCAGAAGTCCTGCCAGGAGGTCCCCGAACACGGTGCAGGCGAACCGTAATTCCGGTGGGCCCTGTGCGTAACCAGTGAACCGAAGAAGGGAGATACGAATGAGTTAAAAAGACCGGTTATGGATTGGCTTCTACCCGCAATCCCCCCTAAGAGCCTGGCACCAGTTCCAGGACAGTGCCCCGATCAAACGGGGCCTCTTTCAAGGGCCTGAAGTAATTCGGGCTTTTGAAAGAGGAGAATGGCCCTACGGGCACGCGGTCGAGGAACTGGGGCGCGAGCGGGGCGGGTGGCATCCGGTCGCGCAGCGCGCGCCGGAAGGGAGGGCGTAGATGGACACCATCTCGATCTGCACGCGGACGCAGACCCGGACCGAGGCATGCGCCTGCGGGGCGTGCGGGGACTCGCCGGTGGTCAAGCACGCGGCCAACAAGCGTGACGTCCTGGCGCTCCTCGACCTGATCGCGGGCTGCGTCGAGAACCACCCCAGCCAGACCTTCGAGAAGCCGACCTGGGGACACGTCGGCGACGTTGCCCACCTGCGCAGCCGCCTCATGGATCTCGCGGTGGGCTTCGCGCTCGGGCCCGACCGCGACGAGCAGGCCGCTCGGCACCGGATCGAGGAGGCGCTGTGCACCGAGGACGAGCACGTCGGCGAGGCGCTCATCGAGGTGGTGTGAGTTCACGTTCCGCTTCGGCGCGCCGAAGCGGACCACGCAGGCGGAAGGTCCTGGACAAGAAGTAGGAGGAACGATGGACAAGCTCCTGGAAAGGATGCTGGAAAGGATGCTGGAGAAGCACGGTAAGCTCTGCAACTGCGAAGTCTGCACAGAGGCCAGGGCTGCCGTCGAGGAGCACAAGGAGGCGACCGCCCGGCTCGCCCCCCGCATGGCCAGTGAGGTCTTCAACCAAAAGAAGTAACAGGAAGAAAAAGAAGCTCTTTCCTTACTGCAGAACTTCCATTGTCCCCGCAGTGTGAACTGAGGGAAGAACCCGGTAGTGTATCGCAGGCAGATAGTATTAACGCTTGGCTCTTACCAAGGAGTCTCGATAGCCTTTCGTACACCAGGAGTCCAGTAAAACCATTCTGTTGGATTCGGAAGCCCTGCAATTTCACTGGTTCTGAAACGGTGTCCTGCAATTTTCTTAGAAACGCACTTTGATTCTAAGAGCTTATGTAATCTTTGTTCTAACTCATAAGCTTGAGAAGTCGGAAGAAATCCTATAAATTCCAATCTGTATTTGCATTAACAGCCAATCCAATCTTGACGACTCCTGGAACGTCAGCCAGTAGGAAATAGACACCTGAACCCTTTGGTCTCGTAACTGGTTTTAGCATGACCTTCATATACTCTGACTGCTGTGTAAGGGAAAAGTCTTTCTTTACTCTGAACACATACCATTTACATTACGAATTCGTAATAGAAAAGTTCTGAGGTCAGCTGGGAAAGCCCGTCCGCATCCTCGTCGACGACGCCCTGATCACGACGATGCTCGAGGCCTACCTGAACCGACAGCTTTATATTACGACATCAGAGAATAGACAGTCTGACCTCAGAACCGGAGTATTGTTAGTTCAGAATCGGAAAAGGGGGTCTTCAGAAGCGTTCTCATGTGACATCTAGTCCTGGTTCAATTTTTCTGGAGAATTTTCTGGTTCAATTTTTCTGGAGAATTTTCTGGTTCAATTTTTCTGGAGAATTTT
>VFSW01000916.1_pt1 | contig 43639 bp, 38 predicted proteins | sample 5358111 | NCBI WGS metagenome assembly VFSW01 (sample SAMN11554181, study PRJNA540505) | mine drainage metagenome | isolation source: sediment from site ElyBrook_90M | place: USA: Ely Copper Mine, Vershire, VT | collected 2017
CCGGGGGGGCGTTTAACCCGGCCCCGCTCCCCCCCCCCCCCAAAAACCCCTTTTTTGCCGTAACGGGGTCCGGGGGGGCCCGGTGGGGCCCCCCCCGGGGGGTCGATCCGACCTAGAGGCGACGCCCCGGGTCCTTCACGGACGCCGGGACGTTCCCGGGGGCCGTAGGTCCCTCCGGGACCGACGGCAAGGCCGAGGCGTGAGGCACGCCGTTCGGCCAGCTCTCACTGTAGCTCCCCACCAGCCGGCTCTGAGCGCGGCGGCGGGCGTAGGCGCGCCATTCGACGACACCGAACGCCCCGACGGCCACCGCGATCGCCGCGATGACGAGGCCCGCCACGAGCGCTCCGCTCATCGCGGAAGACGCGGGGCTGTTGCCGGTCTGGGTGAGTCCGTTCGCCTCGGAGTGCGCCTGGCTGACGCTCATCGGTTGTCCCTGGACCGTCGCGACCGGGCCCGAGGTCACGGACGGGGAGGCACCCGAGGAGGTGAGCGCCGTGGCGCCCACTCCGTAGTTGTTCGCGCCGAACGTGGTGTCGGCGGCGGAGACCTCGGGGCCGTTCGAGCCGAGGCTCACGTAGAGGCGCTCCGCAGAGATCGCGGAGGAGCCGAGCTCGACCGAGCTGAAGTCGTGCACCGCGTCCCCGAACAGGTCAAAGTCGTGGGGCACCAGGATGAACCCGTCGTAACTGTCGAAGGGGCCCTGGATGACCAGCACGACCCCGAGCCGCGCGACGTGGTCGTCGAACGGATGGTCGGGCAGTACCGTGTAGCCCGTGAGGTTGACGCTCGCGATCCCGCTCAGATTGCCGGACTTCGACGACGAGCCCGAGCCGACGGTCCCATTGTACCCCTGGTCCGCCCAGTTCCAGCTGATGGTCCAGCTCGCGGACGGGGTCGCCACCGCGGAAGAGTTCCACTGGCTGACGCCGCTCAGATTGAGTGGGACCAAGCCGAGGGACGGGGCGAAAGCGACCGCGGCCTGGGCGACGCCGGTCGCGTCGAACGACGCGCTGCGCGTGAGGCCGCCGAGCGTCTCGCTGATCGACTGATCGATCTCGGCCCGGACCGTCGCGGAGGCGTTCAGGATCCCGAGCGCCGGAACGGCCTGGCCGCCGACGTATACGGTCGACCGGGTCGTGAGGTTTGCGAACGCGGTGTCGACCTCCTGTGCGTGAGAGTGGAAGACGAGCGAACCCTTGGGAGAGAACGCCTTCTCGCCGATCGTTATCCCGACCGTCCGCTGCTCCTCGAGCATCAAAGTCCCGTTCCCCATCGGAGTCGCCGTGAGGACCACGGTCCAGCCGAACATCGCGTCCCAACCGATCGAAGCGTTGCCGATCAGGAGCGAGTTGTTCGACCAGCCTTCTCCGCCGTACGCCCACTGAGTCGAGGGGGCCGAGGTCGCGCTCGGGAGCGTCGTGGCGCTCGCGGCGCCCGAGAGCGCCGGCACCACCACGAACCCCGCGAGGAGCGCGATACCGACCGCCGCGACCCAGCTCTTCGTTCCGCCAAGTTTGGTCATGGTTCCTTCCGACGGAGCCCTGTCCGTCAGAGGAGTCGACCTGGACCCTGCGACATAAGGGAAGGGCCCGGGAATCGGGCGGGGATTTGGACACCATGCTAGACCGTAGCAAGAACTCGCCCCGCACGACCCCCGGACGCGCGGTCGAGGTCTGTCCCCACGGCGGAGCGAACGCCCGGAGTGCCCGTTACGGCAGACGGAACCGGGCGGTGCGGGCGATCTCGGTCGACTCCGGGTAACCCGCATCGGCGTGGCGCGCGACGCCGATCCCCGGGTCGTTGTGAAGCACGCGGCCGAGGCGCCGATCGGCCTCGGAGGTCCCGTCCGCGACGACGACCAGGCCCGCGTGGATCGAGTTGCCGATCCCCACTCCCCCTCCGTGGTGAACCGAGACCCAGGTGGCGCCGCTCGCGACGTTGAGGAGGGCGTTCAGGATCGGCCAATCGGCGATCGCGTCCGATCCGTCCCGCATCGCTTCGGTCTCGCGGAACGGGCTCGCGACGCTTCCCGTGTCGTGGTGGTCCCGGCCGATCGCGATCGGCGCCGATACCTCACCGTCTCGGACGAGCGCGTTGACGAGATGGCCGAACCGTTCTCGCTCCCCGTAGCCCATGTAGCAGATGCGCGCCGGCAGGCCCTGGAATCTCACCCGCTCACCGGCGAGCCGGATCCAGCGCCCCAGGTGCTCGTTCGAGGCGAACTCCCGGAGGATCATCCGGTCGATCCGGCGGATATCGTCGGCCTCTCCGCTCAGGGCCAGCCACCGGAAGGGACCGCTACCCACGGCGAACAGGGGGCGGATGTAGCGCGGCACGTAGCCGGCGATGTCGAAGGCTCGGTCGACCCCCGCCTCCCGGGCCTGCGTGCGGAAATTGTTGCCGTAGTCGAACGCCTTCGCCCCCTGCTCGACCAGGCCCAGGATCGCCCGCGCCTCGACGGCGATCGACGTACGGACCCGCGAAAGATACTCGTCTAGGTTGCCCGCGCGGGCGATCTCCGCCTCTTCGACCGTCATTCCCTGCGGGATGTAGCCGACCCGGAGGTCGTGGGCCGCCGTCTGGTCGCTGACGATATCGGGTCGAGTAGCGCCCCGTTCGACCGCCGGGTAGACGTCGGCCGCGTTCGCGCAGAGACCGATCGAAAGAGGCTGCCGGCCCGCGACCGACCGACGGACGAGCTCGAGCGCCTCCTCGAGGGAGTGGGCTTCGACGTCGAGGTAGTGGTGGGTGAGCCGTCGGGCGATCGCCCTCGGGTCGACGTCGACGATCAGGCCAACGCCTCCGAGCATCGTGATCGCGAGGGGTTGCGCGCCCCCCATCTCGCCGAGTCCGGAGGTAAGCATCCAGCGTCCCGCGAGGTCGGAAGCGCCGAACTCGATGCGGGCGAGCGCCGCGAGGGTCTCGTAGGTCCCTTGAAGGATGCCCTGGGTACCGATGTAGACCCAGCTACCCGCGGTCATTTGCCCGAACATCGTGAGCCCACGGCTTTCGAGGTCCCAGAACACCTCGTCCGTCGCCCAGCGGGGCACCAAGAGCGCGTTCGCGATCAGGACCCGCGGGGCGTCGGGGTGGGTCGGAAAGACGCCGACCGGTTTCCCCGACTGGACGAGTAAGGTCTCCTCCTCCGAGAGGTGGCGGAGCGCCTCCACGATGCGGTCATAGGATTCCCAGTCGCGCGCGGCCTTCCCGCGTCCCCCGTACACGATGAGATGACGCGGGTCGCGGGCTACCTCGGGGTCGAGGTTGTTCATCAACAGTCGAAGAGCTGCCTCGGCGCCCCAGTTCCGGCAGTGGAGCTCGCGACCCCGGGGAGCGCGGACCACCCGATCCGACTCGAGGGTGCGGGTCATCGACGGCCCCACACGGTGGGCGGCTATAGGCTTCCCGCCCACGGCGAAGTTCGGACGCTGGAGACGGAGGGTTAAGAACCCGGGGCGGAATCGATCCGACACGGTACGCCGCCGTAGCTCAGTCGGTAGAGCGGCTGATTTGTAATCAGCAGGTCGGGAGTTCGATTCTCTCCGGCGGCTCCTCCGCGAAACGGACGAGGCTTCGGGCAGACGGGGATCGAGCCCGCGGCGAGGGGGGAGGGGATCCGACGGGACGATTCGCCGCGCCTCGTCCTCGAGCCCGTGGCCCCTCGACCGGATCGGGCCCCGCCCGACGGAGGGGGCCGACCGCCATCTTCGCCGCGCTCCCGAGCTATCGCGAGGGGCGGCCCGCACGGTTTGGGCGGGTTTCCGGCCGATAGGAAAGGTTGTGGGCGGTCGGAAGGTTGATAATCCCCAGTACGGATGAATACATCAATGGACCGGCGCCGGCGTTGGCGACTGCATCGACGCCGAGGGGTCTCCCCGATCATTGGGACGATCCTCTTGCTCGGCCTAACGATCGTCGCCGGCGTCATCCTGTGGAGCTTCCGGATCGCCCTGCCGCCGAGCCCCCCCAACGTGTCGTTCCACATCACTTCCGGGGGTAGTAACCCGGTCTGGGGAGATCCCACCGACTGCCAGCCGACCGGTCACTGGACCTACCCGCTGCCGAGCTCCCAGTATCCATGGTGGATCAGCGGAACCTGGGGGAATGACTGGCTCAACCAGTGCTATCCACCGCAAGTGAGCGGAAACTTCTCGCTGCTCAACACGAGCGAGATCATCATCTCCTCCGCTTCCCCCCTGAACATCCCGCTCAGCGACATCGGATTCGATTTCATCTGCAACAACGCGACCTCCTCCGGGGGTACCACCGTGCTCCTGAGCGGAACGCTCGCCGCGATGACGTGGTTCCCCGGATCGAGCTCGTCTCCCGCGCCGAACGCCCCGAAGCTCGGGTACTGCGGCGACTTCAACGCCGGGAACTACGGAGGTGGGGCGTTCGGAACCCTGTATAATCGACTCGGAATGTTCATTCCGATCCGCCAGAACGTCTCTTCCCTCGAGGCCGGGGACACCTTCCTGCTGTACATTCACAACGGCGGATGGCCGATGGACTACCAGTGCGTCGACCCGGATCTCTACGGTTGCTTCCTGAACAACGGGAACCCGATCCTCGACGATGACGACTACCACGGCGCGCCGCCGTGGTGTTTCACGACTCCGGGCGCCTGTACGATCCACCTCACCTACCTGGGGAACCCGCAGGAGATCCTGGCCACCATCCCCGTCTACTCCCTGGCGCCCCCGACGGGGTTCTAGGCCGAGCGGGAGGGCACCGTGCTACCGTTCGTCCGCTGCTCCTCGCCCCCCCGGCCCGACGCCCGTCGGGTCGGCCCGGCCCGCGAAGAGGGGAGGTTCGAGCCGTGAGGCGTTGGGACCGCCGAAGGCTCATCGGGCTCGGGGTCGTGATCGGCGCCGTGGTCGTCGCGCTCCTGGTGGTCCTGATCGCGCTCGGGGTCCTCGTGCTGCCGGCCCAGCCCGCCGCCCAAGTGACCGTCTCCTCCGTGCACTGGACGCTCGTTCAAGGGTCGACGGGGCACGGGTTCGGCTGGTTCGGACCGAGTGAGTTCAACTACACCTACCCCGCCTACCCGGTCGAGGTCCCCCCCGGCCACACGTTCGTCGTGGTCTGGACGTTCTCGAACCACGATCTCTCGTCGCACAGCATCGTTTCGATCTCGGCCGCTTCCCCCTTCCGGTTCGTGTCGAGCCAGCCGTCGATCGTTCCGCCCCTGAACGTGCCGGCCGGAGAAGATTCGGGCCTACTGGACCTCACGATACAGGCCCCGAACGATGGGGGCGCCACGTTCTCCCTCGCCCTCACCGTCACGATCACCTGACCGCCGACCCCGGGCCGAGCGGCTGAGGGTCGCGCGGCTAGCGACGCCGAGGTTTCCCCCGCTCGGGGGAGGGCCGAGACGTCCCTCGGGCGGAGGGTGGGCGGCGCACCCACGTGCCGCCAATGACCCACGGCGGCTCGGGTCCGATCGGGTCGACGATGTCGGAGCGGTACCGCTCGACCGCGCGCTCGTCGACCTCGATGCCCAGCCCGGGCTTCGACGGGATGGCGAAGGTCCCGCCTTCGATCGCGTACCCCCGAACGAGCGTTCGTTTCCAGTCGGGCCAGCTCGCCTCGAAGCTCTCCTGGAGGAAGAAGGTCGGGAGGACCGCGTCCATCTGCAGGGTCGCCGCCGTCTGGACGGGACCGAAAGCGTTGTGGTAGGCGATCGGAGCCCCGTGGGCCGCGGCGACCCCCGCGATCTCTCGCCCGTAGGTGAACCCGCCCGAGTTCGTGATGTCGGGCTGGAGGATGTCGACCAGTCCCCGTGCGAGGAAGCTTTCGAAATCGGCGGCCGTCAGGAGGCGCTCCCCGAGGGCGACCGGAGTGCGGACCACCCGTCGGAACCCGGCGAGCGCATCCGAGAGCTCGGGGATCACGGGCTCTTCCATGAAGCGCGGCTCGAACGCGTCCAGCGCCCGGCCCGCGCGCATCGCCGCCTCGGGGAGGAACCGGCCGTGGTACTCGATCAGGAGGTCGACCGTCGGTCCGACCGCCTCGCGTACCGCCCCGACGCGATCGACGGCCGCGGTCAACCCCTCGGTCGAGAGGGTGCGGTACTGGTCCCCGAAAGGGTCGAACTTCAGTGCCCGGAAACCCTGCCGCACCATCGCTTCGGCTTTCTCGGCGAACTCCTCGGGCGTGATCGCATCCGAGTACCATCCGTTCGAGTACGCCCGGACTTTCGAACGGACCGCGCCCCCGAGAAGCGTCGACACCGGCGCACCGAGCTCGCGCCCGAGAAGGTCGTAGCAGGCGATGTCCACGGCGGAGAGCGCGCTCGTGGCCTCCATCGAGCGGGAGCGGTAGAACGAGTAGCGCTCGAACTCCCGCAGGCACGCGGCGTGGTCGGCGAGGTCATGCCCGGTGTAGAACCGTGCCACCTCCCGCACGCTCTCGCGCACGGGGTGGGTCATGAGCGTCGTCGGGGCCTCGCCCCAGCCGACGGCCCCGGTGGATGTCGTGACCCGCACCAAGATCACGGTCGAGCTCCATGGGGAGGAGAGCTCGCCCGCTGGCGCTGCGACTTCGATGGGCTCCACCGTCTGGATCTTCATTTGAATCCTCGCGGCCGCCGAAGCCAGCGTGGAATTAGAGGGTTGCCGGCGCCCGGCAACGCCGTCTTGGGCGGCTCACATCGGCCGGGAGCTCGCGAGGCGCTCGAGCGCTCGCCGCACGTGCGGCCCCGGCAGCAGGCCCTCGTGGATCTCGCGCACGCACCCTTCGCTGTCGAGGAAGAGCGTCACCCGCTTCGCCATGCCGAGCATCCCGAGGACCCGGTACGCCCGGGCGATCGAACGGTCGTGATCGGCGACGAGCGGGAACGGGATCCCGCACTTCTCCTGGAACCGACGCTGGGCGTCGACCGTATCGACGCTTACCCCGACGACCGCGACTCCCGCGCGAGCGAAGTCGTCGTAGTGCTCGATAAATCCTCGGGCCTCAGACGTGCACCCCGGACTACTGGCCTTCGGGTAGAAGTACAGCACCACCGGTCGCCCGCGCTGAGACGAGAGGACGAACGGGGAGCCGTCCGCCGTGACCCCCGAGAAGTCCGGGGCGACCTCTCCGACCGCGACCACGGTCATCAAGGGGACGTGGGCTATTTCAGCTGCCCGGCCGATCTACGCGTGCGTTCCGTCGCCCTCCCCTTCGATCCCGGCAACCTGCTCGGTGGACAGCGAGGGCGCCTCGGCCGTCGCGAGGATCTCCGTCCACCGCTCGGGCCGCGGAACCGGGACCAGGACGGAGACGACCCACCGCCTCGTGAGAAGGTACTGGATCGCCGCCTGGGCGAGCGTCCGTTGCCGGCCCGCCGTCAGGAAGCCGAGGCGCAGCACCGGCGCGAACTCCGCGCGCAGCGTCCGCACATCGACCGGGCCGGCGGAAGTCCGCCGTTCGGAAAGGTCCGTCGCGAAGCGCGTGCCGTCGAGCCGGCCCCCGGCAAACGGTCCGCGGGCGAAAACGGTCGTCGGATGAGAAGCGGCCCGGTCGTCGAGCGCTCGCACGAGCGTCGGGTCGAGAAGCGAGAGCTCGGTGGATAGTTGGGAGACCTCGATACCCTCGACCTCGGCCCCCGGCACCTCGGCGGACGGCTCGAAGTAGAGCGACCAGGAGGCGATCTCCTTCCGCTGGGCGAGCTCCTCCACCGCGCGAAGGAAAGGGCCAGCTGGTAGTCGCGTCGCGGCCTCGAGGTGGACCTCGACGAGCAGTCGGTGGTTCGCGCCGAGCCGGGCGCGAGTCTCGGCGAGGGAGGCCCGGAGCCGGTCGACCCCACCGAGCGCGCCTTCCTCCCGCGGGGGTCTCCCCGGAGAGTGGTGCGGCGTCGCGGGAGAGGTACCCCGGCCCACCCGGACGATGATCTCGGGATCCGGCTCGGGGAACGCCGATGCCACTAACCGCTCCGCCCGGGCAGGGACCCGTGCCCGAGCGAGATCGAACAGAGTGATCCCCCGACTCCGGGCCTCGCGCAGGCGGCTCACGAACTGTCGGTCGGCCGCCGGAGGCGCTACCGGGTCCGGGTCGAGCTCGAGGCCGAGGGTCGAGACCTCGAATGGGGTTCCGGGGACTGGGCGTCGTTCCATGTGTCCTCCGACCGACGAGACGACGGACTCGGTGAACTCCACCGGGGGGATTCGGATAGAGTACGCGGCGACGCCCGCTTCGGGACCGGGACTCCTTATGGCCTCCATGCCGTGCCCGGACGATGTCCCGGGCGACGGCCCCCCGGCTCCCGCTCGCCGAGCGATTGCGACCGGTCCGTCTCGCCGACCTGGTCGGCAACCCGCGCGCGAAGACCGACCTGCGATCGTGGGCGGAGCAATGGGCCCGCGCGACCCGGCCCCCGGCGCGACGGGCCGCCGTGCTTTCGGGCCCGGCCGGAGTGGGCAAGACCAGCGCCGCGATCGCGCTCGCGAACGACTTTGGTTGGACCGTCGTGGAGATGAACGCGTCGGATGCCCGCAACGAGACCGCGATCGACCAGGTCGCGGGCCGAGCCTCGATCACGCATACCCTCGACGAGGGCTCGGGGCCCGGGGGCCGTCGGCGGGCGCTCATCCTCCTCGACGAGGCGGACTGCCTGACGGGTCGCCTGACCGAGGCTACCGCGGTACGGGCCGAGCCCCCCGCGTTGCGAGAGTTCCTCCGAGACCGCTACCGTTCGATCGACGCCCTCAACGCCGCGTACGCACTGAGACCCGGCGGCAAGCCCGTCCCGTTCGAGGGGTGGGAGTCGATCCCTCGTTCGCCGGGGAACGCCGTGTGGGCCCGCCTTCCTCCGGCCCGGCGCGACATCGAGGATTGGCGAGGGATCCATCGCGCCCGCGACCAGAGCGATCGGGGGGGCATGGGCGCGATCGCGCGCCTCATCCGTACGACGCGGCAGCCCGTGGTGCTGACGGTGAACGACGAGCGGGTGCTGACGCGATATTCACCCCTCTTCCGAACCTCGGTTGCACGGATCCCCTTCTATCCCATCCGCGATCCCGAGCTAGGCTCCCGGCTCGAGGAGATCGCACGGAGCGAGTCGATCCGCCTGGCCCCCGGGTGCGTCGAGGCGATCGTGCGCCGCGCCCACGGCGACCTTCGGGGGGCACTCAACGATCTCGATGCCATCTCTCCGCTCGAACCCGGGCCCGCGCAACTCGCCGTGCTCGGAGTACGCGACGTCGCGGCGGACCTCGCGGCGCTGGTCGAGGAGGCGCTGACGGCGTCGCGCTACTACCGGTCGGTCGAGATCCAGGATCGCCTGGACGCTCCGCCCGATGACCTGCTTCCCTGGATCGAGGAGAACCTCCCGCACTTCGCGCCCGACGCGGCCCACCGGGCGAGCGCATTCGACGTGCTCGCGGTGGCCGAGCGGTTCCTCTCCCGGGCCCGCCGAGCGCGGGTCTGGTCCCAATGGAGCTACGCCTCGGAACTGTTGACGGGTGGGGTCGGACTCGCGCTGCGCGACGCTCCCGTACCGAGCCGAGGCGGCGGGGTGGCGTTCCCCCAATTCCTGGGGGAGATGGGCCGCTCGAGGGGGATGCGCGCCACCCGGGAAGCGCTGGTGGCGAAGGCCGGAGGGCGATTCCACCTATCGCACGAGAAGACCCGGGAGTTCTGCTTGCCGTTCCTCGAGCGGGTCTTCCGTCCCGAGGGGACGACCCGGGGCGCCTCCGAGCTCCGGTCGGTCGCCCGAAGGATCGCGCGCGAGCTCGAGCTCACCGACGAGGAAGTGGCGTTCCTGGTCGGGGCCGAGCCCGACTCGAAGGAGGTGCGCGACCTCCTCGAGCCCACCGCCTCGGGGCCGGTGACGGTCCCCGAGGAGGAGGAGGATTCGGCGGCCACGGATCGCCCGGAGTCCCCCGCGCGAGGCAAGCAGCGCCAGCTCTCCGACTTCGGAGGCTAACGACCGGGCGAGCGCCGGCGCGCGGGGGGCCTAGGCGAGCCGGGCCTGGACCGTGATCGCCACGTTCCCCTTAAGGGCGCCCGAGATGGGGCATCCCGCGCCGGCCGCCTTCGCCGCGTTCTCGAACTCCGCCAAAGAGATTCCCGGGACCTTGCCGACGACGTTCAGCTCCATCGTGGTCACTTTCCACGCGTCGCCGACCTTGTCGAACGTCGCGGTCGCCGTCACGTTCAGCCGCTCGGGAGGCTTCTGCATCCGGCCGAGACCCGCCGAGAGCGCCATCGAGAAACACGCGGCGTGGGCCGCTGCCAGCAACTCCTCCGGGCTGGTCTTCCCTCCCGAGGCCTCGGTTCGGGCGGACCAGCTCACCGCGAGTTCCCCGAGGGCGCCGCTCGTCCCCTTCACCGTGCCGTGCCCGTGCAGAAGATCGTGTTCCCAGACCGCTTCGGCCGCTCGCTTCGCTGCCATGGGGCCGTCACCGTGCGGCGCGATTTAACCCGGCGCTCGTGGCATCGGTCGGGCGAGCGACCAAGGCTTTTCTCAAGTCGCCGTGTCTGGCTCGCGTGGCCGTCGCACTCCGGGACCTCCCCAGGTACGTCGTGATCGAGCCGGCGTCGACCCTCCGGGTCGACATGCGTCTCGACTCCCCGGCCTGCGAGATCGATGTCTCGCTCGATAACCCCCGGCCCGGCCGGTCGTTCGTGCTCCTGATCGGCCACGCCGGCGGCCCCTACGTGCAACGCGTTCGGCTGGCCGGGCGGGCGCGGATCTTCTTCGACCCCCAGACTCCGGGGGATTACGTGCTGCTGTTCGCGAACCCGGACCGTCTCCCGATCGTGTTACGCCTGCGGGGCCGGGGCGTCGGCGCTCCGGTCGCGACGGTGGCGCAGAGTAGAGGAAGGTCGCGGAACGCGACACGAACCGGTTCGCACGGTCGACGCCGCGGGGCTCGCCGAGCGACGCCCCGGGCTCGGAGGGCCCGGCGTACCTAGCCCCCGCGGAAGGGCGAGGCGGCGGTCGAGCGGAGAGGGGGCGAACCGCTATCGGGGCGAGGCCGGTATCGCCGACATGACGAGCTCTCGAGCCCGGCTGACCGTGGGGGTGGCGCGTGCGTGGCGCCGCCGGTGGGACCGTCAGCAAGAGCGCCTGATCCCGGGGCGGGAGGAGCGATTCGACGCGATCCTGGACGCGATAGGCCGGGCCGTCGGGCCCCGATTTCGGGCGCTCGACCTCGGCTGCGGCACGGGATCGCTCACCGAGCGCCTCCTCGATCGTTATCCCGAAGCCCGGGTCGTCGCCCTCGACTTCGACCCGATAACGCTCCGTCTGGGCCGCACGGCGCTCGGTGATAGAGCAGGTCGAGTGACCTGGGTGGAGGCCGACCTACGGGATCCCCGGTGGAGCGTGAGCGTACCTGCCGGAAGGTTCGACGCCGCCGTCTCCACGACCGCGCTCCACTGGCTCACCGAACCCGAGCTTCGCCGGGTCTATCACAGGCTCGGCGACCTGCTCCGTCCCCGAGGGGTTTTCCTGAACGGCGATTCGTTCGGCTTCGCACCCGATTCCAAACGCCTCGCACGACTGGCCCGTGCGGCGAGCGATGCCCCCGACCCGTCTCCGGGGGGCGGGGAGTCGTGGGCTGCGTGGTGGCGGGCCGTCCTCCGGGAGCCTCGCCTCGCGGACGAGGCCGCGATGCATCGCGCGCGGTTCCCCGGTCATCACGAGCGGACCCCGACCCCGGACCTTCGCGGGCACGAGCGGCTGTTGCGGGACTCCGGGTTCCGAGAGGTCGAAGTGATCTGGGGGCGGTGGCGAAACCGCGTCCTGGCCGCGGTCCGGTAGCGAGGCCGGGAGGGTCGCTCCGGGGGGAGCCGACGGGAGCCGCGCCGAGCGGGGGCGGGGCCTCGGCCGAGGCAACGACAGGCCCGCGATTCCGGTTCCACCCAAGGGAGAGCGTTTCGCGGCGGCGGGAGGAGCGGTCCCGGCGTCGGAGTTCGATCTTCTCGCTGGCACGGCCAACGTCGCGGCCGACCACGATCCTCCGCTGGTAGACCCCTCCCTGAATCCGAGACCGTCGAGTACCGCATGCCGTGCGAGCAGTTCGAGGGCCCTGCGCCGGGCGACCTCGGGCGGAGTGGCAGGAGCTCTGGTTACGTCCCCCGAGGTATTCGGGACGGAGCTCGAGACTGCGGTCTCGACCCGACGAGCACCGGAAGGGATCCGCCGAAGCCTCCGGAATGCTCGGGCGCCCGCCACCCCCCGTCCGCTCCGCGGTCGAAGGATTGATGGGCTCGGACGCTCCCCGCTCCCGGGGCACGGTAGGGGGCCGTCTCGAGGAGATGTCGGAGCTCGCCTTCTACGCCGCGGTCATCGTCAGCATCTTTGCGATCGTCGACCCGATCGGCACCCTTCCGTTCTTTGTCTCGCTCACGGACGGGTTCAGCGAGGAGGACCGCCACGTCGTCCTCAACCGAGCGGTGATGGTCCTCGGCGGTCTCCTCACGATCTTCGCCCTCATCGGGCGGTTCCTCTTCGCGGCGTTCGGGTTCACCCTCGCGGCGTTCGAGATCGCCGGGGGGATCCTCCTGTTCGTGGTCGCCTACGACATGCTCCAGGGGGAGCTCGGTCGCACGCGGCTCTCTCCCCAGGACCGGGAAGAGGCGATCGCCCGGCGGGACGAGATCTCCGTGATGCCGCTCGGGATCCCGCTGCTCGCGGGTCCGGGGGCGATCTCGACCGTGATGATCTACGAGGGGAGCGCCGGCTCCGACCCGGTTCTGATCCTCGCGACGTTCGTCGGGATCGCCCTCACCACGGTCGCGGCCTTCCTCATCCTGCGCTACGGTCAGCGGATCCTGCGGGCCCTCGGACGCGTCGGCGTGATGGCGATGACCCGGGTCCTCGGCCTCCTGCTCGCGGCCGTCGCGGTGCAGTTCGTGATCAACGGGATCTTCGCGCTCGGGCCGCTCCCGTAGCCCGCTGCGGGCTCCGAGCGGCGGAGCTCGGCCGCGTCCTCGGCTCCCGGCGCGCCGGTCGAGCGACCCGCGGGGGCTTCCCGGCACGGCTCAGCATCAGGCTCGACGCGCTCGCCGGGTTGCGCTCGGTCGCCCAGACCATCTCGCCGGCCCGGATCGGCACCGAGAGGTCGTTCTCGACCGGCGGGAACCCGCACTCGAACTCGTCCGTGTACGCGCAGTAGGGGTTGAACGCCCGGTTGAAGTCGAGCTCGTACTCGTCCTGCTCGTTCATCTCGAGCGTGAGGTAGCGGCCCGGTCCGTAGCTGTCGCGCCCGCTCGTCCCATCGCGGAACGGAACGAAGACGGAGGTACCCACCCCCTCGCCGGCGTGGAAGAGCCTCAGTCGGTGCGACTGGCCCCGCAGCGAGAAGACGAGGTCGCCGAGATAGCGCATGACCGCCTGGTTATCCCGGTTCGTCCGGAGGTATGCCTCCTCGGGGACCGGGCGGCGCTCGAGCCGGGCCGCTACGCGGTAGACCGGGTCGGGCGGGAAGTAACGGAGCGCGTGGAACGGGACGCGGCCGGCCACGAAGGGGGACTCGGGGTGGCGGGCCATGAACTCGTCCTTCATCTCGCGCTCGGTCTCGAGCTCGCGACGCCAGGTGCGGATGCCGACCATCGGTCCGGCGAGGAGCGGGGGCGCTTAAGCGTTCGTGAGCGGAGCCGGGACGGGGTCGAGAAGGAGCACCATCTCCTCCTCGTCGAGGTACTCCGACCCCCGCTTCACCCCCCGGGGCACGTGCCCCGAGACCACGAAGCCGAAGCGCTCGTACAGGCGCCGGGCGCCGGTGTTGACCGAGAACACCGAGAGGCGCACGAGGTCGAACCGACCCCGGGCGGCCGCCAGGGCGTGATCGAGGAGCGCCGAGCCGACGCCCTTCCCCCGGTGCTCGCGGTGGACCAGGATCCCGAGGACTCCGACGTGTCCGTGCTCGGAGCCGGGGCCCCGACCGAGCCGCTGGATCGTACACGCCCCGACCACGTGGCCGTCGATCTCCGCGACCGACCAGAGGTCCTCCCCGGCGAGCACGTGGCGGTACCCCCCGGCGAACCAGTCGATCTCGTCGACCAACGAGGGTCGGTCCGCGAAGAGCGTGATGCCGATCGGGAAACCTTGGTCGCGCTCCTCGTAGAGCAGATAGTAGATCTCCCGGAGCTCAGGGAAGTCGCTCCAGGCGACGTTGCGAACGAGCATGGCGGGGAGCAAGTACTCCCGCCCCCCATCTACCTTCCGGCGGCGCCGACGACCGGCGCGGTCCCCGCGCCCGTGGACTCCCGGACGAGCGACTCGCCGGTGACCGCGAAGAGCCAAAGCTTCAGTCGATCGAGGGCGAGCGCCATGAGCGCGATGATCCCGAGGAGCGCGAGGACCCAGGTCACGGGGATCGGCGTCATGAAGACCCCTCCGACCGCCAGCAGGCTCAGCACGAGGACGTCGAGCGCCGAGGCCGTTACGAGGGCACGGCTCGGCCGCGAGCTCCAGAGCGGGCCGCGCTCGCGCATGAGGTAGAGCGTCGCCTGACCCGAGAATAGGAGGTAGAGAAAGACGACCGTCTGGAGGCTCCCGACGCTGAGGCCAAAAACGCGCAGGGAGAGCACGACCAGGGTGAACGACAGGACGAGCCAGCCCGCTGCCATCGCCCCGCTCAGCGTCACGAGGCGGCGGACGTTCCACCGGTCGGGCTCGCGGGATACTCGGGCCCGGTCCGTCCCGATCGCAATCGTCACGAAATCGCCGGCGAGGATCATCACCAGGACCAGCAGCGGCGTCGTGACGAAGACGCCGAAGACGAGGAAGCCGACGGAGAGGAGGACGACCAGCTCGAGGTTCTTCGAGATCTTGTTGAGCATCCAGGTCATCATGCGCCGGTAGACGCGACGGCCGCCCTCGACCGCTTCCACGATGTCGGAGAGCCCCGGGCGGGTCAGGACGATCTTGGCGGCCGCTTTCGCGACGTCGGTGGCCGCGGCGACCGCGATTCCCACCTCGGCTTGTTTGAGCGCCGGGGCGTCGTTCACCCCGTCACCGGTCATGCCGGCGATCCGGCCCGACGCTTGGAGCGACCGGACCAGCTCGAGCTTCTCCTCGGGGTAGACCCCGGCGAATCCCGCGAACGCCTCGGAGTCCCGCCGGAGGTCCTCGCGGGTTCCTACCTCCCCTGGGAGCCCGAGCGTGCGCAGCACGCTCCGCGCCGTGGGGACGGTGTCGCCGGTGAGCACGACGACCCGCACGCCCATCGAGCGCAGCGTCGCGATCAGCGCGGCGGCATCCTCCCGTACGGGGTCCTCGAGCGCGAGCAGGCCGACCAGGGCGAGGGCCCCCAACGGCCCCGCGCCCACCGCTAGGACCCGAGCGCCGCTCTCCGCGAGATGCTCGACGCGGGCGGCGAGGTCGGCCGGGGCCGTGGCCAGGCTCGCCACGATCGCGGGCTGGCCGAGGACCACGCGGAGCGCCTGCCCGTCGACCACGACCGAGGCCTCGGAGCGCTTCGTCGCGGGGTCGAACGGGACGAACGACGTCCGCTCGAGCCGGGCGGTGTTTCGCGCGTCGGCCGCCCGGAGGATCGCGAGGTCGATCGGGTCCTGGGTCGCTTCGTCGCACGCGGCGCGGGCGAGCGCGAGCAGGGGGTCGGGTCCCCCGTCGGTCAGGGGCTCGACCGCGGCGACGGACTGCCGGTTCTGCGTCAAGGTCCCGGTCTTGTCCGTGCAGAGGACGTCCATCCCCGCCGCCTCCTCGATCGCCGAGAGGTCCGTGACGAGCACGCCCCGGCCGGCGAGGTGGCGGGCCTCGATCGCGTTCGCGACGGTGAACGTCGCCGGCATCGCGGCGGGGATGGAGGAGATGAGCACGACCAGCACGAACGGGACCGTCGCGAGGAGCAGGTCCGCGCGCAGGAGGGCCGCGTCCGCGAGCACGAGAATCGCGAAGAACGCGTCGACCGCTACGAGGTAGCGCACGATGCGGAACATCAGCTCCTGGAGGTGGCCCCGGCCGTGCGCCGAACGGACGAGCTCGGTCGTTCGGCCGAAGAAGCTGTGCGGTCCCGTCGCGGTCACTGTGCCGCTCGCCTCGCCCCGTCGCAGGACCGACCCGGAGTAGAGGGCCTCCCCGGGGCCGCGACTTACGGTCGTGGACTCTCCGGTCAGCATCGATTGGTCGACCTCCACCCGACCGTCGCGGACGCGACAGTCGGCCGGGACGATGTCCCCCATCCGCAGGTGCACGAAATCGCCCGGCACGAGCTCGCGGGCTGCGACGTTCCGCCACTCGCCGTCCCGCCGCGCGCGCGCCAGGACGCGGAGTCGGCTCCGCAGGAGCTCGACCGCCGCTCGAGCCTGTTGTTCCTGGCTGACGGCGAGCGCGCCATTGAACAGCAGGAGGCCCGCGAGGATCAACGCCTCGGGAAGGTGGTCGATCGCGAGCTCGAGCCCGAGGGCGATCTCGAGCATCCACGGGATCGGCCCCCAGAGCTTGCCGAGGAAGAGACGGGCCGGATGGGGCCGCTCCTCGGCGACCTCGTTGGGCCCGAACTGCGCGCGGCGGCGCTCCACCTCGAGCGAAGTGAGGCCAGCCTCTTGCGACGGTTCCGACGGGATCTCGGGATCGGTCACGGAGGGTCGGTCCGAAGAGGGCGTGGTCTTCCGCCTTCCCGCCGTACCCCCGCGCGGTCCCGTACCCGGCCGTGCCGGTCGCGCACCGACGGGGGCGGGCGCGTATCTGCCTCGCTCAGGCGTAGCCGAACTGGCGCTTCGCGAACTCGCTCATGCGCTCTGGCGTCCACGGCGGGTCCCACGTCAGGTCCACCGTGGCGGTCGCGACGTTGGGGACCTTCTCGATCGCGAGCTTGACCTCTTCCGCGAGGATCCCGGCGACCGGGCAACCGGGCGCGGTCAGGGTCATCTTGAGCGTGACGCGATCCCCGTCCCACTCGAAGCCGTAGATGAGCCCAAGGTCGACGATGTTCATCGGGATCTCGGGGTCGTAGATCTGTTTCAGGTTCTCCGTGATCAGCCGCTCGCGCTCGGCGTACGGTCCCGAGGGCGAAGTAGCCGACGGCACCGTGGGGGTCGCGGGCGTCGGGGCCGATGGCGCGGTGGAGGCGGGCTCGGTCATCGCCCCTCACACCCTCCGGCCCCGTATAAGGGTGTGTCTGGCGTTAGTTACTCCGGCGCGAGCGACCCCCAACCTGTTTAAACGAACCGCTCGTGGCGCGACCGATGCGGGACGTTCACGCCGAGGCGCCGGCGCACGGGCGCCTTCGACTGCGGTCCGTCGGGCTCTCGGGGATCCGCAAACCGCTCGTCGTCCAGCGTCCCGACCGGCAGAACACGCTCGCGGTCACCTTCCGCGTCGCGGTCGACCTCCCCTCCGATCGCAAGGGCTCGGACCTTTCGCGCAATGCGGAGATCCTCGCCGAGGTCGTCGACACTACCGTGACCCGTCCGGTCGATAGCCTCGAGTCCGCCTGCTCGTCGATCGCCCGGGAACTCCTCGTGCGCCACGCCTACGCCACCGAGGCGTACGTCGAGGCGTCCGCCGAATACTTTCTCCGCAAGGGCATTTCGGAGGAGAAGCGTAGCTACGAGGATTACACACTGCTTGCGGAAGCCCGAGCGGTCCGGGAGCCGGACGGCCACGTCACGCTCCGTCGATCCGTCGGCGCCGAGGCGGTGGGGATGACCGCGTGTCCGTGCGCGATGGAGACCTGTCGCGCCAAACTCCTGCAGGAATACCCGGGGCTCGCCGATCCTCAGTTCGAGACACTCCCGATGATCTCGCACAATCAGCGGAACCGGACCCGACTCGTCTTCGAGCTCGAGGACGCGGTCGAGATCGAGGTCGACCGGGTGATCGCCGCGATCGAGGCCTCGCAGTCGAGCCCCACGTACGCCATCCTGAAGCGCGGCGATGAGGGTCAGGTCGTGCTGGACGCCCACCGCCACCCGAAGTTCGTCGAAGACGTCGTCCGAGACCTCCTCGCGAGCATCCCCGACCGATTCCCCGAGCTCGCGGACGCGACCGGGGTCCGGGCGAGCACCGTCAGCGAGGAGTCGATCCACAAGTACAACGTCGATGCGGCCCACCGGCTGACGCTCGGAGAGCTGCGCCGGCCGCTCGGCCCGTAGCGAGGCCGCGAGGCTCCGATGCGCTATGCCCTCGATGCGATACGGCGACGACCCCGCCGTTCCGTGCTCACGTCGCTCGGCCTCGGCCTCGCGATCGGCTTGGTCGTGACGCTGCTCGCTCTCTCGAACGGCGTCCAGACGAGCGCGGCGGAGCTCGCGACCGCGAGCGGGGTCGACCTGATCGGGGCGAGCGCGAACACGTCCATCACGTCGACCGAGTTCCCGCCGATCCCGGGCGCCCACTCGCTCGCTTCCGAGGTCCCCCGGGTCGATCCGAACGTCGTGACGGCGAGTCCCTGGCTCGTCGCGAATCTGGTCTTCGGGAACGCCTCGCTGTGGTCCGCCGCTAACGCGAGCGCGGTGCCGGCCGGCTGGACCCCTACCGGGTCGGGGACGGTCGGTTGGATCCCCTCGAACAACGGAGGGATCGAGACGCCGGACCTCTACAACGGCACCGGATTCACGCAACCGGGAGATCCGCACTACGCGAACGGGACCTACTCCGGACCCACGACCCACGAGATCGTGCTCGACCAGGCGCTCGCCGCGGTGCTCCGGGTCACCGTCGGGGACCGGGTCTGGGCGAGTCCGGCGAGCCCGGCGACGAACTCCGAGATCCCCGGATGGTACGCGAACGCCTCGGCGTTCCAGGTCGTCGGCGTCTCGGGGCCGTTCTGGCTCATCCCGTCCGCCCTCCTCTCCTTCGTCTACCTTTCCGAGCTTCAGACGATCGTGGGAGGCGCCAGCTCGGGAACCGACTACGCGTCGGTGTTGCTCATCCACCTGCGCGACCCGACGAGCGCGTCGACCGACCAGGTGCGGATCCAGGCCGCCTTCCCGGGGCTCACGATCTTCACGCTCTCCCAGATCCTCGGTGCGATCCAGCATGTCGTGGACCTCTACCGAACGTTCGGGACGTTGATCGGACTCATCGGGCTCGTCGTCGCCGCGCTGTTCGCGACAACGGTGCTCCAGATGTCCGTGGACGACCGGAGCCGGGAGCTCGCCCTGCTGCGCGCGATCGGCTACTCGCGGGCGTCCGTCGGCCTCGCGGTCGTGGAGGAATCGCTGGTCCTCGCCGCGATCGGCCTCGGGATCGGCCTTCCGATCGCGTACCTCGGCGCGACCGCGATGAACTTCTACCTCCTCCGTCTCGTCAGCGGGCTTCCCACCTCGTTCTCCTTCGTCGTGTTCGACGCCGGGGTGATCCTGTCCGGGGTCCTCGCCGTGGTCGCGGTCGGGTTGCTCGCCGCGATCGCCCCCGCGGCGCGAGCGATGCAGCTACCGGTGGCCGAGGAGCTGAGGGCGCCATGAGAGGGCCCCGTCGCGGTCGAGCGCTCCGTCACACCCGCCTCCAGGTAGTCCTCGCCGTCGCGGCGATCGCCGCGGCCGTGGCGCTCCCCGTGGTACTCATCAGCGTCGGCGGCGGCGTCTCGGCTCACGAGCTCGCCTCGCTCCAGAACGCCGGCTACCAGATCGTGGTGAGTGCGGCGGGGCTCCACGGTATCTCGCACGCGCACGCGCTCGCCGAGCGGATCCTCGCCGTCGGCTCGGTCTCCGCCGCTTCGCCCGTCCTGAGCGTCGACGTCGACGCCTACACGACCTCGGGGGCGCTCTCTCCCGTCCTCGCCGAAGGGGTCATTCCGGCCCAGTTCGGTCCGACCTTGAGCCCCGCCGAGCGGGGGCTCTTTCCCTCCCCGCTGCCGCTCGGCGACCCCACGGACCTCCGCCACTTCGACAACGGCTCCTATAGCGGCCCAGCGACCTACGACGTGCTCATCTCCTTCCCCTTTGCCTCCGCCGAACACGTCGGGACCGGGGACACGCTGCTGCTGAGCCCGACCACGAACCGCTCGCTCGGCACCCTGTACAACGTGACCGGGGTGTTCGGTGTGCTGCCGACCCTCTTGGGTCCCACCGGCGCCTTCCTGGTCCTCCTGCCCCTCTCGGACCTCCAGACGATGACCGGCTTTGGGCCGAGTGCCTCGGCCACGGTGCCGGACGCTGCCGACACCGTCCAGGTGGCCGTGACGGGCGCGGTCGCCGTGAGCCCGTCGGCGCTCGCGGTCGTGCGCGGCAGCATCCAAGCCCTCGTCCCGCTCTACAGCGTGACGTCGCTCGCCCAAGAGGCGCAACAACTCGAGAGCGCGAACGCGGTCCTCACCGGTTTCTACCTCGCCCTCTCCTCGGTCGGCCTCACGATCGGACTCCTGTTCCTCGCCCTCGTCCTCCTTCGCCGGGTAGAGGCCGAGCATCGGTCGATCGGCATCCGCCGCGCGCTCGGGCTCCCCGGCTGGTCGATCGCCGGTGGGATCGTGCGCGAGGGCCTCTTGCTCTCCGTGCTCGGGGCGTTGACGGGGATCCTCGCGGGATACCTCGTGGTCGAGGGCCTTGCGACCTGGGCTACCTCGACCGTCCAGGAAGCGGCGGCGCTCGCGCGGTTCGACCCGACGGTGCTCGCGGAGATCGCGCTCGGGGTCGCGGGGCTCTCGCTGCTCGCGAGCGCGGTCGCGTCGCGGGCTGCGCTCCGGCTCGAGATCGGGGAGGCGCTCCGATGAACGACGCAGCCCCCCGTCCCCCCGAGCTCGAGCTCGCGAACGTCTCGCGCACCTACTTCGCGGGGGGCGCCGAGGAGGTGCGGGCGCTACGCACCCTCGACCTCCGCATCGCGTCCGGTTCGTTCGTCTCCGTCGAGGGCCCGAGCGGCTGCGGCAAGACCACGATGCTCAACCTCGTCGGCCTGCTCGACGCGCCCACCTCGGGTGAGGTGCGCTGGGACGGGCATTCGGTCGGGGGCCTCTCCGACCGCGAGCGGGCCCGCCTCCGCCTACGGAGCGTGGGTTTCATCTTTCAACGGTTCTACCTTCTCCCGACGTTGACGGCCCAGGAGAACGTGGAGCTGCCGATGCGAGCGCTCGGACTTCCGCGCGAAGATCGGACCCGCCGCGCCGCCGAGCTGCTCTCCGAGGTGGGGCTGTCGGACCGGGGACGTGCGTTCCCGCACCAACTCTCGGGCGGCGAGGAGCAGCGCGTCGCCGTTGCCCGGGCCCTCGCGAACCAACCCGGTCTCCTCCTCGCCGACGAGCCGACCGGCGAGCTCGACAGCGGCAACACGCGCGCGATCCTCGACCTCCTCGTGCGCGTCCGGAGCGCCCGGTCGGCGACGCTCCTTCTCGTCACGCACAACCCCGAGGTCGCGGCGCGCGCGGGCCGCCACCTCACGATGCGGGACGGGTCGGTCGTTCGGGACGTCGCGGGGAACTGAGCATGGCGCGTATCGCGATCCTCCTCTCCGACCGCTGCCACCCGAAGGAGTGCCAGTGGGAGTGCCAGGCGTACTGCCCGCCGGTGCGCATGGGTCAGGAGTGCATCGTGGAGGGGCCGCTCGGAAAGCCGGTGATCTCCGAGACGCTCTGCATCGGCTGCGGGATCTGCGTGCACAAATGCCCTTTCGATGCGATCAAGATCCTCAACACTCCCGAGGCCGACGAGTCCGAGATCGTCCACCGCTACGGCTACAACGGCTTCCGCCTCTACCGCTTGCCGCTGCCCCCTCCCCAGGGGATCACGGGACTCCTCGGGCCGAACGGGACGGGCAAGTCGACGGCGCTTCGGCTCCTCGCGGGCGCGGAGGTGCCGAATCTCGGGGAGTACGGGGCGCCCGGGAGCTGGGCACGGGTCCTCGAGCACTACCGCGGCACCGCGCTCCGGGCTCACTTCGAGCGGGTCGCGAAGGGCGAGCTGAGGAGCGTCGTCAAGCCCCAGTACGTGGACCGCCTCGCCGACGAACCGGGGACCGTGCTCGACTACGTGCGCGCTGCGGGCGGGAACGCACCGAGGGTGCTCGACGAGCTCGGACTCGGGGCGATGGGCGACCGGCCGCTCGCCGAGCTCTCCGGCGGCCATCTCCAGCTGGCCGCGATCGCTCGGACGCTCTCCACCGACGCCGACCTCTATCTCATCGACGAACCATCGAGCTATCTCGACATCGTGCACCGGCTCCGCGTCGCGCGCGTGCTGCGTCGCCTCGGAGCGACGAAGAGCGTTCTCGTCGTCGAGCACGACCTCGGCCTGCTCGACTATCTCGCCGACACCGCCCACCTCCTCTACGGCGAGGCCGCCGCGTTCGGCGTCATCAGCCATCCCCTCCCGATGCGCTCGGCGATCAACACCTACCTAACCGGCTACCTCAAGGACGAGAACGTGCGTTTCCGCACGGAGCCGGTCCGCTTCGTCGCTCATCCCCCGAAGCCGGTCGCCCGTCAGAACGCGCTCGTCGAGTTTCCCGAGCTCGAGAAGGAGTTCCCCCACTTCCACCTCTCGGTCGGCGGGGGCCGGCTCACGAAGGGCGAGACGGTCGGCATCGTCGGCCCGAACGCGACGGGGAAAACGACGTTCGTCCGGATGCTCGCGGGAGTCGAGCCTCCCACCCGCGGCACTCCGCCACCGGGCGTCACCGTGAGCTACAAGCCCCAGTACCTCCGCGCGACCTCCTCGGCCAGCCTCCGCGAGCGGACGGCGGCACTCTCCGCCGACCCTACGTTCGACGCGAGTCTGTTCGAGCGCGAGCTCGTCCCGGGGCTCCACCTCTCCGAGATCCTCGATGTCGCGCTCCCGGACCTCTCGGGCGGCGAGCTCCAGCGGGCGGCGGTCGCCCTCGCGCTCGCCCGCCCGGCGACGCTCTACCTGCTCGACGAGCCGTCCGCGTATCTGGACGCCGACGAACGGATGTCGATGGCCCGCCTCCTCCGGCGTCAGGTCGAGCGCCAGTCGGTTTCGGCGCTCGTCGTGGACCACGACGTCTACTTCCTCGACCTCGCCTGCGACGAGCTCATGGTCTTCCGCTCGGAGACCGAAGACGGCTCGCGGGGACGCGGAGACGGGCCGTTCGCGATGCGCGAGGGGATGAACCGCCTGCTGCGCACCGTCGACATCACCTACCGCCGGGACGCGGAGACGCTGCGACCCCGCATCAACCGCGAGGGCTCGGCTCTCGACCGGGAGCAGCGCGAGAAAGGCGAATACTACTACGAGGCGGTCGGTTGACGTGAAATGCCCCACTAGAACACGGTTCAACCGGGAACCGTAGTATCCGCCCCTTCTCGTTCCTCCAAACGCAAAGGAGCGAACCCTTTCCCCTCCCTTGGCGGCCGGGGAGGGCTCATCTCTAGCCGACGATGGGGGGGTGTGCGGCTCTGACGTCTGATAGCCTTCGCGGCCGGAATCGCAATCGCTCTCGCCGGCCTGGCCGTGGGCTTCTACTTCAACCAGTCCATAATCGCACTCGTGGCTGTCCTCGTGGCAGTCTTCACAGCTCTCTCGCCGGCGGTAGTCCCTTCGCTTTTCGCAGTAAGCAAGTGGTTCGGACCGCCCCCGCGGATCAGTCCCGAGAGAAGACGAAAGTCTTGCCAAAGAGATACGGTATCCCATGTAGGTAGTAGGGAGTCAACGAGACAGTTTTCGATGCGCTGAACTCCAGAACGGCCCGCAACTCGCCCTTGTTCGGAGAACCAAAGAAGTCGTAGATATCGTCGAAATAGAGGATGGTACCGTTCTGAAGAATTGGGCTTAGGAAAGCCAATACTGAGGCGGCGCTGGAGTAGTAGTCGACGTCAATGTTCACAATCGACGGAGGGATGGCTCTCAGTTCGTTCCTAAGATCACTCGTGAGAGTGTCGCCGTAGAACCCCTTGACCGGTAGGAACTTGCCCCGGAATCCGGATCTGCGGACCAGACGGGTGATGTGATCGAGCCCGTAGGCGTACACCCCCCGGCTCCAGTTGGGATTCCGGTCGGCCTCGGCAACAGATTCGGGGAGACCCTCAAAACTGTCGAAGGCCACTACATTGAACTCGCGTTCGTCCTTGCCCGTGACCCTACAGTACGACCGGGCAGCGGAGAGATAACGCTGGAGACTATCTCCCCACCCGGTTCCAAACTCGTAGTAGTTGTGCGGGACCAATCCCCATCGAAGGACGGATGGGGCGTCCTGTGATCCCAGGGTGTGATAGAAGAGCTCCCAGAGAGGGTCTACTCCTAGGACTGCCTGGATTCGTTTCAGGCGAGACTTCATCGACCTCTTGGCGTGGTAAGGCTGATTGGCGAGAGGTCCTGGACGATCCATAATCCCGCGTCGCCAGAGGTTAGTCGCCGTACCACAGCCAGGTCGGCGCACTGCTGTAGCCGAGGTTGATGCTGTCCCCAGGTTCCAGACGGAACCGTCCCTGCAAAGCCCCTGACACTCGCGTACCGTTGATCTTCACGAATGGAGAGCTGCCGGTCCCCCCGTATATGTAAACCTCCACTGCGCAAGGGTAATCGTTAGTGAAGCTCGATCCGCTGCCGGGTACGGAGGGTTGGGGATTGAGGCCTACTCCCGCTGGACGAGGTTGAAAGTAGAAGCCTCCGTAGAGTGAGATTCCACTTCCGAAGGTACCCACGATAGAGTTGTCCCTCCATGCCATTTCAGCCCCGTTGCCTGCAATGGCTACCAATGTCAATGTGGGACTCGCACTGTTGACCCAGACCACTCCTGTCGAGTTTCCCAAAGTATCGAACCGGCATCCCTCGACGACTAGTCTGTAGATGCTGAAGTTCTGACCCGAGGACGTGCCGGGATTGTAGAAGATCGAGAAGTTGTTCTTGTAGGTGCCCATGAAACAGCCCACTAGCCGAAGGCAGTCGACGGCCACCTGGCCAGAAGCTGGCCAGGCGCATGTGATGTTCCCAATGTGAGAGTTGTTGTTGACCATGTAGACGTTGTCGAGCGTGGCCAAGTAAATGCTTGTGCTCGGAGTGTTGGTGAAAGTAATGTTCGAGACCGTGCTGTCTCTCACAAGAACCTGCTGGCCGTTCAAGATTATCCGGCACGTGTCCGATGACGAGAGTGGAGGAACCATGCTGATAGAGATTAGTTTCGGGAAGGTCGCCTGCCACTGGATGTCGCCCGTGAATACATACCAATCTTCGAATACACACTCATCGTTCCCGTCCATGAGAGCGGCCATGGCGAAGGGCAGCTGTCCGGTGGACGCTCCATCGATGGTGATGTATCGCAAGGCATGTCCGGTCGCTACTGGACTGCCCGTCAAGGACCAGGTAAAGTCGAAAGCTGTGACGCCTGAGTACGTCGTTCCACAAGCGAGGCTCTCGATCGTCACCCGTGAGATTGGGCTGGTCCCGTTATTGGCCTTGAAGAGTGTCATGTTGGCTTGACCTGCCGATATGATGGATCCTTCGGCTGTGCCCGCGGCGTTGACATACTCCAATCGACCCGCCCCTATGATGTGGATGCCGCTGTACAGCAGTATCGCGTACGTGTTCCCCGACGCCGGACTAACCACGAAGTTCCCTGGCAGGAGGAGAATCGGCAGGGGACCTGCTTGTGACCCGCTGTTCAACGCGCCGTTGATAGCTTCTTGAATTCCACTTGTGGTAGTCCCTGGTGTGTCAGGACCAAAGTCGGCCCCGTCATTGGCCGTCGGAGCGGTCGGCGTCGTATGCAGCCCAATGGGGGAAACCGTCACTCCCGTTTTCCCCGCAAGTTGGGGCCAAAAGGTCTGATAGGCAATCGCGACAAATACCGCTGCCCAGGCTGTACTCGAAGTGACCTTCCGACTGGGGCCAAAGGATCCCAGAGAGGCCGCTGATTGGTAGCTTCCCCACGCAGTCACACTTGAGGGAGGTACCGGGTAAGAACTGATCCCTGTCTGGCCGCTTCCCCAAGAGGAGAAGGTCGCGGAGTTGTCCGCCCCCAGAAAGAAGATTGTCTCGTTGTCAGTAGTTGTTAATCGGGTTACGGTTTCAGTGGTGCCTGTGCCGCTCGCAAGCCCAACCACGTCGACGCCGCCATCATTGAGAACCTCTATCGCGATCACCTCGATGGGCGCTGTCGACGATGAGGGCGTGGCTGTGACCGTAAACGCGGAGGAAGAAACCACCCCAGAGGACCGTCGGAAAACCCAAAGGAAGACGGAGCCGGACTGAATGTTCCCGAGGAGGGAATACACTCCTCTCTGGGCGTCGGCAATCGATGGATTCGCGAGAGCGCTTCCGTACATCGCCACTTGGACGTACACCATGGCTCCCGACGAAACCGATTGGTTCGGGGTTGTGACACTGGCGCTGCCTGAAGTTGAGGCTCCAGAAACCGTGCCGATGCTCGGAGCGATAGACATGAACTCTAGTACCCGTGTGGCCAAGCGATGAAGCGCGGCGGGACGCGCTTTCCCACCGGTGAGTTGAGGAGGCGCACCCGGAGCTGCGAGAGGAACATCACAGGGAGCGCGCGGCCGACCGGGGTGTGGCTCGCGGGGTCGTGCGCCCAGCGGACCGGCAACTCCTTCACTCGTCCGCCCCACTTCCGCACGTGGTAGAGGAGGTCGAGGTCAAACGGCCGGTACGTCAGCGTCACGCTCCGGAGGAGCGAGCGGACGACCGAGCCGCGGAAGAACTTCTCCCTCGCCTGGATGTCGCGGAGCGGCAGGAAGAGCAAGGAGCGGGTCAGGAAGTTCCACGCCCGGCCCGCGACGCGGTTGAACAGCGGCTTCGCCTCCACCCCGACTGCGCCCCGCAGCCAGCGGGAGGCGACGACGCGGTCGACGTCCTCGAGGCAGCCCACGAGGCCGTAAATCGCCTCGGGGGAGATCGGTACGTCGGCACCGAGATAGCCGACGTACTCGTGGCACGCTACCCGCGGCCCGGCTCGGATCGCATCCCCCTTTCCGAGGTTGTTGGGGATCTGCAACAGGCGCACGTGGTGGGATGCGTAGCGGGCCGCGACCTCCGCCGTGCGATCCCGAACCCCGCCGACCACGACCTCGAACGGGTCGCCCCGGCGTTCCAGAGCCGGAAGATAGCTCTCGAGGGTGCGGGCCAGGCGGTCCTCCCCGTTCCACACCGGAATGACGAAGCGAATGCCCGGAGTCCCCGGCTCCGACGGCATCTGTGATATTGTTTACCGTGGGGTGCTATATCGTCCTTCCGTTCTTCCGCGAAAGGATCGGTCGCTCGCCCGCGACTCCCGGCCCTTCTCGACGGATATGCGTCGATAGGATGGCGCCCGCTACCGGGGGGGATCTCGGTCCACCGTTCACGTTCGAGACGATCCGCTCAGGTGACGGGCTCAGCCTGTGTGGGGGGGCTATGGAGCCCCCACGGTGGATCCGAGGGCCTGGTTCCTCTCGAAGCAGCGAGCGGGCTGCGCTGCTGAGACGGTCGCGCATTACCGCTGTGCCGCGACCCGGGCCGTCGCGGCCTTCCGATCAGCGGGCCGGTCGCCGGACCCCCGGCGATGGACCGCGGCCGACGCCCGCGGGCTCTGGCACCGCTTCTGGGAGATCTCTTGTCGGTGCGGGGGGGAGGACGCCCTCGGCCCTGAGGCCGCTTCCGAGCGTCAAGAGCCGGCGACATGCGGATTTCGACCCGCGCGAGGGGGAACTCGCGCGCGGGTGGGGTGGCTGCGAAGCCAAGTCATGGGAGACAGTCGACCGGATGCGGCCCATCGTCGAAGTGGCATCCGTCGCCGCTATGGCTTCGGGGTCGACCGGTTACGCGCCTGTGATAGTTGCGCTCGCTCTCTCCGTGGTGATCCTGGTGGCGGGAACGGTCGGAGCGATGACACACAGCAACTGCCCTCCATCAACGAGGTCCCGATCCGGTCACCCGGTGCGGCGGCTCTCACCCTTGCTTGGGCGCTCGAGTCGGCGCTCCGGGCCATGGCCTCTTTCGGGCGCGTCCTGCGGTTCGTCGATCGCGTCGCGGGGCGTCGAGCGTCGGCACCGGCGGTCCCCAGCGGTCCGAAACCCCTCCAGCCGGAGGTGGCGCGCTGCGGCGCGCGCGCGGAGTCGCCGGCCCGGGAGGAGCCGCGTGCCGTTCGGGATTCGACGCGCGTTTCGAAGGCGAATCAGGCTGGCGGGCGGTCGGCGCCCGGGGCCAGTTGCTCCAGGGTGACCCCGCTCAGAGAGACGCTTCCATTCCAATCGATCGAGTCGGCCGGGAACTCGACGTTCGCGTAGGTGTCGTTCACCGTGAAGCTGAGCGTGAACGTCTTCCAGACGTTCGGCTGCCCGAAGTCAGCCCCAGTGACCCGGAGGGCCCCCCCGGGGAAGACGGTCGATTGGCTGTTCGCTGTCGCCAGCAGCCACAACTGGTTCTGAACGGAGGTGTCGGTCGTCATCATCGAGAAGCGCACCTCGTACGTGCCGGGGGAGAGGTAGAGGGAGGGGCCGTACCAGCCGGCGAAGACCCGCGAGACGTTCGAACAGACGATCGCCGAGGGCGTCTGCGAACAGGCCGCGGTCGACCGGAGGCTCGCCGAGGAGAACGTGGACTCGAAGGGGACGAAGAACCGGGGGGCACCGGTGTAGTTCCGCTCGAGCAGCACCATGCCGCCCGCCTCCCCTAGAATGCCGTACGCCCCGCTCTCGTAGAGGACGCGGATGAAGTCGTACATGGAGGTGTTGGGGCTCGGGCCATGGTAGGTGAACCAGAGGGGGGTGTACGGGTCCGAGAGCGCAAAGTCAATGGTCGCTTCGACGCGGTTCCCCGAGGGCAGGACGAGCGAGAAATGGCCGGTATCCGCTTCCGCCCGTGTCGGGGTTCCCCAGTCGAGGTAGGTCGTGAGCGGTTCCCCTTCGTACGCCGCGGGTCGGGGCAGGACCTCCGGCATATTGTTCTGGAAGAGGACGTACGGGGAAGAGGCCGGGATCAGCCCCGCGAGCGCGGCCAGGTCGTCGTAGGAGGTTCGGTTGTACTCGAGCAAGGGGCCGAGACCAAAGTTGGCCCCGGTCGTGGGATTCCAGGGGCCGTACGGTTGGTAGGCCAGCCCCAGGAGGACCGCAATTGCGATCGTCGGGACCACGGTGGCGAGCGCGCGCTCGCGAGCGGCCCATGGGAGACTCCGGCGAGTCCGGTGCGCCGGCTCCCGAGTGGAAGCCACGCGAGCCGTCTCCGTTCTTCGGGCCAGTCGCGCGACCCCAGCGATGAACCCCAGGAACACGAAGGGGATGATCATGGCCGAGTACTGGTCCTGGAGGAGGAGTGGATAGGCGAAGAGCGGCGAACCGGAGAAGAGGAGTAGGTAGGCGAACGGGGCCAGAAGGATCAGCCAGCGGGGGGCGAGAAGCGGCAGGAAACCGAGGGGGGCCAGGATCAGTACCACCGTGAAGAGAACGTTCCCGAGGTTAGGAGCAACCGGCTGAGCCGCAGCGTGCGCGGCGCCTAGCACGCCGACCGCAGGGGCGATGAGCTGGTGCACTTCGAGAAGCAGGGCGGCCACGAGACCGAGCGTGAGGAAGAACCGGAACTCCGTCCAGCGCGCGAGGGCCCGGAATGACTGAAGCCGATACAGCTCGGCAAAGACGGTGACTGTCGCGAACAGGACGATCAGGAGGCCATACGGATACGTCGCCTCCCCCCCCAGGATCAGCAGCACTCCTGCAGCCCAGCGGCGCTCCCGCTGGAGGAAGTAGTAGCCGCCCAAGAAGAACAGGACGAAGAACGCCTGGAAGTGGAAGTCGAACCAACTTGGCCCGGCGAGCAGGGGGTAGAGCAGGTAGCCGAGCGCGATTAAGTAAGAAGGGATCGGCAGGCCCAGCTCGCGCTTCGAGATCTCGTAGACGAGGAAGGCAGGAAACGCGAGGGCGATCGCTTGGACGACGAGAAGGACCGGGAACTGCGCACCGACCGAGAGCGGAGAGAAGAGGACCCAAACCGGATTGTAAGCGATCTTGATCAAGTAACCGAACCCGGGGGAGCCCGTCGTCGGGAGGGAGAACCAGAGCAACTGCATGTTGTAGCCGAGGTCATAGACGGTTGCCTGGAGGGCGTAGAGCCGGGCCAGGTCCACATACGACCAGAACACCACGTAGGCGAGGAACGGGGGGATCAGCAACAACCGGAACCGATCGCCGACCGCGCGACGGAGGACGAAGCGGGCGGAACGGCTCCATCGCCGCCGTCTCCCCTCGATGTCGCCTTCGGTGGAATGGGGCTCGGGAAGCTCGGGCGACGTGCCCGGGTCGGACCGGCTCAGCTTGGGGGCTGGCGCAGGGATAAATCCCTCCCCCTGCAAGCGGTCGCCCGCCCTCCCTTCACCGTTGCGTGCTGCCGGGGCGACCGGCTTGCCATACCTCGGCCCACGGGTGAGCCAAGGCCCGGGCGGGCGTGGACCTCCCTCGGTCCGACTCTGCGCTACGGGGCTTGCGGTGAGCTCGATCGGCGTTCGCTTCCGGGTGGAGAACCGGGTTCGGTAGATATGGGTTACGAGGGGTGGGGAGACCCCGTGGTCCCACCGGAAGAAGTGAGGACCTGGCACGGCCGACGGTCTCCCAGCGACGGGGCGGCGGGGGCGAAGAGGAGCCCGTCCATCCGTTTCGGCCCGGCGCTGCGGGATGATTGCCGTCGGACTCCAATGGGTCGCGAACGCGCACGGGCTCACCGAGCGGTTCCTCGGCGCCCGCTCGGTCGTCGCCGCGTCTCCGGTTCTGAGTGTCGCGCCGGAGACCCACGCACCGAGCGGTGCCATCACGCAGACCCTTGCCGAGGGGGTGATTCCCGGGGAGTTCGGGCCGACGCCGAGTCCTGCCGCGCGTGGGCTCCTCCCGTCGCCGCTCCCCCTCGGAAACCCAACCGACCTCGTGCACGTGACCGACAAGTCGGTCGAGTAATGGGGAGCCGTCCGACTTCGCGGTGGGAAGATGACTTCTCGGCGAGACGAGGGAGCGCTCAACAAGGTCGGCCGCGCTCAGTTCCTCCATCCGCGCTACCGGGAGAGCACCTCGTGCTGCGCCGAGGAGTGGTGATTGGCGACAGCGCGCAGTACCCCCACGCCCGCCTTCACGAGGAGCGGCGACGCGGGGCGAGTCCCCGGTTCGAGCACTCGTTCCTCCCCGCCGGAAGCCCGCGGTTGATTCCGACTGAACGGGTCTGGAAGTTCACCTTGCGGAGGTGTCCGCAGAATCGGCACCTTCCCAAGCTCGAGGATGTGGGCACGGCAGTGGAACACACCTTCGAAGCCTGGCGGAGGGGAAACGAGGCCCTCCAACGACCATGCGCAATTACTTGGGGTTCTCTCTCTAGTTGGCGTGGGATGAGATCCTGCGCTCGACCGCCGCCTTCCGAAGTGGTGCCAATGGGAGCGCCGGGTCCGCTGTCCGACGGCGCGCATGGGCCGGGAGTGCATCGGCGAAGGGCCGCTCGGCGACCCCCTCAGCTCGGAGACTCTCTGCATAGGACGAGACGTCTGGGCGGTCACGTGTCCGTTCGATGCGATCCATATCCACAACACGCCCGAGGCGGACGAGTCGGGATTGTGCACCGGTACGGCTACCGCGGCGTCCGACTCTATCTCCTGCCGGTCCCGACTCCCCGGGGAATCGCAGGCCTCCTCGGACCCAATGGGCCCGGGAACTCGACGCCGCTCACCGCCCTCTTCGAGTCGGTGCTCGTCCGCCCTGCTACGGACCCGAACCCGCCGCCGGATCTACGGATCCGGGCCGACGGTAATCTATTTGCAGGGCGCGGCGTACGACCGCCGCGGGACCGCAATACCGGCCGCGTGGACGGAGGCGAACCCCATTCCGTTGTCCCCTCGGATCGACCGGTCTTTCGAAACGGCCTCCTCCGACCGCGGGGCGCTCGACGCGCTCGGGCGATACCATGCGTGGGGGACGATCTCCTACACGATCGTCGGCACGTACGTCGTCCTGCTTCTGATCGTCGTCTTGATCCTCGGTCGGGGCTCGGCGGTCCTCTCTTGGTGGGGCTCCTATGTGATCTCCGGGATCCTCCTCGTCGCGCTCGCGCGCTACCTCTCCACGAACTACCGCATCGACGAGCGGTACCTCCGAGCGCGGCGGATCCTCGGCGGCGTCAAGGTCCGCCTCGACCAGGTCCGAAGCATCGAATACGCGTCGCTGAGGGACCTTGCGGCGACCGGCGGATTCTTCGGTTCCTGGGGATGGCGAGGGCGGATGTGGAGCCCGGTGCTCGGGCGGTTCGACTCGATCTACACCGACGCCGCGCGCGGGCTCCTCGTCACCGCCGGAGAGTATCCGCTGTATCTCTCCCCGCGCCAGCCGGACCGCTTCGCGCGAGAGCTCTCCCGCCGGGTCCGGTCCTACAGCGGCCGGTTGGCCGTGGACGTCGGAGACCCGCTCGCAAGCCCCCCGGTCGAAACGAGCTAGACCGCGGGACCTCGGGGGGGCCGAAGGCCGTCCGGCTAGTACTGGGGCAGGTTCGGGTCCACCCGCTCGGACCAGGCGAGGATGCCCCCCCGGAGGTTGCGTACGTTCGAGAAGCCGAGGTCGAGGAGGAGACGCGTCGCATGGGCGGAACGTCCGCCGTTGCGGCAGTAGAGGACCAGCTCGCGCGCGCGAGTGAACTCGTCTACGCGCTCCGGAAGTTCCGCTCCCGGGATCAGCCGCGCGCTCGGCAGATGGGCGATCGCCCATTCCATCGGTTCACGCACGTCGATCAGCACGGGAGGGTCGGTCGAGGCGAGCGCCGCCGCGAGCGCCTCCGGTTCGATCGACGGAACGGCCCCGCCGACCTCCTCGTCGCCGGGGGCCGCCACGCCGCAGAACGCCGGATAGTCGATGAGCCCTTTCTGGGTCGCTTGGGGCGAGCACAGAACGCAGTGGGGGTTCTTGCGGAGCCGGAGCTCGCGGAACTTGAGCGCGAGCGCGTCGAACAGCAGCAACCGGCCGATGAGGGGCTCCCCCTGACCGAGGAGGAGCTTCACCGTCTCGGTCGCCTGGAGGGTCCCGATGAGCCCCGGCAGCACGCCGAGAACGCCCGCCTCCGCGCACGACGGAACGAGGTCCGGTGGGGGCGGCTCGGGATACAAGCATCGGTAGCACGGGCCCCGCTGCGCGTCGAAGACGCTCACCTGGCCCTCGAACCGGTAGATCGAGCCGTAGACGTTCGGTTTCCCGAGCAGCACCGACGCGTCGTTGACGAGGTAGCGGGTCGGGAAGTTGTCGGTACCGTCGACGATGATGTCGTACGGCGCGAGGACTCCGAGCGCGTTGTCGGCCGTGAGGCGCTCCCCGTGCGGGATGACCCGGACCCCCGGGTTCAGCGCCTCGAGACGCTCCTTCGCCGCCTCGAGCTTTGGCCGGCCGACGTCGCGGGTCGTGTAGAGAACCTGGCGCTGCAGATTCGAGAGGTCGACCCGGTCGAAGTCGACGAGGCCGATCTCGCCGACCCCCGCGGCGGCCAGGTAGAGGGCCGTCGGAGCCCCCAGCCCCCCGGCGCCGACGAGGAGGACCTTCGCCCGTCGCAGCTTCTTCTGGCCCGCGACTCCGACCTCGGGGAGCAGGAGATGGCGGCTGTAGCGGCGCAGGTCGTCCCGGGAGAACGCGTCCGCCGCCGAAGGGATCGCTTCGCGGCGGTCGCGGGACGCGGAGGAGAGCGCGGTCGGGGCGCCGCCCGCGATCGCGGGGACGATCGAGAGCACGTCCCCCTCCGCGACCGGGGTCCCGTCCCGTTGAAGGTAGCGAACGTCCTCGTCGTTGAGGTAGATTGTGACAAAACTGCGCAGCTTGCCTTCGGGCGAGAAGAGATGGCGCCGGAGCCCGGCGTGGGCGCGCGCGAGCTCTTCCACGACGCCCCCGACCGTCGCACCGTCCACCACGACCTCAGCAAGGCCCCCGGCGAGTGGGCGTAGCGGGGTCGGCACCCGGACCGTGACCTTTGCCATCTACCCGTATCCCTCCTACAATCCTCTTAGGCTCTCGCTTCCCGACTCCCCCGCATCGCGGGCGCTTCGTGAACCGGGGCGACCGCTAGGCCCGCCTCGACGAACTCCCCCCGGTCGGGATCGAGCTCGAACGCGCGAATCTCGCTCACCCCCGAGGGAGTGACGCCGACGACGAGGTAGGTATACCAGGGCCAGGCATGGTCCCGGTCGAACGTCGAGGGCAAGGCCGGATGATCGGGGTGCGAGTGATAGAACCCGGCCACGATGCGCCCGGTCCTCTCGAGCCGTGACTCGGCGGCCCGGAGCTCTTCGGGGCGGAGGAGGAACCGACGGCGCCGGACCCCCTCGAACTCGTTCGCCGCCGGCTCGACCGCCGTAATCGTGCGCGGAGCTTCGGGCGGGCCGGGGTCCGGGTTCGCCACGAGAAAGCCGCAGCATTCGTCCGGGTACGTGGCCCGGGCGTGGACCGCCATCGCCTCGAGGTGCGTTCGGGCCAGGCGCACCGACCGCATCTTACACGCCCCCGAGGGGGTCCACGGCGTGGCCGGCGTCGGGGAGCACGGTCGCGACCACCGAGCCGGGCGCCCGACGCCCCACCTCGACCGAAACGAGCACTGCGGCTGCGGCCGACAGGCCGACCACGAGCCCTTCCTCTTCGGCAAGGCGGGACCTCATCTCGGCCGCGTCTTCGGTTGCCACGCGGACGGTCCGATCGACGACCCTACCGTCGTACGTGGAGGGCCGGAGGGCGGTCGGAAGGTGCTTCAGCCCTTCGAGCCCGTGCATCGGCCCCGACGGCTCGACCCCGACCACCTCAAGCGAGCGCTGCTGCTCCTTCAGGAACCGACCGGCCCCCGAGATCGTGCCGCCAGTACCGACCCCGGCGACGAAGTGGGTCAGCCGGCCGCGGGACTGCCGCCAGATCTCGGGCCCCGTCGTGGCGTAGTGGGCGTCGGGGTTCGACCGGTTGTTGTACTGGTCCGGATGGAAGTACCGCGCCGGATCCTCGGTCGCGCGACGTAGCGCCTCTCGTTGCGCGCCATCGGTACCCTCGAGCGGGTCCGTGAACACGACCCGGGCCCCGTAAGCCCGGATCCGTCCCACGCGCTCGGGGTTCGCGTTCCGGGGCAGCACGAGCTCGACCCGGAACCCGAGCCGGGCGCCGAGCATCGCGTAGGCGACCGCGGTGTTGCCGCTCGATGCGTCGACGAGCGTACGGCGGCCATCGAGCGACCCCTCTTCTACGGCGCGACGTACGATCCCAAGGGCGGCTCGGTCCTTCACCGACCCCGAGGGATTGAGGAACTCGGCCTTCGCCAGGATCTCGAACCCTCCCCCCGCAGCGGCGACGATGCGAGGGAGCGGGAGGAGCGGAGTCCCGCCGATCGCGCGCAGGAGCGGGTCGTCGAGCCGGAGCGCCGGGGCGACCGCGGTCGGGCCAACGGGCGCCATCGCTCCGGCCACGCGCGACGGGGCTGCGCCCATGGAACGACCTCGAACCTCCCGTGCGAGCTCTTCCCGGTCCCGCGAGCGCGAAGGCGCCTTGCCTACTCGGCGCCCGCCCCGTCGCGCGACGGGAGGCCGACCGGGCGTCGTGGCTCGGAACCTCGACGGACGACCGGTCGCGCCCCGAGGAGCTGAACCAAGTGGGTGCACTGGACGCCGCCCCGACCGATGGAGTCCTGGAGGTCGACCCCCACCTGGCCCAAGAGGGCCTCGGTGAGGTGTTTGTCGAAAACGTCGCAGAGAAGGAACGGGTGCGAGAGCGCACTGTGACGGAAGACGCAGTTCGTGCGGACGATCCGCAAGGTCCCGTCCGGCCGCTCCTCGGCGCTGCAGCGGAAGCCGAGTCGATTGAGCGCGGTCACGAGGTTCCGGATCCGCTCCGCCGGAGGCCCGCCCTTCGGGATCTCCCGGGCGACCGTTCCCGCCATTCGGCGCGCCGCTTCGGCAAAGAGGGCACTGACGTACCCCTCCCCCTCGCGAGCGAGGAGTTCGTCGACCACGGTGTCGAGGATGAGGTCGTACTTCTTCGGGAACAGGTCCTGCCCCTGGCCGGTCAGGACGTAGCGCTTCCGCGGTCGGCCGACGCCTTCCCGGCGGAAGGAGGCGACAACGAGTCCCTTGTCCTGCATCCGGTCCAAGTGACCGCGGGCGGCACTCTCCTGGATGCCGAGCATCTTCGAAAGGTCCCGAGCGGTGCGCGGCGCATTCGCGAGCTCTTCCAGAATCCGCCCCCGCGTTCCTTCGAGAAGCTCGCTCGCGGCAGCTACCATCGTCATCGACTCCTCCGTTCCCCGGATCGATTTACACACCGCGCCATGCTTAAATAACGGTATCGGCTCGTATCCGGTCGATCGACATGACCGCGCTGACCACGCCCCACACGCTCGTCATCGAAAACCTTCACGCGGAGGTCGCCGGAAAGGAGATCCTGCGAGGGGTCACGTTGACGCTCCATAGCGGCGAGCTCACCGCACTGATGGGTCCGAACGGTTCCGGGAAGAGCACGCTCGCGTACGCGCTCATGGGCCACCCGAAGTACAAGGTCACCCAAGGTCGAGCGCTCCTCGATGGCCAGGACCTCTTCAAGCTCAGCGTCGACCAGCGCTCGAAGGCCGGTCTCTTCCTCGGATTCCAGTATCCTCAGGAGGTCTCGGGGCTCTCGCTCTCGAAATTCCTCTGGACCGCCTACATGCAGCGGCACACGGCGCAAACGGCCGACACGGCCGAGTTCGACCGCGAGCTCCAGGCGCATCTCGGATACCTCGAAATGGACGGGTCGCTCCTGAAACGCTCGCTGAACGAGGGGTTCTCGGGAGGGGAGAAGAAGCGCGTCGAGGTCCTCCAGATGGCGACCCTGCATCCGCTCTTCTCGATCCTCGACGAGCCGGACTCGGGTCTCGACATCGATGCGGTCCGCGCCGTCGGGGAGACCGTCGCGAAGCTCCACCGGCCCGACGCGGGGATCCTCGTCATCACGCACTACCAGCGGATCCTGAAGTACCTCAAACCGGACCGGGTGCACGTGATGGTGGACGGGATCATCCAGCTCTCGGGAGGGCGCGAGCTCGCCGAGGAGCTCGAGGCGAAAGGCTACGACTTCGTGCGCCCCGTTGTCCCCCAGGCCACAAACTAAGTGCTCTCGGACGCTTCCCCTCCGAGAGGGAGTACGATGGACGTCGCGAAGATCCGGGCGGACTTCCCGCTCCTCTCCCGCACATCGAACGGGCGGCCGCTCGTGTATCTCGATTCCGCGGCGACGAGCCAGAAGCCGCGTTCGGTGATCGCCGCCGAAGCGGAGTTCTACGAGCGGACGAACGCGAACGTCCACCGGGGCGTCTACGGTCTCAGCGTCGAGGCGACCGACGCCTTCGAGGGAGCGCGCGAACGCGTCGCTCGCTTCTTGAGAGCGCGCGCGGCCTCCGAGGTCGTCTTCCTTCGTGGCACGACCGAGGCGATCAATCTTCTCGCGACGAGCCTCGGGCGCTCGACCCTGAAGAAGGGCGACCGCGTCGTGACGACGGTCATGGAGCACCATTCGAACATCGTTCCGTGGCATTTCCTGCGGGAATACGGCGGCATCGAACTCGAGTTCGTCGACGTCGACGAAGAGGGTCGGCTGCGCCTCGACGAGCTCGACCGCTACCTCGACCGCCGCACGAAGGTCGTCACGCTGACCCATGTCTCGAACGTCCTCGGCACTACGAACCCCGTGCGGGAGATCGCCGACCGTGCGCACTCGGTCGGGGCCCTCGTCGTCGTGGACGCGGCCCAGTCCGCGCCCCATCTCCCGATCGACGTCGGGAAGCTCGGGGCCGACTTTCTGGCCTTCTCGGGCCACAAGACGCTCGGTCCGATGGGAATCGGTGCCCTGTGGGGCCGGGGCGACCTGCTCGAATCGCTCCCGCCGGGGATGGGCGGAGGGGAGATGATCCGCGAGGTCCACCGGGACCGCGTGAGCTATCGCGAGTCGCCCGCGAAGTTCGAGGCCGGCACGCCGAACGCCGCCGGAGCGGTGGGCCTCGCCGCGGCCCTCTCCTACCTCGAGGGGATCGGCTGGGAGGAGCTCGCGGCGCACGAGCATCGGCTCCAGGCGACGGCGCTCCGACTCGCCGATGAGCGGCTCGGCGACGCGGTCACGATCTTCGGTCCGAGGGACCCCCGGCAGCGCGAGGCGGTGGTCTCCTTCCGTTTGCGAGGCGTCCATCCGCACGACGTGGCAAGCCTCCTCGATGCCCGCGGCGTTTGCGTGCGCGCCGGCCACCATTGCGCGCAGCTCCTCATGGACCGCCTCGGGGTCCCGGCCCTCACTCGGGCGAGCCCCTACCTCTACAACACCGAGGCGGAGCTCGTAGAGCTGTTCGAGGGCCTCGCGGAGGCGGTGCGCCTCTTTGCCCGGCCCGAGCCGATTCCGCCCGCGCGGGCGTGAATCGAGCCCGGCCGGTCTCTCTCGCTGGCGTCCCGCAGCACGTGTAGCGCGGGGGCCGACAGCCCGGCCGCGCACCCCCCCGACCTCCGATACACCTCAAGCTGTCGCGGAGCCTACGACCTCTAATTTAAATACACTGGGGTGATGGAATTGGTCGAGGTCACCATGGCGCAGGCGAACGAGATCACGCCCCTCGATTACACCCGGTACGACTTCAAGAACCCGGAAACCTACCGCCTGCGGATCCCGAAGGGGCTTAGCCGCTCGGTCGTCGAGCAGATCTCGAAGTTCAAGGACGAGCCGTCCTGGATGCTCGAGTACCGACTGCGCGCCTACGACCATTTCGTGGAGCGTCCGATGCCGGACTGGGGCCCGAGCCTCGCCGAGATCGACTTCGACTCCTACACCTACTACGCGAACCCCATGCTGGAAGGCGAGACGAAGCGCAAGTGGGAGGACCTCCCCGCCGACATCAAGAATACGTTTGAAAAGCTCGGCATCCCGAAAGCAGAGCGAGAGTACTTCGGCGGGGTGGGCGCCCAGTACGACAGCGGGACCGTCTACCACAAGATCCGCGAGGACCTCTCTGCGAAGGGCGTCCTCTTCTGCGACACCGACACCGCCGTGAAGGAGCACCCCGAGATCGTACGCAAGTACTTCGGTCGGATCGTGCCCTACAACGACAACAAGTTCTCCGCGCTCAACAGCGCCGTCTGGTCCGGCGGGAGTTTCGTCTACATTCCGCCCGGGGTCGATGCCGGGATTCCGCTCCAGGCGTACTTCCGGATCAACGCCAAGAACGTCGGCCAGTTCGAGCGCACGCTCATCATTGCCGATAAGGGCGCGAAGGTGCACTACATCGAAGGGTGCCTCCCTCTCGGGGAGGAGGTGTTGGTCGGGGACCAGTTGACCCCGATCGAGGCCATCGAGACCGGCCAGCCCGTGCTCAACAGCGACGGGCTCGAGACGACCGTCGAGAAGACGATGGTCCGGCCGTTCGATGGAGAGCTCGTGCACATCACTCCGGTCTCTGTCGGGAATGCGTTCGAATTGACCCCAGAGCACCCGGTGTACTGCATTCCTCGCCGGAAGGTGGTCGCGGGGCACCGGACCCACCGACAGTGGTCCGACGTGGACCCGGAGAAGCTGCTGAAGGCCTCCCCGGAGTTCATCCCGGCCGGCGACCTCGAGCCCGGCGACTTCGTCCACTACCCCATCAACCGAACGGAGCGGGACGAGCCCGGCTTCGGAACCGCCGCGCTCACGCTCCTGGGGTACTACCTCTCGGAGGGATGCGTACAGAAGATCAACGGGTGCGAAGCTGTGACGTTTACCTTCCACATCGAGGAGACCCGGTTCGTCGCGGAGCTCAGTGCCGCCATTCAAGAGCTCACCGGGAAGACCCCGTGGGCGGCCCAGCAACCGGAGAAGCACGCTGTCTCCGTCGGGGTATACTCGAAGGAGCTCTACGGGTTCTGCCTACAGCACGCGGGGAAGCTCGCGGGGCAGAAGCAGCTGAGCAAGGTCGTGATGGAGTTGCCGCCGGAAAAGCAGCGGATTCTCCTGGCGACCTACTACAACGGTGACGGCAACTTCTACGACCGAAACGGTGGAACCGTGCACCGCGTCATGACGGTGTCGCGCCAGCTGGCGTTCCAGGTCCAGGAGCTCCAGGCACGGCAAGGCGTCTTCGCGACGATCAATGTCCGGGAACCGTTCGACGAGACGATGCCGGACGGGCGGACGATCTCTCACCGGCGAATGTACACGGTCTATCACCAGGTGGGAAAGCACGCCGAGGCGGTACGCCGCGCGGGGGATGCCTTCCTGGTCCCGATCCGGCAGATCTCGCGGAGCCCGTACCACGGCAACGTCTACAACTTCCATGTCGCGGGCGATAACAACACCTACCTCGTGAAAGGATTCTCGGTGCACAACTGCACGGCGCCGATCTACTCCACCGACTCGCTCCACGCGGCCGTGGTAGAGGTGGTCGGAGAGCCGTTCTCCAAGGTCCGGTATACGACGGTCCAGAACTGGTCCAAGAACGTGTACAACCTCGTGACGAAGCGCGCCGTCGCCTACGAGGGCGCGCTGGTCGAATGGGTCGACGGGAACATGGGCTCCAAGATCACGATGAAGTACCCGTCGGTCTACCTGAAGGGCCGCGGCGCGCGCGCCGATATCCTCTCGGTCGCGTTCGCGAGCCAGGGGCAGATCATCGACTCGGGCGCGAAGGCGGTCCATTCCGCGCCGGACACCTCGAGCAAGATCGTCGCGAAGTCGATCGCGATCCGGGGCGGCCAAACGAGCTATCGCGGGCTCCTCCACGTCGCGCCCGGCGCGACCGGCGTGAAGGCCGCGGTGCGCTGCGATGCGCTCCTTCCGGACGAATCCGGCCGCTCCGACACGTATCCGTACAACGAGATCCACGAAGAGGACGCGACGATCACCCACGAGGCGGTGGTCGGCAAGATCGGGGAGGAGCAGATCTTCTACCTGATGAGCCGCGGCCTCACGGAGTCGGACGCGATCCACCTGATCCTGATGGGGTTCCTTGCGGAGTTCGCAAAGGAGCTTCCCGTCGACTACGCCCTCGAGCTGAACCGGCTGATCCAGCTCGAGATGGCCGGCGCGGTCGGATAGGTCCGACCCCGGCCGCCGCTCGGGGCGGTCCCTCCACCTGTCAGGGGGGTGAAGACTTCCGGGCGGCGGGAACGCGTGGGACATCGCTGTGCGACTTCACGAGGTCGATCACCGCGAGGAGCGAGGCATAGGCGAGATTGACCTTCGCCGCGAGGCCCGTCGCGTCGCGGGGGCCCTCGGCGTCGATCGCCTCGAGCGTGGAGAGGAGGAGCGATTCGGCGGTCTCGAGGCTCGCCGGGTCGAGCGCCCGCCCGCGCGGGTGCCGGAAGAGGTCGCGTGACTCGTCCAGGTCGCTCCGTAGCGAGCGGAGGAGCTCCTCGAGAGCCGCGACCGAGTGCCGCTCGGGTTCCAGGATGAGCGGCATCGGGCGCCGGGTCCTTCCCTTTCGCGCCTAGCGCAGCTTCGCGTCGAACCGCCACTCGGGCGCGGCGTCCGTGCCCGAGACCGTCAGGCTCGGCAGCAGGGGATACTCGCCGGCCCGCCAGACAACGTCCTTGCCTTCCCAGCGGCGGCTCAACGTCGGGTACAGGATCTCCCGCAGGCCCGCGATCGGGGCGCGTTCGTGCACGTAGGCGAGGAACCCTTCGCCGATCATTCGGATCGCTTCGTCCCGGCCGAGGCCGCGGGACTCGAGATAGAAGACCTTCTCCGGGTCGACCGGCGCCACCGACGTCGAGTGGGTGGCCTTGACGTCCCGACAGAGGATCTCGAGGATCGGGATCGTGTCCGAGCGCGCGCCGCGCGACAGCAGCATCGCGTGCTCGGAGACGTAGGCGATCGTCTTGCGCGCGTTCGCTTCGATGCGCACGAGCCCGCGGCTCATGCCCCGAGCTTCGTCCGTGAATACGCCCCGCGTGATCGACTGCGCATGGGTGTCGGTCCCGACGTGCGTGACGTCCACCGAGCTGTCGTAGGACTGGTTCTTCGACCCATAGAAGGTCTGGAGATCGTCCGAGGCCGACCCCTGGCCGGTGAGCATCGTCTGGTTGCGCACCTTCGTGCGGAATCCGCCGAGGCCGTTCCAGAGCCACGCGATCCGGGCCCCGGTACCCGTCGTGACCGACCGGCGGTAGACCGAGACCGTGCGCAGGTCGGGCGCGTGGACCGTTAGAAATACGACCTTCGCCCGGTCGGCGAGGTCGAGGTCGGTCGTCGACGCATACAGCCGCTGGCCCTCGAAGCTCGCTGCGGTCGAGTACGTCTCCTCCGTGATCAGCAGCTGGGCGTCCGACCCGGCCCGGACGGAGCGCCGGACGGAGAGGGCCTCGTGGGGTCGCGAGAGGATCGCGAGCTCCTGGACCCGCACCGGGTCGCGAAAGCCGTCGGGGATCTCGAGGCGGTACCCGCGGTTCAGCAACGTCGTCGCAAGCGCGGAGAGGCGGTCCGGGATGGATTCGACGCCGCGAAGGAACGCCGGGAGCTCGCCGTTCCCGCGCCGCCAGAGCTCGGGCAAGGTGGTGACCTTGATCCCCTGGGCGGCGAGCGCCGGCGGCAGGTCGAGCCGGGTCCCCGACACGTCCTGGACCAAGTGCACGGCCCCTTCGAGCAGCGGAGGAAGCTCGACCGGCGGTCCCCGCAGCTCGGGTTCGATGCCCGTAAGGTCGACCCCCGCGAAGTAGCCGTAGCCCCGGTAGAGCGGGTTCGGCTCGAGCGGGAGCTCCCGGAACCGCTCGAACGACTCGGCGCGGGCCTTCCGGTAGACCTCGGGGTCGGCGAGCGCACCCGAGAGGGCGTGGACCTGCTCCGCCGAAAGCCATTCCGAGTAACGGGGGGCCGTCAGGGCCATTGGATTTACACACGCGGGGGTGTTTATAAGATGAGCGGGGTGAGAGGCGCTCGGGCGGTCCGCGGGCGACGGTCGACGCACGGCAACGGCTTCGATTTATATCGAAGGCCCGTGGTGGAATGCGAGGCGGTTCCGATGGCCTACGACATGTACCAGCATGTCGGTTCTCGCCGGAGAATCCCTGTTCCCGAGCCATCTACGCGACCTCCGCCATAACGCGGTCGAACGCGGCGATCCCATCCGTCATGTCGTCGAGGTTGAGTCCCAGATACCGGATGGTCGTGTCGATGCTGGCGTGCCCGTAGATTTTCTGTATGGTCGTCAGGGGCACCTTCGCGTCCTTGAAGGCCACGCGGCCGAACGACCGCCGTAGGTCGTGGGTAGAAGCCACCAGGCCCGCCCTCCGTGCTGCGGTCCTCACGTCCAATTGGAGCGTGACGAGCGCCCACGGTAGTATGCGGTCCTCGGGTCTCTTCCCCTCGACAAACGGTAGGAGCTCGGTCCACGCGATCTTCGAAAGCGGGACCGTCCGCCACTTCCCTCCGGACCGGCCCTTCCCCCAAACCCGGAGCGTCGGGTGGGCTAGGTCCATATCTACATCCCGGTATCGGAGTCGCCATACCTCGATACTCCGAAGCCCGCACGTACCGAGGAGAGCACAGACCGGGCGTTCCCTCCCGACCGCTGCGCGGAGTAGGTCGCCCAAGTGCTGGGCCGACAGCCACCGAGGATGAATCGGGTCCCCGGTTGGACACAGCCACAACGTATCGTCCTTGGCGATCTTGTTTCCATCCCACGCCAAGAAGTCCCGGAAGCCCCATAGGAGCCCCCGGAGACTCGGCGGCGTGTAGGTCTCTACTCCGAATCGCTTGACGGCCAGCACTTGCTCCTCGGTGACTTCCGAGGGGCCGTGGGGAAGTGGGGAGATGGACGACCGAGTAAAGATCGCGGGCTTCCTTCCATCTACTGCGAGGTTTCGTAGCAGGTTGTAGGTGGTCCGCTTCCATCGGTCGCT
>VFSW01000918.1_pt1 | contig 43596 bp, 46 predicted proteins | sample 5358111 | NCBI WGS metagenome assembly VFSW01 (sample SAMN11554181, study PRJNA540505) | mine drainage metagenome | isolation source: sediment from site ElyBrook_90M | place: USA: Ely Copper Mine, Vershire, VT | collected 2017
CGTTTGCTGAGGCAATCATCATCCTTATCTAAACAGTATTGGGATTAAACGGACAGTGCCTGCGTGAATTGTCCGGTTAATCCGCAGTTGTCCGTTGTCATCGCCTGGTGGACTATCTCGAACGCGCTCTGTGTCCGTACCTGTTTGTAAATTAGAAGTTGGATGTTGGAAGTTAGAAATTGGATTGTCGATTTAACCCGCGCTCGTTCGATGCCTAAATTACAAATCGAAAATCTGAAATGGATAAATCCACCTACGTCCGCTCGATGTTCGACGGCATCGCGCATCGATACGACTTGATGAACACGCTGATGACGCTCGGGCAGCACCAAGCCGTGCGCCGCGCCGCCGCGCGCCTCGCGCAGCCGCCGCGCGATGGACTCGCGCTCGACCTTGCGACCGGCACCGGCGATTTCGCCGCCGCGCTGCATGAGATCGAGCCGACCTGCCGCGTCGTCGGCGTCGATTTCGCGCTGGAAATGATGCGGCTGGGGCAGACGAAATATCGCGGCGACGTTTCATTCGCCGCCGGCGACATGCTCCGATTGCCCTTGCCCAATGACCAGTTCGACCGCATCGTCAACGGATTCGTCCTCCGCAACGTCTCGGATGTTCGCGTCGCGTTCGCCGAAATGTTCCGCGTGCTGAAACCCGGCGGACGCGCCGTCAGTCTGGAAATCACCGAGCCGCGCACGCCGGTCTGGCGCGATGTGTTCGCGCTCTATTTCGATCACGCGATGCCGCGCATCGGCGGGTGGCTGAGCGGGCGACCCGACGCCTACCGCTACCTGCCGCAATCGGTGCACGATTTTCTTGCGCCGGAAGCGGTCGCGGACTTGATGCGCGAGATCGGCTTTCGCGAGGTATCATTCCACCGCGAGATGCTCGGCACGATGGCGGTCTACGTGGGCGCAAAATGAAATTGTCGATTCCCGCGCGCGAGTTTCTCGCCGCGCAGACCACGCTGACGCTCGCGACGACCAACGTCGATGGCTCGCCGCACGCGTGCGACGTGTTCTACGCGTCGGACGATGAATGCTCGTTCTACTTTCTCTCCGATCCAAAAACGGCGCACATTCAAAACCTGCTGCGCGCGCCCCGCGTCAGCGCAACCGTGCACGGCGCGTCGCGCGGCTGGCAGGAAATCCGCGGTGCGCAGGTTGTCGGCGACGCGGCGCGCGTGGACGCTGCGGCGGAGCGCACGCACGCGTTCGGTCTGTACGTCGCCAAGTACGCCTTTGTGCGCCAGTGGCTGCCATCGGTGGAAACGCTGGGCTTGGCGATCAAGCATCTCGGCGTGGTAGAACTGTACAAAATCACGCCGCGCTGGTTTCGTTGGATCGATAACACGCAAGAATTCGGACACAAGGAAGAGTGGAACGCCTAGCGCGTCCGCTTTATCGCTTTCATCGAGTGACAGGATGTCATGACAGCCATTTACACAGAAAAGTTGCAGGTACGCAGTTACGAACTTCGCCAGGACGGCGCGGTGAGGCACTCGGTCTTTCTGCAATGGTTTCAGGAAGCCGCCTTTGACGCGTCCACCGCGCGCGGCTATGGAATGAAAGAGTACGACGCGATGGGCGCGGCGTGGTTGATGCGCGGCGTCGATATCGAGTTCCTGCAAGCCGCGCACTATCCAGACAAGATCGAACTCAAAACCTGGGTCAGCGACTTTCACCGCGTCCGCTCGCACCGCGAGTACGAAGCGCGGCGCGTCAGCGACGGCGCGCTCCTCGCTCGCGCCCGCGCCGACTGGGTTTTTCTCGATTCGAAAACCTTCGCGCTCCGGCGCATCCCGGCGGAAACCGCCGCGCTCTTCGAGCCGAATGGTCAGCTCGCGCTCCAACCCATCGACTGGCTCGACCTCACGCGCGGCGAATTGCTGGGCCATTTCGAGACGACGCGGCGCGTCCAGCAGTACGAACTCGACTGGATGCAGCACGTGAACAACACGGTCTATCTCAACTGGATCGAGCAGCACGCGTACGAGGCGTGGCGCGCGTGGGGCATCGATCCTGCTGCGCTTGCGCTGCAACGCCACTGGATCGAATACCGCCAAGCTGCGAAAGGCGACGATACGCTGCGCTTGGTGAGCGACGCGGCGCGCGTCGACGGGAACATCATCTGGCAGCACCGCATCTGGCGCGGCGAGACGCTCCTGATCGAAGCGCGATCGGTGGGAACGTGAACGCGCGCCGGCAACCTGCGCCGGGTTTAGCCGGTTGTGTTATAATACAGACGGCTCTCACAGACAACAGCCCAAACCCGATCAAGGAGGCAACCCATGATCAGTCAAACGATGCAGGACGCGATCAACGCGCAGATCAAGAACGAGTTCTATTCCGCGTACCTGTACCTTTCAATGTCCGCGTACTTTGAGTCGCTGAACATGCCGGGCTCGGCGAAATGGATGCGAACCCAATTCGGCGAAGAGCAGACGCACGCCCTCAAAATGTTCGACTTTATCAACGATCGCGGCGGACGCGTCATGCTCCAAGCCATCGACCTGCCGCCGTCCACCTTTGCGTCGCCCGTCGCGGTGTGGGAGATGGTGCTCGAACACGAGCGCAAGGTCACCGGTCTGATCTACCAACTGTACGCGCAGGCGGTCAAGGAAAACGATTACGCCGCGCAGACCTTTCTCGCGTGGTTCATCAACGAGCAGGTCGAAGAAGAAAAGAACGCGTCGCTGATGCTGGAACGATTCAAGCAAGCCGGCGGCAACGCGGGAACGCTGCTACTCTTCGACGGACACTTTACCAAGCGCGGCGAATAACCCAGTCCGCCGTCGAACAACCTTGCATCAAGGGGCGATCCACGCATCGCCCCTTTCATTTTACCCGCCGCTTTTTGCGATTTCTTAATTCCGTTGACGCCGATTTGTTGTATAATTGCGCCACCTCTCAAGTTCCGAGATAAACTATGGCAAATCAATTTGGTACGATCACGCTGATGGGTTCGGGCGAACTCACCGACTCGATGGCGAAGGTGCACCGCTCGCTACTCGCGCGCGCCGGCGCGTCGCCGAACGCCGCGTTTCTGGATACGCCCGCCGGGTTCGAGCTGAACATCGACGAAATCACCGCGCGCGCGGTGGAGTATTTCAAACAGCGGTTCGACGTCACGCTGCAGGTCGCGTCGTTCAAATCGCGCAACCGCGCCACCGCGCTCGAAGTCGAAATGGCGCTGCGCATCCTGCGCCACGCCAATTTTATTTTCGCCGGGCCGGGCAGTCCCAGCTACGCGATCCGCAACTGGCGCAGCTCCGCCATTTGGGATACGATGGTCGCGCGGCTGATGGTCGGCGCGCAGCTCGTGTTCGCGAGCGCCGCCGCCATTGGCATCGGCTGCTGCTCGCTGCCGGTGTACGAAATCTACAAAGCCGGTGAAGAAGTGGACTGGATCGATGGTTTGGACCTGCTGGGGCTCTTCGGACTCAAACTCGCCGTCATCCCGCACTGGAACAATTCGGAGGGCGGCACGTTCGACACGCGCTTTTGTTATATGGGCGAGCCGCGCCTGAAAATCCTCGAATCGAAAATGCCGTTCGACGTGGTCATTCTCGGCGTCGACGAGCACACCGCGTGCACGTTCGATCTGGTCGCGCAGACGTGCGCGGTCAACGGCGCGGGACAAGTCACAGTGCGCTACGGCGGGCGCGAAACGTACTATCCCGCTGGCTCCACCTTCTCGTTCGCGCAGCTGCGCGCGGCGAACCTGAGCGGGGACGCCGCGCCCGTCGCTGAAGCCACGCCGGTATCCGCGCCAGCCGCGCCCGAACCAACGCCGGAGTTTTTGACGACGACACGCTACCTCGAACAACTCGCGCACGCGATGGAAGAGTCCGGCGGCGAGCCGGGCGCGCAGCGCGACCTGATCGACCAGGCGCACGAAACGATGCACGAACTGGCGCAGGGCTGGCGCGAATCGGACAGTCTGCTGCCCGACCAAAACGCGGACGCGCTGATCGATCTGCTCGTATCGACGCGGATGAAACTGCGCGCGGCGAAACAATTCGCGCTGGCAGACCAGGTGCGCGACGCGCTGACTACGATGGGCATTACGCTGGAAGATACGCCAACGGGCACCCAATGGAAAAAGGTGGAAGAGAAAAAATGACTCGCGATGAAGTTCTGAACCAGTTGCGCCAAACGCACGCCGACCTCGTCGCCGCGCTCGCCGGCGTGCCGGACGATGCGATGACGACGCAGCCGGTCGTCGATTGGTGGACGCCGAAAGACGTGCTAGGGCACGTGGCGATGTGGCGACAGGTGGCGATCAAGTTCATCGACGAGTATCTGCGCGATGGCATGCCCGTGTCGCTGGGACTGAATGACGACGCCGCGCTCGACGCGTACAACAAACGCGGCGCGGCGCTCCGCCGCGATTGGACGCTGGCGCGCGTGCGCGCCGAGTTCGACGCGTCGTTTCACAATTTGGTCGCGGCGGTCGAAAAGTTGAGCGACGCGCAGCTGAACGCGCCGCTGTCCGCGCCGTGGGAGAACGGCGTCACGCTAGAACGGCTCATCGCGTGGAACTCGTACGAGCACGACCCGGAGCACACTGCCCAGATCAAGAAATGGCGCGCCGGCAATGCGGCTTGAAACCGACCGGCTGCGGCTGCGCGAGTACACGGAAGACGATTGGCAAGCCGTGCTGGCGTACCAGCGCGACCCGCGCTATCTTCGCTTCTACGCGTGGGAGGACCGCACCGAAGAGGACGTTCGCCAATTCGTGCAAGGATTTATCGACGCGCGGCGCGAGCAGCCGCGCAAAAAATATTCCTTCGCGGTCACGCTGAAAGCGACCGGGCAACTCATCGGCAACTGTAACCTTCGCCAGAACAAGCCGGCGGATCGCGTCGCCGAGATGGGATACGAGATTGCGCCGACGCATTGGGGCAACGGCTACGCCAGCGAAGCCGCCGGCGCGATCCTCGCGTTCGGTTTCGACGAACTGAAACTCCATCGGCTCGCCGCGTGGTGCATCGCCGAAAACGCGGCATCCGCGCGCGTGCTCGAAAAAATCGGCATGCGGCAGGAGGGGCGGCTGCGCGAGCAGGAATGGATGAAGGGACGCTGGTGGGACGCATTGCTCTACGGCATTCTTGAAAATGAATGGAACGGGCGCGGAGGATAGCGCGTGGCAGAACCGATCTTCAAAGAGAACGTCGTCATTGTCACCGGCGCGTCGAGCGGCATCGGCAGAGAGTTGGCGCTGCAACTGGCGGATCAACACGCGTGGCTCGCGCTTGCGGCGCGGAACAGCGAATCACTGAACGCCGTCGCCGCCGAATGCCGCGCGCGCGGCGCTCGCGCGCTGGTCGCGCCGACGGACGTGACGGATGCTGACCAATGCCAGCGTTTGATCGCGCAGACCGCCCAGGAGTACGGACGCATCGATACGCTCATCAACAACGCGGGCATCGGAATGTGGACGCGGTTTGAGCAACTTCACGACCTCACGGCGGTCGAACGCGTGATGCGGGTCAATTACCTGGGCAGCGTATATTGCACCTTCTACGCGCTGCCATACTTGAAACGCACTCATGGACGCCTCGTCGGCGTCGCCAGTCTCGCCGGCAAAACCGGCGTGCCGGCGCGCGCCGCCTACGCCGCCAGCAAGCACGCGATGGTCGGATTTTTCGATTCGCTTCGCATTGAAGTGGCAGAGCACGGCGTCAGCGTGACGATGGCGTACCCCGATTTTGTGGCGACCGGCGCGCGCTTTCGCAACCTCGGCGCAGACGGGCAGCCGGTCGTCGACGCGCCGCCGTACGCGGCGAACACGATGACCAGCGAGACGTGCGCGCAACTGATCTTGCGCGGCGTTGCCAAACGCCAGCGCGACGTTTTCGTGAATGCGCGCGGCAAGATCGGTTCGTGGGCAAAACTCCTCGCGCCGGGGCTGGTAGACCGCATCGCGCTCCGCGCGACCGAAAAAGGCGGGTAATGAAGATTGTCGATTTGCATCCTGAAGAGGCGCAGACAATCCAGCAAGTGGCGGAACTGACGCTAGAGGCATTCACGCACATTCCGGATTGGCTGACCGATATGGACGGCGCGCTCAAAGAAATCCGCGAGTCGTTCGCGCCGGGACGCCTCAGCCGCGTCGCGGTCGACGATGCGGGCAATGCGTTGGGCTGGGCTGGCGGCATTCCGCAGTACGACGGACACGCCTTCGAGCTGCACCCGCTGGCGGTGAAACCGAGCGCGCAGCGGCGCGGCATCGGCACCGCGCTCGTCCGCGATCTGGAAGCACAGGCGCGGCAGCGCGGCGCGATCACAGTCTATCTCGGCAGCGATGATGAATTTGGCGGCACGAATCTGTTCGGCGCGGACGTTTATCCAAACGTGCTGGAGCACATCGCTGCAATCCGCAGCGTCGGCAGCCATCCGTACGCGTTCTACCAGAAATGTGGTTACGTCGTCGTCGGCATCATTCCGGACGCAAACGGATTCGGCAAGCCGGATATTTTGATGGCGAAACGCGTAGGGGCGCAACACGCTGCGCCCGTACAGGAGAAATGACATGCCGATCTACCAAACCGCGCGTTTTCAAGTCCAGCCCGCAGCGCTGGAAAAATGCGAGCAAGCCATCCGGGAATTTATCGATGACCTCCGCGCGAACGAGCCGCAGACACTGCAGTACCTCGCGATGCAAGAGACCAACGACGCGACGCGCTTCCTGCACGTTTTTATCTTCGCCGATGCCGCCGCGCGCGATCGTCACTCCAATTCTGACGCGGTCAAGCGATTCACCGGCGTGCTCTATCCGAACTGCCTCGCGCCGGTAGAGTTCACCGAATACAGCGTCGTCGCCGCAAAGTAGAAACGCGACGCAAGGAGCAGAAGATGTCCGACGTAAGTACGTTTAATTGTCCCAAGTGCGGCGCGGCGCTGACCGCGACCGGCGATCAAGCCGAGATGCAATGCCAGTACTGCGGCAACACTGTGATCGTGCCGCAGGAACTACGTACCACCAGTTTAGAAATGCCGCAGATCACTCCGGCTGAGGAACAAGCCGCCGGCACGGTCGGCAAGGCAGTGGCGGCGACGGTAGGCATTTCACTCACACTGCCGATCTTGATCGGTGCCATTACGCTCTGTATTATCGGGGCGACTTTTTTCTTCGTCAGCCAGACGATCTCGCAGAGTTTTTCAGGTATCACCCAGTTAGCAAAAACAACCAGTATCGCCTCATTCGCGACGGACATTCCAATCCCAACCGAGTTACCACAGTCTACCGCTACACCGAGACCCACTCGAGCGGCGACGTCGACTCCGCTGCCCACTCCATTGCCCGCCGCAACTCCGACGCCGTACTCCAAGATTCTGCTAAAGGATGATTTCTCCAATCCATCGAGCGGGTGGGATCGTAAGAACTCTACCGATTACATTCTCGATTACGTCAAAGGCGGTTATCGCATTTTCATCGGTAAGGAGAACGGCGGCCAGTTAGTTTGGACAAACAATGAGGGATTCACCAATATCAGCGTGGAAGCAGATGTGAAAAAGATTGCTGGACCGGACGATGCGTGGTTCGGCGTGACCTGTCGCATGAAAAATGACGCCGGCGGGTACGCCTTTGAAGTGAGCATGGATGGCAGTTATGAAATTGACAAGTACACTTTCACTTCGAGCGGAGACCAGACCGACACGCTGACGAGCGGAACGCTGGATCCCAGCCTGCTCAAAGTCGCCGATAACAATCACGTCCGCGCGGCTTGCGACCACAGCACGCTCTCCCTTTTCATAAACGAGCAATTCGTCAGCCAGACCTCGGATGGAGCTTTTACGACGGGCGGAGTCGGCTTGATCTCCTTGACCGGCGCAAGCGGTCAGAGCGGCGTGGACCATCTATACAGCAACTTTGTCGTCAAAGGACCCTGACCTTTTCGCTCAAAGGTTGAAACTATGATTACTCAAGGATTGGAAGGCGTCATCGTCGCGCAGACCGCGCTCAGCCGCGTGGACGGCGCGCGCGGCGTGTTGATCTATCGCGGTTACGATATCCGCGACCTCGCGCGCGCGGTATCGTTTGAAGAGGTCGCGCACCTCTTTTGGTACGGCGCGCTGCCGACGCGCGCGCAACTCGACGCGCTGAAAAAGCAACTGGCGCAGCAGCGCACGCTGCCAGACGCCGCGCTGAACGTCCTCCGCGCGCTGCCACCCACGACCGCGCCGATCGACGCGCTGCGGACACTCGTCTCCGCACTCGACGCGGGGCGACCACTCACGCCGCCCGACCTGCCGCAAGCCATCGCGCTCACCGCGCAAACGCCGGTGCTGCTCGCCGCGTTCGACCGCGCGCGGCGCGGGCTTGCGCCGCTCACACCGCGTCCCGATCTCGATCATGCGGCGAATTACCTTTACTTGCTCAGCGGGGAAATCCCCACCACCGCGCAAGTCCGCGCGCTCGATACGTACTTGGTTCTGCTCGCAGACCACGGCTTGAACGCATCGACCTTTGCCGCGCGCGTGGTCGCATCGACCGGCTCGGACTTGTACTCGTGCGCCGCCGCCGCGCTGGGCGCGCTGAAGGGACCGCTGCACGGCGGCGCGCCGTCGCGCGTGCTGGATATGATCGAAGCGATTGGCGCGGAAGAAAACGCCGAGACATGGATGCGCGGCGCGCTCGCGCGTAAGGAACGGCTGATGGGTTTCGGGCACCGGATGTACAAGACCACCGACCCGCGCGCGGAGATTCTGCGCGGTCTCGCGCGCGATGTATGCGCGCCGGCATTCTTCGCGCTGGCGCAGCGCGTCGAAGAGACCGGCTTACGCCTGCTACACGAGCAGCGACCGGCGGAACGACTCTACACCAACGTCGAGTTTTACTCCGCGGCGGTGCTGCACGCGGCGGGCTTGCCAAAAGATTTGTTTACTGCTACATTTGCGGTCAGTCGGATGAGCGGATGGACGGCGCATGTGCTGGAGCAAGTGAACCACAATCGCATCATTCGCCCGGACGCGGAATACGTGGGACCCGCGGCGCAGTCGGTGATTCCATTGGATCAACGCGCGTAGAGGCACATTGCCAATTCGTCTCTAGATGGGAACAACAGCAAAAATAAAAATCGCTATCGAGGTTGAAAATGAAGATTGCAGTGATGGCAGCTGGCGGATTGGGCGGCTACTACGGCGCGCTGCTGGCGAAAGACGGACACGACGTGACGTTCATCGCGCGCGGCGCGCATCTGAAAGCGATCCGCGAGAACGGCTTGACGATCAAAAGCGTTCACGGCGACTTGGTCATCAAGCCGGCGAAAGCGACTGACCATCCGGCGGAGGTGGGCGCGGTCGATTGGATTTTGTTCGGCGTCAAGACGTACGACACCCAAGCCGCCGCGCGCGCGATGCAGCCAATGATCGGCGTGCAGACGGCGGTGATGACGTTTCAGAACGGCGTAGACGCGCCAGACCAAATCGGCGCGATCGTCGGCAAGGAGCACGTGCTCGTCGCGCCAACGCAGGTGGTCTCGAACATCGCCGCTCCGGGCGTGATCGAGCAGAAGAGTCCGTTTCGGATGACGACGGTCGGCGAAATCGGCGGGCAAGGGCTTTCGTCGCGCGTCGAACAGATCGTCGCCGCGTTCAAGCGGGTCGGCATCGAAGTTTCCGCCGCGCCGGACGGGCGCATTCCATTGTGGCACAAGTTCGTCTTCATCGCCTCCACCGCTGGTCTGGCGTCGCTCGCGCGCACCGCGCCGTACGACTTGTTCCAACTGCCTGAAGCGCGCGCGACGCTCCGCGCCGCGATGCAAGAAGTCGATGCAGTCGGTCGCGCGCAAGGCATCGCCATGGACGCCGACATCGTCGAGCGGCAGTACCAATTCACGCTGAATCTGAAGCCGGGCAACAAACCGTCGATGCTGCTCGACGTGGAGCAGGGCAAGCGGCTGGAGATCGACGCGCTCTCCGGCGCGGTCGTGCGCCTCGGCGCGGCGAAGGGCATCGCGACGCCGGTGCATCAGACGATTTACGTCGGATTGAAAATGGAAGACGCGCGGCGCGCCGCGCCAAAATGATCCCGGCGACAAGGGGGAGAAATGCTGAAACGCGCCAACGATTTTCTCGACAAGTACGTTCTGCCGTGGCCCGTCCGCTTCCTCACGTTTCGATTTGTCATCCTGGCGACGATCGCGCTGCTCATCCCACTGATCGTCTACGCCAATAATCAAACGTTCGTACTGCTCGTCAATAGCTACCTGAACGTGATGAGCGTTGCGGTGAGTTCCATCGTGTTGTTGTACGCGACCATCTCCGAAGTGCGCCAGCAAAAGATCGCCGATATGCAGGAGCAGCGCGCGCAGGAAGACCACACCCACGTGACCGATATGCACGACCTGGTGCTCAAGGCGCTGGCGAATCAGCACGAGGAAATTCAAGACCTGAAAGAGCTGATGGCGGAGATGCGCGGACGCAAGTACACCCGCAAAGCCGTCGCCAAAACGAATTTGCACGCGCTGCACCCGCGCGGCGCGGCGCGCTTTACGCCAGATGACAGCAAGACGCGCATGGAGGAGGCGAACGCGGCAGGCGAGACTTTCGTCACAGCGATGCGGGACTCGATGGACGCCAATGACGATCCGTAACGACGCGGGCGCGCGCGACGGCGCAGACCATGCAAATCACGATCAAACTGTACGGTAATCTGAAAAAACATCTGCCGCAGAAAAAACAAGACGCGCAGGTGGAAATCGAATCAGGGACGACGATCCGCGAATTGCTGGCGCGCTTCGGCGTCCCTGATTCCAATGTATGGATGACCGCGATCAACGATCAAGTGGTCGGCGATTCCACCGCACTCCAAGACGGCGATGTTTTGGAAGTGTTCGAGCCGGTGGGAGGCGGCGCGCCTACGGTGCCGTCCGCGTTCTTTTAACGGTTTATTAAGAATTTCGTCATCGGATCGCAAGAAAGATCGGGGAAAATACAAAGGTGACCGGTCAACGTATACTTATTGTGGACGATGAGCCGCAGGTTGTAGAAGCGCTCAAACTGTATCTTAGCCGCGATGGGTTTCGCATCAACACCGCGACCGACGGCGAAGCCGCGCTCGCAACCTTCGAGGCGCACACGCCTGACTTGATCGTGCTTGACCTAATGCTGCCGAAAGTGGACGGGCTGGAAGTATTCCGCCGCCTGCGCGCCAAACACGCGACGCCAGTCATCATGCTGACCGCCAAGAGCGACGAACTAGACCGCGTGCTCGGTTTGGAATTAGGCGCAGACGATTACATCGTCAAGCCGTTCAGTCCGCGCGAAGTGGTGGCGCGCGTCAAGAATATTTTGCGGCGCGCGGCGCCGCAGGAACCGGCGTCCGGCAAGACGCTGGAGTACGACGGACTCGTCATCGATCCGCGCACGCGGACGGTGCAGGTCGCCGGGCGCAGCATCGAACTGACCGGTAAAGAATTCGATCTGCTCTATTTTCTCGCTCAATCGCCGGGGCAGGTCTTTACCCGCGCACAGTTGATGGACAAGGTGTGGGGTTATGACTTTTTCGGCGATGCCAGCACGGTGACGGTGCACGTTCGCCGCCTGCGTGAAAAAATCGAGACCGACCCGGCGAACCCGCACTACATTGCAACTGTCTGGGGCGTGGGCTATAAATTTGAAAAGTAATCGGCAAACGCTTGCGGAGGTTGGCGAACCTTTGCAAGGTTCAAAACAAAGCGTGGCGATTCTGATCGCGCTGTGGATTCTTGCGCCGCTCGTCACCCTGGGACTCGCGGTGGGCTGGCTGAACGCGCCGGCAAGCGAACTCGTGACGCTCGCGCAAATCCTCCTCGTCTCGGAAACGCTCTCGCTGGCGTTGGGGTACGCCATCTACCGTCTGAGCGAGCGGCTGCGGCTTGCCACCGTGCATCTGAAAATCGCGCTGACCTACGCGCTGGGACTCGGCGTCACGCTGCTGAACATTTTGTTCGTCTCGATGCCGATGTTCATCTCGGAACACGATAGCACCTTTCTGTTAGTCTTGATCGTTTTTGCGACGCTGGTCGCGCTCGGCTTTGGCTACCTGATGGCGCGCTCGATCACCGGCAATCTGGAGCATCTTGCGCGCACCGCCGAGAAGATCGCCGACGGCGATTTGACGCGGCGCGCCCAGGTCCGCTCCGGGGACGAGGTCGAGATGGTCGCGGCGGCGTTCAATCGGATGGTGCAGCAGCTCGACCAGATGCAGACGCGCGAAAAGGAATTGGAGCGCGCGCGGCGATCGCTGGTCGCCGCCGTGTCGCACGATCTGCGGACGCCGTTGACCTCGCTGCGCGCCATGATCGAGACGATCAACGACGGCGTCGTGACCGACGAGGCGAGTGTACGTCGATACCTGCTGCAGGCGCAGTCGGAACTCGAAAATCTTTCGCGACTCGTCGACGACCTGTTCGAACTATCGCAGCTGGATGCCGCCGCGCCGAATTGGAGCATCGAACCCGGCTCGCTGCGCGATCTCGTTTCGGACACGCTCGAAAGTATGCGCGCGCTCGCCATCGAAAAAGGCATCGCGCTGTCGGGCTGCGTCGATCCTGCCGTCGATCCGGTGCCGATGAATTCGTTCAAGGTGCAGCGTGTGCTGAACAATCTCGTCGAGAACGCGATCCGCTATACGCCGCGCGGCGGCAGCGTCTCGGTTAACGCGAACGTCGTCGGTAGTACGCAGGTTCAAGTGCAAGTCGCGGACACCGGCGAGGGCATCGCCGAGGCAGACCTGGCGCACATCTTCGAGCCATTCTACCGCGGCGGCGACGCCGCGTCGCGTCGCCGCGATGAATTCGGCGGCGCGGGACTGGGCTTGGCAATCGCCAAAGGAATCGTCGAAGCGCACAATGGTCAGCTCACCGTCGAGACGCGACTGGGCGAAGGCAGCCGATTTTGTTTCACTCTGCCGAAAAGTCACTAGAAAGGATTCCCCAAAATGCGGGAGAACGATAGGAAAATCTCACGACGCGACGTGCTGCGGCTCGCCGCGCTCGGCGCGCTCGGCGCGTTCGTCTCGGCGTGTCAACGCGCCGTCACGCCGATCACCAATGCGGCAGCGCCCGCGCCGACCAAGGATATCAACGCCAAGGGCGCGCCGCCGGTCACGCCATCGACGATCGACGGCGTGCCGATCACGTCGAACGACAATTTTTACACGGTCTGGTACGAATCGGGCAACACGCCTCAGCCGCCGGCGAACTGGAAGCTAACGATCACCGGCATGGTCGATAAAGAAATCCAACTGTCGCTTGACGAAATCAAAGCGATGCCGGCAGTCAGCGAGATGCGAACGCTCGAATGCATATCAAATCCGGTCGGCGGCGACCTGATTTCAAATGCGATGTGGAAAGGCATCCAGTTCAAAGACCTGTTGACGCAAGCCGGCGTGAAACAAGGTACGAAAACGCTGAAGCTGGAATCGTTCGACGGCTACAGCACCGGCATTCCACTCGACCTGGGAATGGATGATCATGCGCTCCTTGTTTATGAGATGAACGGTGTGCCGCTGCCGGCAGAACACGGCGCGCCGCTGCGCTGCCTGTGGCCTGGTCGGTACGGCATGAAGCAGCCCAAGTGGATCCAGACGATCACCGCGATCAACGGCGATTACGCCGGCTTTTGGGAACAGCAGGGCTGGTCGAATGACGCGTACGTCCTGCCCAACTCACGCATCGATTCGCCGCCAGACCTCTCGACCGTCACGACGCCGACCTTCACATTCTCCGGCATCGCGTTCTCCGGCGCGGCAGGAATTGCCAAGCTCGATGTCAGTTGGGATGATACCAACCAATGGCACGCCGCCGAACTGACGCGCGGACCCTCGCCGTACACGTGGACGCTGTGGAAATGGACGGGACCCGCGCTGCCGGCGGGGCGGCATCAGATGTTCGCACGCGTCACCGACAACAGCGGGCAGATGCAGATACGCGGGCAGGGGCTTGATCTCCTGAACGGCACATTCCCAGACGGCACATCGGATATGCATTCCATCGTGTTGGATTTCCAGGCGTGAGCGCAGACGGCGGAAGGATGAAGGATAATAGCAAGAATCTTTTGCCTCCTTCATCCTTCATTTCTCGTACCTGGCGACTCGGCGCGCTCGGCGCGTTGATCGCGCTCGTCGCGCTGGTCGGCGGCGTCGGTTTCGTATCGTACCAAGAGCAGAACGATCGATTCTGCATCTCTTGTCACACGCAGCCCGAGACGCAATTCTTCGAACGCGACGCGCAGGCGGTCGCGCAACAGTCCGCGACCGATCTGGCGTCGTTTCATTATCGCACTAAAGGGATTCGTTGCATCGACTGCCACGTGGGCGAAGGCATCGTTGGACGCGCGGCGGTTATTTCGATTGCCACGTGGGACGCGTTCAAGCATTACACCGGGCTGCAACACCAACCGGCGACGCTTGTGATTCCGGTGCAAAACGCGGCGTGCATCAAATGCCACGAAGCCGATCTCCGCAAGCCGGGTTTTGAGAATCACTATCACAACGCGTATTTCGATCCCAACCTATCGCCGCCGTACATCTCCTGCGTGCACTGCCACGTCACGCATCGCGTCGGCGACGAGCGCACCGCGTTCCAATTCCGCGACGCGATTCTGCCGCGCTGCGAATACTGCCACGAGCAAACCGGGCACGGACCGCGCGGGCAAGCCACGCCGATGCCGTGATGCAAGAAAAAGAAGAAAGATGAAACTGGCATCCGAGTTCATTCACACCCCCGGCGTCCACTGCGGGACGACCGCGCTGCGCGATCTGCTGCATCATTGCGGACTCGATTTGAGCGAGGCGATGTGCCTGGGACTGGGTAGCGGACTCGGCTTTTACTATTTCCGAAATCTGCGCGGCGATATGCCGTCGCATCTCTTTTACGGGCGCACGCTTACGCTCGAGCACGATCTGTGCGCGCACCTCGCGCTCGATTTTGAAGAAGGCGCGGACGACGATGCGGATCGCGCGTGGCGCGCCGCGAAGGATTGGATCGACCGCGGCGTTCCGTTGCTCCTGCACGTCGAGCTGAGCGCGCTACCGTACTACCACACGCGCACGCCGTTCCCCGGACATCGCGTCGTCCTCGCCGGCTACGACGACGCGCGCCGCGTGGCGTTTCTCGCCGATACGCAATTTCCCGGCTTGCAGGAGGTTTCGTACGACGCGTTGCGTGCGGCGCGTACCGCGCAGATTCCACCAATTCCGCTGCGCAACGAGTGGCTCGCGATTAGACCGACGCTGCGGCGAGCGTCGGCTACAGACGCGGTTATCGCCGCGCTGCGCGACAACGCGCTGGCGATGGATTTAGACCGCGCGCCGCATCAGGCGATCATGGGAATGGAACTACTCGCGGAGGATTTCGAGAACTGGGCGGACGCGCCGGATTGGACGCTGTGCAGCAAGTTCGGCTATCAGAATGTCGAGGTGCGCGGCACCGGCGGCGGATTCTTCCGCAAGATGTATGCGCAGTTCTTGCGCGAGGTCGAAGACCCCGCGAAGTTTGCGTGGGTCGAGACGATGAATGAGCGATTGCGCGCGGCACAACTCGCGGAGACGATGGAACAAATCGCGGACGAATGGAGCGCGTTCGGGCGGTTGTTGCAGCGCATCGCGGCGGAGCAAGACCGCGCTGCATTCGCCGACGCCAGCCGCGCGATGCGGCGACTCGCCATGCGCGAGGAGAATTTCTGGGGAAAGGTTCTGGATACGGTGGGACGCGAGTAGGGGCGAACCGGCGGTTCGCCCCTACATCATTATCCTACCTTCACCACGCACGCCATCGCAGTATCGCCGGCGGCGCAGCCAGTGAACAACCCGTACCCGCCGCCCACCATCGCGAGTTCTTCGATCAGTTCGATGACGAGCCGCATGCCGGTCGGTCCTTGCGGATGACCGAAGATCAGCGACGAGCCGTAATGGTTCATCGCTTCCGGCTTGACGCCCATCTGCTCGCAAAAATAAATGTCGTTGACCGCAAACGGATTGTGCGTCTTGATCGCGCGCACGTCGCCGATGCCGATGCCCGCGCTTTCCAGCGCGCGCTTCGCCGCCGGCACAACGGCTTGCGCCATAAAACCCTTTTTCGCGCGCGCCGAACCAACCGCGAGCAGCTGCACCTCGACCTGCGCGTCGCGGCTCAGCTCCCGCGCCTTTTCGCGCATCGTGACGATCACCGCCGCGTTGCCATCCGCCGGGTACGTCTGTCCACCGTACGTCACCGTGCCGCCATCGAGCACCGGTTTCAATTTCGCTAAGCCCTCTTTCGTCGTCGGGAACACGCCTTCATCGTCTTTCACCGTCGCGACCACCTTGCGCCCGGACGCATCCTTCACTTCGACCGGCGTTACCATGTAGCGGCGATGAAACGCGGCGTCGTCTTTGAGCGCGTCCTGGTATTGCGAGTAGCGCAAAAGCATCATCTCGTCCTGCTGCTCCTTCGTGATGTCGGCTTCGCGCGCGACATTCTCCGCGGTTTGGATCATCGCGTTCTTGGCGTACGGGTCGTAGTTGAAATTGTCCCACACCCAGTCTTCGGCGTCACCGGTGCCGCCCGGTCCCAGCGGATTTGGATAGAAAACGTGCGGACCGTTGCTGCATCGATCGAGCGTCAGAGCGAGAATCGCCTGGCTGGTGCCGGTTTCGATTTCAGATGCCGACGACGCCAGCACGCGCGCGCTTGTCGCACACGCCTGCGACAAAATCGGTCCGGTGATGCCGGGCGCGCCGATGAGCGCGGCGAGCCACGGCGCGCCGTAGAACGACGATTTCTGCGGCACCGTCATTCCGAGAAAGAGCGCGTCAAACGTATCGGGCGCGATGTTGCGCTCCTTCAGCGCGCGCGTCGCCGTGTCCGCCGCGAGCGTGATCGGATGCGTGTTAGAAAACGCGCCCTGCCAGCGCACGAACGGCGTCGACCAATAGCCGCGGTACGGCACGAAAACATTCTCAAATTTCATTGCGTCTCCTTCACGCGCCGACGGTTACGCCGCCATCGACCCAGATCACCTGTCCTGTGATGTAACTCGCTTCGTCGCTGGCGAGGAAAAGGTGCACCGCCGCGATTTCGTCCGGGTCTGCCATGCGCTTGAGCGGAATGCGCTCGATCAACTGCGCCGCGATGTTTTCCGGAATCGCCGCCGTCATCGGCGTTTTCACGCCGCCGGGCGCAATGGCGTTGACCGCGATGCCGTAACGCGCCCATTCGAGCGCGAGCGTCTTGGTCAATCCGATCACGCCCGCTTTCGACGCCGCGTAATTCGCCTGACCGATGTTGCCCTGCGCCGAGACCGACGCCGTGTTCACGATTCGCCCGTACTTTTGTTTCATCATCGGCACCGCAGCAACCTGCGACATGATCCACGTGCCTTTGAGGTTGACGTTCAGCACCGCATCCCACTGGTCGTCGCTCATCATCTTCACTTCGCCGTCCTTGACGCGGACCACCAGCGCGTCGCGCGTGATGCCGGCGTTGTTGATCAAAATGTCGAGCCGACCGAATTGGCTCACCGCTGCGTCGACCGCCTTTTGCGCGTCCGCGCGATTCGCGACATTGCCGATCACGGCGATGGCAGCACCGCCGGCATCCGCGATCAATTTCACCGTTCCGGTTGCGCCGGCTTCCACGACATCCGACACGACCACGCGCGCGCCTTCCTTCGCCAGGCGCCGCGCGGTCGCGCGTCCAATGCCGCTCCCACCGCCGGTGACCACAGCCACCTTGTCTTTCAAACGCATCTCAATCTCCCCTCTTCATCATCAGCGTCCACTGCCCTTCAATCACCGGCTTACCGTGCTGATTGAGGACCGTGGTATCGAACGTGACCACACCGCGATCCGTCTTCGACGTTTCTTTTTTCTCGGCGACCCTTAGCTCCAGGTGGATCGTGTCGCCGAATTTTACCGCGCCGGTGTACTTGACGATTTGCTGCATCAGCGCAATCGTCGTCCCTTCGAAAACGCCAAGTTGATTCGCCTGTCCGGTTGCGATCGCCAGACCCAGGACGCCGTGCGCGATGCGCGATCCAAACGGCGTCGTCTTGCCGAACTCTTCGTCGGTGTGCAGCGGATTGTAGTCGCCGGAGACGCCGGCAAAGTTCACTGTATCGGCTTCCGTCACCGTGCGCGCCTGGCAGACAAACACATCGCCCACGTTGAATCGCTCGAACGTCAAGCCGCGGGGTTGGTAATCCATCAATCTGACTCCATCGTGAGAATTTGGTTACGCCGCGCTTTTCGCTTCGCTCAGGAACATCGCGCCGCCCGCGCCGAGCAGCGAGAAAATGCCAGCGAGGACGAACGCAAGCGCGAATGATTGCGTCGCGTCCGCGATCGCGCCCGCCAGGTACGGACTGATGATCTGCCCGATGCCAAAGACGACGGTCATCAAGCCAAGCGCCGCCGGCACAAGTCGCGCGCCGAACACGTCGCCCGCGAGCGCGGACATCAACGCGGGAATGCTCCACGCGGTGATCGCAAAGAGCGCGGCGGAAAGGTAAATCGCCAGAAGACTGTGGCTGACGCCGAAGACGAGAAACGAAATTCCCTGCAGCGCGAAGACGATCAACAGCGCGACGCGGCGACCCCAGCGGTCCGACACACCGCCCCAGATAAAACCGCTGATGGTTGTGACGATCCCGACTTGAAGCCACAGCGTTCCCGCGCTCGCCGCGCTAAAACCGCCTTCGCGCACAAGGTAAGTGACAAAAAAAGTCGAATAGATGATGTACGAGAAACCGAACGCAAAGTAGATCGCCGCCAGTTCCCACAGCAAGCGCGATTTGTACACCAAGCCCCAGTCGAGCGACGACGCGCGGTTCTCCGCGCGGCGCGTCTCGCCGCCGATGGACGTCAGACCGATTTCGTCCGGGCGATTACGCAGAAACATCGCGCACAGAACGAAAACGATCAGCCCCAGCGCGCCGAGGACGTACCAGCTCACGCGCCAGCCCTCCGCGCCGTACCGATTCAGGATCGCCGGGACGAGCGGACCGGTCACGATCAACCCAACGCTCGACCCCGCGACGCCTGCGCCCGCCGCGAGTCCGCGCCGCTTCGCGCCGAACCACGCCGAGATGAGCGCCATCGCCGGCACGTTCGCGCCCGCGCCGCCGACGCCGGTGAAGAACCGCGACACGCGTTCCGCATCGAAAACCGGGAACAGCCCGCTCGCGATCATCGCCAGCGCGACGACGAGGAGCGAAATGGAAATCACGACGCGCGGTCCATAGCGCGCGGCAAGGATACCGGCGAAGACGACGGTGAGCAAGTACCCGACCGAGTTCCACGATTGCAGCTCGCCGGTTTGCGTGTTCGTCAAATGCAAGCCATCTTGCATCGCCGGCAGAATGCTGGCGTAGCCGAAACGCGCCAGCCCCAGCGCGCCAAACACCGCCAGCACGATCATCGTGAGGACAATGAAACCATAATGGATTCGCGGCGGTGCTTTTTCCACAACCACTTTTGCGGTCTGTTCCATCCGCCTCCCATCAAACATGCCAAAGCTGCCAAAAGAGCCAAATCTGCCAGAACTTTTTTCGGCTCATTGGCACATTGGTTCATTGGCTCATTGAGTTACTTCTTTCGCCACCATATCGCCGATCTCGCTCGTGCTCAAGCCGCTACGCGCTTCGACGGACGGGATGCGCTTGGAAACGAGCAGCGCGCGCACGGCTTTGTCGATCCGCGCCGCCGCGCTCTTCTCACCGAGATAGTCGAGCATCATGCCGACCGCGTTGACGGTCGCGAGCGGGTTCGCGACGTTCTTGCCGGCGTACTTGGGCGCGCTGCCGTGAATCGGCTCGAACATCGAGACCTGACCCGGATGGATGTTGCCGCTCGCGGCGATGCCCATGCCGCCCTGAATCATCGCGCCGAGATCGGTGATGATGTCGCCGAACAAGTTAGTCGAAACGATCACATCGAACCACTCCGGGTTTTTCACGAACCACATACACGTCGCGTCGACGTAGGCGTGGTCTTTTTCGATGTCGGGATACTCGCGCCCAACTTCCTCGAACGTGCGCGTCCACAGATCGTGCGCGCGCACCGCGTTCGCTTTATCGACCATCGTCACTTTTTTGCGCTTGTTGCGCGCGCGGCACGCCTCGAACGCGTAGCGAATGATGCGCTCCGTGCCCTTGCGCGTGTAAAGCATGATCGACGTGGCGATTTCGTCGGGCGTGCCTTTCTTCGTCAAGCCCCAGGGACCGGTGTACGCGTCTTCCGTGTTCTCGCGGCAGACGAGCATATCGACATCTTCCGGCTTTTTGTTTTTCAGCGGACAGAGATGCTCCGCGTACAGCGTGATCGGACGCAAGTTCACGAAGAGGTCAAGCCCGACGCGCATCGTCATGATGACCGCGTGCTCGACCACGCCGGTTGGGCAGCGCGGGTCGCCGATCGCGCCAAGCAGGATCGCATCCAGCTTGCGGTACTCGTCGAGCACGTTCGGCGGGCATGCCTCGCCGGTCGCGAGGTAGCGCTCGCTGCCCCACGGATACTCGACCAACTCGTACTTGAATTTTTCCAACGCGGCGACCGTGTTCAAGACCTTCAGCCCCTCGCGCACCACTTCGGGTCCGATTCCATCGCCGCCAACAACACCGATCTTGTAGGATTTCATCACATTCTCCCAATTCCAGATTTGTCGTGATGCGTGATTCGTAAGGCGTGAACAGCCATTACGCATCACGTTTCACGCATCACGCTCTTTCGTACCGTGCCACCGCGTCGCGGAAAATGTCCGGCACGCGCACCGGCTTTTTCGTCTGCGGATCGATCACGACCGCGACGATCTTGCCGGTCGCGACCAGTTCGTCGTTGCGCGCTTTGAACGCGGCAAACTCGAACGTGATGCTCGAATTGCCGATCTGCCCAGCGCGCGCGTGGACGTTCAGCACCTCTTCAAAGAACGCCCGCGATTTGTAATCACATTCAGAGTGCGCGTAGAAATAGTCCAAGCCGAGATCGAGAACGTCCTGATACGTGCAGCCAATCGCGTGCTGGTACTGCGTCAGCGCCTCGTCAAAGTACGTGAGGTAGTTGCCAAAAAAGACGTGACCTTGCGAATCCGTTTCGGCAAAGCGGACGCGCAGCGGTTCGAAGAATTTGAATCTTTCCACGCGTCACTGTCCCCGCAACACGCGCTTGAGAATTTTCCCGGTCGGGTTGCGCGGCAAATCCGGGACGAAATCGACGTACGCGGGCGCTTTGTAGACCGCGATCCGCGCGCGGCAGAATTCGATGATCTCTTCCGGCGTTGCCATCGCGCCTGCTTTCAAGACAATCGCGGCTTTGACCGCTTCGCCTTTGACCGGATCTTTGATGCCATAGACCGCGACCTCGCGTACCGCCGGATGCTTGTACAAAACTTGCTCGACTTCGGCGGGCCACACCTTAAAGCCGGCGGCATTGATCATGTCCTTGACGCGATCCATGATGAAGACGTACCCTTCATCGTCCATCATGCCGACATCGCCGGAATGCAGCCAGCCGCTTCGCAGCACCCACGCGGTATCGTCCGGCTTGTTCCAATACCCTTGCATCACGCCCGGACCGCGAATGACGATCTCGCCCCACTGCCCCAGCGGAACTTCGTGATCCTCCAAATCGAAAATCTTCAGCTCGAAATTTTCCACCGCCGTACCGACACTGCCGAACTTGTGGCGAAAGTCGTGGTTGTAGCACGCGAACGGCGAGCATTCGGTCAAGCCGTACCCTTCGTACACCGGCCGACCGAAGCGTTCCGTCCAGCGCCGCGAGATTTCCTGCGGCATCGTCGCGGCGGCGGAAAACCAATAGCGGATGGACGACAAGTCGAACTTCGATAAATCCAGGTTGAGCAAATTGATGTAGATCGTCGGTACGGCGAAGAACATCGTCACGCGATCGCGCTGAATCGATTCGAGCACCTGGTCGGGCACAAAGCGACGATAGAGCATCAACGTCCCGCATGCGAGGAACGTCGAGTTCATAATAAAATCTTGCCCAAAGACGTGCGTCGCCGGCAGAAAGAGCGACATGCGGTCGTTTGGCGTAAAGCCGGAATGATGCACGGTCGTGTAATTGTTGGAGACGACGTTGCCATGCGTCAGCGTCGCGCCTTTCGGAAAACCGGTCGTGCCGGAAGTGTAGAGCAGCACTGCCGGATCGTCGCGCAGCATCTCTTCCGACTTGGCATCGCTCGCGCCTTTGCTCAGCCAATCGTCCAGCGTTGGATTGCCCAGCGCGTCGCCGCCGGAAACGACGATGTGTTTGAGCGTCGGGCAATCTTGGCGCGGCACGTTTGGCAGCAACTCGCCGAGCGTGAAGAGCGCGACCGAACCGGAATCGTTGACGATGTACTTGACCTCGTCCGATTTGAAGAGCGCATTGATCGATACCGCAACCGCGCCGACTTTTTGCGCGGCGAGGTAGCCCAGCGCGAACTCGGGGACGTTCGGCAAATAGAGCGATACGCGGTCGCCACGCGCGACGCCGTTGGCGCGCAGCGCGTTTGCCAGCCGATTCGCGCGCGTGTTCAGTTCGCCGTACGTCCACGTCGTCCCTTCAAACATAATCGCGGCGCGATCGGGAAAGAATTTCGCCGCGCGTTCCACGTTCTGTGCGATATTCATGTGAACTCCGTCAAAAGAAATTGGACGCGGATAGCCGCGGACAAACGCAGATTGTTTAATTTTGTCCGCGTTCGTCCGCGTTCGTCGGCGTCCCATCCGGGTTTCGCCGCTGCGCGAGCCGCTCTTCGACGTACGGCAGCAGTCCGCCTTTCGCAATGATCATCTGCATGAATTCGGGAAACGGCGTGGACTTGAATTGCTTCTGCGTATCCAGATCGCGGATGACGCCGCTCGCCGGATCGATTTCCACGCGATGCCCGGCTTCAATTGCCGCCGCGGCTTCCGGCGACTCGAAGATGGGCAAGCCGATGTTGATCGCGTTGCGGTAAAAGATACGCGCGAAATTCTCCGCGACGACCGCGCTCACGCCCGCGCCTTTGAGCGCGAGCGGCGCGACCTCGCGCGACGAGCCACAGCCAAAGTTCGAACCGGCAACGACGACGTCGCCGCGCTGCACCTTTTTGGCAAACTCCGCGTCGAGGTCTTCCATCGCGTGCTTGCCGAGTTCGTCCGCGTCGATCAAGTTGCAGTAGCGTCCCGCGATGATCAAGTCGGTGTCAATATCTTTTCCGTACTTCCATGCGCGACCGGTGATAGGCATTGCGTCCTCCTAAATCAAGGTGTATAATTGCGACTGAGGCAGGATGAAATGAAAGCAACGAAAATAAAAACGAACAACTCGAAATCCAAAGCGAGACTTGTGCGGGAGATATATGGCGGCGAGCCGTATCGATACTACCCGCTGGGCAAGTACGTCGTCTCCGCGCCCGGCGTGTGCAGTGGACGCCCTACTTTCAAACACACACGGCTTGAAGTCAGCGTCATTCTTTCTCTAATCGCGCAAGGCGAGACTGTCCAACAAGTCGTCGAAGAATATTCTGCCAGCCAGATTACTCCCGCGGCTGTGATCGAAGCCATTCGGCTTGCCGATCGCGCCCTGGTTCAATCCGCGCGCGTGCTTCAACTCGCCGCGTGATCTATGATTGTCTTTGATGAGAACCTGCACGACCAGCGTATTCTCGCCGCCATCGCCGCTTGGTATCCTGGACAAGTTGTGTCGGTGACAGTGCTGCGCCCGCAGTCTATCATCAAGGATGAAGCGATCCCCGAATTACTTCGCCAAGCCGCTCAACCCACGTTCGTCACCATCAACACGTCCGATTTTTGGAAGAGGATTGAGCCATCCCGCGGCTATTGCATCATCAACGTTGACTTGCCCAAAGAACGCATCCGAGAAATCCCCGCTCTTCTTCAGCGTCTCTTTCGTTCCTCTGAATTCAAAACCAAAGCCGCACGTATGGGAAAGGTTGTCCGCCTGACGCCGAGCCGCATCGAATACTACGAATCCGACCGGCGTGTGCGTTCATCTCCGTGGACTGACTGAGCACGAACAGGCGATTGAAATCGCCGCGACAACTTCATGAAATCGCCCTGCGGCGATTCAGCCGACGAAAGTCGGCTTCGCGGTGTTGTTGGTCCGGTTTTAACTGCCGCACGCACCGTACTACTTCCACGCGCGACCGGTGATTGGTATTGCGTGCCTTCTCCAAATCACCATGCTTATGCAAGAATCTCCGCGTTGGCACTGACGTCTAACGGACCTTCTGTGCATAATGCTTTTTCATCACATCCATCATAGCAAAATAAGCGGGCTTGGGTTGATAATTATCATCCCAAGCGCATGGGTCTGCGTCTTTACCCGAATTTGGCGGATTTTCGGGTGACTCTAACCAGGATAATCTATCAATTAGATTGAAAAGTGTAAAGCTCTTAACGCCAGCGCTTAAGCAAGTATCAAGGATACTCCCGTAAACTTTGCCTTGCAAAGCAAATTTTGCATCTTTTGCGCCGTCTAATCCGCCTAAGCGAAGGTCGAATTCGGTTACATAAACATCTTCTCCCAAGCTCTGATACTTACGAATATTTTTCTCAAACATCCCCATAAGTTCAGGTATTCTTGTTTCTGGGTAAAAATCTAAACCATATTCATGCAGCTGAAATCCTACACCGTTAATAGGAACTCCAGAATCTTTCATACCTCTGATCAAATTGTAGATAAACGTATTTCTATCATCGTAATAAATCCTAGTCCCAGGCATTTCAATCCCGAAATCGTTCAAAAGAAGTATTGCATTGGGGTCAGCCTGATATGCCCACTCAAAGCACTTTCTTACCCAGTCAAGATTCTTATTCAAATGGTCGTACCAAAAACTATTCTGTTTGTCCCAGGGAGTACCAAGAATCTCATTGACCACGCTATATTCTTGAATTCTACCTTTATAGCGACTCATTACAGCGCCAATGTGGTTCTCTAAATAATCTAACAATTCGTTTTCATTGAAATTTCCTTTAAGTAACCACTCCGGACTATTGGCCTTATTACCCCAAACTAATAAAATTTGTCCTTTTAGTTTGTTTCTCTGTAAAAAATCGGCATACAAATCCATCATTGAAAAGTCAAAGGTTGCTTTAGATGGTCTGAACGGGTTGTATGGATTTAATAACTCGTCCCACGCATTTCCAAAGAGATTGAAGTTCTGGAGAAAAAATTGTTTCATCTTATCAGGCTCCGGAGCCCAATTCTGAAAATAGCCAATAGCCGTACTCCCACCAATCTCGATTCCTAAAGCGTCAGCATATTCTCGTAAAGTTTCAGGTGGCTTTGGTGTCGGTGTTGACGTAGGAGCAGGCGGTTTTGGCGTTGCTGTCGAAGTTGGAGCAGGCGGTTTTGGCGTTGCTGTCGAAGTTGGAGCAGGCGATTCTGTGGGAATAATAGTTTCCGTTGGAGGTACAAGAGTTGTTGTTGGCAATTCTGTTCCCTTCACACCACAAGCCGAAAGTGCCAAGCCTGTGGAAGTTACGCCAGCCAATTTGAGAAAATCTCTGCGAGACAACTTCTTATTCATTCTTTCTCTCCCTTTGCTACCATTTAAGGAACTGCCTAACGGCACGTGCTTCAGCCGCCGCGAAGCGAGCGAAGCGGTCGGCTGGAAGCGCTGGTTAGCCAGCGCCCCCTTTGGTAAGACGCGCCTGCACTCTGCTGTCCTGTGGCTATAGCAAGATGCAAACGGCTATTCCACCTGACACACTTCGCACACTTGCTCAACGCGCCTGCCCGTCAGGCTTCACGCTTTGATGTGCTGCCCGACGAAAGACTGTGCTGAACACGTGCCTGGACTTGTTAACTTGCTCACACGATATCGCGTTGCGAGCCACGCGCCCCTGTCTCGTAGGAGTTACGCCGAGTACCACACCGCCTAGGTGGTTTCTCGTGATGTAGGTTCCCGCCCTGCCGTGTCGTTGCCCGCAGTTGCCATTCTCATTGCGCGTGCCCTCAATGACGCGCCCACTTGTATCTCACTAGGCTTGAATGGGTTGCGGCTCTTTGGAAACCATTGTCTCTCTTTCAATCGCTGAACGCAACTCGACGAACGGCTTACACGTTTTCATTCGCGCTCCATCGCTCACAATACTGCGGCTTGGGCGCGCTGGCTAACTACTTCTTACTGACCGTTGCACAATTCGCTAAACTTTTCGGACGGATTTCACGCTTAATCTGAGTCCAGAAAGTTTGGCTCTTTGGGAATTGCCGTGAAAGGTCGCATCTATGCGCTTCATTGACCCCACCAGTTGTGACGTAGAATCCCCGAGCCTTATATCTGGGATCGAACAGGTGTTCGCCACGGCAATTCCCAATGAACCGAAAGTTTTGCTATCAATACAACGAGGGTTAATCAGACTGATTTCCATATAACCACCTGATATAGGGGTTATGCCGACATCCCATTGGCACATCTTGTGCAATGATAAGACAGTCAATCCAAGCCAATTACCAACAAATCTCTCCTCCGTACTTCGCCGTCCGTCATCCCGCGTTGGTATTGGCTCACCGACAACGCGACTATTTGACTTCCTCCGGCGACCCCAGCCGCCCCAGCACCGCCGTCGCCGCAGCGACCGCCGGACTCGCGAGGTACACTTCGCTCTCCACCGCGCCCATTCTGCCTTTGAAATTGCGGTTCGACGTGGACACGCAGCGCTCGCCCTCCGCCAGCACGCCAAGCTGCCCGCCGATGCACGGTCCGCACGTCGGCGGATTCACCGCGCAGCCGGCTTCGATAAAGATTTGGATCAGCCCTTCCTTGATCGCTTGCAGTTCCACCTTGTTCGAGCCGGGGAAGATCAGCGTGCGCGTCTTCGGGTTTACCTTGCGTCCCTTTAGAATCTGCGCGGCGACGCGCAAATCCTCGATGCGCCCGTTCGTGCAAAAACCAATCGCGACTTGATCGATGGGCACCGCGCCCACTTGCGAAATCGGCACCGTATTCGACGGGAGGTACGGCGCGGCGACCTGCGGCTCAATTGCGCTCACGTCGAACTCGTACGTCGCGGCGTACTGCGCGCTCGGATCGGGATGATAGATCTCGCGCACCTTGCCGCCGGCGTCGTGAACGTACTGCAGCGTCCGCTGATCGACCTCGAACAGCCCGGCTTTCGCGCCGGCTTCAATCGCCATGTTCGCCATCGTCAGGCGGTCCGCCATCCCTAGATAGTTGAACGCGTCGCCGGTGAATTCCAGCGCGGCGTAGCGCGCGCCGTCAACGCCGATCTTGCCGATGGTCGCCAGAATCAAATCCTTGCCACTCACCCATTTCTTCGGCTGACCGCGATAGACGAGCCGAATCGTCGGCGGGACTTTGAGCCACACTTCGCCGAGCGCCCACGCCGCGGCAACATCGGTCGCGCCGACGCCGGTCGCGAACGCGCCGAGCGCGCCGTAGGTGCACGTGTGCGAATCGCCGCCGATCACGAGATCGCCCGGACCGACCAAGCCGGCTTCTGGCAGCAGCACGTGCTCGATGCCGCCCATGCCGACTTCGTAGTAGCGCACGCCTTGCTGCTCCGCCCATTTGCGGACGCCGCTGCCGAGCCGCGCCGACGCGACATCTTTCGCCGGTACGAAATGATCTTGAACGATGACGACCTTGTTCGCGTCGAACACTTTCTCCGCGCCCTTGATCTTGCGAAATTCCTGGATCGCCGCGATCGCGGAGAGTTCGTTCGCCATTACTAGATCGATTTTCGCGTTGATGATCTGCCCGACTTCCACGCGTTCCACTCCCGCGTGCGCGGCGAGCAGTTTCTGCGCCATCGACATCCCGAGGTCTTCGCCGGTGTGCGTGAGAATGCCCGGCGCGCTCGTCGTCTGAATCACTTCTTTCACTTCCGATTCGCTCAGCACGCGGCGCGATTCTTTCGCCGCGCTCATGATCGCCTTGACGGTTTCGTCGGTCGGCTTGATGCGCCGCTGTTCGAGCCAGAAGCGGACGTTGTGTTCGCCGCTCATTGGACCGATCTCGATGCCCTGCTTCAAGCCGAACTCGTCCGCTGGCACGCCGGAGTAGACGCGATTCGCAAGCCAGTCCTCGCCGCGCTTGAATGCCTTGATGACTGCTGCGGCGTGCACGCCGGCTTGCGTGCGGAACGCGTCCGCGCCAAAGACCGGATAATTCACCGGCACCGCCACGTCGCACACGTTGGATGCAAGCGCGGTGTACGTTTTGAGCTTGGCGAGATTGTTGTCGATCCAGCCAAGCAGTTTCATATTCACGAGCAACTGGTCCATCGAGCAGTTGCCGCAGCGCTCGCCGATGCCGAGCGCGGTGCCGTGCACGCGCGTCGCGCCCGCGCTCGCCGCGGCGAGTCCGTTCATCACGCCCAAGCCGCGGTCGTTGTGCCCATGGAAATCGATGCCCACATCTTCGCCGGTCGATTCGACCAACTGCTTCGCCCACGTGATGAGATTTTTCACGCCCGTCGGCGTCACGTGCCCCACCGTATCGGAAAAGCAAATGCGCTTGGCGCCACATTCGATCGCGGTGGTGTACAAGCGGCGCAGCGTTTCCGGGTCGGCGCGCGTCGTGTCTTCGGTGACGAACATCACCGGCAATCCGTGCTTGACCGCGAACGTGATCGACGCTTCGATGTTCTTGAGCATCGTGTCGAGCGACCACTCTTCCACGTAGCGGCGGATCGGGCTGGAGCCGATGAACGTGCACGCTTCAATCGGCATTCCGAGCGAATCGCAGATTTTGACCAGCGGCTCGACATCCGCAAGGACAGTGCGACACGCGGCGTTCGCCGCGATGTTCAACCGGCGATTGCGGATTTCGCGCGCGAGCGCGGTCATGTGCTCGACGTGAACCGGTCCCGCGCCCGGCAAACCGATGTTCGCGGTATCGACGCCGAGTTCGTCCATCAGGTAGAGCAGCCGCAGTTTCTCTTCGATCGTCGGCGTGCGCACCGACGGCGACTGCAAGCCATCGCGCAGCGTTTCGTCGTCAAACATCACGCGCGTCGCCGGCGGCGGCAGCGTCTCGCCCATCACATTCCAATCGTATATCAATTCGTGGGGCAGCAGTTCGCGCTCCAGCGAAGTTAGATGAGATTCCAAATCCATAGCGTCCTCCATTTCGAGGTGGTTGGGTTGTTGGGTGGTTAGGTGGTTCTTGCGCGCAACGTTTTCTTCTTTGTTGTAATGTACGCGTTCAGTTGCGGCGCGAGCGTTTCCACGCGGTTAAGAGTTTGGTTAAGACAGTCCGTGCGTCCGATATGGCGGCGGATTGCCTTCTGTAACCAATCCTTTATCTCATAAAGCGAGCCGCGCGCGTAATACAGAAACAAGACAACGTCGCCTGTGTTGTGCCGTCCGTATGACTCGGCGATGTTCGCGCTCACGGAATCCGCGGCGCGCACCAACTGTTTCCCGAGCGTATCGCGCTCGAACCATCTCCACGCCGCAACTTCATCCCAAATTTCATCAGAAATGGCGAGCGCTTCAACGTACACACGGGTGTCTTCCAGTCGCTGGTACATCGATGTCTCCGTTGACATTTCAGTATTTCCAACTCCGAACTATCGAACCACCCAACTACCCAACGCCCAAACCACCTAACGCCCTAACCACCTACGCCGTCAACTCGCGTCGATCAATAATTCTTTTCGCCTTGCCTTCGCTGCGCTGGATACTGTGCGGCTCGGTCACTTTGACTTTGGACGTGATGCCCAGCGTTTCGTTCAGGTCGTGGTAGATGCGCTGCTCGGTCTGCTTGACCCAGTATTCGCCGCGCTTCCACAAATCGGGCGACGCTTCGATCCAGACTTCGAGTTCGTCCAGCCGGTCTTTCGGTCGGTCAATGATGATGAGGTAATGCGGCTCGATACCATCCACTGTCAGCAACACGCTTTCGATGCTCGATGGGAAGACGTTGACGCCGCGAATGATGAGCATATCGTCGGTGCGACCTTTGACCTTGCTCATCCGCGCGCTCGTACGACCGCACGCGCATTTTTCGCGGTTGAGCGTCACGCGGTCGCGCGTGCGATAGCGCAAGAGCGGCATGCCTTCCTTCGTGATCGACGTGAACACGAGCTCGCCGACTTTGCCTTCCGCGACCAGCTCGCCGGTTTCCGGATCGACGATCTCCGGCAAGAAATGGTCTTCGGCGATGTGCAAGCCGTCGTGGTATGGGCACTCGACCGCGACGCCAGGACCCACCATCTCGGTCAAGCCGTAAATATCGAACGCTTCGACGTTCAATTTCGCTTCGATCTCCTCGCGCATCTCGTCCGTCCACGGCTCCGCGCCGAAAATGCCGACGCGCACGCGCATCCGCTGCTGAATGTCGACGCCCATCTCCGCGGCGGTCTCCGCCAGCACCAGCGCGTACGACGGCGTGCAGGTCAGCACGGTCGCGCCGAAATCTTCCATCAACATGATCTGCCGTTTCGACAAACCGCCGGACACCGGCACGATCGTCGCGCCGATGCGTTCCGCGCCGAGGTGAAAGCCCAAACCGCCGGTGAACAAGCCGTAGCCGTAACCGTTGTGCACCACGTCTTTCGCCGTCGCGCCGGCAGCGGTGTAGACGCGCGCCATTGTCTCCGCCCACGTGTCGAGGTCTTTCGCGGTGTACGGTCCCACGGTCGGCTTGCCGGTCGTGCCGCTCGACGCGTGCAGGCGGATGATCTTTTCCAGCGGCACCGTCAGCAAGCCAAACGGATAATTGTCGCGCAGGTCTTGCTTGCTGGTGAACGGCAATTTTGACAAATCTTCCAGCGACTTGATGTCCGCCGGTTTCACGCCGCGCTCGTCCATCGTTTTTTTGTAGAACGGCACCTTGTTGTAGACTAGGTCGACCGTCTGTTGCAGTCGTTGCAATTGCAATTTCTGCAACTCGCCGCGCGGCATCGTCTCCGCTTCCTTGTTCCAGATCAATGGGGTCTGTTTCACTTTTGCCATGGTGTCCTCCCTCTGTGGATTTCAGAACGCAGATTTATGATTTTAGATTGGTAAGCCCATCACGATCTCTGCTTTCTGCTTTCCTTTTGTCTTTTTACTTTTAACTTGGTACTTTCTCTCCCATTCTGCCAGCCCAAAACGCCTGCTTGTTTTGCTCGATGTACTTGTGCGGCACGCGTTTGACGATCACGTCAAGCCACACTTCCGGATCGACCTCCATCACGCGTGCGAGCGCGCCGAGCAGCACGGTGTTCGCCAGATTCTTGTTGCCAAGATCGGTTGCGACTTCCAAGCCATCGACGTAGACAATCTTGGTTGTCACCACACGCAATGCTTGATCGATCGCTTCGTCGCTGGGGTATAGCGCGTCGCCGACGGTCGCTGACATCGGCAGGATGCGCTGCCGATTGACGATGACCGTACCGCCCGGTTTCAGAAACTCGATCCAGCGCGCGCTCTCCATCAATTCGAACGCCAGCAGGTAATCGATGTTGCCTTTCTCGCCCAGCGGCGCGCCGACGCGCTTGCCCCACCGCACGTGTGATTCGACGACGCCGCCGCGCTGCGAAAAGCCGTGCACCTCGCTCTTCTTCGCGTCGAGTCCCAGCGCCATCCCGACTTCCGCCACAATATCGCTCGCGGTCAGCACGCCCTGTCCGCCCACGCCGGCGAGAAGAAAGTCTGTCTTATTTGCCACGGTAACCTCCGCTATTGGAAGATGGAGATTGGATGTTAGAAGTTGGATGTTAGAACGTCCAATGTCCAACTTCCAATTTCCAACATCTAATTTCCAACTCTAAATATCGCGTCGCGCGGACACACTTGCAGGCACACGTCGCAGCCGATGCACAGCAGTGGATCGATCAATGCTTTCGGCTTGTGCGTCGTCGCGTCGAGTTCGCCTTTGTAAATCGCCGGGCAGCCGACGCGGAAACAGAGCGAGCAGCCGTTGCATTTGACCAGGTCTACATCGTCGATGTATTTGTCGGCGTACGTATCGAGAAACACGCACGGACCGCGCGAGATGACGACCGATGGACGGTCCTTGATCGCGACCGCGGCTTTGATCGTCTGCTCAACCGCCGGCTCGTCGAACGCGTCGACGACGAATACATCCTTGATGCCCATCCCGCGCACGACCTGCTCGATGTCGATCTTTTGCACCGACGCGCCTTGCAGTGTTTTGCCGGTGCCGGGATTTTCCTGCTGCCCGGTCATCGCGGTCGTATCGTTGTCGAGAATCAGCACGGTGCTCGCGCCGCGATTGTAGACGATGTTCGCGAGCGCCGGCATCCCGGCGTGGAAGAAGGTCGAGTCGCCGATCACCGCGACCCAGGGATGCTTGGCGTTGTTCTCGCCGACCGCGTCGACGCCCTGCGCCACGCCGAGCGACGCGCCCATACAGCCCAGCGTGTCGATCGCGTTGAACGGCGGCAGCACACCGATGGAATAGCAGCCGATGTCGCCGGCAACGCGCAGTTTGAGTTTCCGCAGCGTGTAGAACGTGGAACGATGCGGGCAGCCGGGGCACAACGCCGGCGGACGCGCCGGCACTTGCGCCGCGACGGACGCGGTGGCGTAATCCGGCTGCGCCACGCCGAGCTTGCGCGCGCCCTCGCGCACCACCGCCAGCGAGAATTCATTCGTCAGCGGAAAATATTCCTTGCCGACGCACGGAATGCCCATCGCGCGAATCTCGTGTTCGAAGAACGGATCGAGTTCCTCGACGACGACAAGCCGCTCGACCTTCGACGCGAAATCGCGAATCAACTTCTCCGGCAGCGGATAACTCATACCAAGTTTCAGGAACGAATAGCCGACAAAGACCTCGCTGGCGTATTGATATGCCACGCTCGACGTGACAATGCCCATCGACTTGTCGCCCCATTCGATCTGGTTGACCGGCGCGGTGTTTGCCCATTCGCCGAGTTTCTTCAGGCGGTCTTCGACGACCGGATGCCGCCGCCGCGCGTTCGCCGGAATCATCGCGTACTTGCTCATATCCGGCACAAACTCTTTCAGCGCGCGCGGCGCGTGTCTGTTATCCTCTGGCACATTCACGACCGACTTGCTGTGCGAGATACGCGTCGTCGTCCGTAGAATCACCGGCGTATCGAACTGCTCGCTCAGATCGAACGCAATCGCGACGAAATCCATCGCCTCCTGCGAGTCCGCCGGCTCCAAGCACGGCACTTTGGCGAAGCGCGCGTAATGCCGATTGTCCTGCTCGTTCTGCGAACTCCACGCGCCGGGATCGTCCGCGCTGATGAGCACCAGTCCCGCGTTGACGCCGGTGTACGCGAGATAAAAGAGCGTCTCGCTCGCGACGTTCAAGCCGACGTGCTTCATCGTGGCGAGCGCGCGCGCGCCGGCGTAAGACGCCCCGGCGACGGAATCGAGCGCGACCTTTTCGTTGGGCGCCCAGTCCGCGCGCACGCCCGCCATTTTCGCGAGATTTTCGAGGATCTCGGTCGATGGCGTGCCGGGGTACGCGCTCGCATATTTCACGCCGGCAATCTTCGCGCCGAGCGCGATGGCTTCATTGCCGGAGAGTAGTTTTTTCATGCGGTGACCTCCTGTCACATATCAAGTACACTGGTAAATAAGTACACCAGTAAACAGCTTTTTCCTTGTCTACCTGTCCACTTGTTTCCTTGTTTACTTTCTACAGCACCAACGCCCCACCCGATGTCAGCACACTGCCATTTCCATTCCGCGCCGGACACATCACACACGACTTGATCGATTCGTCATCAATGCACGCGTACGTGTCCGTATCCGCGCGGCACCGCGCGAGCTGCACCTTGTTGCCTTTGCCGAGGTACGCTTTCTGTACGCCTTCGTCCGCCATCAATTCTTTCGCCGTGCCTTCCAGCACGATGCGCCCGGTTTCCAGTACATAGCCGCGGTCCGCGACGCCCAGCGCGGCTTTGGCGTTCTGTTCGATCAACAGAATCGTCGTGCCCCGCGCGCGCAAATCGGCGATGATGCGCATGATCTCGCGTACCATCAGCGGCGCGAGTCCAACCGATGGCTCGTCGAGCATCAAGAGTTTTGGTCGACTCATCATCCCCCGCGCAATCGCCAGCATTTGCTGCTCGCCGCCGGAGAGCGTACCGGCGGCTTGCTTCTGCCGCTTTTGCAGAATCGGGAAAAACTCGAACATCTGCTCGACATCCTGCCTTACCGCGCCATCGCGCCGATGGTACGCGCCGAGCAGTAGATTATCGATCACGCTCATCGTCGAAAAAACCTGCCGCCGCTCCGGCACGTGACTGACGCCCAGCCGCACGATCGCCTCGGCGCTCAAGTCCGAAATGGGCTTGCCTTCCAGGTACACTTCGCCGTGGCGCGCGTTGAGGATGCCGCACACGGTGTTGAGCAGCGTCGTCTTGCCTGCGCCGTTCGCGCCAATGATCGCGACGATCTCGCCGGGTTCGACGACGAGATTCACCAAATCCAGCGCGCGAATCTGCCCGTAGTACGTGCTGATGTCACTGAGCCGCAGCATGGTTCGCATCCGCCGGTATCGCCGTAAAAGTTTCCACGCCGAGGTACGCCGCGATCACCCGCTCGTCCTGCTGTACCTGCAGCGGCGTGCCTTCCGCGATTTTCTGCCCGTAATCCAGCACCATCACGCGGTCAGCGATGCCCATGACCAATTCCATATTGTGCTCGACCAGGATCACCGTGATGCCATTCCCGCGCAGCTGCTGGATGAGCTTGTCGAGTTCTTCGACTTCGCTGCGCGTCAGTCCCGCGCCCGGCTCGTCGAGCAGAATCAATTCCGGATCGAGCGCGAGCGCGCGCGCGACTTCGAGCACGCGCTGCTGACCGAACGGCAGCGCGCCGGCGTTATCGCTGGCGCGCGCGGCAAGCCCCACCCATTCGAGCCGCTGCATCGCATCGTCGCGCGTCTGGCGTTCCGCCGCGTTCGCGCGCGGCAGATGGAGCGCCGCGTCGATAAACCCATAGCGGCTCTTGGTATGCCGCCCCACCATCACGTTTTCCAGCACGGTCATGTTGCCGAAAATCTGTACGTTCTGAAACGTGCGCGTCAAGCCGAGCGCGGCGATCTGATGCGGACGCAATCCCGTAATCATTTGATTCTTGAACCGCGCCTCGCCGCGCGTCGCCGGCAGCGCGCCGGCGAGCAGGTTGAACAACGTCGTCTTGCCCGCGCCGTTCGGACCGATCACGGCGAACACCTCGCCGCGCGCAACGCTAAACGAAACGTCGTGCACCGCGATCACGCCGCCGAATTCCTTGCGCAGCTTATTCACTTCGAGGATCGTCGTCGTTGTCCCAGCCATCGATTTATTCCGCGCCCATCACTTCCAGCGATTCTTCGACATCCTTTTTCAACGCGCGCGTCGCGCGCCAGCGTCGATACGCCTGAATCGAGCCGGTCGTCAATCCTTCCGGCAAGAAGATCATAATGACGATGAGGATGAGTCCAAAGAAGACGAATTCCTGTCCGCCGCCGTTCAGTTGCAGCAGGTTCTCGAACTCGCCGCGCAAGAACTGCTGCAAAAAATAGATCACGGCGACGCCGAATGGCGCGCCCCAGATGCTCGCCAGTCCGCCCACCGCCGCGATCACCACCAACTCGACCGACGCGGTGAAATCAAACGGCGACGGCGCGACGATGGTCTGGAGATGCGCGTACAGACTGCCCGCCAAACTCGCCATCATCGCGCTCAGGATGAACACCTGCAATTTGTAGCGGTCGGTGTCCACGCCGAGCGTGTTCGCCGCCAGCTCGCTGCTGTGGATCGCGCGCAGCGCGCGCCCGATCCGCGAATTCACCAGGTTCAGCGCGAGCAAAATCACGACGATCGCGAACGCCCATACTAAAAAATAATAGCGCGACAGGGGCCAGAGCGTCCAGCTTCCAATCGCCAGGTGCGGAATCCCGCCGAGACCGTCGTTGCCGCCGGTCAGATCGCCGCCCTCGCGAAACAGCGTGTACATCACGATGCCCAAGCCGAGCGTCGCCATCGCCAAATAATTGCCACGCAGGCGCAGAATCGGTCGACCGACGATGTAGGCGAAGATGCCGGTCAACGCCATCCCGACGATGATCGCGAGCCAGGGCAGCCACCACGTATCAGACACGCCGACCAGCAGGTTGTGTCGAAAAGACAGCGTCGTCAAGATCGCGGAGACGTACGCGCCGATGCCGTAGAACGCGGCTTGCCCCAGCGAAATCTGTCCGGCATAGCCCATCACCAGATTCAGCCCGACGACCACGATCGTCAGGATGCCGATGCGAACCATCGTGTCCAACGTCACCAACCCGCCGGTCAAATCGGGCAGATTCAATCCCGCCGGCTCGGCGCTTTCGATGTATCCGATCAAGACGATGAGAATCGCCAGCGTGACGACGCCCAGCGCGTTCTGGTGCTGGCTCAGGTATCTACGCATCCTCGACGCCTTTCTCACCGCCGCCGAAAATGCCGCGCGGACTGAAGAGAAGAATGAATACGAGCAGCACAAACGCGATAATATCCTTGTAGCCGGAAGATGTGACGCCTGCGCCGATGTTCTCCACAACGCCCAACAATAGTCCGCCGACGACCGCGCCGGGCAGACTGACCAGCCCGCCCATGATCGCCGCGACGAATCCTTTCAACCCCAGCACCAAGCCCATATCGTACGTGGGGCGCGTGATCGGCGCCATGACGATGCCGCCCATCGCGCCAATGGCGGCGGCGAGACTGAACGCCAGCAGCGACATGCGGCTGGGACTGATGCCCATCAACTGCGCCGCCTTCCGATTGATCGCGCACGCGCGCAGCGCCTTGCCCATCAACGTTCGCTCGAAAAAGAAGAACAGTCCGATCAGAATGATCGCGCCGACGCCCCAGATCCAAAAATATTGCGCCTGCAGGATGATGTCGCCCCAGTGCAGCGTCTTGTCCGCCAAGCCCATCGAAGTGAACGCGGGGAGAAAGTACGGACGCGTGCCCCAGATGAGCAGCGCCAGCGCGCGCGTTGCAATGTCCGCGCCGATCGTGATGACGATGAGCGCGAGCACCGGCGACCGCCGCGCCGGATAGATCGCCGCGCGCTCGATGAGCACGCCGACCAGCGTCGTCACTGCCAACGCGAGGAAGATCGCCAGCGCCAATTTGGCGACCGGCGGCAGAGGAAAATCCATATTGTTGAAAGTGACGGACAGCATCGCCCCCAGCATCACAAATTCCCCCTGGGCGAAATTGACGATGCCAGTCACGTCGTGAATGACGACAAAGCCGAGACCGATGAGCGCGTACACGCTGCCGCCGCTGAGACCGTCCACCGCCAACTGCACATACTGATCCGGTCCAAAGTGTTCGCGCCCGCCCAGGTATAGGACGAGACCGACGAGCGCGGCGACGACGATCACCATCGTCGCCGTGCGAATTCTTTTTCGATCCGCCATCCAACTGCGCCGGAGGAACTGCATCTCTACTCCTGACCGAACGGAGGGCGTTGGGGTCTTGGCGCGCGCCAAGGCCCCAACATCCGCCCTTACCGTTCTACCACTGCGATTGCGGGAAAGGAACGAACTTGCCGTTTTGAATCTTGAACCAGGTGAAGGAATCTGGCGTGAGACCGTAGTGATCGGTGGGGGTAATGGTGAAGACGCCGGCAGTGCCGGGCCAGTTCACGATCTTGGTCTCAAGATAGTCCCGCACCTGCTGCCGCTGTTGGTCCAGCGGCAATCCATTGGGTAAACTCTTGAGCGCGTCCAGTACCATGTTCATCCCATCCCAGGCATGCCCGGCAAACGCGCTGACCGGCTGACCGGTGAACTTTTCGTAGGATGACTTGAAATCCATAAAGACCGCTTTCTGCGGACTGCTCGCCGGCACGTCCTCGGCGATGATGACCGCGCTGCACGGCAATTCGACTCCTTCGGCGGCTTTCCCGGCGAGTTTGATAAAATCGGGGGTGCAGACGCCGTGACCGTGCATGATCGGCACACTGGGCAAGGTGTTGCGAATCGCCACGGTGATTAACGATGCCGCCGGCGGATTTCCGCCGACGATGACGATGTCGGGATTGGCGGCTTTGAGTCCTGCCATTTGCGGAAACTGGGTGTCGCTCGCTTCGAACGAGTCAGAGAAGACGGTCTTGACGCCGGCTTTCTCCAGCGCGGCTTTGGCGTTGTTGAAGACGTCCTTGCCATAACCGCTGTTCAGGTAGAGATAGCCCGCGGTCTTGGCGCCCAGCTTTTGCGCGCGCCGGACGAACCAGACCGCCACGTCCGCGTTCGATTGCGGGTCCTTAAAGACCCACGGCAGTACCTTGCCGGTTTTGGGATCCAAGAAAATCGCGTTGGCGGACGCCATCGAGACGTAGGGGACCTTGGAATCCTGCGCGACCGCCGCCACGGCGATGCCCAGCGGCGTGGTGCTCGCCATCACGAGAGCTACCGCGTGGTCTTGATCGATGAATTCATGCGCGAGACTGACGGCGGTATCGGGGCTGGTCTGGGTATCTTTGATGATGATCTGGACCGGGTGCAGCACGCCGTCCGGCCCGGTGACGCCGCCCGACTGGTTGAGTCGCGCGACCATCATCTGTGCGGCTTTTTGTTCTGGATCACCGAGGAACGTTCCCGCGCCGGTCACATCGGACGCAAAGCCGATCACGTACGGCGCGCCGGTTTTTGACGCGGCTGGGGCAGTCGTCGGCGCGGCAGGCGCGGTTGTGGGCGGCGCGGCAGTGGGCGCAGGCGTCGGTGCGGGGGCGCAGGCAGCAGCCACTACCAGAATCGAAAGCGTCATTGCCGCCATCAGCAAAACATTTCGAACTTTCATCTCACTCCTCCCTTGGTTTGAATGCTTTTCCCTTCATCAGTAAAGCGTTCCAGATTGTGGCTCTCCATCACCTCCTTACGGACGCGCCGCGTCGCGCGCGAGAGCGCTACGCCATGGTTCGTTGCCCTTCCGCAAACGCGCGCCGGTTCAGTTCGAGATATTTCGCGGGGATGCGGTCTTGCAGCACCTCGTCCCACGAACTTGCTTTGAGAGGAGTGAATTTCGACACCGCGCCCAGCATGACCAGACTCGACACACGCTCGTTGCCGAGCACACGCGCGGTCTCGGTTGCATTCAAGCTCAGGACGCGATACGACTTGGTTTTCAAAAAGCCAATCGGGTCTTCAGGATACTTGACGGCAGTATTCAAGTACGTCGGCTCGATGCGATGATCGTTGACGATGAGAACGCCGCCCGGCTTTAAATAGTGCGCGTGCCGCACCGCTTCGAGCTTCTCGAACGCGACCATGACATCGACTTGCCCGCGCAAATTCAGCGGCGAGTACACGCGCTCGCCAAAGCGAATGTGGCTAACGACCGCGCCGCCGCGCTGCGCCGCGCCGTGCACCTCGCCCTGTTTCACATCGTAACCCTCCGCCGCCGCGACGAGCGCGAGCACTTCGCTCGCCAAGACTACGCCCTGACCGCCCACACCCGCAAACAGAAAATTGTGTGTCATGCTCAACCCCGTTTCAACGTTTCAACGTTCGAACGTTTATGAAACCATTCGTTTTTTCGATACGCTGTCGCGTGCGAAGAGGCGACGACCTTGCCGCCCTCGTCCATCACGACGAGATGGTACAAACCGATACGCGCGCTCGCCGCTTCCTCTTCCGCCGTGGCGATCAGCCGTGTGCCCGGCTTGACCGCTTCGATAAAATTGATCGTCACCGCGAGCGCCACGGTCCGCTGTCCGTACGAGTTACACGCCGCCGCAAACGCCGCGTCGGCGAGCGTGGTGATCGCGCCGCCGTGCGTCGAGCCGTGAAAGTTCGACATTGATTTCTTCACGACCATCGCGCACTTGGCGTACCCTTCGCGCAGTTCCAGCAACTCGATTCCTAGCGACTGCGCGAATTTGTCCTTGTTAACGTAATCCCAAATTTCTTGCGCAACTCGTTTCCGTTTTTTTCTGACGACTGACGACGGGCGACTGGCGACTGTTCTCACGCGCCCCACGGCTTGCCATCCACGCGCACGATGCATTCCGGCGGGCACACCGCCGCGCACAACGTACAGCCAACACAGATCAGCGGATCGATGATGGCTTTGGGTCGTGGCTTTTGGCTCGCGCTCGCGCGGTACGTCTCCGCGCTTTCCAGAATTGCCGGGCAACCGGTGTGGAAGCACAGCCCGCACGCGATGCACTCGTCCGCGACGACCGTGAACGCGACTTTTGGTTTCGATTTCTCTTCCGGTATGAGAACGCACGGTCCTTCCGAGATCACGACGGAGGGACCATCGAACTTGATCGCCTCGCGCACTGCGCCTTCCACTTCTTCCGGGCGGAACGCGCTCGCGTGCTTGACGAACTCGACGCCAAGCGCGCGGCAGATTTTTTCGTAATCGACCTGCTTGGCTGGCTCGCCATGAATACCCTTGCCGGTGCCGGCGTGGTTCTCCTGCCCGGTCATCCCGGTCGTACGATTATCGACGATGACGACCGTCGTCTTGCCCTTGTTGTACACCGCGTCGAGCAACGGTGGAATGCCGCTGTGCAGGAACGTCGAGTCTCCGATGATCGCGACGGTGCGCGGCTCGCCAGCTTTTTCAAAGCCGAACGCCTGCCCAATCGAGCCGCCCATCTCGAACGACGTGTTCATCGTGTTGTACGGCGGCAGCCCGCCGAGCGTGTAGCAGCCGATGTCGCCAGTAACGGTGATGCCGTTGATGCGATTGAGCGCGGTGAACGTACCGCGGTGCGGGCAGCCGATGCACAACATCGGCGGGCGCGCCGGCGTGGAAATCTCTTTCGAAAAATCAGTTGGCGCGATGGTGCCGTTCATTTGCTGCGCGATCAGTTCCGGCGATAGCTCGCCGATGTTCGTGAACATTTCTTTGCCGGCGATATTCCGAATCCCCCAGAAACGAAGTTGCTCTTCGAGGAACGGTTCGCTTTCTTCGATGACGTACACTTTTTGGTACTGGGAACAAAAGTCGAGGAGTCTTTGCTTGGGCAGGGGAAAGGTCAATCCGAGTTTGAAGAAATCAGGGTCGGGCAGGACTTCGCGCGCGTACTGGAAGATCACGCCGCTCGTGATGACGCCAAAATCGGCTTTGCCGGTACCTTTCTCGATCTTGTTCGCTGGGAACGTCTCGGCGTACTGTTCCATCGCGCGCATTTTGTTTTCGAGCGGCGAGCGGTGCGCTTTGGCAAACGGCGGTACCACCCATTTCAAATTGTCTTTCACGAACGGTTTCTTCGGCGCGGTCGAACGCTCGCCGTGCTCCACCAGCCCTTTGGTATGCGCGAGGCGCATCGTCACGCGCAGCATCACTGGCGTCTCGAATTGCTCGCTGATCTGGTACGCCAGTTTCACGTAATCCTTCGCCTCTTGATTGTCGGACGGCTCGAGCAGCGGCACTTTGGCAAACTTGGCAAAGTAGCGGTTGTCCTGCTCGTTCTGTGACGAGTGCGTGCCGGGGTCGTCCGCGCTGATGAGGACGAAACCGGCGTTCGTGCCGGCGTACGGAAAGACCATGAACGAATCCGCCGCGACGTTCACGCCGACGTGCTTCATCGATACGAACGCGCGCACGCCAGCGATTGCCGCGCCCATTCCCTGATCGAACGCGACCTTTTCGTTGACCGACCATTGCGCGTGGATCTCCGGATAGTGCGCCAGACTTTCGAGGATTTCCGTCGCCGGCGTGCCGGGATAACTTGCCGCGAACATTACGCCGGCTTCCCACGCGCCGCGCGCGATGGCTTGATCGCCGGACATCAATTGCTTGGTCATTGCGTCACTCCTATTTGATCCCCAGAATGCGCACCGCATTCCCGCCCAGAATCTTTTCTTTCGTGTTGTCTTTCAGCGGCAGCGCGCGAATCAACTCGATGTTGCGCGCGATGTACGGCATTCCAGGCCAATCCGAGCCGAAGATGATCTTGTCCGCGTTCCGCTCGAATTCGGGAAAATATTCCAGCAGTCGCTGTGGCGGCAGACCGGCGATTTCCATGTAGACATTCTCGTGCATCCGCGCGAGAAAGAACGCGCGATCGTACCAAAAGCCGCGCCCGCTGTGCGCCATCACGATCTTCAAATTCGGAAAATCCACCGCGACATCGTCGAGCGGCAGCGGGTCGCCGTACTTGAGCCGCGCGCCGCGAAAGACCGACGAGCCGGTGTGCACCATCACGGGGATGCCGAGCGATTGTGCGACGGCGTACATCGGATAAACCGCCGGATCGTTCGTGTAAAAGTGATGGTAGGTTGGATAGAGCTTCAGTCCGCGAAATCCTTCTGTGGTCACGAGTCGTTCTAACTCCTGCGCGGGATTCGCGCGCAAGTTGTGGTTGACGCTGCAAAACGGCAGCAGTCGCTGGCTGCCCCGGCAAAAATCAGCGACGTAATCGTTGGGCGTGATGCCGGTCGTGATCGGGCTTTCCTCGGCGAGGACGACCGCGTAATTCACGCCGCATTCGTCGAGATGCTTTTCGAGCGTCTCTTTCGACGCGGCGACTGTGTCGAGCATCTTTTGCGGACCGCGCGCGCGGTCGGCTTCGTTCAGATTGTTGACCGCCCACTCAAAGACCCAGGGCTTCCACATTTCGGAGCGTCCGATGTGGATATGAAAGTCAATGACCGGAGACATCTTCAATTTGGCTCATTGGGTGATTGGCTCATTTATCCAACTGTCGTGTACCCGCCGCTCGCGCTGAAAATCTGTCCGGTCATGTACGCCGATAGATCAGACGCGAGAAACAGAATGACGTTCGCGATGTCGATCGGTTCCGCGAGTCGGCGCAGCGGGTACGCTTTGGCGATCTTCTCCGCGCCGCCCGCGCCTTCGATGAAACCTTGCGCGCCGGGCGTGTTCGTAATTCCCGGCGCGACGCCGTTCACCGTGATGTTGTACCGCCCGACTTCCTTCGCCAGCGCTTTGGTGAACGCCGCGACGCCGCCCTTCGCCGCGGAATAAACCGTCAAGTACGGCTCGCCGATGCGTCCCGCGTCCGAAATCAGATTGACGATGCGTCCGTACTTTTGCTCCATCATCGGATCGAGCGCGGCGCGCGACGAGTTCAGCGCGCCGTAGAGCGTGACGCGAATGTCGCGGTCGTAATCCTGCGGCGTCATGTCTTTGAACAGTTTGGTCGTCCACACCGCGGCATTGTTCACTAAAATATCCACGCGTCCGTGCGCGGCGAGCGCGGCGCGTACCATTTGCTGCGTCTCCTCCGCGCGCGTGACATCAGTGCGCGCGGCGATTGCCGCGCCGCCCTTGCCGCGAATTTCTTCCGCCACGCGCTGCGCGCTCGCCTCGTCCATGTCGGCAATCGTCAGCTTCGCGCCGGCTTGCGCGAGCAGCAGCGCGGTCTCACGTCCAATGCCGCGCCCGCCGCCGGTCACAATCGCGCTTTTACCGCTCAGATCGATGGTGACTGCCATGTTCGTCTCCTCCAACCGCGTACCAAGTAAACAGGTACACAAGTAGACAAGTGGTGTAACCTGTTTACTTGTCTACTTGTGTACTTGTTTCCGTGTTTCCCTTCTTCCGCGTAAAAATCGTCCGCATGATGCCGATCAGCGCGCAGTCGTTGCACGATGGGTCGGCGTCCGTCGTCAGCGCCCAGTTCTCGACGCGCACTTCCAGCCCCGCCGCTTGGTAGAGATCGATGTACTCCTGCACGCGGTTCGGGAACGTGGTGAACTGCCGCGTC
>VFSW01000919.1_pt1 | contig 43587 bp, 32 predicted proteins | sample 5358111 | NCBI WGS metagenome assembly VFSW01 (sample SAMN11554181, study PRJNA540505) | mine drainage metagenome | isolation source: sediment from site ElyBrook_90M | place: USA: Ely Copper Mine, Vershire, VT | collected 2017
GGGGGGGTTTCATATAAAACTCCCGCCCCCGGCGCTCGCGGCGGGGGTGTTGCCCGGGGCCGCGGCCCGGGCGCATAGCGCGGTGCCCGCCCACGACGGTGAAATCGTGCAGGTCGACGGCAGGCAGGTCGTTCCGCCCAATCCCAAACCCGACACGGCGACGATCATCGATCTAAGCCGCACGCCGCCGCGCGTGCTTGGCGAAGTGGAAGTACGCACCAGTGTTGTCGGGCCGCCGGAAAGCGTCGCCATAGCCGGCGACCGTAGCTTCGCGCTCATTACGGGGGCGACCAAGATCGATCCGGTTGACCCGACGAAATATGTGCCCGACGACACGCTTTCAGTCGTCGACCTGAAATCCACGAAGCCCGGTGTGATGCAGGTCCTCCATGCCGGGCTCGGTGCATCTGGCGTCTCGATCAATCCGGCGGGCACGCTGGCGCTGGTCTGCAATCGGGCAGAGGACACGGTTTCGATCTTCACGATCACGAGCCGAACGCTGACCGCCGCGGGTAAGCTTACCTTCCCCGCGAAGTCTAGCCCGGCCCATGTGGTATTTACGCCCGACGGGACCAAGGCTCTCGTGACGCGCGACGGCGACTCCGCAATCTCGCTTCTCGCCATCGACGGCGCCAAAGTGACGGATACCGGCAATGACATTTACGCCGGTCTACGCCCCTACGGCATCGAAATGAGCACTAAAGGCGATATCGCCGTGGCCTCCAACATCGGTCGCGGCGGGCGCGATAACGCGTCGTTCAGCGTCATCGATCTTAAATCCGACCCCATTCGTGTCGTGAACACCGTCCCAGTGGGGCCGACGCCCGAGGGCCTTGCTTTGTCCGTAAACGGAAAGTATCTCGCCGTCAGTTCTGACAACGGCACCGACAAGGCGCGCGGCGCGCCGGGCTATCATGACTACGGCTATGTTCAGATATTCCTCCGCAAGGGCCTCGGATTTACGCCGGTCGCGATCGCGAAGACCGGACGCTGGTGCGAAGGCGTTGCATGGAGCAAGAACAACCGTACCCTGCTGGTGCAGTGTATGGTCGAAAAGCGCATTTTGGTGTTCTCATTCAACGGCCAATCGCTACGGCACACCGGCGCGATCGCTGTGAAGGGCGGGCCTGCTGGTATCCGGGCCGAATAAGCTTCAGCCCTGGATCATCTGCTTCAGCGATTTCTCGTCAACCATGCCGGGATGGACTTTGCCGTCGATAATGAAGGTCGGCGTGCCGTCGATTCCGGCTTCCTGGCCCAGTCTCAGAGACGCGGCAACCTGCTTGTCGACAGATGGATCCTTCATGTCTGCCATCAACTTGGGAATGTCGAGGCCGGCCGTTTTGGCCGCAGCGTAGATCGCCTGTTCGTCGAACTCCTTTGAACCCATAAGGGCAAAATGGAAGGCTACATACTTATCGGGCTGCATGCGGGCGGCGACCGCAACATGCGCGGCCATTGTCGACAGCTGGCCCTTGATAGGGAATTCCACGAACGCGAAACGCACGTCGTTCTTGTGCGCGTTGTAGTATTTCTCGACCGCCGGCAGCGATGCACGGCAATAAGGGCAATCGTAATCGAAGAACTCGACCAGCGTCTTTTTTGCGTTCTTAGGGCCCGTGACATAGGCCACCGCTGGACTGAAAAACTTTGACAACCCGATCTTGTCGACCGCCGTCTGCCGCCGAACCTGATCTTTTGCTTCCTCTTGTTGCTGCAACTTGTCCGTCATCTCGACGAGCAGGTCGGGATGGGCCACCAGATAAGCGTGAATTCGAGCATCGCTGGTGCCCGGCAGAAAACCTAACCCGCCCGCTGTAAACACGACCACGAGTGCCAGGGCCGCGCCGATGAGGCCACCGACGGCGGCCGTCTTCCATTGTTCTTTCATGAAATTCAGTCCTGTGTTTCGCCCCGCCGCATCTGCGACGCGGCCACGGAAATGATGTCGTTGGCCCGCTCCCAGTCCGGACTGCCTTTTTCCAGCGCGTGCTGCGCTCGTCCGGCAAATATCGCTGCCGGCTGCAAGGCCCCCGCCGAATAGTAGCGTTCTGCTGTCGAGAGGTTGGCCATCGGCTCGTTTCCGAGATCGCTGTACGCTTGGGCCATCTCGTACCATCCGAATGGTTGATCGCCGTCCTGCTGCATTGCGATCTTGAGATTTTCAACGGCCGATTTTTCGATAGCCTTGTCCTCCGTCGCGATCTGCGCCGCGGCCAGGGAAACGCGTAACTCGGGCGCATCGGGAAGCAGATCGACGGACGTCTGATACGGCAAGATGCCTTTCGCCGGCTGTCCCATCGAGACATAAATCTGGCCAAGCACTTCGTAGAAGTAAGGGTTTTTGGGCTCGTCCTTGATGAGGCTTTTGATCTCTTCGAGCGCCTTGGGAAGGTTCGGTTGGCGCATATAGACCATGGCGCGCGCATAACGGGCTGGCTCGCTGTTGTCGGACAGCGGATAGCGATTGAGCACGTCCTGCACCGGCAGCAGATAACCGATCACTTTTGCCTTGACCATCTCGAACGCGTGGATCGACTGCGGGCTGTCTGGAACGTCACGGTAAGGCGAGGCGTCCGCTTCGTTCTGCAGCAATTCGACGCGCTCGCGGTCGGCAGGATGATCTGTGGCGAATTCGTGTACGCCGGCCCTGGCGGCATCGTCGGCCATTCGCTCGAATACGTGCACCATGCCTTCGCCCGACTGGTGTGTCTCCCGGAGGAAGCGTTGGCCCATCTGGTCGGCGGTCGCTTCCTGGGTGCGGCTGAAGCTCATGAATTGAGCCTGGGCGGCGCTTTGTCCCATCCCCATCAGCACCATGCCGGCCTCTCCGGCGCCCGCGATCGCGGCACCCAAGCCGACGACCATCGACAGCAGCATGGGAATCTCGGCCTTGGCGATGGCGCTTGTGTCGCGGATCAGGTGGCCGCCGGCCATATGGCCGGTCTCATGCGCCAGGACGCCCTTGAGTTCGTTTGGGCTCTTAAGCTGAATAAACAACCCGGCGTTGACGAAGATGTTCTGGCCTTCTGCAACAAAGGCATTCAGAGACGTATCGTTGACGATATACATCTTGACCGCCTGAGGATCGAGCCCCGCTACTTTCAGGATCGGATCCTCGTAGGAGCGCAGCAGCCGCTCGGTCTCGGTGTCCTGAAGCAGGGAAATGCCCTGGGCAAAGACGGGTTGCGCAAAGGCGCAGGAGGCGCCAATGAACCCCACCGCAAAGGCGAAGATGCGAGCCAGAGCGGGTCGAGAGGTCCTGCGACGAAGGATTTGCGGCAAAGGGTTGCAAAACGACAAGGCTTGAACTCTCCTCTCCCCCGAACCCTCGTGGGGGACGGTAGGTGCACCACGTGCTTGCGTCAACGGACGCAAAACTGCCGATTTCGTCATTAACCAGCCAAGGATTACGCCCGGTTCATGTTTCGCACACGCATCCTTGCCGGCGTGGCCGGCCTTTTTCTCGCCGTTGCGCTCACCGGCTGCTCGGTCGATGTCGGGAGTACGCTGGGATTTGGCGGGGGAGCCAAGCCGACGGCGATGGTTGTCGGCGACGAGCCCTTTGCGGTGAAAGTGGGCGCCGCAACGCTGGCGCAGGGCGGCGACGCCGTAGATGCGGCGACGGCGATGTATTTCGCGCTGTCCGTGACCTATCCCGTGGCGGCAGGTCTTGGCGGGGGCGGAATCTGTATCGTCCACGATCCGGCGCACAACCGGAGTGAAGAGTTCGATTTTCTCACGCGCGACGCAGCAGGCGGCGGTGCCTACGCGGTTCCGGGCAACGTCCGCGGCTTTGCGCTGATGCAAAATGCGTATGGCGCGCTGCCTTGGCAGAAGGTGGTTGCGCCAGCGGAAGGTTATGCACGCGTGGGTTTTCCGATTTCGCGTGCGCTCGCTGCGCGTCTCAAGGACGCTGAGAACGTCATTCGCCTCGATGCCGGGCTGGCGAGCGAGTTCATGGATGAATCGGGACACGTCAAGGAAGCCGGTAGCATCGTGAAGAACGATGAACTTGCGAGCACGCTTGCGGCGATCCGCGAACTTGGGCCGGAAGGGTTTTATACCGGACCCGTTGCCGACAAGATTTTAGCATATTCCGCGGCCCAGAACGGTGCGATCAGCGGCGCCGAACTTGCCGGTTACCGTGCGATGCGCGGAACGCCGCGCGTCATGCAGGTCGGAGACGATTATGTGTTCCTGCCGGCTTCGCATACCGGGGCAGGGGCCTTTGCAGGTGCCCTGATGGATAATCTCGCGCGTGCGCAGTCTACGCCGACCGGCGCGAAGGACGCCGAGGCGGCCGTAATTACGGCTGTGAAAGAGACACTGGAGGGTTTCGGCGTGAAGAGCCTGCCTCAGGACCTCGGCGCGACCGGATTCGCCGCAACCGATGCCAACGGTCAGGCGGTCGCTTGCGCCGTGACGATGAACGGCCCCTTCGGTTCGGGCCATACGGCACTGGGCACCGGCGTGACTTTGGCGCGTTCGCCGTCTTCAAGCGGGGCCGGACTGGCCTCGGCATTCCTCACGCCTGTGATCGCAGGCCGCAGCGGTGACGGCCCGGCTGATCTGGTCGGGGCGGGCGCGGGCGGTCCAAACGGCACGGCCGCGATCGCTTACGCTCTTACGCGCATAGCCCATGGCGACCCGATCCTCACGCGCGACCAGCTGCGATCCACTGGGGTGGCTCCATACGATACCGTGAACGCCATCGTTTGCTCTGACGGCGTCTGTGCGGCATTGCCCGACCCCGCCGCCCACGGATTGGGCGCGGTCGCGCGCGGCTCTTAAGACACGCCCTTAGTCCAGACGGAAGGCCTTTTGCCACCAGCCTTTTTTGCCGGGTGCCGACTGCGTCTCGGCGGGTTCGGACGATGCCCTTGGCTCCGGATCCTTGTCCTGCTTCGGCTTTTGAACCTCGGTGCCTTCAGCCTTGAGCGACCAAACGGGCGTGGAAGCGGCGTTCGGAATTGCTTCCGGAGGTGGTTGGATCACAGGCTGACCGCGCGGTTCGTCGCGTGGCGTCGTATCGATTTCGTCGAATTGACCGAAGCGGTCTTCAAGTCGCACCTCGGTTGGCGTGTCGTTTTCGGTGCGTTGTTCGCCACCACCGACCTGATCCCGATCGCGTCCGCCACGGCGGCCGCGCCTTCGCCGTCGCTTGCGTCGGCGGCCGCCTTCGCCGTTCTGCTGCTCGCCCAGATGAAGGTCGCCGGATTGAGGCGGCCGACTGCTCGGCTGGAATTGAGCGGAGGGTTCGCTCGCGGTGACGGCCTCTTCGGTCGCACTGTCCGCGCTCGTTCCTTGGCCGTTGGCCATCGGCACGGCTTGCTGGGGCTGGTTCTGGCCATGGTGTTGATCGTTCTGGAAAGGACGGTCGCGGTCGCGTCCGCCACGCCGGCGACGGCGCCGCTTACGGCGGCCGCCTTCGCCTTGCGGAAGGTGCGGCTGGGCGTCGGCTGCAAATTCTCCTTCTTTTTTGGGCTCGTCCTGTTCCGATTCCTCGTCTTCGATGATGTCCGGCTCAGGTTCAGCCTCTTCGACAGCTGGCGCCGCCTCGATGGGCGGCAGCTGCTTTGGGCGGGACGCCGGATCGCGCTGTCCTAGGCGATCGATCTCGAAATCTCCGCCCTTCAGGTCGTCCTTAGGGTCGAACGTGATGGTGATGTCGTATTCGCTCTCCAGACGTGCCAGCTCTCGGCGCTTTTGGTTCAAGGTATAAATGGCGACATCGGCGGCGACGCGTACGATGAGACTTTCCGCGCGCTGCCGCTGGGCCTCTTCTTCCAGGCCGCGCAACACGCGCAACGACGTCGATTCCACCGAGCGCACAATGCCTTGGCCTCCGCAATGCGGGCAAGGCACGGTCGAGCCAGCAATGACGCCGGCGCGCAGTCTCTGACGCGACATTTCGAGCAGGCCGAACTGGCTGATCTTGCCAATTTGCACTCGCGCGCGGTCGTTCTTCACCGCGTTGTGCAACCGCTTTTCCACGGCACGATCGTTGCGGCTGTCTTCCATGTCGATGAAGTCGATGACGATGAGACCGGCCAGATCGCGCAGCCGCAACTGTCGCCCGACTTCGTCGGCGGCCTCGAGATTTGTCTTGGTCGCCGTATCTTCGATCGAATGCTCGCGCGTCGCACGCCCGGAATTCACGTCGATCGAGACCAGCGCTTCGGTCTGATTGATGACAATGTAGCCGCCGGACTTCAGCGTCACGGTCGGCGAGAACATCGCATCGAGTTGCGATTCGATCTGGTACCGTTGAAAAAGTGGCACCATTTCCTTGAACGGCTTTACGTTCTTGGCATGCGACGGCATTAGCATACGCATGAAGTCTTTGGCGTTGCGATAGCCGTCATCGCCCTCGACGATGACCTCTGAGACGTCCTTGTTGTAAAGGTCGCGTATGGCACGCTTGATGAGGTCTCCCTCCTCGTAGACGCAGGCCGGCGCATTGGATTTCAACGTCAGCTCGCGGATCGTGTCCCACATTCGCAACAGATATTCGTAGTCGCGCTTGATCTCGACCTTGGTGCGATTCTCGCCTGCGGTCCTGATGATGAGGCCCATGCCTTCGGGCAGTTCGAGCGCCTGGGCCGCCGATTTCAACCGCTTGCGGTCGTTGGCGTTGGTGATCTTGCGGCTGATGCCGCCACCGCGCGGTGTGTTGGGCATGAGTACGCAATAGCGGCCGGCGAGGGACAGGTAAGTCGTGAGGGCGGCACCCTTGTTGCCGCGTTCTTCCTTGACCACCTGCACCAGGATGATCTGGCGGCGCTTGATGACTTCCTGAATCTTATAGTGGCGGCGGCGCATCCAGCGTTGCGACGGACGCTGGGCCTGTAGCGGTTGGGCGCTTTCTCCGTGTTCTTCGCTTGCGGTCCCCGGCGCGGCGTGCTCGCCGGCATCATTTTGCTCAGAATCTTCGAACGCCTCGGCCGCCTCGATGTCTCCTGAGGAGGCTTCGCCAGACGCGTCACCGTCGTCGGATTCGCCTGCATCGTCCTTTTCGGAGGCCGTGCTTGCCTGCGCTTCGTCGTCGGTCGCCTCGGCTGATGACGGCTGGTCGTCCGACGCCTCATGGTCGTCCTCGTCGTCGGTCTCCGGCGTGGCCTCATGCGACGCGTCGCCACTGAAATCATCGGCCTCAAAGTTGATGGCTTCGTCGTCGGCGGCCTCTGCCTCATCTTCTGAGGACCCTTCGGCAGACTCCGAACCTTCGTTCCTTGCGTCCGTCTGGCCTTTCGACCGCGACGTGATCTCGAACGACTCGAAGTCGTCTTCCTGCCGGCGTCGCGCGTCGGCCTCTTGTTCCGCCAGCAGGGCGATGCGGTCGGCAACGGGAATTTGGTAGTAGTCGGGATGGATTTCCGAAAAGGCCAGGAAACCCTGTCGGTTACCGCCATATTCCACGAAGGCCGCCTGCAGGGACGGCTCAACGCGCGTTACCTTGGCAAGATAGATGTTGCCTTTGAGCGGTCGTTTGGACGCCGCCTCAAAATCAAATTCTTCAACTTTCTGCCCGTCGAGAACGACGACTCTGGTCTCTTCGGGGTGACTTGCATCGATCAACATACGTTTGGGCATCGAAATCTCCGGGCGACGCGCACGAGCCCGTCGAGCGTCTTGGCGCGCGATCTGAGCTGGGAATGGGCCGCCGTGTTGTGGACATGCGCCGCCGTGCCGCCGCCTGCGGCAGTGCCGCGGGCTGGTGCCTGATGGAGAGCGCTAAGCCGTTCATTTCTTCACATTTTCGGCCAAACGGCATGAGGCCGCGTGGCGGGGGGCTGCTGCTGGCGGGAAACCCGGGCGGCCAAAACCCAACGCCTTGGTTGGGGTAATATCTGGCCTGCATCCGGATTGGTCGCCTTGGGGCGTCGGCCCCACTTCGACGCAGCGTCAAACAGTTGTAGGTGTCCCGTCGCATGACAGCAAGAGGAACCCTGCGCCTAGTCAAATTCATAAGGTGCTAACCAAGCGTAAATGGTTTATGCCCGACCCTCTGTTTCAAGGGCAAGGGCTACCCGAAATAGATGCGCAAAGTACGGGATATCGCTTTTGGATTAGTGGCTTGCCTGGTTATTGGCACAGCCGCCGCCCAAGACGCGGCCAAAGCGCCGGCCGCACCCGGGAATGTGGACGACGTCATCGCAAAAATCCTGCGGGAAACTCCCGAAACGACCACGCCGCCGCCGGGTGCCCCACGCGGACGCTCGGGTAATGGCGCTAACCTCGCCGCTGGGGAACCCATCGTCATGGGTGCGCGTATCGGCGAGCACCGTGATCGCACGCGCTTCGTGGTAGAGTTGTCAGACCCCGTCGACATGCGGACATTCACTTTGAGCAACCCCGACCGCGTCGTCATAGATATGCCGGCTGTGCAGTGGCATCTCGACGGACCGCCCCGGCCCTCCGGCAACGGCGCCGTGAAAAGTTACCGTTACGGGCTGTTCAGGCCGGGTAACTCGCGCTTCGTGATTGATCTCAATCAGCCGGTCATCGTCAGCGACGCCCTCGTTCTGCCGCCGGAGGGGGGGCACGGTTACCGGGTGGTCTTCGACCTCTTTCCGACAACCCAGGCGAAGTTCGACCGTACCGCCGGGTGGCCCGCGGATTTGAAGGCCAAGGAGACCGCCGCCGAGCGGGTAGCTTCGTTGCCACCTCCGCCGCCTCCCGACCGGCATGCTGCCCACAGGAAAGTGATTGTCATAGATCCGGGGCACGGCGGCATCGATTCCGGGACAATCGGCGTGAATGGGACGATGGAAAAAGATATCGTGCTCGCCGAGGGATTGAGGCTGCGGAAGGTCTTGCAGGCACGCGGCTACGACGTACACATGACCCGCGATACCGATGTGTTCATCCCCTTGGGTGAACGCGTCAGGATCGCCCGCGCCGACCACGCCGATCTGTTTATTTCGATCCACTCGGACTCGATCCACGATCCGAACGTCGACGGGCTTTCGATCTATACGTTGTCGGAGAAGGGTTCGGACAAGGAGGCTGCTGCTCTGGCCCGCAAGGAAAATCAGTCCGATATCATCGCCGGCGTTGATCTGTCGGGGGATAATTCCGCCGTGGCACCCATCCTGATCGACTTGGCCCAGCGCGATACGATGAACAAGTCCTCGCGGTTTGCAGAAACCGCTTTGGAGGAACTTTCTCACGCTACAGATATATTGCCACGAAAACCGCACCGTTCAGGGGCATTGGTCGTGCTCAAGGCGCCAGACGTGCCTGCCGTGCTGATCGAACTTGGTTATCTGTCAAACGTCCACGATGAACAGCAAATGAAAACGGTAGCTTGGCGCGACCGTGTCGCCAATGCTATCGCAGATGCCGTAGACCGCTACTTCGCGCCCACGACCGCGGCCGGACCGGAAACGGCGCAACGCATCCAGTGACGGAACGGTTTCACACGATCATAATCGCAGCCCATGAACGATACCCCAGAAGACAATCCTCCGCCGGGTGGTGGTACCCCAAAAAGCCCTGCAGGCCAGCCGACGCTGGGGCAGGTGCCTTGGGCGCTTCCTGCCCCGCCGGAGGGTTTTGTTGGGTATGCCTCTGAAGGGTCACCCCCGGAGAGTTCTGGATCGGCCGAGGAACCGCCGCGGTGGGAGCCCCCTCAGGAGCCCAATGACACGACGGGGTTGCTCCGGCGGTTTTGGGATACCTGGCGCACACGTGCGATACTTTATGCCGGTCTGACGGCTGTCGTTCTCCTCGCCGCCGGTGCCCTAGCAGTGGTGGTCTATGTCTGGCTGGTGACCCGCGACCTGCCGAGCGTGGAAGCCCTGAAGAACTACACGCCGCCGGTCACGACCCGCGTATATGCCGGGGACGGAACGGTCATCGGGGAATATGCTCGCGAGCGGCGCATCTTTGTGCCCATCGCTTTCGTGCCCAAGCTAGTGGTGGAGGCGTTCACCTCGGCCGAGGACCGCAATTTCTTCAATCATCCCGGTATTGACCCGAGCGGCATGTTACGCGCGGCGATCAAAGATATCGGCCGGGTCGCTGAAGGTCGTCGCCCGGAAGGCGCCTCGACCATCACCCAGCAGGTCGCGCGCAATTTCCTGTTGAATTCGGACGTGAAGGTATCGCGCAAGATTCGTGAGGTGATCCTGGCCCTGCGTATCGACGCGACCTATTCGAAGGAGAAGGTACTCGAACTCTATCTGAACGAAATCAATCTCGGTCAGAACTCCTACGGTGTTGCCGCCGCGGCATTGAACTATTTCGGCAAGTCGCTCGACGAACTCGATATTGCCGAGGTCGCCTTCCTGGCGTCGTTGCCCAAGGCACCCAGCCATTACGACCCACGCTATCACTACAAGGCCGCAATCGACCGACGGAACTGGGTCATCGGGCAGATGGAGGAGAACGGCTATATCACCGATGCCCAGGCCAAGGCGGCGATCGCCGAGCCGCTGGATGCGGAAACACGTCCCCTCGGCAGCCAGACCGAGGATGCAAACTATTTCGTGGAAGAGGTACGCCGTCAGCTTTATGCAAAATATGGCGAGAAAGCGCTCTATGACGGTGGTCTGCAGGTCCGCTCTTCGCTCGATACGCGATTGCAGAATTACGCGGTGAACTCGCTGCGTACAGGCTTGGTGCGCTACGACCGTCGCCACGGATGGCGCGGCGCGACAAGTCATATCAACGTCGACAGCGATTGGAAGGAAACGCTCGTCAGCATCGGCAACCATTCGGGCATCGATTCATGGCAGATCGCCGTTGTGCTCGGTTATGGACCCGACAAGAGCGTGAGCATTGGCCTCCCGAGTGGCGAACGTGCCCGCATCCCGTTCAGTGAGATCCTCTGGGCGCGCCCAGAATTGAAAGAGGCGCTTGTCGGCCCACAGCCGACCAAGCCCCAGCAAGTCGTGAAAGTCGGTGACGTCGTCTATGTCGAACCGGTTGACAATAAGGGCGACTACGGGTTGCGCCAAGTGCCGGAGGTCAACGGCGGCATTGTGGCGATTGACCCTCACACCGGCCGTGTCCTAGCGCTGTCGGGAGGCTTTTCGTACGCCTCCAGCCAGTATGATCGGGCCATACAGGCGTTGCGGCAGCCGGGTTCGGCCTTCAAGCCATTCGTCTACGCCGCAGCGCTCGATAATGGCTTCACGCCGGTGAGCAAGGTCCTGGATGCGCCATTCGTCATGGAGCAAGGGCCCGGCCTGCCGCTTTGGCATCCGGAAAATTTTGAGAAGAAATTCATCGGGCTGGCGACGCTCCGCCGCGGCATCGAGTTGTCCAAGAACCTGATGACAGTGCGTCTGGCCCAAGCGGTAGGCATGGACAAGATCGTACCCTACGCGGAACGGTTTGGCGTCTACGATCACCTCCAGCCGCTGCTCGCCAACGCGCTGGGCTCGACTGGAACCACTCTGCTCCGGATGACCACCGGCTATGCGGAATTCGTCAATGGCGGCAAGAAAATCACCCCGTCACTGATCGACCGTATTCAGGAACGCAACGGCATGACGATCTGGCGGCACGACCAGCGTCCCTGCATTGGCTGCAACGACCCGACCTGGCACGGCCAGGCTGAACCGCTGCTGCCTGATACGCGTGAGCAGCTCATCGACCCGCGCACGGCCTATCAGATTGTCTCGATGCTGCAGGGCGTGGTCGAGCGCGGTACCGGCCGTATCGTGGCCTCTGTCGGCAAACCCCTCGCCGGCAAGACCGGCACGTCCAACGAGTCCAAGGACACCTGGTTCGTCGGCTTTTCGCCGGATTTGGCCTGTGGCGTCTATGTGGGCTTCGACAATCCTCGTACGCTGGGTAAGCTTGAGCAGGGGGCGACCGTGGCGGCGCCGATTTTCCGGGATTTCATGAAGGGCGCGCTTGCAGACGTACCGCCGACACCCTTCCGCGTCCCGCCCGGAATCGAATTCGTCTCTGTGAATCGCTTCACGGGCGATCCGGCACCGCCTGGCTCCCCGGATTCGATCGAAGAAGCTTTTAAGTCGGGCACCGCGCCCGGCGATCCTGGTGCGCCACCTCAGCTGGTTATCGGCGGTGACACGCCTGCGGGAGTCAATCCGACGTCACCTAACAACGTTGGCGAAGGAACGGGCGGGCTGTATTGATCGCTAAATTGGCAATTTCATAAATGACAAGCGTGGCCCGCATGGGTCATGCTGGCGGGGGCAGATTTCCGGTCGGCGGCGACCGGGATTGTTCATGGATATTTACGCGATGGCTGCTCAGATCGACAACGATCGGCCGGGTGGACTGCATGCGCGCGGAGCGTCTCTGATCCGCCGCTCCAGGTTTGCACTCGCCGCGATCCAGCGCGATCTACGTGCCAGCGAAGTAGGACAAATTCTGCTCTGCGCACTGCTCGGCGTCGCCGTCGGGGTGGCCGTCGACATTCTGCGCGAGGGGGTCGTTTTTCTGCATCGGCAGAGTTTTGCGCTGCCTATGCGGGAGTATCTGAGCACCGGCATCGGCGTTTCGCGCGCAAGAATCCTGATGGTGCCGGTTTTGGGTGGGCTGCTGCTGGCCCTGTTCCGGCATCTGACGCGCCGCTTCCGGAAATCCGACATCGTGGACCCGATCGAGGCCAATGCGCTGTATGGCGGGCGCATGTCGTTCAGGGATTCCGTGCGCCTCACAATCACGACGTTGATATCCAACGGCGCGGGCGCGTCGCTCGGCATGGAGGCGGGGTACAGCCAGTTTGGCGCGGCGGTTTATTCCGTCATCGGCCAGTATTTCCGACTCCGGCGCAGCGACCTGCGCGTCTTCACGACGGCCGGCGCCGCGGCCGCTATCGCGGCGGCGTTCAACGCCCCGCTCGCCGGCTCGTTTTACGGATTTGAATTGATCCTGGGTAGCTACTTGCCGCGAGCCCTCGCTCCGGTGGTGGTGGCTTCGGTGTGTGCGGCACTGATGCAGCGCGCCATGTCGAATATGCATGCTCTGTTCGAGGTGCCGAGCGGGCTCGTCATGGAGCCGCGAAGCTATTTCCTGTTCGGGCTGATGGGTGTCGTCGCGGCCGGCATTGCGATCCTCACGATGCGCGCGGTGACATGGACCGAACAGACGCTGCGCGCGACCGGGGTGCCCGATTGGTTGAGGCCGGCTGTCGGCGGCTTTCTTCTTTCCTGCATCGCGCTGTATTTTCCCCAAGTCCTCGGTAGCGGCCACGGCGCCATCCAATTCCATTTCGACCGGGACTGGCCGTGGTTTATGCTGTTGGCGCTGCTGGCGGCCAAGCTCGTCGCCTCGGCCGTATCGGTCGGCAGCGGGTTTCGCGGGGGCCTGTTCAGTTCGTCGCTGTTCCTGGGCGCCTTGTTCGGCGGGACGTTCGTGGAGGTGATGGCGGTATTCGTTCCGGACATCGCCGCTCAGCGTTCGGCATTCATGCTGGCGGGGATGGGCTCCGTGGCGGCGGCGATCATCGGTGCTCCGCTGACCATGGTTTTTCTCACACTCGAATCGACGGGAGATTTTCCTGTGACGCTCGGCGTACTTGTCGCCGTCACCATTGCGTCGACGATCGTTCGTCTGACATTCGGCTACTCTTTTGCGACATGGCGCTTTCAACTCAGAGGGATCGGCATTCGCGGAGCCCACGATGTGGGATGGATTTCGGATCTCACAGTGGGTCGGTTGATGCGCTCGGATCCGAAGACCATCACGAACGATATGACCCTGCGGGCGCTTCGCGACATATATCCGCCGGGCAGCGCCAAGCGGCTGTTTGTCGTCGACCGGCAGGGGCTTTACGTCGGCAGCATCGACGCCATCGACGCCCACAATCCGATGTACGATGACGCCTTGCCGGGTCTCGTGGCCGGCGATCTCGCCGGCCATGCTGATCTTTTTCTGCTGCCGGGCGAGAACGTCCGTACCTCATTGCTGCGTTTCGAGGATACCCAAAGTGAAGCGTTGCCGGTGCTGGCTTCGCGCAGCGACCGTAGGCTTCTTGGCTACATGACGGAGGCTTACGCCCTGAAGCGCTACACCCAGGAACTGGAGCTGCTGCGCAGCGCCGAGACGGGCGGGAGCGACCTTTTCCCCTTCGGAAAGTCGTCGCACATGTGAGCAGGGTTTGCACTCTGCACAGCGAATCTTTATATCCGCCTGCCGAAAAGAAGTTGGTTTCCATGCGCCCCGACACCGAACGCAACATCGAAGAAATCCAGCAGGCGATAGCTCTGCTGAGGAGGCATCTTTGACTGGGACAAGTCTGTCCGCCGGCTGGATGAACTGAACGCCAGGGCCGAAGATTCATCTATCTGGAATAATCCGCAGGAAGCCCAGAAGCTGATGCGCGAGCGCCAGCGGCTGGACGAGGCGCTATCGGCCGTTCGCAAACTGGAAGCCGAACTGGCGGATGCCCTAGGCCTGATAGAAATGGCCGAGGCCGAGAGCGATGCGGCGATGGTGGCCGACGCTGAAAAATCCATTGTCGCGCTGACCAAACGCGCGGAGGACATGCGCTTGCAGTCCATGCTCTCCGGCGAAGCGGACGGCAACGACACCTATCTCGAAGTCCACGCCGGTGCCGGCGGCACCGAAAGCCAGGATTGGGCCGAAATGCTGCTGCGCATGTACACGCGCTGGGCCGAGCGCAAGGGTTACAAGCTCGAATATCTGGAGGAGAGCGAGGGCGAGGGCGCAGGCATCAAATCGGCAACGGTCCTGGTCAAGGGGGCGAATGCCTACGGATGGCTAAAGAGTGAAGCCGGTGTGCATCGCCTGGTGCGCATTTCGCCGTTTGATTCCAACGCGCGCCGACACACCAGTTTTTCGTCGGTGACGATCTATCCGGTGATCGACCAGACCATTGAGATCGACATTCCCGAGAAGGACGTGCGCATCGACGTCTATCGCGCCAGCGGCGCCGGCGGCCAGCATGTCAACAAGACCGAGAGCGCGGTGCGCATTACGCATCTGCCGACGGGCATCGCGGTGTCCTGCCAGACCGAGCGTTCGCAACACCAGAACCGCGCCAATTGCTGGGATATGCTGCGTTCGCGCCTCTACGAGATCGAATTGGAGAAGAAGCGGGCGGAAACCGGCGCCTTCGTCGGCGAGAAAAGCGATATCGGCTGGGGCCACCAGATACGCTCCTACGTGCTGCAGCCCTATCAGCTCGTGAAGGACTTGCGTACGGGCACGGAAAGCCGCTCGCCGCAGGACGTCCTCGACGGCGACCTTGATGCCTTCATGGCGGCGGCTCTGGCCCAAGCCGTTGGCGGCAAGCCGAAAGAGAAAATTGAGGATCTCGATTAGCCGGCATAGGAAAACCCCGCCTCGATGCCTCGAAGCGGGGTTTAGAATGCTTAACGAGGTTGCCGGCCTAGTTAGTTGGCCTTCAGCGGCGTAAAGGTCGCTGCGGTCGCGCCGCTGGTCATCGGACGCGACACCATCGCGGAAACCGCGGAAGGCGCGGCGGCTGGTGCGCTCGCCGGCGCACTTGGTGGGACTGCGGCCGCTGGAGCCGACCGATATTCCGTCTTCTTCGAGGATTCTTCGGCCAGCGGATTGTCGGCGTGGCGGCAGTTGCCCTCGAAGAAGGCGCCGGTTTCAACCGCAAACGCCTCATGGAGGATGTTGCCTTCGACATGGCAGGTCGAGGCCAGCAGCACCTTGCGGGCGCGGACGCTTCCCTGCACACGGCCTCGGACGGTGACTTCTTCCGCCGTGACGTCGCCGTGGATGAAAGCCTTGTCGCCGATCACCAAGCCTGCGCTGTGCACATCACCCTCGACACGGCCGTCGATCTGGATGTCGCCCGTAGAGGTCAGCGTACCGGTCACGGTGAGATCAGCGCTGATGATCGATGGCGCGGAGGACGAACGCGGCATCCGTTTGGCTTGCAGGGTTGCCGGGCCGGCCGGGCCTGCAGCGATGTCGGAATCCCTATCCTTACTCTTGCTGGAGAACATAGCGACCTGCCTCGATGAATTTCCTCGGGTTTCTCACGACATCATCGTACCACACTTCATAGTGAACGTGTGGCCCGGTGCTGCGCCCCGTCGACCCAAGTTTCCCGATGGGTGCGCCTTTCGCCACCTTAGCGCCAACATGCACTAAGATCGATGACAGATGACCGTATCGGGTGTGAATTCCGAAACCATGGTCAATTTCTACCATATTTCCGTAACTGCCGCGTGCGCCGGCCCAAACGACGGTGCCCGGGGCGGTCGCCCGCACGGTAGACCCCCAAGGACCCGCAAAATCTATGCCCGGATGGAAGGCCAAGTGTCCCGTAAAGGGATCGACGCGCGGTCCAAAGCCGCTGGAGATGTCATACCGCGGGCCGTAAACAGGCGTCGTCAACGGCACGTGACGCATGCCTTTGAGCAGCTGGTTCATCTCGTCGAGGACCGCATAGGCGTTCAGGTAGGCCTGCTGGAACGCGCCGTCCGAAATCCCTTCGATATGGACGGCAGTCAAGGGGATATCGGGCCCGCCGACACCGTCTTTGGCCTCAATACGCTGCACGAACTGCGAAGGGCTGATGCCGGTACGGCGCAGGACGGCCTGGATTTCGCTGACGCCGTCGGCCACCTCGGCCTGGGTCTGCACCATCAGGGAGGTTTCGTTCATGCTCAGCCGCTTCACGCGGGCGGTCTGGGCCGCCAAAAGCTTGAGAACGGGGTGCCGCGCGTAGGTGACTTCCGGAATAGGCATCGGTTGGCGCACTCCGAAAAGTGCGCCGGCAATGCGCCCGACCGCGCCGCCGATATCCAGGAAGCTCGCATGCGTGGGCTTGGCCGTCCGGGGCTGCGGCTTTGCCGGCTGGGGGCTTACCGTCAGTTCCGAGGACCCGCCGTCGTCGTCGACATCGGAGCCGCCCATGCCATTTGGCGGCGCTTCCACGCCCAGGCTATCGCTTGCAGTGCCGCTGTCCGGCGATGCGCTGGCGGTGCCGTTTTTGGGCGTCGGGCCGAACGTCCCGTCGCCTACCAACGCGGCGTCGACCTGCTGCTTCCGTTCGAGGAAGTGCAGGATCGTGCTCTGTTTGGCTTGGAGTTCATCGGCTGTGGCCTTGAACTTATCCTCGGCGGAGACGAGTGCGCCGTTCACTTCGTCGTACGAGAGCTGAAGGTCGGCCACCCGGTTTTCGTAAGCCGACTGCATCTGCTGATAGCGATGGTCCTTGGCGGCGATGATGCGGTCTTTGAAGATGACGTTTACCGTTGCGAAGGCCACCCAGCCGAGGAAGATCAGGGAAAGACCAGCAAGCGTCGCCTGCAACGTCGGGCCGAACGTGAAGAATTGCACGCGGCCGTCGCTGCGGATGTAGATTTGACGCTCAGGAAAAGTTTCGTGAAGCCACGCCCAGACGCGCTCCACGAGCGTCTCCGCCATCTCTTGACTTCCCTTTTTGGCGTCTGTCCGCGCGCCGACCCCAGTTGCCCGCATTTCACCCAATTGTCGGCGGCTAATCAAGCTCTTAGCCCAGAAAAACGACTTTGAGGTTAACCTCGGACCAAAGCGTTTCGCGGATTTTGAGGATTTCACAGCGATTTTGCCGCAGCTAACACGGCCTCCGCATGTCCGGAGACTTTCACCTTGCGCCAGACGTGCCGAATCTTGCCCTTTGCATCCACCAGGAAGGTCGCGCGCTCCATGCCCATGTATTTGCGCCCATACATGCTCTTTTCGATCCACACACCGTAGGCCTGCGCAGCCTTGGTGTCGGGATCAGAGGCGAGGATCAGCTTCAACTTCTGATTGGCCCTGAATTTGTCGTGCGACGCCGTGCTGTCCTTCGATACGCCGATGACGGCAACGCCTAGCGATTTGAAGTTACTGCTTAATTTTGTGAAATCGATGGCTTCTTTCGTGCAGCCGGACGTATTGTCTTTCGGATAGAAATACAGAACGAAAGGCTGCCCCTTCAGCCCGGACAGCGAGATTTCGCCCGCGGCGTCGGTCGCAAGCTTGAAAGCAGGGGCCTTATCGCCAGGCTGTAAGTCCATGCAGGGCTCCAGAAATGTTGCGGTCTAACGTCTGGCCGTATAGGCGATAAAGTGATGCGCGATTCAGCGCAAGTCCTCGCTTGCGTCTCGATTATTGGCCATGGATGGGTGGACGAGGTAGACGGTCCTTGAAATTGTCCGACTTTTTGCCATGGAAGCTGGGCGTGTTGCTGAGGCGGTACATCAAAGCCCACCATGTCAGCCGTGCCGCCCTGATCGCGGCGGGGACGGCTGCGGCTATCCTGTTTTTTATTATCGGCGCGGGTATCCGCCTGTTGATCGGTCCGGTGTCGCTGGGGCCGCTTGGCGGCACGCTGACCGACGCTCTCGCCCAGGCGCTTCCTGGGATTACCGTCAAATACGACCAAGCGGCGATCGAATGGGAGCGCGATGAAGGCCGGGTGAACCTGGTCATTCTGGGCACGCGGGTGTTTGACGCCGACGGCCGCATCATCGCTCAGGCGCCGAAGGCCGATATCGATCTTGCGGCTGGGCCGTTCCTACAGGGCAAGATCGTCGTTAAACGTATCGCCCTGGTCGGCGTTCAGCTCACGCTCGTGCGCACCAAGGACGGCGGCCTGCGCTTGGGCGTGGAGAAGGACAAGCAGGAACACGACATCCTCAGCCGGATCACCGACGCTCTTTCGAAGGCGAACAGCAACACCGCGTCGCTGGAGAGCTTCGCGGTTCGCAACGCGCGACTGGCGTTCTTCGACGAAACAACCGGATTGTTCGTCGTCGCGCCGCAAGCCAATTTCCGTCTGGCCGCGGCCGGCGCCAACCTCGACGGCAAGCTCGATGCGGCGGTTGAGATATCGGGGCATCCGGCTCATATCGCCGCGGAGTTCACGTTTCCTCCGAGGAATGGCAACGTCGAAGGTGCGGTATCGATCACAGGGTTCGATATCGCGGCGCTGGCGACCAACAGCAAAACCTTCGCCGCCGCCAAGAGTGCGGCCCTCAAGATCGACCTCTCGGCGTCTTTTGCACTCAAGGGTTCGCATCTGCTCTCGGCGGATTTCGGCCTTGGCGCGCGAGGCACGTTCACAATCCCCAATGACAAGAGCGGACGGGTACGCGTTCGAAATCTGCGCGCCATTGGCCGCTACGACGCTGCCAATGGCCGGCTGCTGCTCGAAGACGCCACCATCGATTCCGACAAGATCAAGGCTCGCCTCCAGGGCTGGCTGGACCTTGTCTCCGACAAGACAGGTACGGTCACCGCGGTGCGTGCCGACCTGCGGATGGATAGGCTGTCGTTTTCGCTGCCGGGAATTTTCGCGCAACCGATAGAACTGCAGCTTGTCGATTTGCGCGGCACCTGGCTGCCCGGACAACAGGAACTGGCCATCGAGCATTTTGGCGTGAACGGCGCCCCCCTGTCCCTGATGGCATCCGGCAATGTGACGCTGGCGCAAGGCCGGTCGCCTGCCGTCGAAGTCAACGGCACAATCGCGCCGATCGGCGTGCGCGCCCTGTTGCGCTACTGGCCGTTGATTGCGGCCGCGGGCGCGCGGGAATGGGTCGAGGCGAACATGTTCGCCGGAACGGTCGGGCCAACAACCTTTGCGAGCCATATCCCGGCAGGAGCGTTCAACGGAGGCGATCTGCCTGCCGGGGCGTTGAATGTGAAGTTTTCCGTGGCCGGAGGCGAGATCAATTACGTCAACGGTCTTACACATATGACGCAGATCCAGGGTGCCGCGAGTGTCGTCGACAATACGTTCGTCGCGGATATCTCGTCAGCGAAGATAGGCCCTCTGGCGGTAAGCGCCGGCAGGTTCTCGATCCCGGATATGTATGCCGCGACGGAGGCTGGTAACATCACCGCCCATGTACAGGGGGCGATGCCGGACATCATGGCGCTGATTGATCTGCCGCCGCTCGGTTATCCGACGCGCTTCGGCATCAGTCCCGCCGACACCAAGGGAACCGCCGCAGTCGATCTGTCTTTCCACGTGCCCCTGCTCAAGAACCTGAGCGTTGACGACGTCAAGATCGGGGTCAAGGCGGCCGTTGGCGGCTTCGCCGTGGCGCTGGGACCGCACACCCGTCTCACTGACGGAACGGTCAATTTCGTTGTCGATAACAATATGCTGCACGCAACCGGAACGACGGGGATCGGCGGGTCGCCATCGCGCGTGGCGCTCGATTGGACGGAGGACTTCAAGACCGCAGGCGCCATCACCACCAAGATTGCCGTGAAGGGTTCGCTCGACGAACAGGCGCGCGCCGCCCTAGGCCTTCACACGCAGGATTTTCTTCGCGGGCCGGTCGGTCTCAGCGGTACGCTGACGGGCCGTCGCGGCGCATTGAAACAGGCCAATCTGACGCTCGACCTGACGCCGTCGACGGTGTCCTTCGACCTGATCGGCGTCAACAAGCCGGCCGGCTTTCCCACCACGGCGCACGTCAACGTGAATTTCGGTCCCCATAGCACGCCGCTGAGCGAAACCATGCACTTCAGCGGCCCCGGCACCGCCGTGTCGGCGACGGCAACCTACGATGCGAGCGGCCGCATGACTCAGCTGCTGGCACCGACCGTGCGCATCGGTCCGCAGGACGATTTTTCGCTCAATGTCACGCGAGGTACGTCCGGCATCGACATCGCCATAAAAGGCCGCTCGCTCGACGGTTCGCGTCTCGCCAGACATGGCGCCGGTGGCAGCGAAGAGAAGCTGGACGAACCCTTCCACATCAGCGCCAGGCTCGGCCGGTTGGTGCTGCGCGACGGCGTCGCGATCTCGCCGTTCGCCCTCGACGTCGCCGGTGTCGCCGACAGGCCCGGGTCGTTGTCGCTGACAGGTACGCTGTCGAAGACGGCGACCGTGACGGGATCGATCGTCGCCACGGATGCGGGCCGCCACCTCACCTTCGCTACCAACGACATGGCCCTGCTCAGCAGGGGGCTGTTCGGGTTCAACAGCCTGCGCGGCGGCAAATTCGATTTCGACGCGATCCTGCCCGGCAAGGCGAGCGACACGGGACCGAAGAGCGACAACGCCCCGGATTTCCAGGGCAAGATGACTCTGAAGGATTTCCGTGTAGTCGATCAGCCGTTCCTGGCGCGCCTCTTCACGGCGGGTTCGCTCGGCGGCCTGATAAATCTGATGCAGGGGCAGGGCGTCGTGGTCGACACGCTGGAGGTGCCGTTCTCGTCACGCAACGGTGTCATCTCGATACGCGACGCGCACGCCACCGGTCCCGCCATCGGCATCACCGGCGACGGTTACATCGACCGGCCCAAGAACGATATCGCGCTGAAAGGCACGCTGGTGCCGCTGTACGGCCTCAACAGTGTGCTGGGTAACATCCCGCTGCTGGGTGACGTGTTCACCTCCAAGCAGGGCGAGGGGATCATCGGCATGACCTACAGTGTCACCGGAAACGCCGATGAGCCGAACGTCAGCGTCAATCCGCTTTCCGCACTGGCCCCCGGAATTCTTCGCCGCATCTTCGAGGGCAGCATGCCCAACGCGTCGCAGGCGCCGTCGAACAACGTACACAAACCGGCGCCCGCCGCGACACCGGAGCCCAAGTCCAAAACGAATTAAGCTGGCTTGACCAGAATGTGCTTCTTCTTGCCGACCGAGAGCTTGATGAAGCCCTTGCTGGTCACATCGGCGAGCGAGAGCGTCGCCTTGACATTGGTCACCGGAACGTCATTCACGCGCAGTCCGCCACCTTCGATGAACCGCCGCGCTTCGCTCGCAGATGCCGTGAGCCCGCACATGGCGGCAACACTCGTGACGGCAACGCCGGTCTTGAGCTTTTCGAGGCCGTCTTCGTATTCGAAGGTCGGCAGGCCTTCATCGATCCCGCCTTCTTCGAACGTCCGGCGCGCGGTCTCGGTGACTCTTTCCGCTTCATCGCGTCCGTGCGCCAGCGTCGTCGCTTCGGTCGCCAGGATCTTTTTCGCCTCGTTCAGCTCCGCGCCCTTCAGGGCGTCCAGACGCACAATCTCGCCTTCGGGCAGTTCGGTGAAGAGACGCAGGAAACGGCCGACATCGGCATCCTCGGTGTTGCGCCAGTACTGCCAGTAGTCATAGGGGCTGCACATGTCGGCGTTGAGCCACACCGCGCCCGCGGCGGTCTTGCCCATCTTCGCGCCAGACGCGGTGGTGAGCAGCGGCGAGGTCAATCCGAACAGCTCAGCGTTCTCGACGCGCCGTCCCAGGTCGGTGCCGCTGACGATGTTGCCCCATTGGTCCGAGCCGCCGCATTGCAGTTTGCAGCCGTAGCGCCGGTGCAATTCCACAAAATCGTAGGACTGCAGGATCATGTAGTTGAATTCGAGGAAGCTGAGCGGCTGGTCGCGTTCGAGCCGCAACTTCACGCTGTCCATCGTCAGCATGCGGTTGATCGAGAAATGCCGTCCGATGTCGCGCAGGAAGGGAATGTATTCGAGCTTGTCCAGCCATTCGGCGTTGTCGACCATGATCGCGTCCGACGGGCCGCTGCCGAAGGTCAGGAAGCGCTCGAACGATTTGAGGATGCTCTTCTTGTTCGCCTCGATCCGCTCGGGCGTCAAGATCTGCCGCGTTTCGTCCTTGCCGGAAGGGTCGCCGACCTTGGTCGTGCCGCCGCCCATCACCACGATGGGCCTGTGCCCGGCCTGCTGCAGCCGGCGCAGGGTCATGATCTGGACAAGGCTTCCGACATGCAGGCTGGGCGCCGTGCAGTCGAAGCCGATATAGGCCGTGACCCGCTCCTTCTGGAACAGCGCATCCAGAGCCTGCGGATCGGTGGCGTCGTAATACTGCCCGCGCGCCACGACGGTGCGGAGGAATTCCGAGCGAAAATTTGGCGCGTTGGTCATGCTGTTACCCGAAGCGGCAATGAGCTTACCGCCCTTCGTGCGGGTTGTTCATCCTGTTGGAGGCGTATTCCTTCACCATCTCCACCACGTCGGCTTCGTGCTTGTCGAAGAAATGGTTGGCACCCTCGACTTTTTCGTAGGTGATCCTGATGCCCTTCTGCGCAGTCAACCGGTCGACCAGTTTCTGCACGTCGGGTTCGGGCACGACCAGGTCCTTGGTGCCGTGCACGATCAGGCCGGAGGCCGGGCAGGGCGCCAGGAAGGCGAAGTCGTACATGCTGGCGGGTGGCGCGATGGAGACGAAGCCGGTGATCTCCGGCCGCCGCATCAGAAGCTGCATGCCGATCCAGGCGCCGAAAGAAATGCCGCAGACCCAGACGAAGGATGGATTCGGATAGAGCGTGTTCATCCAGTCGAGGATGGCGGCGGCATCGGACAGCTCGCCCGAGCCCGAATCGAAGGTACCTTGGCTGCGGCCGACGCCGCGGAAATTGAAGCGCACCGTCGTGCAGCCAAGCCCATGGAACATGTGGAACAGGTCGTAGACCAGCGGGTTGTTCATGGTGCCGCCGAACTGCGGATGCGAGTGCAGCACCAGCGCCATCGGGGCGCCGGGCGTCTTCTGCCGCTGGTAGCGCGCTTCGATGCGCCCTGCCGGTCCGGGGAGAATGATATCGGGCATGGGTGAAACAGCTCCCTGGCGCCTAGCGGCCTTGTGTCATTTTGGTGGGTGTTTTAGGGATTTCCGGCTTGATGGCTTTGGAAATAATATCTTTTAAATACAATAGCATGGTACCTTTTCTTGGCGGTGCGTCAGGAGGAATTCTTGACTGTATAGCTCAGGAAACCTATATCCACGGCGGAAGGACGCCACGCGGTTGACCGCTGTTCTTACACCAAGCGGCCCCCCTGAAAGCAAGGAAAACGCGCGCGGCAGCTTGGAGTAGAAGTCATGAGGCTCAGTACCAAAGGCCGCTACGCGGTGATGGCAATGGCCGACCTGGCCTTGCACGAGGCGGGCGCCAAGCCGGTTTCGCTTGCCGATATCGCGCAGCGGCAGGAAATTTCGCTCTCCTATCTGGAACAGCTGTTCGCCAAGCTGCGCCGCAACGGACTGGTGTCGAGTGTGCGCGGCCCGGGCGGCGGCTATCGATTGAGCCGGCCGACCGAGGAAGTCCGTATCGCCGACATCATCATGGCCGTGGACGAGCCCCTTGCCGCCACACGCTGCAAGACGGGGACCGCCAAGGGCTGCATGACCGAGGGCGCGCGGTGCATCACCCACGATCTCTGGGAAGAACTCGGCCGGCAGATTCATGTCTTCCTGTCGTCCGTGTCGCTTGCCGACGTTGTGGAGAAGCGCGTATTGGGCCGGGCTCAGCTCGATATGCAAAACGGTAACAGTCGCGTCGCCGCCTAAGATTTGCTCAAGAGTGTGATGAATTATCTCGATCACAATGCGAGTTCGCCCTTGCGCGCCGAAGCCGGGGAGGCGATGGCGTGCGCGCCGGCTGGCAATGCCTCGTCGGTGCACGGTGCCGGCCGCGCCGCGCGTGCGACGATCGAGCAGGCGCGCGAAAGCGTGGCGGCATTGGTCGGGGCGAGGACCGCGGACGTGATTTTCACCAGCGGCGGCACGGAAGCCAATGCGTTCGCGCTGTGGGGCGCCGTACATGGTGCGGCCGACGCGGACGCGCGCATCACACGGCTGTTTGTTTCGGCAGTCGAACATGAATCTGTTCTCGCCAATGCGGCGGCGCTTGCGGAACGCGTCGCCGGCCTGCGTCTCGAAACCATCCCGGTCACGCGCGATGGCGTTGCCGACATCGACGCCCTGCGTGTCATGCTGCGTGAGGGCAAGGGCCGGTCGCTGATTGCGCTGATGGCCGCCAACAACGAAACCGGCGTGCTGCAGCCGGCCGACGAAGCGGCGGCGCTGGCCCGGGAGTCGGGCGCGCTGCTGTTCGTCGATGGCGTGCAGGCGGCGGGGAAGATTGCGGTGCCGCTGGGCGATTATGTTTCGCTTTCCGCTCATAAGATCGGCGGCCCCCAGGGCGCCCGCGCCCAGATACAGCGCGCGGGCGCGCCCGTCGCGCCGCAGAGGCTGGGGGGCGGGCAGGAGCCCAGGCGGCGGGCCGGGCCGGCAAAAGTACTGGCCCTCGCCGGCTTCGGCGCTGTTGCCGAAATCGCCGTACGCGAATTGCCGGAGGTGTCCCGGATCGCCGTACTGCGCGACCGTTTCGAGGCCGGGCTGAAGCGTCTGGCGCCCGACGCGGAGATTTTCGGTGCGGAGGCGCCGCGCCTGGTCAACACCTCGAATTTCGCCCTGCAAGGTGTCCTTGCGGAAACCGCGCTGATGGCGCTTGACCTGGACGGCGTGATGATGAGCTCCGGGGCGGCCTGTTCGTCGGGGAAGGTGACGCCGTCGCACGTCCTGCGGGCCATGGGCGTCGGCGACGAACTGTCACGTTGCGCTATGCGGGCCAGCCTCGGCTGGAATTCCACCGGCGCCGATGTCGATGCGGCGCTTGAGTCCATCTCCAAACTGCTTGCGCGCGTCCGTAGACGCGCCGCGGCATGAGGCCAAGAATGTCTGCAGCCGCCGATACCAAGGAACAGGTCGCCGCTCTGGGCGAGAAGTACAAGTACGGCTTCGTCACCGACATCGAGATGGAGCGTGCGCCCAAGGGACTGTCCGAAGACACGGTGAAGTTCATTTCGGCCAAGAAGGGCGAGCCGGAGTGGATGCTGGATTGGCGCCTTGGCGCTTTCCGGCGCTGGAGCGAGATGACCGAGCCCAACTGGGCGCGCGTGCATTATCCCAAGATCGACTACCAGGACGCCTATTACTACGCGGCGCCGAAAGCGCCGGAAAAGAAGCTGAGCCTGGACGAGGTTGATCCCAAGCTGCTGGAGACCTATGCCAAGCTCGGCATTCCGCTTTCCGAGCAGAAGATGCTGGCCGGCGTGGCGGTGGACGCGGTGTTCGATTCCGTTTCGGTGGCGACAACCTTCAAGGCGAAACTGAACGAAGCCGGCGTAATCTTCTGCCCGATGTCGGAGGCAATCCGCGACTATCCGGACATGGTGCGCAAATATCTGGGCACCGTCGTGCCGGTGAGCGACAACTTCTTCGCCACACTCAATTCGGCGGTGTTTTCCGACGGCACCTTCGTCTATGTGCCCAAGGGCGTGCGCTGTCCGATGGAGCTGTCGACCTATTTCCGCATCAATGCCAGCAACACGGGGCAGTTCGAGCGCACGCTGATCATTGCCGACGAAGGTTCCTACGTTTCCTACCTCGAAGGCTGTACCGCGCCGATGCGCGACGAGAACCAGCTGCATGCGGCGGTGGTCGAGCTGGTCGCGCTGGAAGGCGCCGAGATCAAATATTCGACGGTGCAGAACTGGTACCCCGGCGACGAGAACGGCAAGGGCGGCATCTACAATTTCGTCACCAAGCGCGGCGATTGCCGCGGCGCGCGCTCGAAGATTTCCTGGACGCAGGTGGAAACGGGCTCGGCGATCACCTGGAAATATCCCAGTTGCATCCTGCGCGGCGACGACACGGTCGGCGAGTTCTACTCGATCGCCATCGCCAACCACTACCAGCAGGCCGACACCGGCACCAAGATGATCCATCTGGGGAAGAACACGCGCTCGCGCATCATCTCCAAGGGCATCAGCGCCGGCAAGGCGCAGAACACCTATCGCGGGCTGGTCAGCGTGCATCCCAAGGCGGTCAATGCGCGAAACTACACGCAGTGCGACTCGCTGCTGATTGGCGGCAAGTGCGGGGCGCATACCGTGCCCTATATCGAAAGCCGCAACTCGAGCGCGCGCATCGAACACGAAGCGACCACCTCGAAGATCGCCGAGGATCAGCTGTTCTATTGTCTGCAACGCGGCATCTCCCAGGATGAAGCGGTGTCGTTGATCGTCAACGGATTCTGCCGCGAAGTGCTGCAGCAATTGCCGATGGAATTCGCCGTGGAAGCGCAAAAACTCGTCGGTATCAGCCTAGAAGGCAGTGTTGGATAATGCTTGAGATCAAGAATCTTCACGTCGCCGTCGGCGGCAAGGAAATCCTCAAAGGGTTGACGCTTAGCGTCGCCGAGGGCGAGGTGCACGCCATCATGGGCCCGAACGGGTCGGGCAAGTCTACGCTCTCCTATGTCTTGGCCGGCCGTGAAGGCTATGAGATCACGCAGGGCAGCATCTCCTATCGCGGCGAAGACCTGGCCACGATGAAGACGGAAGACCGCGCCGCCAGGGGCGTCTTCCTGGCCATGCAATATCCGGTCGAGATTCCCGGTGTCACGACGCTGACCTTCCTCAAGACGGCACTCAACGCGCAACGCCGCGCCAGGGGCGACAGCGAGCTCGACGCCATGAGCGTGCTGAAGCTGGTGCGCCAGAAGGCGACGGCGCTGCAGGTCAGCGAAGAGATGCTCAAGCGCGCGCTCAATGTCGGTTTCTCCGGCGGTGAGAAGAAGCGGCTCGAGATCCTGCAGATGGCGATCTTCGAACCGGCGCTCGCCATCCTCGACGAAACCGACTCCGGGCTCGACATCGACGCACTGAAGCTGGTGGCGGAGGGCGTCAATGCGCTGCGGGCGCCTGAGCGCGCCATGCTGGTGATCACGCATTACCAACGTCTGTTGAACTATATCGTGCCAGACCGCGTGCACGTGCTGGCCGGCGGACGCATCGTTGCCGAAGGCGGCAAGGAACTGGCCCACGAACTCGAAGCCAAGGGTTATGCGCACGTCGTGAAGGAGCCTGCATGAACGCGGCTTTGCCATCGCGAGAAGCGCGCCGCGCCGAAGCGCTCGAAAGCTTCCGCGTGCGCGGCATGCCGCACCGGCGGTTCGAGCACTGGAAATACAGCGATCTGCGCGCGGTGCTCGACGCCGGTCAGGTGGCGCAGTCCGGCACGGCGGCGTGGCAGGTCGAGAAGCTGCCCGAGGGCGTGGAATTGTTCGACCTCGGTAAGCTCGACGCGCCGGAATGGGTGATGCGGAATCTCGGCGCTATCGGTGCCAAGCCAACGATGAAAGAGGCGTCTCTGGCCTTCGCCGACGGCGGTGTTGCGCTGCGCGTGCCGCGCGGCCGGAAGATCGCGGAGCCGGTGACGCTGCACATTTCGTCCACCGGCAATGTGCGTCTCCTGGCGGTTCTGGAAGAAGAATCATCGCTGACATTGATGGAATCCCATACCGGCGACGCCGGATTGCTGCGCAATGTCGGCGTCGAGATCGCGCTCGGCACACAAGCCCGGCTGTCCCATGTGCGGTTTGCCGCCAGCGCGCCGAAGTCGATCACCATCGAACATATCGGCGTCGCCGAGGCGCGCGGCGCGCAGTACCGCGCTCATTTTGCGAACTTCGGCTCGCGGCTGTCGCGCACCGAACTGCACATCCTCCTTCAGGAGGAAGACGCCGAGGCGCATCTCTCTGGCGTCAACGTGCTGGGCGACGAGGGGCATGCCGACCTGACCTCGCATATCGAGCACGTGGCCGGGAACACGCGCAGCACGCAGTTGTTCAAGAAGGTCGCCGGCGGGCATTCACGCGCCGTCTACCAGGGCAAGATCACGGTGCGCGAAGGCGCCAACGGCTCCGACAGCCGGCAGACCGCCAAGGCGCTGCTGCTGGGCGGCCGTGCCGAAGCGGACCTCAAGCCGGAACTGGTCATCTTCGCGGACGACGTGAAGTGCGCCCACGGTGCCGCGGTCGGCGATCTCGATCCCGAGTCTCTGTTTTACCTGCGCTCGCGCGGCGTTCCGGAAGCGGAAGCGCGTCATATGCTGATCCGCGCCTTCCTTGAGGACGCGGTGGCGGAGATCGAGAACGAAGAGCTTCGCGCCTCCGTCTGGCACGCCGTGGAACACGCCCTGCCGCACGCCGTAAGGGTCTCGCCATGATGGCGCACGCGAAATTGCGCACGGTCGGCGCTTTTGTTCCGCCGCGGGCGGACTTCGAAATCCTGTCGCGCGAGGTCTACGGCAAGCCGCTGGTCTATCTCGACAGCGCGGCGTCGGCCCAGAAGCCCCGCCAGATGCTGCAGGCGATGACGGCGTTTGCCGAGAGCGAGTACGCGAATGTCCATCGTGGCGTTCATTTCCTTTCCGCCGCGGCGACCGAGCGCTACGAAGGCGCGCGCGAAACCGTGCGGCATTTCCTCAATGCGGCACAGGCCGACGAGATCGTCTTCACCAAGGGCGGCACAGAGGCGATCAACCTCGTGGCCGCGTCGTTTCTCGCCCCCCGCATCCAACCGGGCGACGAGATCGTCCTGACGGTGGTGGAGCACCACTCCAACATCGTGCCGTGGCATTTCCTGCGGGAGCGGCATGGCGCTGTCCTCAAATGGGTCGACGTGCGCGACGACGGTTCGTTCGACATCGATGCCTTCGATGCTGCCATAGGGCCGAAGACCAAACTTGTCGCCGTCGCGCATATGTCGAACGTGCTCGGCACGGTGGCGCCGCTGAAGGAGATCGTGGCGCGCGCCCATGCCAAGGGCGTTCCGGTGCTGGCCGACGGCTGCCAGGGCGCGGTGCACGAGATCGTGGACGTGCAGGACCTCGACATCGATTTCTACGCCATCACCGGCCACAAGCTGTACGGGCCGACGGGTATCGGCGCGCTGTACGGCAAGCGGGCGCACCTCAAGACCATGCGTCCGTTCAACGGCGGTGGCGAGATGATCCGTGAAGTCACGCGTGACATCGTCACCTATGCCGATCCGCCGGCGCGCTTCGAGGCCGGCACGCCTCCGATCATCGAGAGCATCGGCTTGGCGGCGGCCATCGACTACATGACCGCCTTCGACCGGGCCGCGGTGAAGGCGCACGAGGCATCGCTGCTGTCCGCGGCGCGCGAGGCCGTCAGCGAATTCAACTGGCTGCGCGTCGTCGGCGATGCGCCGGGCAAGGGTTCGATCCTGTCTTTCGAGACAGAGGGGATGCACGCGCACGATGTCGCCACCATATTGGATCGTGAAGGCGTGGCGGTACGCGCGGGGCATCACTGCGCGCAACCGCTGATGGAGCGCTTTGGCGTGGCGTCGACCACGCGGGCCTCCTTCGCGCTTTACAACACGCGCGCCGATGTGGATGCGCTGGTCGACGGTTTGCGCAAGGCGCGGAAGATTCTGGGTTGAGCATGATGGACGACAGTTTGCGTGAACTTTACCAGGAAGTGATCCTCGACCACTCGCGCCATCCGCGCCATTTTGGGCCGCTGGCCTCCGCCACCCACGAAGGCGAGGGCCACAATCCGCTGTGCGGCGACCGCGTGAAAATCTATCTCTCCGTCGACGATGCCGGCCGCATCGCCGACATCAAGTTCGAAGGCAAGGGTTGCGCCATCAGCCAGGCCTCCGCCTCGCTGATGACCGATATGATCGCCGGGCGCTCCGTGGCCGAAGCGGAGAAGTTGATGGACGGCTTCCTGCATCTGGTGAAGGGCGAGGACGCCACGGATCTTGTCGGCGACGACCGCGAACGGCTGGACATCATGGCAGGCGTTTCGGCGTTCCCGATGCGCGTGAAATGCGCCACGCTCGCCTGGCACACCATGAAATCCGCTCTGGAGCACGGCATGGCCGCGAAGTCCGAATGAACGCCGAACCGCAGAAAATCGAGGATGCGGGCCCGGTCTCGGCCATCCCGCCCGAGGAGTTGGAGGCGTTCACCGCCAAGCTCGTGGCGGCGCTCAAGACGGTGTACGATCCGGAAATCCCGGTGGACATCTACGAACTTGGTCTTATCTACAAGGTGGACGTCGCGGACAACAAGGACGTGGCCGTCGACATGACGCTCACCGCCCCAGGCTGCCCGGTAGCGGGCGAAATGCCGGAGATGGTGAGAACGGCGCTGCAAGGCGTGGACGGCATCGGCGCGGTGACCGTCAACATGACCTTCGATCCACCCTGGACGCCGGAACGGATGAGCGAAGAAGCCCGACTTGAACTGAACATGTTCTGACCTCCCCGCAAGGGAGTTCCTCCCGGCGAAGCCGGATTTCTTGAAGTGAGTGCCATGGAAACGATGACCACAACGACGACCAAGCCACGACGCGAACGCCCCAAGGCGATGCGCCTGTCCGACGCCGCGGCCGCGCGCATCCGCGAGATCGTGGAAAAGGCGGACGGCAAATATCTCGGCGTGCGCGTCGGCGTCACCAATGGCGGCTGCGCCGGCATGAGCTACACCATGGACTACGCCGAGGCCGCCCAGCCGATGGAAGAGGTGGTCGAGGACAAGGGCGTCAAGATTTTCATCGACCCGAAGGCCATCCTGTTCCTGATCGGCACCGAGATGGACTTCGTGCGCGAGAAGCTCGGCGCGCGCTTCGTCTTCAACAATCCCAACCAGACGGCGGCCTGCGGCTGCGGCGAGTCCGTCTCCATCACGCCGGCCAAGGTGGATTAGACGCGCGCCGCGTCCAGCCGGCTGGCGTTGACCTGCAGCAGCAGAGCCACCGCCGCCAGCGCGGCGCCGAAAACGCAAAGCCAGCTCCAACCCGCCAGATGATAGATCGCCGTGGCGCCGGCGGAACCGATGGCGCCGCCGACGAACACGCCGGTCATGAAGATGGTGTTCAGGCGGCTGCGCGCTTCCGGCCGCAGCGCATAGATCAGATGCTGGTTGGAGACGATGGCGCTCTGCACGCCAAAATCCAGCAGCACCACGCCCAGCACGAGTCCGGCGATCGCGCTCCACAATCCGAATACCAGCCACGACACAAGCGCCAGCGCCGCGCCCAGGGCGATCACGGCATGCGGACCGCGGCGGTCGGCGACGTGACCGGACAGCGGCGCGGCGAAGACGCCGGTCACGCCCAGGATGCCGAACAGGCCGGCGACGTCGGCCCCCATGTGGAAGAGGGGTTCCTCCAGCCGCAGCGCCAGGATCGTCCAGAACACGGAGAACGAGCCGAACAGCGCGCCCTGCGTCAGCACCGCGCGGCGCAGCACCGGTTCCTCGCGCCACAGATGGATCAGCGACAGCAGGGCCGCCGGATAGCGCATGCCGGTGCCCGGATGGCTGCGCGGCAGCGTCAATGCCATCAACACCGCGCCAAGCAGGACCAGTGGCAGGCCGACCCAGAACATCGCGCGCCAGCCAAGCTGTTCGGCGACGACGCCCGCCAGCGTCCGGCTGAGCAGGATGCCGCAGAGCAGTCCGCTCATCACCGTGCCGACCGTGCGGCCACGCTTCTCCGGCGCCGCCAACGTCGCGGCGAAGGGTACGATCTGCTGCGCCACGCTGGAGGCCATGCCGACCAGCAGAGAGGCTGCCAGCAACATCGCGGCCGTCGGCGCCAGCGCTGCTGTGACCAGCGCCAATCCCGCCGCCAGGAACTGGATCACGATCAGCCGGCGGCGCTCGACCAGATCGCCGAGCGGCACCAGCAGGAAGAGACCGAGCGCGTAGCCGAGCTGGGTCGCGGTCGGGATCAGCGCCGCCAGGGCCGAATGCGGAAAGGCGTCCTCGATCAGCCCCAGCATGGGCTGGTTGTAGTAAATGTTGGCGACGCCAAGGCCGCAGGCCACGGCCATGGCGAAGGCTGGAACCGGCTGCATCGCCGGTGTGGGAGCGCGCATCCGCGGTGCCTAGCCTGCCATCGACCTCCAGGTAAAGGACCGCGTCTTCACGGCGATTTGACGGCGGCGCCGAACGCCGCGAACCTGTATCGTGGCAAGGCAATCCGGGCCCGGCGGGCATGCATCTGACGTCCTTCAGCGATGCCAAGAGCGAGCTGCTGCTGGCGGCGCGCAGGCTCGCGGGCGGGGACCGGACAGGCCTGTTCGGCTCGCTGCTGCTGCATGGCTTGGTGGCGCTCGTCATTTTTCTCTTCATCGTCAGGAACACGTCACAGACATCGCCGCAAACGGCGCTTCACATCGTCTCGATCGATCTCATCCGGCTGGGCGAGGAGACCGTATCGCCTAGCGCGCCGCGCAAGGCGCTGATGCCGCAGCAACAGGCGGCCCGGCCGCAGGAAGCCGCCAGTCCCACCCGCGAAGCCGTCTCGCCGACCGGCAGGAAGTCCGCGCCGGACGATGCGCTGGATGCCAAGCTCCGGGCGCTGGCGCGTCTGCGCCAGCCGCCGACCAAGCTGACTCTCCAGGGCACGGGTGCATCGAATGTCGACGCGGCGAGCAACGGCGCGCCCGGCGCCGAGGCGATGTACAGCATCAGGGATTATGTCCGCGCCCAGGTCGAGCGCCGATGGCATTTCGATTTCGGCAAGCTCGGCAACCGCAATGTCGCCATTCCCATCCGCATCGAGATGAAGCGCGACGGCACCATCGTGTCGGCCGACATCGTCGAGACGGAGCGCGCCAAGCGCGATGTGGCGTACCGCGACGTCGCGCTCAGCGCGCGTAACGCGGCGCTCCTGTCGTCTCCGATCCCGCTGCCGCCCGGCGATTACCCCAAGACCATGCGCATGACGCTCAGCCTCAACCCGCGCGACGTGCTGCGATAGTTTCGGTTTCTGATGTCGGAAATATTTTTTCACTCCGTTTTGGACAGACTCCGCCCGCACGCTGAATCGGGTTTTCGAAAAAATGGATGCGCGCGAACGGACCGCGTTGTTGCGGTCTGCGTCCGTACGCAGATGTAGTGATATAGTATATGTGGTAAATCGAGGGTGTCGCTTCAAGTGGTGCACGAAAAATTTCGATGCCTGCGACAAATCCGGAAAATGCGAATGACGTCATCGGTTAAGCGATGGCAAGCGCACACCATGACCACGACCAGTTCAGAATCGTTCGCGGTGATATTTTTTTCCGGCACGCGAATGAGGCGGGTATCCCGTGACCGCATCTTTCCGCAGAGCGGGCATGATCACGGCAGCGTTCTTGCCACACGGAACCCGGCGAGGCTGGAGTAGTCGAATTCCCCGCCATCCGCTTCGCCGCCCGTGCGCACGGACGAACGCACGAAGAGGGGCACATTGTCCCACGAGCCGCCGCGCAGGACGTGCTTCTTGCAGCCCGGTTCGACCCAGGCGCTGCCGTTGGCCGGGGCGCCGACATAGCTGTGATGCCAGCAGTCGGCGGTCCATTGCCAGACGTTGCCCAGCATTCCGTAGAGTCCGAACGGATTGGGCGCGAAGCTGTTCACGTCGGCCAGCGCGCGATTGTCCCATTTGCTACCGCAGCCGTTGCAGTCGGCGTTGCCGCTGCCGATGGCATCACCCCACCAGCGCGCCGTCGTCGTGCCTGCCCGCGCCGCGTATTCCCATTCGGCCTCGGTCGGCAGGCGGTAAGGGTTGCCCTTCACTTCGGGACGTTCCTTCCGCACCATGGCGTTCAGCCAGGCGATGTAGGCCTGCGCGTCCTTCCAATCCAGGCAGGATGCCGGCCAGAGGCGCGGCTCCTCGTCGTGCGGCGGATAGGCCAGGCCATTGCCCGGCACATGCCACTTCATGTCCAGCAGCGCATTGCAGGGCGCGGGCTGATAGCCGGTCGCCCGCAGGAATTTGAGGAACTCCTCGCTGGTCACGTCGTACTTGCCGAGCGCGAAGGCTTTGATCGAGACGATGTGCTGGGGACCTTCGTTGTCGAAGCGGCCGGCCTCGCTGGCCGGACTGCCCATCACGAACTTTCCGGCCGGAATGCCCACCATCTCGGGACAGTCCGGGCATTCCCTGAATTCGCGGGCGGATTGCACCTGTCCCGACGCGGCGCCGGGCAGGACGAGCACGGCCGCCAACAGGAGAACGGATTGGAAGACACGGCGCATCATCAGGGTCCAAACGGCAGCCAAGCCGCGATACTTAGCCGGTTGGGTGTCTTTCGCTAGGGCTGCTCGCGCGATTTCGACGGCGCCGGGCATCCGGCCTCGCAGGCGAACCAGGCCCGGCTGGCGGGATAATCGACCGTCATGACGAAGTGCGACAGCGCATTGCCGCCCAGCGAGCCCTCGACGCGGCCCGACATCATGCTCGACATGAATGTGTGGAAACTCGCGTCGCTGCGTTCGGTGAACCAGACGGGCCCTGTGCGAAATCCGGCGATCTCGACGGCAGGAACTTCGATCATCGCCGCCTTGGTTCCCATTTGGGCGCCGGTGATGACGCGCCAATCGGGATGCCGTTTTTGCCAGCTCTCGAAGATGCCGGCGGCGATCATGCTGGTGGCGCGTAGCGCGGGCCCGTGGTCGGCGAGAGCCGCCAACGCCTGTGGCGTGAGATAGGTTTCGGCTCCGGTGTCCAGCAGCATCGGCAGCGCGCGGCCGTCGATGTCGACGACGATGCGGGGGAAGTTGGCTTCGCGCTGGCCCTTTGCGTCCGTCCTGAAGCCGAGCGGCACGGATCGCGCGCCGTGCGGCGGCCGGAACCCGGCCTGCTCAAGGCGGAGACCTCCTGCAGGATAATTCCAGGTCCAGACATGTCCGGCGAACCATGCCTGACCGAGGAGGCCGTCGCCCTGGTCGGGCCAGCCCGGCATTTCGGCGAAACGCGGCACGATGGGAAACGCTTTCTGCGATGACGGCGGAATCGAGGACTGCGGCGCAAAGTCGGGCAGGGCGCTGACCTTCGCATGGGGGCCCAGCTCAGCACGCAGTTCCGGGTCGTCGGCCGTGGCGTCGGAAAGATGCAGGCGCGTGACCGCCGACTGCGTCAGGGCCTGGCCGCCGCCGGAGTCCGTGTAGAGCGTCAGCGTCCGGCCGTCCGGCGTGTGCGGCAGGACATAGACGCGGCCGGCCTCGAAGCGGGCGGGCAGGTCCTGTGCATAGGCAGATGGGACGAAAGCGAGCGCCGCCGAAACCAGGGCGACGCGACAGAAAACGGAATTCAAGTCCATGCCGATACTCTCCAGGGCCTATGAGGCAGCCAGTGTACACATACCGATGCGAGGCGCCGTAATGACGAATGGGTGAACTGTCACGCCATTTTTCGACGTGTCAGTGTCGTGCCAAAGCGGACCACGACCACCAGCACCGTCAGCCACAAGGCCGCGCCATAGGCGGCGTACCAGAGCGCTTCCTGGCCCGGGGTGACACCAAGTGGGCTGAGGGCCACGAGCGAGCCGGTCGAACTGGCGTGGATGAGTTGTGGCAGCAGCACGCTCTCCGTGTTGGCGTAAACCCACGAGATGAGCACGCGCAGCGCCGTCATCGCCGTGGCGAAGGCGAGAAAGAAATCCAGCCAGTAACGGCCGTGCGGCGAGGCGGCGCCCAGATAGTCGACGACCGGGATATGCCAAGCCGACCACAGCAGGCCGAGCAGCACGGCACCCGCGAGCGCGCCCAGGCGGTTGCGCAGGACGGGGAAGGCGAAGCCCGACCAGCCGATCTCCTCGACCAGTCCGGCGGCGATCCCGAACGAGAAGCCGAACCACAGACGGCCCGGCGAATACACCGGCGACACGAAGACGGACAGCAGCAGCAGGACGCCGGCGATCAGAAGCGGCGGGATGATGACGGCCGCCAGCCAGCGCGGGGTGCCGATGCGCAGCATGCGGGCGAAGAGCCTGCCGATGCTTCCCGGGCCGTGGACGACCCGGCTCAGGACGATGCCGGACAGGGAGGGCCCCAGCAGCATCGCCGGAAACATCATCAGGCCGGTGAACCTGGGGATGGCGACGCCGCGCAGCAGGTAGGGCGATGCCACCGCAAGCGCGCCCAACCAGGAAATCGTGAAGGTGAGAACGAAGTAGCTGATGGCCGGATGGCGCCGGGCGACGGCGTTACCGGGCGTATCGCTGGTCATGACATCCCTCCTCGGTCGCATCCGGACCGTGCAAGGGCATGACAGCAGGAAAACGGCGGACGGGAAAGCCCATCCGCCGTTTGTCTTTACCTCACCACAGCTTCACGCGCTGGTCTTCCGGCAGGTAGTACTTTTCGCCCGGCGTGACGTCGAACGCCTTGTACCAGCCGTCAACGTTGCGCGTCGTGCCGATGACCCGGAAGTCGGCGACGGCGTGCTCGTTCGACATGGTCTGGGTGCGGATGGCGCTGCCGCGCATCTTGGTCCGCCAGATCTGCCCATAGGACAGGAAGAAGCGCTGGTCGCCGGTGAAGCCGTCGAGCACCGGCGCCGGCTTGCCGTCGAGTGAGAGGTGATAGGCCTTCTCCGCGATGGTCAGACCGGCGAGGTCGGCGATGGCTTCACCCAGCACGTTCTTGCCGATGATGTGCAGGCCCGGCAGCGGCTCATAGGTGTCGTACTGATCGGCCAGTTCGGTGGTGCGCTGGTCGAAGTTCTTGCGATCCTCGGCCGTCCACCAGTCCTGCAGCACGCCGTCGCCTGTATATTTCGAGCCCTGGTCGTCGAAGCCGTGACTGATCTCGTGACCGATCACGGCGCCGATGCCGCCATAGTTCACCGCATCGTCGGCATTGGGATCGAAGAAGGGCGGCTGCAGGATGGCGGCCGGGAACACGATCTCGTTCCACGACGGATTGTAGTAGGCGTTGATCGTCGGCGGCGTCATGCCCCATTCACTCTTGTCGGTGGGGTCGTCGAGCCGCTTCAACTCGCGGTTCCATTCGAACTCGTTGCCGCTCTGGACGTCGGCGACAAGCTCGCCCGGCACCACCTTGTAAGCCGAATAGTCACGCCACTTGTCGGGATAGCCGATCTTGGGCGTGAATTCGTGGAGCTTCTCCAGCGCCTTTTCCTTGGTCGCTGCGCTCATCCAGGTCAGCGTCTTGACGTCCTGCTCGTAGGCCTTCAGCAGATTATGGACGAGGTCCAGCGCCTTGGCCTTGGCTTCCGGCGGGAAGTATTTGGCGACATAGAGCTTGCCCAGCGCTTCGCCCAGCAGGTTGTCGAGCAGATGCACGCCGCGCGTGGCGCGGTCGAGCTGCGCCGTGCGGCCGCCGAGCACCGTGCCGTAGAAGGCGAAGTTGGTGTCGTCGAACTTCTTCGGCAGGTACGGCGCATATTCATGCAGATAATGCACCGCCAGATAGTCGCGCCACACGGAGACCGGGGTCTTGGCGAAGATCGCGGCGATCTTGGGGAAGGCCGACTTCTCGGCGACGATCACCTGACGGGCGCCCTTCGGACTCCTGAGCGGAATGCCCGCTTCCTTGAAGAAAGCATCCCAGGGGAATTGCGGCGCCAGCTTCTTCAGCGCCGGGTAGGGCATCGGATTGTAGACCTTGGTCTCGTCGCGGCGGTCCGCGCGGGTCCAGGAGACTTCGGCGATTTCCTTTTCGACCGCATAGATTTTTGCGGCGCGCGCCCCGGCGTTCTTGAAGCCCGCCAGGGTCAGTATGTCGGCGAGATATTTCTTGTAGGCCTCGCGGGTCGCCACCAGCGCCTTGTCGTCGCGCAGATAGTAGTCTCGATCGGGCATGCCCAGGCCGGACTGCCCCAGGTTGACCGAGTAGGCGTTCGGGTTCTTGTCGTCGATGCCGATACCGACGTTGAAGACGCTTTCGGTGCCGAGCTTGGTCGACGCCATGGCGCGCGCCACGTCGGCCTTGGTCTTCAGATGGGCGATATAGTCGAGATCGGCCTCCACCGGCTTCAGCCCGTTGGCTTCGATTGCCTTCTCGTTGACGAAGGCATCGTAGAGGTCGCGCAGTTTGCGCTGGTTGGGCGTGAGCTGATCGTAAGGCTTCGCCTCCAGCCCGTCGACGATATCGCGCATCCGCTTCTCGCTGAGGATCTGCAAATCCTGGAACGAGCCGGTGCTGGAACGGTCGGCCGGGATGGCCGCCGTCTTGAGCCAGTTGCCGTTGACGTAGTCGAAGAAGTTGTCGCCGGGCTTTACGCTCTTGTCCATTCCGCTGAGATCGACACCCCAAGCGCCCAGAGTCGCTTTCGGCATCGGAGCCGGCGGCGGCGCAGGCGGCGGTGGCGGGGCGGCCGCGGTGCAGCCGGCGCAGAAGAGAACGGCAAGAGCGAAAAGACTCCGACGCATGGTATGCTCCAAGAAGATGTGACGACGCCGACAAACGGCACGGTGAGACGGGATTTCCCGCAATGTGTCAGTGGAGGGCGTCATGATGCAAGTCACGGTCGCGAGAGCGCGGCTCTACCTTCCCTTGAAGCTGGGCGGCCGTTTCTGCAGGAAAGCGCCGACGCCTTCGACGAAATCCTCCGTCCCGCCGGCCGTCTGCTGGCTGCGGCGTTCCGCCTCAAGTTGCTGCTCATAGCTGTTGTGCGGGCTTTCCCAATACAGCCGCCGCATGGCGGCGAGGGCCACGGTCGGTCCCCGGGCCAGCGTCGCCGCCAGCTTCACGGTTTCGTCCAGCAGCGCGTCGTCGTCGAAGACGCGGTTGATCAGGCCCCATTCGAGCGCCTTTTCCGCCTGCAGTTTCTCGGCCAGCAGGGAAAGCTCGCGGGCGCGCGCCAGTCCGATCAGGCGTGGCAGAAGCCAGGTCGATCCGCCGTCCGGCACCAGGCCGATGCGCGCGAACGCCTGGACGAAATAGGCGGAGCGCGCCGCGGCGATGAGATCGCCCATCAGCGCGATGCTCATGCCGATTCCGGCGGCGGCGCCGTTGACTGCCGTGACGACCGGCAGCGGCAGGTCGCGCAGCTTGCGCAGCAGGGGATGATAGAGCGTATCGAGCCGTTGGCCGATCGCCGACGGGATGTCGGTCGCGCCCTCGGCCGGCCCTTCGGCGAGATTGGCGCCGGAGCAGAAGGCGCGTCCTTCGCCGGTGATCACCAGGGCGCGGAATCCGTTGTCGGCGCGTGCTACGAAATCCAGCGCTTTGGATGCACCCGCGATCATCTTCGCCGACACGGCGTTCATCACTTCGGGATGATTCAGCGCTAGCAGGGCGACGTCGCCATGCCGCGTGACCGTGACGCGCTCGAATTCCGTTCTCATGTCGCCCCCGTTGGTGCGGCGCGAGCATGGCCGGGATCGTTTCGCTTTGGAAGACCGTTACGCGGCGTCGATTTCTTCCTGCACGGCAAGTTCGGTTTCGCCGACGACGCGGTTCCGTCCGGTATGCTTGGCGCGGTAGAGGCAGGTGTCGGCCCGCCGCACCAGCAGTTCCGGCGCGTCGCCGCGGCGGAGTGCGGCGACACCGACCGAAATCGTGATCCGGCCGAGGATATCGCCCGTCGATTTCTTGACCAGTTTCTTGCCTTCGACGGTGGCGCGGATCTGGTTGGCGAGGTTGATGGCATCGGCCAGCGCTGTCTGGCGCAGGATGACGGCGAACTCTTCACCGCCGTAGCGCGCGGCGGTGTCGCGGCCCTTGACGTTCTCCGAAAGGCAAGTGGCGACGAGACGCAGCACCTGGTCGCCGGTCTGATGGCCCCAAGTATCGTTGAAGCTCTTGAAAAAGTCGATGTCGCACATCAGCAGAGACACGGGGACGCCGGTCTCGCGGAAATCATTGACGGCTGCCTGCAGCTCGCTGTCGAAGGCCTTGCGGTTGGCGATACCGGTCAGCGCGTCGACGCGCGTTTCCTTGCGAACGTCTTCGAGCTGTACCTTCAGTTCGGTGACCTGCTGCGAGGAACGTTGCAGCTCATTTTCCAGATTCTTCGCGCGTGTCTCCATGGCCCGGGTGGCCCCGAGCAGTCCGTCGACCAGCTTGCGCACGCCGTCCGGCGATTGATCGCCGCCCAGTTCGCCGGTCGCCGCCGACAGCGCACGGCCGTAATCGCCGGCGTGTTTGCCTGCGGCATCCAACTTGTCGAGTACGACATCCAACGCTTCGCTGATGCCGCTGCCGACGTCTTCCATCGCCTTTGCCGTGCGCTCGCGCGACAAGGAGCGCGCACGCAGGTCGTCCAGCATCTGCGCCGGGATCGGACTGCGCTTGCCCACCAGCGGGCCGAGGACGTTCGAGATCGCCGCGCTTTCGCCCGACGCGTAGATGTAGAAGAGCTCGAAATTGTCCGGTGTGGGCGGCACGCTGCAATCACCCATCAAGGCGATCGCCGTCTTGGCCAGAGATTGTTCGCGTTCCTGACTGGTCACGCACGTCCCCACGATATTTCCGCAAGGTCATGCTGCGGAAATCGACATGCGGGGAGTTTTGACCGCCGGATCGTAAGAAAGCGTTAAGCGGCGGATTGAAGGCGTGCCTGCCGGCTGCTTTACTTTGACAAATTATCACTCCTTTTGGGGGGACTACGGACATGAGCGCTGCGGACGCGGGGACCCGGGATCACGGCGGCGCAATACTCCAGGTGCTGGAGCGCCAGCGAAAGGCCCAGCTTGCCGAGGGGCCGCCGAACGCCGAGCTGCGTATCGACCGCATCGACCGGGCCATCGGCCTGCTGATCGGCTACAAATATCCGCTGACGGAGGCGCTGCGCGAGGATTTCGGCCATCGCTCCGTGCACGCCACGCTGCTGGCCGATATCGCCGCCTCCATCGCCCCGCTGAAATTCGCCAAGGAAAACCTGCGCGCCTGGATGCGTCCGGAGAAGCGCAAGGTAAGCCCGGCGATCCTCGGCCTGTTCGGCGCGCGGGCGCGTGTGGACTATCAACCTAAGGGCGTGGTCGGCATCATCAGCCCGTGGAACTTTCCGGTGCAGCTCACCTTCGGACCGCTGGCCGGGGTCTTCGCCGCAGGCAACCGCGCGATGATCAAGCCGAGCGAGTTCACGCCGCGCACCTCCGAACTCCTGGCGAAGATCTTCCGCGCCGCCTTCGACGAAAGCGAAGTCGCGGTGTTCACCGGCGGGCCGGAGGTCGGCGCGGCCTTCTCGAAACTGCCATTCGATCATCTGCTGTTCACCGGGGCGACCTCGATCGCCACGCATGTGATGCGCGCCGCGGCGGAAAATCTGGTGCCGACGACGCTCGAACTTGGCGGCAAGTCGCCGGTGATCATCGGACGTTCCGCCAATATCGACCTCGTGGCCAAGCGTGTGATGCTGGGCAAGACGCTGAACGCCGGCCAGATATGCCTGGCGCCGGACTACGTGATGGTGCCGAAGGACAGGGCGGGCGGCTTCGTCGCCGCCGCGCGCGGCGCGGTCGAGGCGATGTATCCCACGCTCAAGGACAATCCCGACTACACCTCGGTGATCAACCAGCGGCATTACGACCGGCTGATGGGCCATGTCGCCGACGCGCGGGCGAAGGGGGCGGAGATCGTCGAACTCAATCCGGCGCGCGAGGATTTTCATCAGCAGCCTTTCCACAAGATTCCGCCGACGCTGATCCTCAATCCAACAGACGACATGACGGTGATGAAGGATGAAATCTTCGGGCCGCTGCTGCCGGTGAAGACCTATGACGCGGTGGACGAGGCGATCGGCTACGTCAACGGTCATCCGCGGCCGCTGGGGCTTTATTATTTCGGCGCGGATTCGGCAGAGGAGCGGCGCGTGCTGACGCGCACGACCTCGGGCGGCGTCTCGGTCAACGATGTGTTCATGCATGTGAGCATGGAGGATCTGCCGTTCGGCGGCATCGGACCGTCGGGTATGGGCGCCTATCATGGCGTCGACGGCTTCAGGACCTTCAGCCACGCCAAGGCGGTGTTCCATCAGGCCAAGGCCGACGTCACCGCGATGCTGCGCCCGCCTTACGGCGCGAAATTCCTCAAGATGGTGGAAGGGCAGATCAAAAGGTAGCGGATGCGCGCTTCCTAGATGCGTGTAGCCCTCATGCTTCGACCGGCTCAGCATGAGGGAAATCGGGATTGGCCCTCACCCTGAGCCTGTCGAAGGGTGAGAGACAAAAAGCCGACGCTTCAGCTGTCCGACTTTTCCTTCTTCGCCGGACGCGCCGGTTTTACCGGCGGAAGATTGACCGGGCGCAGCAGGAACGCCGGAAGCTGGTCGGCATCGGGCTGCTTCGGCTCATGCCGCTGCTGTTCGCGGGGCGGCTGGGGCTGATGCTGTCTGGGCTGCTGTGGCGGCCTCGGCGGACGCGGCGCGTGCTGCTTCTGCGGCTGATGCTGTCTCGGTTCCTGCGAACGCGGCGCGGACGGCTCGGCGCCCGGCTTGGCAGGCTCCATGGACGCGACCTGGCCGTGCGGCTTCACCGGATGTTCGCGGTGGCGATCGCCGCGTCCGCGATTGCGGTCGCGGCCCTGCCGGTCCCGGCCGCCCTTGCGGTCGTCGCGCGGCGGCCGCGCTTCGACGGCGTCGGCGAGGCCTTCGAGCGTGCGGTGGGAAAGCAACGACTTGGTCAGCTTCTCGATGGCTTCGACGTATTTCGCGTCGCGCGAGGTGGCGAGCATATAGGCCGTGCCGCTGCGCCCAGCGCGGCCGGTGCGGCCGATGCGGTGGACGTAATCGTCGGGATGGAACGGCACATCGTAATTGAAAATGTGGCTGACGGCGGGAATGTCCAATCCGCGCGCGGCGACGTCGCTGGCCACCAGGAGGGCCAGCTCGCCGCTGCGGAACGCGTCCAATGTCCGCGTGCGTACCGACTGGTCGAGATCGCCGTGCAGCGGCGCGGCGTTGAAGCCGTGCTTCGACAGCGATTTCGCGACGATGTCCACGTCGCGCTTGCGGTTGCAGAAGACGATGGCGTTCTTGATCTCGCCTTCTTCTTTCATCAGGCGGCGCAAGGCTTCGCGCTTCGCCCAGTCGTTGCTCGGGACGTCGATGATTTCCTGCTTGATGTTCTCGGCGGTGGTGGCGGGACGCGCCACTTCCACGCGCACGGGATTGTGCAGGAACTGTTCGGTGAGGCGCCGAATCTCCGGCGGCATGGTCGCCGAATAGAACAGCGTCTGCCGCGTGAAGGGGATCAGCTTGCAGATGCGCTCGACGTCGGGGATGAAGCCCATGTCGAGCATGCGGTCGGCTTCGTCGATCACCAGAATCTGCACCTGGGAGAGCATCAGCTTGCCGCGCTCAAAATGGTCCAGCATGCGGC
>VFSW01000920.1_pt1 | contig 43555 bp, 42 predicted proteins | sample 5358111 | NCBI WGS metagenome assembly VFSW01 (sample SAMN11554181, study PRJNA540505) | mine drainage metagenome | isolation source: sediment from site ElyBrook_90M | place: USA: Ely Copper Mine, Vershire, VT | collected 2017
CGTTCGACAGCTTCCTCACGCTGCGCGGCGTGCGCACGCTGCACGCGCGCATGCGCGTGCACGAGGAGAACGCCCGGGCCGTCGTCGCAACGCTTGGCGGGCATGCGGCGGTCGCGAAGGTCCACTATCCGGGGCTCGCGCACCATCCGGGACATGCGCTCGCCGAGCGCCAGCAGAGCGGCTTCGGCGCGATGCTGAGTTTCGAACTCGTGGGCGGCGAGGCCGCAGTGGAGGCGTTCCTGGATGGGCTCGAATGCTTCACGCTCGCCGAGTCGCTCGGCGGCGTGGAGAGCTTGATCGCGCATCCGGCGACGATGACGCACGCGGGCATGGAGGCGGATGCCCGCTTGCGCGCCGGCATCGGACCGGGACTGCTGCGCGTCTCGGTCGGCATCGAGGATGCTGCGGATCTGACCGCCGACATCGAGTCGGCGCTGCGGCGCGTGGCGCGGCGCAGCGCGCTTTGAGGCGCCCGGGGCGGCGCGCGCCGCGCGCTTAGAGCGCCGCGAGCACCGCGTCGCCGGCCGCGCGCGTCGAGATCGCCGCGCTGCCCGCGGCCGCGATATCCGCCGGCAGCGCGCCGCAGTCGACCGCCTTCGATACCGCGGCTTCGACGGCGCGCGCTTCGGCTTCGAGGCTCAGCGAATGCCGCAGCAGCAGTGCGGCGCTCAGGATCGTCGCGTACGGATTCGCGATGCCGCGCCCGGCGATGTCGGGCGCCGAGCCGTGGATCGGCTCATAGAGTCCGCCGCGGGCCGACTCGCCGAGCGAGGCCGACGGCAGCATTCCCAAGGATCCCGCGAGCATCGACGCTTCGTCGGTGAGGATGTCGCCGAACATGTTCTCGGTCACGATGACGTCGAAGTCCCGCGGCTTGCGGATCAAGTGCATCGCGGCCGCATCGACCAGCATGTGCTCGAAGGAGACGTCCGGGTACTCCGCGCTCATCACGCGCTCCACAACGAGCCGCCAGAGGCGCGAGGTTTCCATCACGTTCGCTTTGTCGATCGAAGTCAGCTTCTTGCGCCGGCCGCGCGCGAGCCGCGCCGCGAGGCGCACGACGCGCTCGATCTCGGCGGCCGTATAGCTGCACAGGTCCGACGCCTCGGTCGCGGTGCGGTGCTTTGCGCCGAAGTAGATGCCGCCGGTCAGTTCGCGAACGACCATGATGTCGACACCCCGCAGTAGTTCAGCCTTGATCGGCGATGCGCCGAGCACGGCCGGATGCGGCGCGACCGGGCGCAGATTCGCGAACAGCCCGAGCGCCTTGCGCAGCTGCAGGAGGCCCTGTTCGGGCCGCACCCCGGCATTCGGATCGGACCACTTCGGGCCGCCGACGGCGCCCATCAGGACGGCATCCGCGCGTCGGCACAACGCGAGCGTAGCCTGCGGCAGCGCCTCTCCGGTCGCGTCGATCGCCGCGCCGCCGAGCAGCGCCGATTCGAAGCGGAAATCGTGGCCGAAGCGCTTGCCGACGGCGCCGAGCGCGCGCACGGCTTCGGCGGTCACCTCGGCGCCTATGCCGTCGCCCGCGAGCACGGCGATCAATGCGTGCATCCGCGGCTCCTTATTTACGCTGCGCCGCTTCGTAAGCGGCGGTATCGGCAAGCTTGCTTTGCAGGTAGCCGAGCTCATCGAGCCCGCTCAACAGGCAGTGGCGCGCGAATGCCTCGATGGGGAACGCCACGCTCGCTCCGTTCGGCAGCGACAGCCGCATGGATTCCAAATCGATCGTGACTTCGGCCCCGGGATGATCGAGCAGCCAGCGGTGCGTCGACTCGTCCACGACGACCGGAAGCAATCCGTTCTTCAGTGCGTTATTGCTGAAGATGTCGGCGATCGCGGTGCTGATCACGGCGCGGAAGCCGTAATCCAGCAGCGCCCAAGGCGCATGTTCGCGCGACGAGCCGCAGCCGAAATTATGGCCCGCGACGAGTATCCGGCTGCCGGCCGCGGCAGGCTGGTTCAAGATGAATGCGGGATTCGGTGCGCCGTCCTTGAGGAAGCGCCAATCCGCGAACAAGGACTTGCCGAGCCCGACCTTGGTCGTGATCGTCAGAAAGCGCGCCGGAATGATTTGATCGGTGTCGATGTTGGTCGACGGCATCACGACGGTCTTCGAATGGATCTGCTTTATCGGTTCCATCAGAGCATTTCCCGCGGGTCCGAAATCCTGCCGGTCACCGCGCTCGCGGCGGCGGTGTAGGGGCTCGCGAGCAGCGTGCGCGCGCCGGCGCCTTGCCGGCCTTCGAAATTGCGGTTGCTGGTGCTGACCGCATACGCGCCGGCGGCGACCGTGTCGCCGTTCATGCCGAGGCACATCGAACACCCGGATTCGCGCCAATCGGCGCCCGCGGCTTTGAAAATGTCCGCGAGGCCTTCGGCTTCGGCGAGCCGCTTGACTTCCTGCGAGCCGGGGACGATCAGCATCTGCACGCCCGGCGCGACTCTGCGGCCCTTGAGGATGCGCGCCGCGGCCTGCAGGTCCTCGAGGCGGCCGTTGGTACAGCTGCCGATGAACACGACGTTGATCGGCTTGCCGAGCATCGCCTCGCCGCTGCGGAATCCCATGTACGCGAGCGCTTTGTCGAATACGGCATTGCCGGCGCTCGCGGGAATCGCGCCGCCGACGGGGAGCACCATGCCCGGATTTGTGCCGTAGGTGATCATCGGTTCGAGGCTCGATGCATCGATGTCGACCGATGCGTCGAATTTCGCTCCCGGATCGCTCGGCAGTGCGCGCCATAGTTTCAGCGCCTCGTCCCAATCCTTGCCCTTCGGCGCGCGCGGCCGGCCCGACAAATAGGCGAACGTCGTCTCGTCGGGCGCGATCATGCCGGCACGCGCGCCCGCTTCGATCGACATGTTGCAGACGGTCATCCGCTCTTCCATCGACAGCGAGTTGATCGCCGCTCCGCGGTACTCGAGCACATGGCCCGTGCCGCCGGAGACGCCGATTTTACCGATGATCGCGAGAACCAGATCTTTCGCCGTGACGCATGCAGGCAGGCGTCCGCCGACGTTGACCGCGAAGGTCTTCGGCTTGCGCTGCAGCAGGCATTGGGTCGCGAAGACGTGGCCGACCTCGGTGCTGCCGATGCCGAACGCGAGTGCGCCGAACGCGCCGTGCGTGCTCGTGTGGCTGTCGCCGCAGACGATGGTCATGCCGGGCTGCGTCGCGCCCTGTTCGGGACCGATGACGTGCACGATGCCGCGCCGCGCGTCGCGCAGGCCGTAAAGCTCAATCCCGAAGTCCGCGGCGTTCCGTTCGAGCTGGCGCACTTGCTTGGCCGCCGCGTCGAGCTTGATCGGCGTGCTCCCAAACACCTGGTCGGTGCGCGTCGGCGTCGAATGATCGAGCGTCGCGAGCGTGCGGTCCGGACGCCTGACCTTAAGCCCCGCGGCCCTCAGCATCGAGAAGGCCTGCGGCGTGGTGACCTCGTGCGTCAGGTGCAAATCGACGTACAGCACGGCAGGCGTATCCACGGCTTCGGCGACGACTTCGTGGGCCGACCATACCTTGTCGAACATCGTGCGCGCAGTCATGGCTACTTGCCGGACTCCAACCACGGCATCCGCGCGCGCAGCTCGGCGCCGACCTTCTCGATCGGATGGCTCAGGTCCGCCTTCAGCAGCTTGTTGTACTTGCGCCGCCCGCTCTTGTTTTCGGCGATCCATTGGCGCGCGAACTTGCCTTGCTGAATCTCGGTCAGGATCTTGCGCATTTCCTTCTTCGTCGCCTTGTTGATGACGCGCGGTCCGCGCGTCAAGTCGCCATACTTCGCGGTTTCGCTGATGAAGCGATGCATCTTGGTGATGCCGCCTTCGTGCAGCAGATCGACGATGAGCTTCAATTCGTGCAGGCATTCGTAATAGGCGACCGCGGGTTGGTAGCCGGCCTCGACCAGGGTCTCGTAGCCCTTGACGACGAGTTCCGTTGCGCCGCCGCAAAGCACGGCCTGTTCGCCGAACAGATCCGTCTCGGTCTCTTCCGCGAACGTCGTTTCGAGTACGCCGCCGCGGGTTCCGCCGATGCCGTCGGCATATGCCAGCGCCTTCGCCTTGGCCTTGCGCGACGCATCCTGCGCGACGGCGATCAGACAGGGCACGCCGCGGCCTTGCTGGTACTGGCGGCGCACGAGATCCCCGGGGCCCTTCGGCGCGATCAGCACGACGTCCAAATCCTTGCGCGGCTTGATCTGCTTGAAATGGATGTTGAAGCCGTGAGCGAACAGCAGTGTCGCGCCCTTCTCGATGAACGGCTTCAATTCTGCGTACAGGGGTTTTTGCGTGAGGTCCGGCACGAGCATCGCGACAAGATCGGCGCCTTTGACCGCGGCCTTCGGCTCCATGACCTTGAGCCCGTCCTTCTTGGCCTTGTTCCAGCTGTCGCCCTTGCGTACCCCGACGACGACGTCATAGCCGCTGTCGCGCAAATTCAGGGCGTGCGCGCGGCCTTGGCTGCCGTAGCCGAGTACGGCGATTCGCGCTCCCCGCAGGGCTTTTTTGTCGACATCTTTTTGCGAAAACAAACGCATGCTGATCTCCTGATAAACCGACTCATACCCTGAAAATGCAAGACCCCGCTCAAAGACCGATTGAGTCTCTTGCGGGGTCCCTCGAATGCGGCACAAAGCTCTAGGGTGAACTGGCCGCAAATAGCACCACAGAATCTCTTATGATGCAAGACTTAGAGAGCGCGCGCGGCGTAGCGCAAGGGCACGTTATATGAACACGGGCGGTAAGTCTGCGATTCCTCTGTGGCTCCTCTATGAAGACGAGGTCGACGCTTGGCGCTCGTCGCAGCCGGCGTTGGTCGAGCGCTGGCTGCGGGCCTCGAATTTCAATGGCGAGCGCGGCAAGGTCGCGCTGCTGCCGGATGCCGAGGGCGCGGCCGCGATGGCCGTAGGCGGCTTGGGGAAGCGGCAGGGCGCGCTGTCGCTGTGGCATGCGGCGGCAATCGCCGATCGGCTGCCTCCGCACCTGTTCGCGGCGGCGCAGGCGTGGGACGCCGACGAGGCCACGCAGCTCGCGCTGGGATTCGCCTACGCGGCGTACCGCTTCGACCGCTACCGGCGCGCACCGGCCGAACGCAGCGCGCGGATTTCGGCACCCGCGAATGCGGACCTCGGTTACGTGCAGCTCGCCGCCGAATCGCTGCGGATGGCGCGCGATTGGATCAATACGCCGGCCGGCGATCTCGGCCCTGAAGAGCTCGCGGCCGCGGCGCGCGCGCTCGCGCAGCGTGACGGCGCGCAGTTTCGCGAGTGGGTCGGCGACGAATTGCTCGCGGCGGGCTTTGGCGCGATTCATGCCGTGGGGCGCGCGAGCGCTTCGGCTCCGCGCCTGATCGAACTGCGGCGCGCAGCGCCTACGTCTGCGGCTGCGCCACGCTTGGTTCTCGTCGGCAAGGGCGTCTGTTTCGACAGCGGCGGCCTCGACCTCAAGCCGGGCGCGGGCATGGCGTTGATGAAGAAAGACATGGGCGGCGCGGCCGTCGCGCTCGCTCTTGCACACATGCTGATGAGCGCGCGCATCGCCGCGCAGATTCTCGTGCTGATCCCGGCGGTGGAAAACGCGCTCGGCGGCAATGCGTATCGGCCGGGCGACGTGCTCACGACGCGCAAGGGCTTGACCGTCGAAGTCGGCAACACGGACGCGGAAGGGCGCCTGGTGCTGTGCGACGCGCTCGCGGCCGCGGACGCCGAGGGCGCCGATCTGATCATCGATTTCGCGACCTTGACGGGCGCGGCGCGCGTCGCCTTGGGGCCGGAGCTGCCCGCGCTGTTCGGCAACGATCCCGCGGTGGTCGCCGACTTGGTGCGCGCGGCCGGCGCGGAGCACGACCCGCTCTGGCCGATGCCGTTGTGGGCGCCGTACGATGAGGAGCTGTCGAGCAAGATCGCGGACCTGTCGAACGTCTCGGCGACCTCGTTCGCCGGCGCGATATTCGGCGCGCTGTTCCTGCAGCGCTTCGTGACGGCCTCGCCGCGCTGGCTGCACATCGACCTGTACGCATGGAATCCGCGGGAGCGGCCCGGCCGCGCCGTCGGCGCCGAGGCGCAGGCCTTGCGCGGCGTCTATCGCTATCTGGTGCAGCGTTACGGCATTGCGCAATAGTGCCGGCGCTGTTTATGCTGCGCGCCTCCATTTTCGCGGAACCGAAAGGCCATGGCCAAGAAAAAATCAGCTCCCACGAACGCGCGCCGCTATTCCCATGTCGTCGTCGACGGCGTCCAACAGACGCCGGCGCGCGCGATGCTGCGCGCGGTCGGCTTTCGCGACGAGGACTTCGCGAAGCCGCAAATCGGCATTGCGTCGACCTGGAGCAATTTGACCCCCTGCAACATGCATATCGACGAGTTGGCGCGCCTCGCCGCCGGCGGCGTGGAGGCCCACGGGGCCAAGGCGGTCACGTTCGGCACCATTACCGTGTCCGACGGCATTTCCATGGGCACGCCCGGAATGCGCTATTCACTCGTTTCGCGAGAAGTCATCGCCGACTCGATCGAGACGGTCGTCGGCGCGCAGGGCTTCGACGGCATCGTCGCCATCGGTGGCTGCGACAAGAACATGCCCGGCTGCCTGATGGCGCTCGCCCGCCTCGATCGGCCGGCGGTTTTCGTGTACGGCGGGACCATTCGTCCGGGTGCGCAAGGGCGCGATATCGTCTCGGTCTTCGAGGCGATCGGCGGCTATGCAAAAGGTGCTGTTTCCGAGCAACAACTGAAGTTCGTCGAGCGCACCGCGATCCCGGGGCCGGGATCGTGCGCGGGCATGTACACCGCCAACACGATGGCTTCGGCGATCGAGGCGCTCGGCATGAGCTTGCCGAACAGTTCGGCGCAAGACGCGGTGTCGGACCAGAAGCGCACCGACTGTGAGCGCGCCGGCGCCGCGGTGGTTCGTCTCGTCGAGCGCGGCTTGCGGCCGCGCCAGATCATGACCCGCAAGGCCTTTGAAAATGCGATTACCGTCGTCATTGCGCTGGGCGGATCGACGAATGCTGTGCTGCACCTACTGGCGATCGCGTCCTCGGCCGGCGTCAAACTCGGGCTTGCGGATTTCACCCGCATCGGCAAAAAGGTCCCGGTGCTCGCGGACCTGCGGCCGAGCGGCCGCTTTTCGATGTCGGAGCTCGTCGCGATCGGCGGCATCCAGCCGCTGATGAAGACGCTGCTGGACGCGGGTTTGCTGCACGGCGATTGCATGACGGTGACCGGCGCGACACTCGCGCTGAACCTCGCCGGCGTACGGCCGTATCCGGCGGATCAAGAAATCATCCGGCCGCTGTCCAATCCAGTCAAGAAGGACAGCCACCTGGTGGTCCTGTATGGGAATCTCGCGCCCGACGGCGCGGTCGCGAAGATTACCGGTAAGGAAGGTCTGCGTTTCGAGGGTGCGGCGCGAGTCTTCGATTCGGAGGAGAAGGCGCTGCAGGGCATCCTAGGTGGTGCGGTGCACGCCGGCGACGTCGTCGTGATCCGTTACGAAGGCCCGAAGGGCGGCCCGGGCATGCGCGAAATGCTGAGTCCGACCGGCGCGATCATGGGCAAGGGGCTCGGCCAGGATGTCGCGCTGATCACCGACGGCCGCTTTTCGGGCGGCAGCCACGGCTTCGTCGTCGGACACGTCTCGCCGGAGGCCGCCGTTGGTGGGCCGCTAGCGCTGGTCGCAACCGGCGATCGCATTACGATCGACGCCAAGCGGCGCGAGATCACGCTGCATGTCAGCGCGGCTGAGTTGCGGCGCCGCCGAAAAGCCTGGCGTGCGCCGAAAGCTTATGCGCGTCGAGGCGTGCTGGCGAAGTATGCAAAGTGTGTCAGCAGCGCAACGCAGGGCGCCGTCACCGATCTCGCATGATCGAGCGGCGGCCGCAGCGAACACGCGCGCGTTCAATGCGCCTTGACAAGCGCGATCGATTTTGTTCAAGGGCAAAGGCGGTTGCGCATGTTACCGAAAGTTAACTCGCGCTTGCAGTTCGGGCCGTATGTGTGTCACGCTCTTTCCTCGCAGAATGGAGCGCGCAGGGACGTCGCCGGAAATCCGGTGGAAAAGTCGCCGGCCGCTCTGCGCGCGTTTGAGGGGTGCGCAACGCGCGATTTGGGGCCGCGGACGCGCGGGGTCTGGTATCGAGTCTAAGGGACAGGGCGTAAGCCGAATCATGTATACGTACGAAGAGCCATCATTATTTTCAGGCAAGAGAGGACTCGCGTTCCTCGCCGTTATTCTATTGCACGTGCTGATCGGTTACGGTTTCTACAATGGCCTCGCGAGCCGCATCGTTCATACCTTCATCCCTCCCGTTCAGATCGCGCAGATCGATCAGCCGAAGAAGGACGACAAGCCGCCGCCGCCGCCGCCGAAGCTGCAGGAGATCAAGCCGTACGTGCCGCCGCCGGAGTTCGTCGACATTCAAGCGCCGGTGACTCAGTCGAACGCGATCACGCAAGTCACGCGCACCGTGGCTCCGGTGCGCGTCGCACCGCCGGCGCCGGTGGCGCGCGTCGTCAGGATTCCGCCGCGCATGGATCCGCGCCATCCATTGAAAATCGGGCAGGACTATTATCCGGACGCGTCGAAGCGCGCGGGTGAAGAGGGCACGTGCCGCGTGCGCCTCACGGTCGCCGCCGACGGCCGCATCATCGATGCGGCGATTGAAAAGAGTTCCGGCTTTCCGCGTCTGGACGAGGCGTGTTTGAAAGGAGTGCGCGGTCAGCGCTTGTTACCGGCCACCGAGAACGGCAGGCCGATCCAGTATACGGCGACCGTACCGATCGTCTGGAAGCTCACCGACTGAGCTATCAAGCCTTTCAAGCGATCGTTAAATTTTGCTGTCGAACGGTTATTTTACTTAGCTACATCCATAACTTTGTCTACGTAGAGGGAATCGGTCCATGTCAGAGCAAGTAGTCAACAATCCCTATGGCCTCGGTGCGATGCTGCAGAACGGCGACATCGTCACGCGGTCCGTTTTCACGATCCTGCTGATCATGTCCTTTTTGACGTGGTTCGTGATGATCACGAAGTTCTTCGATCAGCGCCGCCTGCGTAAACAAGGACGCGAGGCCGAGAAGGAATTCTGGACTGCAAACAGCCTCGCGGACGGCGTGGCGAAGCTCAAGGGCGAGTCCAACCCGTACCGCGCTCTCGCCGAGGCCGGCAAGAAGGCCTTCGAACATCACGAGGCGAACAAGAGCCGCCTCGCGGGCGCCATCGATGCGAGCGAATGGATCACCCAGGCGCTGCAGCGCACGGCCGACATGGTCGTCGGGCGCATGCAATCGGGCATGTCCGTGCTGGCGTCCGTCGGGTCGACCGCGCCGTTCGTCGGCTTGTTCGGCACCGTCTGGGGCATCTATCACGCACTGATCGCGATCAGCTTGGCCGGCCAGGCCTCGATCGACAAGGTGGCGGGTCCCGTCGGTGAAGCATTGATCATGACCGCGATCGGCTTGTTCGCCGCGGTGCCCGCGGTGCTCGGCTATAACATGCTGCTGCGCCGTAACCGGGTCATCCAGGAGTACGTCGTCCATTTCACGCATGAACTGCACGCTTACCTGATCTCGGGCGCCAAGATGCAACTCGGCACGGACAAGGTTGCCGTCGCCGCGAAGCAGGCAGCTCCCGCGGCCGCACGCTAGGGGTTCCGGCGCCATGGCGCTAAATATAGACACCAGCGGCGACGGCGGTGCGATGTCGACGATCAACGTCACGCCGCTCGTGGACGTGATGTTGGTTCTGTTGATCATCTTCATCATCACGATTCCGGTCATCGTGCCGCAGATCAACTTGACGCTGCCGCGGGCGACCAACGTGCCGACGGTGACCAAGCCGGCCGACATCACGGTTTCGATCTCGAACGACGGGACGATCTACTGGGACACCAGGAAATTGGCCAACCAGGATGAGCTGAAGACCGAGTTGAGGTCGATCGTGACCGAGAATCCGCAGCCCGAAGTGCACATCCGCGGCGACAAGGACACGCGCTACCTTTACGTAGGCCAGGTGCTGGTCGCCGCACAACAGATCGGTATCCGCAGGGTCGCGTTCCTGACGACGCCGGAACATCTCGGCGTCGAGCAGTAGGAGAGAAATCGATGGCAATGAATTTAGGGGGCGACGAAGGCAGTTCGCTGGTGGACATCAACATGACGCCGCTCATCGACGTCATGCTGGTGCTCTTGATCATATTCATCATCACGATCCCGGTGATGACGAACGCGGTCAAGATCGACAATCCGCTGCCGCCGCCACCGAATTACGTGCCGCCGCCGCCGCCGCCGGTGATCGCTTTGTCGATCGACTTCGACGGCACGCTGAGCTGGAACGGCACGCAGGTCAACAGGGCGACGATGCAGGGCTACATTTCGCAGGAAGCGTCCAAGGATCCGCAGCCGGAGGTTCACATCACGGTCGACAAGTTCGCGAAGTATGACGTGGTTGCGAAGACCCTCGCGGACCTGCAGAGCCGCGGTATGAAGAAGATCGGATTCGTCAACAACAATTTCTTCTAGCAGCGATTCTCTTGAATCATTCCGGCGCGGAAACCCCAGCTTGAACGGGTTACGCGCCGTTTTCTTAGAAACGCCGTTCTTAGAGCAGACTCAAAGAGGTTCGATGATGATGCGAGCGACAGACAAGTTCCTGAGCAAATCCAACCTATTCACGGGAATCGCGCTCGGCGCGGCGCTTATCGGCGCGGCCGCGACGCCCGCCCAGGCGGCGAGCAAGGGTCCGCAGATCAGTCGCTCGATCGCGCGCGAGATGATCGCCGCGCAAAAGGCGCTGCAGACGGGCCACTGGGCCGATGGCCTGAAGAATCTGCAGGAGGCGGAAGGCAAGAGCGGGCTGACGCCGTTCGATCACAAGACGATCGACGATCTGAAGGCGTTTGCGTACGTGAAGCTGAACAACATGAAGGGCGCCGAACAAGCCTGGGAAGCGGCTCTCGCGACCGGCGCGGCTTCGCCCGAGGACACGCTGCGCTTCAGCCGTGCGGTGTTCCAATTGAGCTATAACGGCAAGGAATACCCCAAGGCGATCGAGTACGGCAGGAAGCTTGCGGACCTTGGCGTCGGAAGTCCGGACATCTTCGCGGTCGTGGGCCAGAGCTACTATCTCACGCACGATTGCAAGAACGCCGGGGTCTGGATGGACAAGGCGATCGCCGCGAGCCGCAAGGCCGGCAAGGCGCCGCAAGAGGGCTTCTATCAGATCAAGCTGCGCTGCGCGTTCGAGGCGAACAACACCGCGGCTGAGGTTTCCGGCTACGAAGATCTGGTGCGCCTGACCAACAAGAGCGAATACTGGAACAACCTGCTGCGCCTCGAGCGGCAGAACGAGCGCCAGGACCGCAACCTGTTGATGATCTATAGGATCATGTACAACACCAATTCGATGTCGGTCCTGAGCGACTACATCGAGATGGCGCAGCTGCTTGGCGACGCGGCGCTCCCCGGCGAGGCGGCGGCGGTGATCACGAAGGCGCAGAGCGCCGGCCTCGTGACGGCTGAACAGAAGGATCGCGTGAACCGGCTGTTCAAGGCGATGCAGGACCGCGCGGCCACGGATCGCAAGGGTGTTCCGGAGTTCGTCAAGGAAGCGGCGAAGAACCCCGCGGGCGAGGCCGACGTCAAACTCGGTGAAGTCTATTACGGCTTCGGCGACTATCAGAGCGCCGTGCAGACGATCAATCTCGGCTTGCAGAAGGGCAAGGTCAAGAGCCTCGGCCAGGCCTACGTGTATCTCGGTCTCGCGAACCAGCAGCTGAAGAACATTCCCGCGGCGAAGAAGGCGTTCGCGCAGCTGAAGACGGTCACGGAGATGCCGGCGAACATTCTCAGGCTGTGGGAACTGTACGCCGGGAATATGAGCTGAGTGCGCAGCCTCTAGGCAATCGATCTTTCGACAAGGAGCGACCGATGACGATCAAAGCCGGCGAACGCATGCCTACGGGCGCGTTTACGCGCATGACGAAGGATGGACCGCAGAAGATCACCGCGGACGATCTGTTCAAGGGGAAGAAGGTCGTGCTGTTTTCGGTTCCCGGCGCGTTCACCCCGACTTGCGATGCGCGGCATTTGCCGGGTTTCGTCGACCTCGCCGACGCGATCAAGGCCAAAGGCGTCGATACCGTCGCGTGCATGGCGGTCAACGACGTGTTCGTCATGAACGCCTGGGCAAAGCACAGCAACACGGGCGACAAGGTGTTGATGCTTGCGGACGGCAACGCCGAGTATGCGAAGGCGCTGGGCCTCGAATTGGACGCGACCGGGTTCGGCATGGGCGTTCGCGGGCAGCGATTTGCGCTGATCGTCAACGACGGTGTCGTCGCGCAGATCAACGTCGAAAAGCCCGGAGAGTTCAAGGTTTCGGCGGCGGATTTCGTCCTCGGTCAGCTATAGGCGCGCCAATCGAGCTGCGGGCGCTGCGCACAACCCCGGCCGCGATCGCGGCCGGGGAGGCCTAGCGCGCGGCGCGTGATTTGTACGGGCTCGCGGGCGAGGCTCTGCCGCTTGCCGGCGAGCGCGACCGGAATTTCCTGCTGCGCGCCGACGGCGCACCGCTGTTCGTCCTGAAGTTCATCGATGCCGATGACGCCGCTCAGGCCGAAGGGCAGGTGCGTGTCCTGCGCCATCTGCAATGGGCCGATCCGACGCTGCCGGTTCCACGAATTCTGCGCACGCGCTCGGGCGCGGATTTGGGCTCCTTTGCCGAAGGCGGGCGCGCGCACAGGACCCTTCTCCTCACGCATCTTCCCGGCCGGCATCTGCCGACCGTGCCGCAGCGCGAGACGCTGTTGCCCGCGCTCGGATTCGTCCTGGCGCAATTGGACCGCGCGCTGCAGGGTTTCTTCGCTGCGCTACTCGATCAACGCCTGGCTTGGGACGTGCGCCTGTTGCCGGAGCTTGCGCGGTTTGCGGACGATATCGACAGCGAGCGAACGCGCCGGCACGTGCGCGCCGCCGTCGCGGCGTTCGCGCTGCGGTTGCCCGACTTGGGCCGCTTGCGCGCCCAGGCGATCCACGGGGATTGCCATGCGGGCAATGTGCTCGTGGATGAGTCGGGTTCGGCTATCACGGGCATTCTCGATTTTGGGGACATGATTCGGGCGCCGCTGATGTTCGAGGTCGCGGTTGCGATGTCCGAAGTCCTCACCGAGGACGTCGCCTCGCTCGAGGAAGTCGCGTCGCTGCTCGAGGGGTATGTGCGGCAACAGAAGCTTCAGGCCGCGGAGGTCGACGGTTTGTTCGACGTGGTTGCCGCGCGCCACGCGACGACGATTCTGGTGCAGGCTTGGCGCTGCCGCCACGATCCATCCGGCGCCGCCGCGGTCGAGGAGGCCGCGGGGCGCGCCGGCGAATCTCTCGACCGGCTCGCAAGCCTCGGCCGCGGCGCGCTGACCGAGCGCTGGCATGAGGCGGCCGGAACGCTCCCGGCGAGCAGCGGGATCAGGCGCAGGCGGTCGCGCTTGTTGGGCGCCCGCGCGGAACTGTTCTACGAAGAGCCATTGCACCTGGTGCGCGGCGAGGACGTATGGCTCTACGGCGCCGACGGCCGCCGCTACCTCGACGTCTACAACAATGTCCCGCACGTCGGGCATGCTCATCCCGCGGTCGTCGAAGCGATCCACACGCAGTCGGCGCTGCTCGCGACCAACACGCGCTACCTGCACGGCAAGATTTTGGATTACGCGGAGCAGCTGACCTCGCGCATGCCGGCCGGCCTCGATGCCTGTCTATTCGTGAATTCCGGCAGCGAGGCCAACGACGTGGCGTGGCGCATCGCGCAGGCGGCGACGGCGCGCCGCGGTGCGCTCGTCATGGAGCATGCGTATCACGGCATCACCGACGCCGTCTCGGCGCTGACGCCGGCGACCGGCGGACCGCCGGATCCGCGTGTGCAGACGCTGACGGCGCCGCATGCGGCGCTGCGAGCCACGGATGAGGCGTCGGCGCCGCTGCTCGCCGAGGCGTTGCGCGACGTGGAAAAGGCGATCGCGACGCTTGGCGCGCGCGGCGTCGCGCCGGCCGCATTCTTCTTCGATTCGGCCTTCACGAGCAACGGCATTTCCGATCCGCCGCCCGCGTGGCTGCGCACGCTCGCACAGCGTGCGCGCGCAGCCGGCGCCCTCATCGTCGGCGACGAAGTGCAATTCGGCGTCGGCCGTTCGGGCTCACACTTCTCAGGGTTCGAGCGGCGCGGACTGACGCCGGACATCGTCACATTGGGGAAGCCGATCGGCAACGGGTTCCCACTCGGTGTCGTCATCACCAGCAGACCGCTCCTCGAGGATTTTTTGGCCCACTGCGGCTTTTTCTCGACCTTCGGCGGCAACGCGGTCGCCGCCGCGGCGGGACTCGCCGTGATCGAGGTAGTGGAGCGCGAGCGGCTGATGGAAAATGCCGAGACCACCGGCGCTCTGTTTCGTGCACACCTCGAGTCGGTGGCATCCCGGCACGATTGCTTCGGCGGCGTGCGCGGCGCCGGCTTGCTCCTCGGGCTCGAGGTCGTCGACACGGAGCGGATGCCGGCGCGGCAGCGCGCTCAGAGCATCGTGAATCTGATGGTGGCGCGCTATGGCGTGCTGACGGGCCTCGAGGGGCCTCGAGGCAATATCTTGAAGCTGCGGCCGCCGCTCACGTTCCGGCCGGAACATGCGGTGATCGCGGCCGAGGCGATCGATGCCGCCGCCTCGGCCGCGACGCTCTAAGCTTCCGTTCAAGGCCCGACGAGGCGCGCGAGCTCCGGGACGATCTGGAACAGATCGCCGACCAGGCCGACGTCCGCCACTTCGAAGATCGGCGCTTCACTGTCCTTGTTGATCGCGACGATCGTGCGCGCATCCTTGATGCCGGTCAGGTGCTGAATCGCGCCCGAAATGCCGACCGCGATGTACATTTCCGGCGCGATGATCTTGCCCGTCTGGCCGACCTGCATTTCGTTGCGCGCGTAGCCGGCGTCGACCGCGGCGCGGGAGGCGCCGACGGCGGCCCCGCTCTTGTCGGCGAGATCGAACAGCAATTTGAAATTATCCGCACTGCCGAGCGCCCGGCCGCCCGATACTACGCGCGCCGCGGTCTGCAGATTCGGCCGGTCCGTCGAGCCGGAGCGCGATTCGACGAAGCGCGTGTGGGTCGGCAAGGCGACGTCCAGCGTGCGCGCCTCGATCGCCGCCGCGCCGCCCGTGGAAGCGGCTTCGAACGAGGCGATGCGCACCGTCGCGACCAGCACGCGCGACGCGTCCGCCTCGACGGTCACGATCGCGTTGCCGGCGTAAATCGGCCGGCGGAACCGATACGCGCCTTCCACCGCCATCAAATCGCTGACTTGCGCAACGCCGAGCAGCGCCGCGACCCGCGGCGTCAAGTCCTTGCCGAAGCTGGTCGACGGGCCGAAGACATGCGTGAAATTCGCCGCGAGCAGAGCGACTTGCGGCGCGATTGTCGCGGCGAGCGCGTGCGCGTTTTCAGGCCGGTCGACGCGCAGGACCATGTGTACGCCGTGAATGGCTGCGGCTTGGGCGGCGACCGCGGCGGTGTCCGCCCCAAACAATGCAATCGTGATTTCCGCGCCGCTGATTCCCTTGGCGCATGTGACGCACTTGTGCGTCGCCGGATTTACGGTCTTGCCGTCGTGTTCGCCGAGAATGAGTACCTTCGACATTAGATCAACCCCTTCTTCTTCAGGACGTCGACGAGTTCCGCGACGTCTTTGACGATGATTCCTTTCTGCCGTTGCGCGGGCGGTTCGGTCTTGACGGTCTTAAGCCATGCCTGCGCAAAGACGCCCAAGCTCTCGAGCGAAGTCACATCCAGCGGCTTCTTCTTCGCCTTCATGATGTCGGGCAGCTTCACGTAGCGGGGTTCGTTGAGCCGCAGGTCGACGGTCACGACGGCTGGCAAGTCGACCTCGATCGTCTCGAGTCCGGCGTCGACCTCGCGCGTGACGGTCGCCTTGCCGTCCGCGATCGCGAGCTTGGAGGCGTACGTCGCCTGGGGCCGCTCCCACAGCGCGGCCAGCATCTGGCCGGTCTGGTTCGCATCATCGTCGATCGCCTGCTTGCCGAGCAGAATCAGATCGGGATTTTCCTTCTTTGCGACGGCGAGGAACGTCTGCGCGGCCGTCAGCGGCTCCACGGCCGAGTCCGTTTGCACGAGTATCGCGCGGTCGGCGCCCATCGCAAGCGCGGTGCGCAGCTGTTGCTGGGTCTCGGCGACGCCTATGCTGACCGCGACGATTTCGACGTTCGTGCCGCGCTCCTTGATGCGCAAGGCTTCTTCGAGCGCGATCTCGTCGAATGGATTGACGCTCATTTTCACGCCATCCAGCATCATACCGCTGTTATCCGGTTTGACGCGTACGCGGACGTTGTAATCCACGACACGTTTGATGCACACCATGATCTTCTTCATTTCAACTCCTTAGGAAGCCGGTGCCGGCGAGTCCTTGCGCCGCGCCTCGACTTGTTTCTCCAAAAAATCGTCGCGAATGTCCCTTGCGCAGGCGCGCAATTTTGCCAGAAAGCGATCGGCCGCGGACACCGGCGACGCCGGTTGTGCGTCGAAGCGCAGGTTGAGGGCGGCCAAAGCGCGGCCGCCGACCGATATGGGGACGCTGATGTCGAGCGCATCGGCGGATTGGCGCGCGAATGGCGCGGCGGGCGCGGCGGCGTAGCCTTGCGCGCGCACCTCGTCGAGCAGGCGATCGAAGTCGGCCGGCGCGCGCTCGGCTGCGCGCGCGTGTCGCGTCAACGCCGCCGCGATCACGGCACGTTGCGCGGGAGGAAGGTGGGCGAGGTATGCCAAGCCCGCGGCGCTCGCCGCGAGCGGTACGCGGTGCGCGGCGCCGCGGCCGCCGGCCTCGCGCAGCAGCATGCGCGCTCCCGACGGCGTCGCGACCGCGGCCGGCCAGCCCAGGCTGGCGCTCAACTCGGCGAGATGGGGCTGTGCGGCTCGCGCAAGCCACGCGTCCTCGTCGAATCCGTCGCTCAAGCCGCGCACCAGTCCGGTCAAGCGGTAGCGCTCGTCGAGCGGGTCGCGGTAGACCAACCCTGCCTCGCCGAGCGTCTCGAGGACGCGGTACACGGTCGTGCGCGGCAGGTGGGTATCGTGGACGACGTCGGCGACGGTCGCACCGTCGCGCGCATTGAGCGCACAAAGGGCGTCGAGTCCGCGCATCAGCGCGCGAATGGGACGGGTCGTATCCATCGTGCCTTGGGGAACTCTCGGAGATCGGGAAGGTACGCAAATCGTTCGGCGCGACAGTGTAAGGATCGTCGCATGCCTTGTCCACCATGCGGTCAGTCGCTACACTGGGCGCGAACATGCACACGATCCGCTATTTCCTCGGCCGTTTGTGCGGTGCCGTCCCCACGTTGTTCGCGATCATCACGATCACCTTTTTCCTGGTTCGCGTGGCGCCGGGCGGGCCCTTCGATCAAGAGCAGACGCTTCCCCCGGAGGTGGTCGCCAATCTGAATGCCGCCTACGGCCTGGACCAGCCCGTATGGATTCAATATGCGCGCTACCTGCGGGGGCTCGCGCATTTCGATTTCGGCCCCTCGTTCCGCTACAAGGACTTCACGGTGACCGAACTGATCGCGCAAGGGCTGCCGGTCAGCTTCACCTTGGGCGCGCTCGCGATTTCGCTGGCGCTCGTCGGCGGGGTCGCGATCGGCACGTTCGCCGCGCTGCGCCACCGCCGCGCCGCCGATCACGTTTCGATGGTGATCGCTGCCGTGGGCATCGCGATACCGTCGTTCGTGCTGCTGCCGGCGCTCGGCCTCTTCTTCGGCATCTACCTACACTGGCTGCCGGTCGCGGGCTGGGATGAAGGATCGGTCGCGGACCTCGTGCTCCCGGTCATCGCGCTGTGCCTGCCGCCGCTCGCGTACATATCGAGGCTGACCCGCGGCAGCATGCTCGAGGTCCTCGGCAGCCCGTATATCCGCACGGCGATGGCGAAGGGTCTGCCTCTCGGCACGATCGTCTTCCGACATGCGCTGCGTCCGGCGCTCGTGCCGGTTGCGAGCTACCTGGCGCCGGCGGTGGCGATGGTGATGACCGGTTCCTTGGTCGTCGAGACGATCGCCGGCTTGCCGGGAATCGGCCGCTATCTGGTTCAGGGAGCGCTCAACCGGGATTACACCCTGGTTCTCGGCATGGTGATCGTCTATTCGAGTTTGCTGATATTCATGGGACTCGTCGCCGACATCCTGATCGCGATTCTTGATCCGCGCGTCAGGCTCGAGGCATGAGCGAGCATGGATTGTGGCGCACGGCCTTGCGCCGCTTGTGCGCGAATCCTGCGGCGCTGATCGCGCTCGCGGCAATCCTCGGACTGACCGCGCTCGCGATTCTAGGGCCAACGTTGAATCCGAACCGGTACGATACGCTTGACTGGGCGAACATCGCGATGCCGCCCGGGCTGCGGCATGCGCATTGGCTCGGCACGGATCGCCTGGGGCGCGATCTGTTCGTGCGCACGATGCAGGGGACGCGCCTGTCGCTCGCGATCGGATTGATCGCGACCGCCGTGAGCCTTGCCGTCGGCATCGCTTATGGCGCGGCGGCCGGCTACCTGGGCGGGCGCGTCGATCATTTGATGATGCGCGTCATCGAGATCCTGAGCGGCCTGCCGCTGATTTTTTTCGTCATCTTCCTCACCGTCGTGTTCGGCCGGAACATTTATCTGCTGTTCCTGGCGATCGGCGCCATCAGCTGGCTCAACATGGCGCGCATCGTCCGCGGCCAAGCGATGGTCATCAGGGGCCGCGAGTTCATCGAAGCCGCGATAGCCTCGGGGGCGGGTTCGGCCCGGATCATCTTCCGCCACGTCGTGCCGAACGTCGTCGGTCCGGTGATCGTCTACGCGACGCTCACGGTGCCGCAAATCATCCTGTTCGAGAGCTTTTTGAGCTTTCTAGGGCTGGGCGTGCAGGAGCCGCGTGCGAGTCTGGGGACGCTGATCGCGCAGGGGGCCGCGGAAATGGAATCGGCGCCGTGGATGCTGCTCGTGCCCGGCACGGTGCTCGCGGTGCTGCTGATATCGTTCAACCTGCTCGGCGACGCATTGCGCGACTCGCTCGACGTGAAGAAGAGCTGATACATGCATCCCGTTCTGTCGATCGAGAATTTGAGCGTCGCATTTCGCGGCGCCGACGCCGAGATCGCGGCGATCCGGCGGGTTTCGCTCGACGTGGCGGCGGGCGAGTGCGTGGCCGTCGTCGGCGAATCCGGCTGCGGTAAGACACAGCTCTGCCTCGCCGTCATGGGATTGCTGCCCGCGAACGCGGCAATCGGCGGCAGCATCCGCTTCGACGGCCGCGAGATACTCGCGGCGCCGCGCGCGCAAATGAATGCGCTGCGCGGTGCGCGGCTCGCGATGATATTTCAAGACCCGCAGTCTGCGCTGACGCCACACCTCACGATCGGCACGCAAATGGCCGAAGTGCTCGTGCTGCACCGGAAATTGCGATGGCGCGAGGCCGAAGCGGACGCGCTCGCGATGCTGCGGCGCGTTCGAGTGCCCGACGCGGCGCGCCGCATGCGGCAGTATCCGCACGAACTGTCGGGCGGCATGCGCCAGCGCGTGATGATCGGCATGAGCCTGCTGTGCGAGCCGGACCTGGTCCTCGCCGATGAGCCGACGACGGCGCTCGATGTGACCATTCAGGCGCAGGTGATCGCGGTTTTACGCGAAATGCGGCAAGAGTTTCGCACCGGCATCGTTCTAGTGAGCCACGATCTGTCCGTGGTCGCGGGGCTCGCCGACCGCGTCTACGTGATGTATGCGGGGTGCATCGTCGAATCCGCGGCCGCAGCCGACTTGTTCGGCCATGCGCGACATCCGTATACGTCCGCGTTGATGAGCTGCGTCCCGCGGATCTCGGGCCCTGTTCCGCCGCGGCTCGCGACCCTGCCCGGCCAGCCGCCGAATCCGGCCGAGCGCGTGGCCGGCTGCGCGTTCGCGCCGCGCTGCGCGTTCACCTCGGAGCGCTGCACGCGCGCGCCGCCGCCGCTGCGCCCGCTCGAGGGATCGACGATGGTTGCCTGCCATCATCCGCTGCCGCGATGAGTGAACCGCTGCTGGAAGCGAGGAATCTGCGCGTCGAGTTCGACGCGGGCCGCGGCCTCTTTCGGCGCAAACGCTTCGCCGCGGTCGAGGATCTGAGCTTCGAGCTGCGCGCGGGGGAGACCGTTGGCCTCGTCGGGGAGTCCGGTTCCGGCAAGTCGAGCCTCGCGCGCGCTCTCCTCAAGCTCCTCCCGGCGGCCCGCGGCCAAGTGCTGTGGAGCGGTGAGGATTTGACGGCGCTGTCCGGGGCGGCACTGCGCATGCGCCGCCGCGACATGCAGATCGTGTTCCAGGACGCCCCGTCGAGCCTCGACCCGCGCATGCAGATCGGCGACATTCTCGCCGAACCGCTGAAGATCTTCGAAGCCTCCGCCGGCGCGCGCGCACGCGCTGCAAGAGTCGCGCGCATGCTGGAGCGCGTCGGCCTGTCGCCGCGCATGACGAACCGCTATCCGCACGAATTCAGCGGCGGTCAATGCCAACGCATCGGCATCGCGCGCGCGATGATGTCGAATCCAAAATTGCTGATCTGCGACGAGGCGGTCAGTTCCCTCGACGTGTCGATCCAGGGCCAGATCGTGAATCTGCTCCAGGACCTACAGCGGGAAACCGGCATGGCGATGCTGTTCATCAGCCACAACCTCGCGGTCGTGCGTCAAATCAGCCGGCGCGTATTGGTCATGTATCGCGGCCGCCTCGTGGAGGCGGCGGCGCGTGATGCGCTGTTCGCGGCGCCGCTCCATCCTTATACGCGCGCGTTGATCGCTGCGGTGCTGAGCCCGGACGAGGCGCCGGCGCGCATCGCCGCGGAGCCGGTCGACGATGAGCCGAGGTCCTCGGGCGCGCTTGCGGGGTGCGCGTTCCGCAGCCGCTGCGCGTACGCGGCGCCGGTCTGCGGCGAGCGGCCGCCGCGCCTGGAGGCCGCGGCCGAGGAACACCTCGTTTCCTGTCACCGGCACGCCGAGCTTGCCGCCGTGAACACGCCGCCAACGTAGCGCGATTTTCGGCTATTCTTGGCGCCATGACCCAGAATAAGCACGTGCGCCCGAGCGACGGCCTGCTGACCGTACGCTACGAGATCCGCGGGAAGCTCGCCCGCCGCGCGCTCGAACTCGAGCGCCTGGGCCACGACATCATCAGCTTGAACATCGGCAATCCGTACGCGTTCGGCTTCCGCACGCCCGAGACGATGCGCCTCGCGATGATCGAAAACCTGCGCCACAGCGAGGGCTACGTTCACCAGAAGGGAATTTTTCCCGCGCGTGAAGCCGTCGTGATGCAACAGCAGGAGCGCGGCGTGACCGGCGTGACCGTCGACGAGGTGTTCATCGGCAACGGCGTCAGCGAACTGATCGACCTTTGCTTGCGCGCGCTGCTGAATGCGGGCGACGAGGTTCTCGTGCCGAGCCCGGATTATCCGCTGTGGACCGCGGCGGTGAATTTGAATTCGGGCCGCGCCGTGCATTATCGGTGCGCCGCGGACAATGGATTCGTTCCGGATCCCGAGCAAGTCGAGTCCTTGATCGGCGCGAACACCCGCGCGATCGTGATCATCAATCCAAATAACCCGAGCGGCGCGGTTTATCCGCGCGAGACGCTTGCCGCGCTCGCGCGCATCGCGGAGAAGCACCGGCTGGTCGTGCTCGCCGACGAGATCTACGACCAGATCGTCTACGACGGTGCGCAATTCGTGCCGCTGGCGACGCTGGTCCAAGACACGCTCTGCTGCACCATGAGCGGACTGTCGAAGGTGTATCGGGCGTGCGGCTACCGGGTCGGCTGGGCCTCGTTTTCCGGCGACACGCGCAATGCGGGCGAATATCTCGGCGCGCTCGAACTGCTGTCGTCATTGCGACTCTGCAGCAACGTCGCCGGCCAGTGGGCGGTGCAGACCGCGCTAGGCGGGCACCAGAGCATTCGCGAGTTGGTGCGCCCCGGCGGCCGCCTGTACGAATCGCGCCAGGCGATCATCGACGGCGCGGCGCGCAGCAGGCACCTGCGGCTCGTCCGGCCGATGGGCGCGTTGTACGCGTTCGTCGAGGTGCGCGGCGACGCGAACCCTTCGTTCGACGACCAGAGCTTCGCGCTCGATCTGCTGGAGAGCAAACACGTGCTCGTCGCGCCCGGCGTGAGCTTCAATTACCCGCAGCGCAATTTCTTCCGCATCACGAACCTGCCCGAGGCCGGGGTCCTGTCGACGGTGTTCGAGCGCATCGAGGAATTGCTTGATACCCGTGCGAGCGGCGCGCCGGCGCTGCAAGTCGTTCCCGCGTCGGGCAAGCTCCAAAAGCGCTGAGCGCTGCGCCGGCGCGCCGCCGGGCGGGCGTACTTCACGGCGCGCGAACGGCTGTCCGGCGCGCAATGAGGCGAACCACCAGGCCATGCTCGACTCCATTTTCCAAGCGTTGAAGTCCGGGGCGGTGCTGCTGACCGCAAGCGCGCGTCAGGCGCGAGTCCAGCAAATGGCGTATGCGAAGCGAATGGCGCAGGACGGACACGGGGCCTGGCCGAGTCCGAATATTTTCACGTGGGGCGCATGGCTCGAGCGGTGTTGGGACGATCTGCCCTGGCCGATTGCGCCGCGGGAGGGTTCCGACCCTGACAAACTGCCAAGTCCCGTCCAGGAGGCCGCGCTTTGGGAGGCGCTGATCGCCCGCTCGGAATTCGGCGACGGACTCTTCCAGCCGCACGCCGTGGGGCGGATGGCCGCGCAGGCATGGCGGCTTTGCTGGGAATGGGGAATTGCGCCGACGGATCGCGTTTCGCCGAACGAGGATGTCGAAGCGTTCGCCGCCTGGGCCCGGGAGTTCGACGGCGAGTGCCGCCGCCGCGGTTGGCAGGACAGAGCTAGGCTCGCGGATGCGATTGGCGCGGCGTTCGAGCGCGCAGATCTGAATGCGTCGGCGCGGCATCTGCTGTTCGGATTCGACGTACTTACGCCCCAGCAGCAGCGGCTGCTCGGGATTTTGCGCCGCCGCGGCATCGTCGTGGATAGGATCGAGGCGAGTCCGGCGCCGAATGCCAAGGTCGTGCGCCACGAACTTCCGGGTCCGCTCGAGGAGATCGCGAGCGCCGCTCGATGGGCGCGCGAACGGCTCGATGCGGGGGCGCTCAGTATCGGGGTGGTCGTGCCGGATCTCGGCGCGCTGCGCGCGCAAGTGGCGAGAATTTTCGATGACGCATTCGTTCCGGAGGCCGTGTTGCCGGGCGCGCCGCGCACGGCTCGGCCCTACAACCTGTCTCTCGGCCAGGCGCTGTCGCAATATCCGCTCGTCCAATCCGCGCTGCACGTGCTCGAACTCGGCAAGGGAAGGATCTCCTGCGCGCATCTCGGCGGCCTGTTGCGATCGCCGTTTCTGGGCGGCGCCGCCGCGGAGCGGCCCCGGCGTGCGCTGCTCGACGTCGCCTGCCGCAAAGGGGAGCCGCTGGTTCGATTCAATGAGCTTGTGCGCCTTGCGCAGGACAAGGATGCTGCGGGGCAATCGCGCGCGCACAGCGCGCCGCTGCTCGCGTCGCGGCTCAACGAGTGGCGCGCGCTCAAGGCTTCGTTGCCGACGCATCAGGTTCCGAGCGTCTGGGCCGAGGGGTTCGCCCGCGGGCTCAGCGCACTTGGTTGGCCGGGCGACCGTTCGCTCGACAGCGGCGAATATCAGACGGTGGAAGCCTGGCGAGAGCTTCTCTGCGCGCTGTCGACGCTCGATGAGGTCACGGGCCGGATGGACTACGCCGCCGCGTTCTCGTTGCTTGCGCGCATGGCGGCGGAGCGCATCTTTCAGCCGGAATCGCCCGCGGTCCCGGTTCAGGTCATGGGATTGCTCGAGGCGTCGGGTCTTGAGTTCGACTGTCTGTGGATCACCGGACTCGACGATGCGGCCTGGCCCGCAAGTCCGCGCCCGAATCCGTTCATTCCGGTCGAGCTGCAGCGCCGGCATGGACTGCCGCACGCTTGCGCCGCGTGGGAATTCGGGTTCGCGCAGCGGTTGACTGCAGGACTTCTCTCGTGCGCAGCGCAAGTCATCGTGAGCCATCCGCGGCGCAGCGGCGATGAAGACCTCCGTCCCAGCCCGCTGATAGCGCATCTGCCGGCCGAGGATGCCGCAGCGGCCGGCACATGCAGCGCGCTGCACCCGCTGATATTGGCGGCGCGCCCGCCGCTCGAAAGTCTTGTCGATCAGCGCGCGCCGCCGCTTGCGCCGGGAAGCGACGTGAGCCGCGGGACCGGCGTATTCAAAGACCAGGCCGCGTGTCCGTTCCGGGCATTCGCACACGCGCGTCTCGCGGCGCAAGCGCTCGATGAGCCGGAGCCGGGGCTCGACGCGTCGGAGCGCGGAATTCTGCTGCACGGCGCGCTGGAAAGGGTTTGGCGCAGCATCGTCTCGCACGCGAACCTGTGTGCGTGGACGCTGGGAAGGCGGCAAAGGGCAGTTCGCGACGCCGTGGCGGGCGCGATTGCGGACATGGCGCGAAGCAGGCCGCAGACCTTCACCGCCCGGTTCGTTGCGCTCGAACAGAGCCGGCTCGAGCGCCTGGTGCTGGCGTGGCTGGAAATCGAGGAGCGGCGGGCGCCGTTCACCGTGATCGTCCCCGAGAAAGGCCGGACAGCGAGCTTCGGCGGCCTGACGGTGAAAGTCGTGCCGGATCGCATCGACGAACTCGAAGGCGGGGCGCACATGGTGATCGATTACAAGACCGGAGTACCGAAGCTCAGCCAATGGTTCGGCGATCGCCCGGACGATCCGCAGGTCCCGCTCTATGGCCTGACCCAGAGCGATGTCGCGGCGGTGGCCTTTGCACAGGTTCGCAAGGACGACTCACGCTTTCTGGGGCTTGCGGCGCAAGGCGGCTTGGCGCCCGGGGTCGCAGCGGTCGCGGAAACGGACGAGTCGGCGCCGTTCGGATCGTGGGAGGCATTGCTCGCCGAGTGGCGCCGCGTGCTCGAGGCGCTGGGCGAGGAGTTTCGCGCGGGCGATGCGCGCGTCGCGCCGAAGCACGGAATCAGGACTTGCGAGTACTGCGACTTGGGCGGTCTGTGCCGGATCCGTGAGGCGGATGACGCCGCGCCGGTGGACTCGTGGGACGAGGCATGAGCGACCATAAGCCCATCGCCGACGCCGCGGCGCGCGCGCGCGCGCTGGCGCCGGATCGGTCGTTCATCGTCCAGGCGCCGGCGGGCTCCGGCAAGACCGAGCTTCTGACCCAGCGTTACCTGCGCCTGCTGTCCTGCGTGGATCACCCCGAAGAGATCGTGGCGATCACGTTCACGCGCAAGGCGGCCAGCGAAATGCGCAATCGCGTTCTGGGGGCGCTCGAAAGGGCCAAGGATCCGCGCCCGGAGAAGGCCAACGAAGCTGCGACTTGGGATCTGGCGCGCGCGGCGCTTGCGCGCGATTCGGCCATGGGTTGGAACGTGAGCGCCACTCCCGAGCGGCTGCGCGTCGGCACCATCGATTCTTTCTGCGCGGCGCTCTCCCGTCAAATGCCGACGCTCTCGCGCCTCGGCGCGCCTCCGGCGATTGCGCAGGACGCGGACGGCTTGTACCGGGAGGCGGCGCGCGAATTGATCGCGCGGATCGAGTCGGACGAAGCGGTGAGCGCCTCGATCGAGCGGCTCTTGCAGCACCTCGACAATGACTTGCCCAAAGTCGAGCGACTGGTCGCCGGAATGCTGGCCCGCCGCGATCAGTGGATGCGCCACTTGGGCAGCGGCGACGAGCCGCCGCGGCGGGAGCGACTCGAGAGTGCGCTCAAGGCCGTGATAGAGGATGCACTCGAGGGCCTGCGTTCGGCGATACCCGCGGACGAGGTTCCTGAGTTGACGGCGCTTGCGCGATACGCCGCGGAGAACTTGCGCAGCGCGCGCGCCGCGTCGCCGATTCTCGCCTGTCTCGACCTCGCCGGGCTTCCGCAAGCGGCGGCGAGCGATTTGGAGAAATGGCGCGGACTCGGATGTCTCTTGCTCACGCTCGGCGGCGACTGGCGCAAGGAGCCGAACACGAGCCTCGGTTTTCCGGCGCCGAGCGGGACGAAGATCGCCGCGCAGAAGGCGCGCTTCAAGGATGCGAAGGAGCGGTTCAAGGCTCTCGTGGACAAACTCGCCGCCCGCGGCGGGCTGCGCGGGCATCTGACCGAGTTGACGGGATTGCCGCCGGCGCGGTACGAGGACGGCGGGTGGCAAGTGGTAGAGGCGCTCTACCGGCTCTTGCCGCTCGCGGTCGCAGAGCTTTGGGTGGTGTTCCAGAGCCATGGCGAGGTCGACTTCACGCAAGTGTCCTGGAGCGCGCTGCGTGCGCTCGGAACACGCGATGAACCGACCGATCTGGCGTTGACGCTCGACTACCGGATCCGGCATGCGCTGATCGACGAATTCCAGGATACCTCGCAGAGCCAATACGAACTGCTCGAGTTGCTCACGGCCGGCTGGACGCAGGGAGACGGGCGCACGCTGTTCGTCGTCGGCGATCCGATGCAGTCCATCTACCGGTTCCGCCAAGCGGAAGTCGGCCTTTTCCTGCGCGCATGGCATCAGGGGTTGGGCGCCGTCCGGCTCGAACCGCTCAGCCTCGCGGTCAATTTCCGTTCGCAAGCGGGGATCGTCGACTGGGTGAACGAGGCGTTCGCACAAGTATTCCCGGCGCAAGAGGATATCGCCGCCGGTGCGGTCACGTATTCGCCCGCGATTGCACACCACCCGGCGCGCGCGGCGCCGGCCGTGACCTTTCATCCGATGCTCCACCGAGACGATGCCGCCGAGGCCGAGCAAGTGACGCTGCTCGTGCAGCAGGCGATCGCCGATTCGTCGCAGGAAACGATCGCCATTCTGGTTCGCTCGCGCGGTCATCTCCACGACATCGCGCCAAGGCTGCGGCGCGCAGGACTGCGTTTTCGAGCGGTCGAGATCGAAAAGCTGGGGCATCGCAGCGTCGTGCAGGATCTGTCGGCGTTGACACGGGCGCTCGTCCATCCGGGCGACCGCCTTTCCTGGCTCACGGTGTTGCGGGCGCCTTGGTGCGGACTCACCCTCGCGGATCTCGATGCGCTGGCCGGCCGCGATCGAAACTCGGTCGTGTGGGAATTGATTCAGGATGACGCTCATGCCGCACGCCTGTCCGCGGACGGCCGCGCGCGGCTCGAGCGTGTACGGGCGGTGATGAAGGACTGCGGTGCGCTGCTGCGGCGCCGGCCGCTGCGCCGGCTCGTCGAGGGCGCGTGGATCGCTCTCGGCGGACCGGCGTGTGTCGGCGGCCCGACGGATCTCGCCGATGCGCTCTGCTATCTCGATCTGCTCGAACAACTCGAGCTCGGAGAGGATCTTTCGCAGCTCGACGTGTTGTCGGATCGGGTGGATGAACTGTTCGCCCGTGCCGACGTCGAGGCGCCGCCGCGGCTTTCGTTGATGACCATCCACAAGGCCAAGGGCCTTCAGTTTAATACGGTGATCGTCCCGGGCCTTGGGCGGCGGCCGAAATCCCCCGAGCCGCCGCTGCTCGCCTGGGCGGAGCGACCGAACCCCCATGCGCGCGAGGTAGATCTTTTGCTTGCGCCGATTCGCGCGAGCGGACGGGATGCCGAGCCGATCTTCGAATATCTCATGCGATTCGACGCCGCGAAGGGCCGTCACGAGGATGGGCGCGTGCTGTACGTCGCCGCGACGCGGGCGATCGACCGGCTGCATTTGCTGGGCAATGCGACCGTGAGCACCAAGAACGGGGCGCGCGAACTCGCGCCGCCGCCCCCGGCCGCGCTGCTGAGTCATCTTTGGAGCGTCGTGCGGCCGGCTTTCGAGAGCGCTGCGGCCGACGTTGCGGACGGCGCAGAGCGAGAGGCCGTCGGCGCTGCGGCGAGTCCGGCACCCGTACTGCTCAAGCGTTTGCCGCTCGACTGGCGATTACCGACCATGCCGGCGCGCGCGGCATGGGATCCGCGCGAAGCGATAGCCGAAGCGGCGGAAAGCTTGCCGCGCGTGGAGTTCGCGTGGGTCCGCGAAGTCACCCGTCATGTGGGCACCGTGGTCCATCGGGTTCTTCAACGCATCGGTCGTGACGGACCGGATGATTGGGGGGCGGATCGCATCGGCGAGTTGCGGCCGTTGATCGCAGCACGGCTCGCGCAAGCGGGCGTGCCGCCGGCGCAATTGGACGCGGCGGGCGCGCGCGCCGAGCAGGCGCTTGCGCGGACTCTGTCGGATGAGCGCGGCCGCTGGATCCTGGATCGGAATCACGCGGACGCGCACACCGAATATGGCTTGAGCGGCGTCGTCGACGGACGGTTCCTGAGCGTGATTCTCGACCGCACGTTCGTGGACGCGGACGGCGTGCGCTGGATCATCGATTACAAGGCGAGTTCTCACGAAGGCGGAGGTCTGGATGAATTTCTCGACCGCGAGCGGATCCGCTACGCGGCGCAGCTCGAGCGCTACGCGGCATTGATGGCAATGATCGACGTCCGGCCGATCCGCCTCGGACTCTATTTTCCGCTGCAGAGCGGATGGCGCGAGTGGCAATACGCCACTTAGAACGTGAATTCCAAGTCCACGGGAACGCGCCCGGCGGCATCGAGGCCGCGCGCTTGCGCGAGATCGGCCACTGCGGCCTGCAATTCGCGCGGCGCAAAGGGGCGCGCCGCGAGCGTGCCGGACAACGTTCCGCGGCGCTTCGTCTGATCCACCGAAATCGTCGCCCGCAGCCGCAGCGGGCCGCCGGTATCTTCGACTTGCGCGGCGAGCACATCGCCTGCGCCTGCGCCGGTGCCGAAGCGCACGAGATAGTCGCCCAAATTCGTGCCGCCGGCGATTTCGGCGGACGCGACGTTCGAGAATTTCACGTCGCCGACGATCGCTTCGAGGCGCGAGAAGCTCATCGTCAACCTCGACAGCGCGATATCCGCGGTACCGTGCCATCCGCGCGGTACCCCAAAGTTGCGCAGCGCGTCGATAGGCCCGCCGCCGCGAACGGCGCTCGCGCGCAGGCCCGCGCGGTCGATGCTGGCGACGGCGTCGATGCTTACGCCGAGGTCGACCCAGCGCAGATCGACGGCGAGCGCGCCGCGCAGCAGCCCGAACGGGTGCAGGCGCCATTCGATCGCGCCCGCGTCTTGGCCGTCGACGGCCAATTTTCCGGCGACGCCGTGCCAAACGGTGCCGGAGAGCTGCCCGGCGCGCACATCGCGGGGAAGGAAGCGCGTGATCACCGACGCCGGCAGCGCGGCGAGGATCGCGCCGGCGGCGATCAAGACGCCGATCGGAATCAGCGGCCAATAGGAACGACGACCAACCTGCGCGGACTGCGGCCTAATGCGGCGGCTGGGTGAAGCTGACGTTGGCATTGACGGTTCCGGTTCTGGCGGCGCGGTCGATCGTGATCGATTCGACCGTGAGGCCGTAGCGCCGATCGAGCACGCTGAGCCAATTGATCATCGTGTCGAACGGTGCGGCTTCCAATTGCACGCGCACACCGGCGCTGCCGCTCGGCTGGGTTCCGCGAATCGCGCTCGCGAGGCCGGCTTCGCGTGCCGTGCGATCGACAAGCACCACCGGAGGTTCGCCGCTCTGTTGCCGCATTTGCGCCGCGCCCGAACGGATCTGCGGCGCATTGGCGCGCATCCATTGCAGATCCCGGCGCGCCTTGTCGCGGCGTTGCGCGGCCGCCGTGGCCGCCGCATGCAGCGGCATCAGCACGCCGCCGACGAGCAGCAATGCCGCGAGCGCGGCCGCACCGGCGATAACGACGCGTCGTTCGCGCTCCTGCAGGGCCGTAAACCAGATGCCGAACTTGTTCATGGGCGCAGCGCCGCCGCGGCGCGAATCTGCAGATGCGCTTCGACACCGGCGGGGACCGGAGTCGAGGATTGAATCGCCGTCGTGAACCCTTGCTGCGCGAGCTCCTTGGCGAACCCCGCTAGCAGATCGACCTGGGCGGCGGTCACTTTCATGTCGAGCGTCTGTTCGTGAAAGCTCAAGGCGTCGATGCCCGTGATGTGCACCCCGGCGACGGCGCGGCTGATGGCCTGCATCATGTGCAGAAACAGCTGCGGCCCCGCTCCGGTGCGGCGAATGAGCGCGAGTTGCGACTGCATCTGGCGGCGCGGATCCTCCACCGCTGCGCCCGGCATCGCGGAGGCGAATATTCGCGCAATTTGCCGATCCAGCTCGGCGGTCTGTTGGCGGGCGCGGTGGATTTCGATCGATTGCGCCGTGATGTGTGCGCCGAGCAGCGCCAACGCGAGGAACGCTGCGACGCGCCACTCGCGCCAACGGCTGCCGTATTGCGCGGTTCTCGCGAATTCGCCTTGCAGCAAATTCACGGCATCGCCCGTGTGCAACGCGCGCGCGAGCAGCGGCAACGCGCCGTCCGGCAAAAGTTGTATCCGCAGGGCTTCGAATTTGCCGATCAGGCCCTCGATTTCTTCCTGGACCCGGCCCCAGTCGTCGGGGGTGACATAGAGGATCGCGCTTTCCGGCACTTTGGACGCGGGATCCGCGGAATCGGGATCGGCGATCACGCCGGCGATCGCGAGCGCGTCGCTGATCGGCGCAACTTCGATCGCGAAAGGGACCGCGCCCGGGCGGCGCACGGCGAGGCGCCCGCCTTCGAGCCAAAGAACCGTTTGACCCGGATTGTCGGGCAGCAGGGAAATGTCCGCATGGATCGCCGCGGGCTCGATGCCGGCGGACACGAGTTGGGCGAGCCATTCTTGCATCGTTGTGCGCGCGACGACGGCGACCGGGGTCGCGCCGCGCGCATTGCGCCCGCCAACCGCGAAAAACAGCTGGTCGATGTCCTCGGTGAGATGTTCCTCGAGCGCGAACGGCACTGCGCGTGCGAGCTTCGCGCTGCCGCCCGGCGGCAGTTCCGGTGCGGCCAGCAGGACTTGCGTCGCCGGCGCGAGCACCACCACCTTCGCTTCCTTTGCAGCCGCGGCGGCGAGGGCAAGCGGCCCGTGCCGGGTCTCGCCCGCGGGCGCGCCGCTGCCGGCGTCCACGGTCAGCCATTCGGCATCGGCTTGGCCGGCGGCGGGGATACGGAGCAATACGGTCGGCGGCATGATCTTTATAGTGTCCCGAATGTGCGCAACAAGGGCGTGATCTTGCCGCCGTTGCCGCGCAGCAAAAGACTGTACAAGGTGAATTCCGTGGTGCCAAGCGTTACGCGTGTCGTCAAACGGAAATAAGCGCTTGTATCGGTGATCACATTGGCGATCTGCGGCAACTGGGCCGGCCCGACCGTCGCCTTGAACGTGGTCAAGTCCGGGAAACAGCCGCTTTTCCGCCCGGTGGCGAGCGTGTCTTGGCTTCCGGAGTACTCGCCGCTCAAATTGGGCGCCAAGCTCTCGAGAACGAGCGCGGGCGCCGTGCAGATGTTGATTTTCGCGGTCGCCGTCGGCAGGGCGGTGACGTACGGCGCGATCTGCAGGTACCGATCGCGGCCGAATCCGGGCATGACCATCAATTCGGTCGGGCTCGTCATCGGCCAATTGCCGGTCAAATAGGGCGGAGTCTGGCGCGTGTAGACGTCGTCTTCGGCGCCGTCCGGCTGTCCGGGGATATTGTCGGCGTCGATCCAATCGCGCGCGATTTGCGCCCACTTCGGCTCGAGGTGCACCGAGACGAGCAGGCGCTGGAACTGCTCGAGCGGCTGCGGGTCCTCGGTGCCGTCGGGCAACAGATGACCGAGATTATTCAGGTTGAATCGGCCCTGCATGTCCTCGATCCGGCCCTGCAATGTGCCGATCGGCGGCCCCTCGGGGTCTTCCTGCGAAGTGATCGGGAAGGGCATCGTCGGTTGCGCCCAGGCTTGCGCCAGATTGACTTGCGGGCCCTGCTGCAGCTCGCGTGAGAGCACGTCGGCCGCGAGCGCTTCGGCGCCGAAGCCGAATTGCTGCGCTTGTTCGATCGCCAGGATCCCGAGCGTGCGGCGCCGCTCGAGGTAGCCGTCGAAACCGAGCTTCCACGCGAGCATGGTCGCGAGCGCGACGATCACGAGCGCGATGATCAATGCGACGCCGCGTTCGCGCCGCGCGCCGGCGAGCGCCTTCATCCGGCCACCTCGACGAGGCGCCGCACGCGGCCCCAGTCCTTGAATTCGATGATGATCTCGACGGCCACCGGCCGCGTCCACAGCCGCTCCGGCATCGGCAGGCCGGCGGGCGGCCATTGATTGGTCCAGTTCTGGTTCGCGTCGAGATAGTTCAATTCCACGTGCGTCACGCCGGTGAGCAAATCCTGCGTTATCGGCTGATTGCTCGAGGTAGGGTCGAGTACCGTCTGGTAGCTGCGCTTCAGCACCGTGCCCACGAGCTGATACGACACGCGCTGCAGCGTGCTGCGCTGTAGTCCCGCGGTGTTCGACCACCCGCCGCGGGTCAGGTCGACCAAGTCCGGCGTGCCGACTCCGGCGAGCAGGCAGGGCTCGCGCGTCTGGCCGAGCGGATCGCGGATGGGGCGCGGCACGAGCTCGGCGAAATCCTGCACGATCGTGCGCATGCCGAACTCGATTTCGCGCGTGCGCTGCATGGACTCGTGTGTGCGCTCGGCGGAAATTCGCGCCTCGCGGTAGGTGCCGTATGCGAGGGCGGACATGATCCCGAGGATCAGCATTGCGACCAGTATTTCGATCAAGGTGAAACCGCGATTCGCGTTTCTTCGCGGCGGTCGTGCGCGCACCTTCATGGCGTCGGAAGAACCACGGGCGGCCTCTGGGCTGCGCCCGCGCCCCCCGGCAAACCCGCCGCCGACTGAGTCGTCGACAAGGGCACGCTGCCCTGCGTCCAATCGACGTTCGAGCCGCCGGGCAACGTCAGCGCGGAGCCGAGAAAGCCGGTCGCCTCCGCCAAGGGGGTTCCCTTTGCATCGCTCTTTCCCGCCCACACGCGCACGACGATTCGGCGCATCGACGCGAAACTGGTGTCGTAGTAGCGCGTGTCGTAGTGCCAGTGGCGGTTCGCATAGTCGAGTTCGCCCTTGTCCGAATTCTGCCCGAATTTCTGCAGATTCAAGCGCACTTCGACGATGCGGTTCATCGCGATCCATTGCGCGATCGTCTTGTCGCGCAAGTAGCCGCTCGCGTTGGCCGCGCCGCTGACCGTCGTCATCAGCGCCGCGAGCCCGATCGCGACGATCATCAAGGCGACCAGCACCTCGATGAGCGTGAATCCGCGATCGCGCCGGCGTGTCATGATTTGCTCTTTTCCGGCGGCGCGGCGCCCGCGAGCGTCGTTCTGCCCATGGCGTCGCCTTCGATCACGGCCTTGGCCTGCGTCGAGTCGCGCAGCAGCGTCAGGCGAAACGGCGTGCCGTCGCCGCTCGCGGCGATCGCCACTTGCGGCGCCGCAGCCGCGGTTTCTGCATCCGTCGCAAGATTCGGATCGGCCGCCTTCAATACGACGTCGCGCGCGTCGAGGTTGAGCGCGAAGCTCATGCCTTTCGGCAATTGACGGCGGCGAAACTCACCCTCGCCGCGCAGCGGCCTCCACTGGTCGCGGAGGCCGTCGTAGGCGAGGAATTCGTAGCTATGCGGCCCCACCAACAGCCCGAAGTCGCGGCCTTCGAGCAGCGCGCGGTCGTGCAGCAATCCCATCAATCCCACGATCCGCCGGCTTTCCTGATCGAGTTCGGAGTCGCGGCCCGTCACGCCGATGGACAACACCGCGAGCGAAATCATGATGGCCATGATGACGACGACCACGAGAATTTCGACGAGCGTGAACCCTTTGTTGCGCATGCTGCGGCGACGCCGCGCTCCGCCGCTAATTCTGGTCGAGCGACGCGGAGGTGATGTCGGCGTCGTACCCTTCGCCCCCCGGCTTGCCGTCGCGGCCGTAGGAGACGATGTCGTAATCCCGGCCGTCGGCGCCGGGACTCGTGTATAGATAAGGATTGCCCCACGGATCCTTCGGCACGGCTTTGAGGTACCCCTCGGCGCGGTAATTCGTCAATGACGGGTCCGGCGGCCGCTTGACCAGCGCCTCCAGCCCTTGCTCGGTCGTCGGGTATTTGAAATTATCGAGCCGGTAGAGGTCGAGCGCGGTTTCGATCGCGCGGATGTCGCTTGCCGCGCGGGTGACGCGCGCTTTGTCGACGTTCCCGAGGATCCGCGGCACGACGAGCGCGCCGAGCACCGCGAGAATGACGACGACGACCATGATTTCGATCAAGGTGAATCCGCGATTGCGAACGCGCATAGAGTGTCCTCGGAGCTTTGTCGAATGATACCAAAAAGGGCGGAGCCCATGCCGCGCGGCTGGCGCAGGTCCGCTGCGGAAATCGCCGCGGCCCTGCAGTGGGATAGCGGACGCTGGATTTGGCTGCTTTTGATCGTCTCGACGCTCGACCTACTGTGGGCTCTTGGCGACAAGGTCACGCTCGGCCTGCGCTACGACCGCGCCGCGATCGCGGCCGGCGAGTGGTGGCGGCTCCTCTCGGCGCATGCCGTGCATCTGGACTTGCATCATCTGATATTGAACGAACTCGGGCTCGTGCTCGTCTGGGCGCTGTTCGCGGCGGATTACGACGCCATCGATTGGTCCATCATCGTGCTCTCCGGCGCCCTCGCGATCAGTTCCGGACTGTGGTGGCTGAGTCCGCAAGTGCCTTGGTACGTGGGCGCGTCCGGCGTCCTGCACACGGTCATGGCCGCCGGGACGGTTCGCCACTGGTGCGATCGCAGCTGGGATCGGTGGATCCTGCTCGCCGGCCTTGCGCTCAAAATCGGCCACGAACAGTACGCCCAAGCGGCGGGAAGCGGCGTCGCCTGGATCGTCGTCGACGCGCATCTCTACGGCGCCGCGGCCGGTTTCGCAGTTGGGGCTGCACTGTGCCTGCGGACGGCTATAATTCGCCATCACGCACGATCCTAGAGGCGCTTCCCATGTCGATCGCACTCGTCTTCCCGGGGCAAGGGTCCCAGTCCGTGGGCATGATGCGCGCGCTCGCCGAACGTTACCCGCGGATCGAGCAGACCTTTGCCGAGGCATCCGCGGTATTGGGCTACGATCTATGGGCGATTCTGCGGGACGGGCCGGCCGAGGCGCTGAACGCGACCGAATGCACCCAGCCCGCGATGCTCACCGCCGCGGTCGCGACCTATCGATTGTGGCGCGATCAGGGCGGCGCGCCGGCGCGGATGATGGCGGGCCACAGCCTCGGCGAGTTCTCCGCCCTGGTCGCCGCGGGGAACCTGGATTTCAAGACCGCGGTGGATCTGGTGCGCTTCCGCGCGCAGGAAATGCAGGCCGCCGTGCCGCAGGGCGAAGGCGCGATGGCGGCGATTCTCGGGCTCGAGGACAGCGACGTCGAGGCGGCGTGCGCCGAGGCCGCGCACGGCGACGTAGTCGAGGCGGTGAATTTCAATGCGCCTGGCCAAGTGGTGATCGCGGGCCATGCGGCCGCGGTCGGGCGCGCGATCGAGGGTGCGGGCGCGCGCGGCGCGAAGCGGGCCGTGCTGCTGCCGATCAGCGTCCCCGCGCACAGTTCCCTGATGTATCCGGCGGCGCTGCGCCTCGGCGAACGCCTGGCGACGATCGACATCGCGCCGAGGGGCGACGCGGCCGTCTACGGCGTCGACGTCAGGGTGCATTTGCGGCCGGACGATATCCGCACCGGGCTCGTCAAACAACTGCATACACCGGTTTACTGGGCGGCGACCGTGCGCACGATGATCGGCGCCGGCGCGACGCGGATCATCGAATGCGGTCCCGGCAAGGTGCTGACGAGCCTGAATCGCCGCATCGACAAGAACAGGGATCTCACGATGCTGGCATTGGAAGACCCGAAAAGCCTCGATGAGGCGCTGCACGCGGCGAGCGCCGCATAAGGAAACTGAAGTCATGCTGAAGGGAGACATTGCGCTCGTCACAGGCGCATCGCGCGGCATCGGCGCGGCGATTGCGCTGCGCTTGGCGAGCGCGGGGGCGACCGTGATCGGCACCGCCACCACCGAGGGCGGCGCGCACGGCATCGACGCGACGCTGAAAGCCCACGGCGGCCGGGGCGCGGTGCTCGACGTCGTGAAGCAGGAATCGATCGACGCCTTGCTCGCGGACATCGAGGCGAAGGACGGACCGGTCACGATTCTTTGCAACAACGCCGGCATCACCCGCGACACCTTGCTGCTGCGCATGAAGCCGGAGGATTGGGATGCGGTGATCCAGACGAATCTCGCGTCGGTTTACCGCCTTTCCAAGGCGGTGCTGCGCGGCATGATGAAGGCGCGCAAGGGGCGCATCATCAGCATTGCCTCGGTCGTCGGCCTGACCGGCAACGCCGGCCAGACGAACTACGCGGCGGCCAAGGCAGGGATCATCGGGTTCTCGAAATCACTCGCGCGCGAGGTCGGTTCGCGCGGGATCACCGTGAACGTGATCGCACCCGGCTTCATCGACACCGACATGACACGGGCGCTTGCGCCGGGGCAGCGCGCCGCACTGAACGACCAGATCCCGCTCGGCCGGCTCGGCCTGCCGGAGGACATCGCCGCCGCCGCGGCGTTTCTCGCGTCCAAGGGCGCGGACTACATCACCGGCGAGACCCTGAACGTCAACGGCGGAATGTACATGCCTTGAGGCCGCGGAAAAGACCCGAAAGCTCCGCGCTTTGTCAAGGAATCGGCGGCGGGCCCCGGGCCGCGGCACCGTTCAAGTAGCCGCCGGGGTTGCGTTCACATAAAATACGCGCCCTGCCTATGACTTAAGGCCGGCCGAGTGGGCCGCTTAGAAAGCGGCGCGTATCAAAGTAATTCCGAGAGGACACCATAACGATGAGTACTGTGGAACAGCAAGTTAAGAAGATCGTGGCCGAACAATTGGGCGTCAAGGAAGAGGAAGTGACCAATGACGCATCGTTCGTCGATGATCTGGGGGCCGACTCGCTGGATACCGTTGAGCTGGTGATGGCGCTGGAAGAAGAGTTCGAGACCGAAATTCCGGACGAAGACGCCGAGAAGATCACCACAGTGCAGCAGGCGATTGATTACATCAATTCGCACAAGAGCAAGTCCTGAAGCGGCGGAGCGCCCGCTCGCTGCGCGCAATTCGAGGAGGAGCCGGAATTGAGTAGACGCCGTGTTGTCGTAACCGGGTTGGGAATCGTATCGCCGGTGGGCAACGACGTCGCGAGCGCGTGGGCGTCGATCCTCGCAGGACAGAGCGGCATCGGGCCGATTACGCGCTTCGACACCACGGGTTTTCCGGTGCATTTCGGCGGCGAAATCAGGAGTCTTGACCTCGGGCCGTACATCAGCGCAAAAGAAGCACGCCGCATGGACGCGTTCATGCAGTACGGCGTCGTCGCCGGCATGCAGGCGATGCGCGATTCCGGACTCACCGTGACCGCGGAAATGAGCGATCGAGCCGGCGTCTTGATGGGCTCGGGCATGGGCGGGCTCGAATCGATCGAACAGACCTACAGCAAGTTCCTGGAGACGCATTCGCCGAAGAAGGTCTCGCCGTTCTTCATCCCCGGCAGCATCATCAATTTGGTCAGCGGCCATTTGTCGATGGCGTTCAATTTGACCGGCCCGAACTTGGCGGTCGCGACCGCATGCACGACATCGACGCATGCGATCGGCTTGGCGATGCGCCTGATTCAATACGGCGAGGCTGACGTGATGCTCGCGGGCGGCTCGGAAATGGCGACCTGCCCGACCGGGGTCAGCGGCTTCGCGCAAGCCAAGGCCTTGTCGCAGCGCAACGATGATCCGAGCGGCGCGAGCCGGCCGTGGGATAAGGACCGGGACGGATTCGTGATGGGCGACGGCGCCGGGGCGATGGTGCTCGAAGAGTACGATCAAGCGAAGGCGCGCGGCGCGAACATTTACGCCGAAGTCGTCGGCTTCGGCATGAGCGGAGATGCGTTCCACATGACGGCGCCGCCCGAGGACGGCGAGGGCGCGCGCAAAGCGATGGTCAAGGCGCTCGGCGATGCGGCGCTAAACCCGGGCCAGATTCAATATGTGAATGCGCACGCGACATCGACCGAACTCGGCGACCGCGCGGAGACGACCGCGATTCGGCGCGCGTTCGGTGCAGCCGCCGATCGCCTCGCCGTCAGTTCGACCAAATCCATGACGGGGCATTTGCTCGGCGCCGCCGGGGCTGTCGAAGCGATATTCACCGTGCTCGCGCTGCGCGACCAGATTGCGCCGCCGACGATCAATCTGCATGAGCCGGGCGAAGGCTGCGACCTGGATTACGTTCCGAACGAGGCGCGGCGCATGTCCGTCGAACTCGCATTGTCGAATTCATTCGGTTTCGGTGGCACCAACGGCTCGCTCATTTTCCGCCGACTTTGAGCCTCTGGGCTTGATTGCCCGGTTCCCGGAGCGTTACCCGGGAATCCTCGAGAGCGGCGCTGTTGTCGCTCGATCCGGCGCGGACAGCCGTTTCGACATCCTGCCGATCGCGAGCGGCGAGTCCTTGGTGCTCGACGGGCAAGCGCGTCTCGCCGGAACCCACGGCTCGGCGAGCGGCGGTTTCCTCGACGCGTTCGAGCGCTGGTGGCGGGATTTGGCGCAGCCGCCGGGCGATGCGCCGCAGCTGCCCTTCAGCGGCGGCTGGCTCGTGTACTTGGGGTATGAAATTGCCGCCGAAATCGAGCCCCGGCTGCGCTTGCCGCCCGCGGCGGCGCCGATCGCCGCGTTGGCCGTCAGGGCTCCGGCGGCGTGGATTCGGGATCGAACGCTGGGGCGCGCATGGCTCGTCGCGGAAGCGGGACGGGAAGACCTGCTCGACCGATTCGTTGCGGATGCCGCCGCGGTCGGCCAGCCTGTGCAAGCTGCGCGCGTCGTCGTGGAAATTCACGAGGAGCCGGCCGAGAAATTTCTGCACGCCGTGAGGCGCGCACTCGAGTACATCGCCGCCGGCGAGGTTTATCAGGCGAATTTGTCGCGCCGGTGGTCGGGCGAATCCGCGACCGCCATCGACCCGGTCGCGCTCTACGCGGCGCTGTGCGCCGCAAATCCGAGCCCATTCGCGGCGCTGCTGCGGTACGGCGAATTCGCCGTGATCAGTTCGTCGCCGGAACGGCTGCTCTCGATTCGCGGCGGCACGGTCGCGACGCGCCCGATCGCAGGTACGCGGCCGCGCGGCCGCTCGCCCGCGGAGGACGCGGCGCTGATCCGCACGTTGTTGGAGAACGAGAAGGAGCGTGCCGAGCACGTGATGCTGATCGATCTGGAGCGCAACGATCTGGGCCGCATTTGCCGCGGCGGCACGGTGCGCGTCGATGAATACATGACGGTGGAAACCTACGCGCACGTGCACCACATCGTTTCCAACGTCAGCGGACGGCTGCGCGACGACGTCTCGCCGGTGGACGCCATCCGCGCGGTATTTCCGGGCGGAACCATCACCGGATGCCCTAAAGTACGCTGCATGCAAATCATTGCAGAGCTCGAAGGGGAGGGTCGCGGCGCATACACGGGCTCGATCGGCTACGTGAATCGCGACGGCAGCTGCGACTTCAATATCTTGATTCGTACGATCACCACGGCCGCACGCGGGCTCGCTTTTCGCGCCGGCGCGGGAATCGTCGCGGATTCGGATCCGGATCTCGAACTCGCCGAAACGCGCGCCAAGGCGAAGGGCCTGCTCGGCGCCGTGGATGGCGGCGCGTGAACGCGTGGATCAACGGCCGGCGCGGCCGCACGATCGATTATCGCGACCGCGGCCTGCAATACGGCGACGGCTTGTTCGAGACTATGCGGGTTCACGGGCGCAAGGCGCGCTTGGCCGATTATCACCTGGACCGCCTCTATGCGGGCTGCGCGCGCTTGGGGATCGAGCCGCCCGATCGCAAGCTTCTGCGGCGAGAGATCGTGCGTGTGGCGGCGCTGCGGGAGGAGGCGGTCCTCAAGCTGATCGTCACGCGCGGCCTCGGCGTGCGCGGCTACCGGCCCTCGGGGCGCGAGCGCTGTACGCGGATCGTCGCGCTCGGGGCGCTGCCGCCGCATGCGGCCGCGGCGGCAGCCGTTCCGCTGCGGCTGCGCATCTGCCGCACTCGCCTGGCCGTGAATCGCGCGCTGGCCGGCCTCAAGACGCTGAATCGGCTGGAACAGGTCCTGGCCCGATCCGAATGGCGCGACACGCGCATCGCCGAGGGCCTGATGCGGGATGCGGACGAGAACCTGGTCTGCGGCACGATGTCGAATCTGTTCGTGCGGCGCGGGGTGCGGCTGGTGACGCCGCCCGTCGATCGCTGCGGGGTCGCCGGCGTGATGCGCCGCTGGATCCTGGAGCAAGCGGCAGGCGTAGGCCTCGTCGCGGTCGTGCGCCGCGTGAATTTCGATGACTTGCGCGCGGCAGATGAGGTGTTCATGAGCAATGCCGTCGCCGGAATCATGCCGGCCGGCTCTATCCGGTGCGGCGCAAGCCGCATCCGGCCGCCGTGCTTCGATACCGCGCTCGCGCTGCGCGCGCGCCTGAATTCGCTATGAAGCGCCGCGCGCGGATAGCGGCGTTCGCGTTGCTGCTGGCGTTGTCCGCAGCGGCGGCGGTCGTTTGGCGCGGCATCCGGAGCCTCGACCGCCCGCTCCCCGTCTCGGCGAGCATCGTCTACCGCGTGGCGCCGGGCGTGAGTCTTGCGCACCTGGCGGCGGACCTGTCCGCACGCGGCGTACTGCGGGAACCGAAGGCCTGGGTGCTGTTCGCGCGATTCAAAGGGCTCGCCTCGTCGCTGCGCGCCGGGGAATACGCGATCCTGCCGGGGGATACGCCGCGAGCGCTGCTCGAGCGGATGGTCAAGGGGGAGGTGCTGCTGCACGCTTTCACGATTGTGGACGGCTGGCGCGTCCGGGATCTTCTCGCCGCATTGCGCCGCGATCCGCAGCTCGTGACCACGCTGCCGCCCGCGCCTGCCGACTTGATGGCGAAGCTTGGCGCGCCGGGCGCGGCCGCCGAGGGCCAATTCCTGCCGGAGACCTATGAATTCCCGGGTGGCACGACCGATGTCGAGGTGCTCGAGCTGGCGCATCGCGCGCTCGTGCGCGAGCTCGCGTCGGCCTGGAAGAATCGCGACCCGGATCTACCGCTGCGCAGCGCCCAAGATCTGCTGATCGTCGCGTCGATCGTGCAAAAGGAGTCCGCGCTGCCGGAGGAGCGCCGCAAGATCGCCGGGCTCTATCTTCACCGGCTGCAAATCGGCATGCGTCTACAGGCGGACCCGACGATCATCTACGGACTCGGGGACCGCTATGACGGGAGTCTGCACACGGCGGACTTGCGCACCGACGGGCCGTACAACACCTATACTCGGGCCGGATTGCCGCCGACGCCGATCGCGCTGGCCGGCGCCGCCGCGATACGCGCGAGCGCGCATCCGCAGAAAACCGATGCGCTGTTCTTCGTCGCGTCCGGCAAGGGCGACGGTAGTCACGTGTTCTCGGCGACCTTGCAGCAACAAGACGCCGCCATTGAACGGTATCTGGCCAGGCAACGAGAAAAGACGCGCAAAGGTGCGGTGAAATGACGGTCGATGCGGCGCGCTTCGTCACGATCGAAGGGATCGAGGGGGTCGGAAAATCGACGCAAGTCGAGCGGCTCGCGGCCGCGCTGCGCGCGCGCGGCATCGCGCTCTGCGTCACGCGCGAACCCGGCGGAACGCCGCTCGCGGAGGAAATCCGCGCGCTCGTTCTCGCAGCGCATGACGAGTCGATGCCGCCTGCGGCCGAACTGCTGCTGATGTTCGCCGCGCGCGCCGTGCACCTATCGAACCTCATCGAGCCGGCCCTGCGCCGCGGGCAGTGGGTGCTGTGCGACCGATTCACCGACGCCACCTATGCCTACCAAGGCGCGGGCCGCGATCTGGGAACGCAAGCGGTCGAGATGCTGGAGAACTACGTGCAAGGCGCACGCCGCCCCGACTTGACGTTCCTGCTCGACATGCCGGTCGCGCTCGCGCTCGAGCGCGTGCACCGGCGCGGCGCCGGCGCGGATCGTTTCGAGGCCGAGCGTGCGGAGTTCTTCGAGCGCGTGCGCCACGCCTATCTTGCGCGCGCAGCCGCCGAGCCGCGGCGAATTCGCATCGTCGACGCGAACCGTGCAGCGGACGAGGTGGCGCGGACGATATTGACGGCGCTCCAGGAGAAGGTATGGATTTCCTGAGGGCGGAGGCGCTGCCGTGGCTCGAGCACGCCGAGGGCCGAATCCGGCGCGCCGCCGATGCGGGCCGCCTGCCGCACTCTCTGCTGATATTGAGCGCGCCCGGCCTTGGCGCCGAACACCTGGCCGCATGGACGATCGCGCTCGCGTTGTGCGAGTCGACGGACCGGCGGCCGTGCGGCGCATGCGCGTCGTGCCAGTTGCTGCGCGCCGACAGCCATCCGGACGCGCATGTCGTGCGTATCGAGGAGGACGCGAAACAGATCAAGATCGACCAGATCCGCGAACTGATTCAATCCCTCGAGAACAAGAGCTACCGCGGCGGGTACAAAGTGGGCCTGATCGAGGGAGCGGAGAGGCTCAATGCGAACGGCGCCAATGCGTTCTTGAAAACGCTCGAGGAACCCACCCAAAACACGATGCTGATTCTGACGGCCGCGCGCAGCCACCGGCTGCCGGCGACGATCATCAGCCGATGCTTGCGGCTCGTGCTGCGCGCCCCGCCGCGCGTCGCGGCGCGCGCATGGCTCGCGGCCGAGACCGGGAGCGCACAAGATTTCGACGCCGCGCTCGAGCTGGCCGGCGGCGCGCCGCTGGCGGCGGCCGAGCTTGCCGGGGACGCCGTGGTGCGTCTCGATGCAGAGATGCGCGAGAACCTTCGGCAATTGGCGGCCAACGCGGTCGATATCACGGTGCTGGCCGAGCGCTGGGCGAAGAGCGACCCGGTGCTGCGGGTCGCATGGCTTGAGAACTGGATCACAACCCGCATCGCCGCGGGGCTCGGGGTGCAAAGTGCGTTCGAAACTGGGGAACCGGTCCGCTTGCCTGGCGCTTTACTTAAGGCCAAGATACAGGGGCTGTTCGCATGGCTCGATGGCGCCCGTGAATTCAGGCGCCTCGCGTCGACGAGCATGAATCAACAGCTTGCGCTCGAGGCCTTTCTGCTCGGCGGACGGCGCGTGCTGGCGAATTGACGTATTTTCTGGGATTTATCGCGTGCGTAGTCCAAGCAACAAACCGGGCCTTTTGACACTGACGATCAAGGACAAGAGCGCCCTCTATTTGGCGTATATGCCGTTCGTCAAGAACGGCGGCTTGTTCATCCCGACGAACAGCAATTACCGGCTCGGCGACGAAGTGTTCATGCTCTTGAACCTGATGGGCGAGGAAGAGAAGCTGCCGGTTGCGGGCCGCGTGATTTGGATGACGCCGAAGGGAGCCCAGGGCAAGCGCACCACCGGAATCGGCGTGCAGTTCAGCGATCAGGACCGCGGCAATACCCAGAAGAAAATCGAAAATTACCTCGCCGGCGCGCTGGGCGGCGACAAGCCCACCCACACGATGTGATTCTCTCAGGGGCGGCGTGCGTGCGCGGCCTCGGTGCCGGCAA
>VFSW01000921.1_pt1 | contig 43529 bp, 36 predicted proteins | sample 5358111 | NCBI WGS metagenome assembly VFSW01 (sample SAMN11554181, study PRJNA540505) | mine drainage metagenome | isolation source: sediment from site ElyBrook_90M | place: USA: Ely Copper Mine, Vershire, VT | collected 2017
GTCAATCACCTTCATCCCCCCATGAAAAGGATGGCTTTGCCCGGAGCGATACAGTTGAACGTTCCGGGCAGCCAGATATTTCTGGGCAGTGGTTCGAGCAGTGTTTTCGGAGCGCTGAACGCGCTGGTGGCGGACTACTCCGCCGGCACAGTGAACACGACCCAGGCAGTGAGCGACACGCAGGCGTTGAGCACGGCGCTGAATTTCGTCTCCCAGCAGCGCGTAACCATCGACAACTCCATCACCCAACTCACAGCGGCCTCCGACGCGGTGACCAGCAGCAAGACACATTTGACCGCCGAACAGACCAACCTGATGCAGGCCGATGTGGCGCAAGTCTCCACGCAACTGTCCCTCTCGGTGACGCAGCAGACGGCGCTTGAAGCCGTGATCGCGCAACTCGACTCAGCCTCAAACAGCCTGTTCAGCAAGCTGCAATAAGCGGTTGGCAGTTCCTGTCGTGGAAGTCCCGGCTTCCGGAACTTCGCTTCGGTCTGCACGACTCATGGCACAGAGCGCGGGAGTTGCCCGGCTTGCCGCAAGGAGAGCCCCTCTGGGGCGGAATCGCGAGCGAAAAGATGCGGTAAACGGTCGAAGACGGGGGAAGTGTGCCGCACCCGGCCGAAAGGAAATAGCTCGCACAGGCCCCACTGTCGCATCGTTGCGGGGCGGATCAGTCCGCGCCGGCGTTGCCCACGCGCGCGTCGGGCGTCTGTGCTGCGCCGGGTGCTAGCTGAGCGGCAGGAGGTGGAGGCGCTTGCGGGGCAACTGGCAGCTCTTCCGGAGGCAACTTCTTCTCCATTGTCGCAACACGATAAGTGATCGCGCCGTTGTGTACCGTGCCCAGGTACATGGGCGCGACATTTTTCTGGTTGGGATCGAAGACCATGTGCCCGGTGACGCCGTCGTACTGCTCGATATTGGCCAGCGCATCGTGAATGCGGGCACGATTGAGGCCGGCCTTGCAGATGGAGTCGAGCAGGGCGTTCATCGCGTCAAAGGCCAGCGAGGCAAACTGCTCCGGCTTCTCGTGGAAGCGTTCTTCAAAGCGGCGGTTGAAACTGAGCCAGCGCGGATCCTGGCGGGTAGGATCGTAGGGAAACACAGCTTCGAAGCCCTCAGCCGCGGGACCAGCTTCAGCCACCAACCTGGGCCCCAGGGTGCGGTAGGCGCCAAAGACGCGCTGCTTCATCCCCGCGGCGCGCATCTCCTTGAGAATCTCGGCTGCTTGAACCTCGTCGGCCCACAGCACAATGGAATCGGCTCTCGATGAGCGAATGACACTCAACTGCTTGGTAAAGTCCGTATCGCCCGGCATGTACTTCTGCTCGATGACGATCGGGTGGCCCAGCCTGCGCGATGCATCGCGCAGCTTGATCACGCCAAAGCGCCCATAGCGATTGTTCACCCTGAGGATCGCCACGCGCTTCATGCCGAGCTCGGTAAAGATGCGGCGGGCCAACGTGAGGCACTGCACCCGGTCATCCTGCAGGTCGATGAAGTACCACGGGATATAGGTTTCCGGAATGGTGGGATCGGTGGAGGCAGAGTTGACGATGGAAATCTCCGCACGCAGGGCCATGCGCAAGGCAATGTGGGTGGACTCGGAGCTGATGGAGCCGAAGATCGCCCAGTCCTGATCGTCATAGACCATCTTTACCACTTCGTTGGCGGCCGCCCCCCAGATACCGGTGTCCGTGGGCCGGTCCTCGCCGGAGACTGTCTTCGCCTGCCAGTTGTCGTAGTCGTTGTGGAGCATCAGCTTGAAGGGCTTGCCACCGTAGCCCCCGCGGGCGTTAGCCTCTTCCACGGCCAGTTGCGCGCCGTGCAACATGCGCAGACCAAAGACCTGTTCCGGATTGTGCTCGATGGGGCCAAAGAAACCGATGGGCACTTCAGTGACGTTCCTGGGCTCGGGAAGATCCCGCGCCGCTCCGGAATAGATATTGGGGTGCGTGTAGTTGAGGTCATAGGGCGATGCAAACTTTGCGTAGGGGCTCAAGTCGTCAGGTTCCCCTGCGTAGGGTTGAACTGCCCGGTCTTTAGGCGGCCCCGGCGGATGCGCGCCGCACTCACATGCAGCTGTACTCTGTGCCGCGGCACTCCACGAGCCGGCCGCGGCCCACATGCAGGCCGTAACCAATACCAATCCCTTGCCCATGACAACTACTCCTTGCTGCCTGCGGCAGCCTTATCCGTGCGGAACATGGCAATGGCCTCGATCTCGATCAGCAACTCAGGACGGCAGAGATGGGCCTGGATGCCGGTGGACGCGGGCAGCGGATCGAGCCCCTGCTCCTTAAAGAAGGCGGTGCGCCCCGCATTGAAGACATCGTAGTCGCGATCGATGTCGCGCAGGTAGCAACTGGTGCGTACGATGTCGTGCCAGGTGCATCCTTCGGCCTCCAGCAGGCCGGTAATGTTGTCGAAAGTACGCCGCAGTTGGGCGGGGAAATCGCCGATGTGAACGCTCTTGCCGTTCTCATCGATCGAAGCCGTGCCGGAGATGAGCAGAATAGTCAGGCCGTTCAGGCCGATTCTCATGCCGCGCGAGAACGAACTCGGCTTGGCATAGCAATAGGCTTCGTTGAGTACTCCGTAATTGGTCATGGCGCGCTTGTTGATGGGCGCGTGCGCGATGGCCTCCAGAATCTCTGCAAATGCACTCATGATGATGGCTCCTTGACGTTATTGTTGAAGAATTCCGTGGCTCAACCCCTTGGCCGTCGCGACCCAGATGTCGTCCCCTTGAAAGTCGATGCTGAGGATATAGTTATGGGCGGGCGCGGTGGTGACTGCGACCGGCGTTACGTTGCCATCCGCGTCCCGCACCGTCATCTCCGGCGTGCCGTCTTTGAGCGAGGGGCGATACACAGCCCAGTTCACGCCGTCGTAGTAGGCCAGTCCCTTGTCGGTGCAGAACCAGGCGCGCTTGGCGTCCACACCCTTGATTGAATTGGTGAAGTTCGAGGGGAGCCCGCTGTCTTTGGTGAGAAAGTTGTGCCAATAGCGGCCATCGTACCGGCTGTCGCCGAAGTAAGTGGCTGCCCAGAGAATGTTATCCACATAGCTGACAGAGGTCGTGATCTCGTGGATGAGACCCTGATCCTTAAAGAGCACCATCTCCGTTTCCCCGTCCGGGTCTTCGTACTTATCCCAGCGCCCGGTCTTCTGGTCGTATTCCAGGATGCCGCTTCCCCAGACCGCGTAGTAAACCTTGGTAGACGTTGCGGAGACTCCGTACACCCAGATTTCAATCATGGGGGTATTGCGCTCGTTGTAGAGCGACCACTGGTCGGTGTGGAGATCAAGACGGCAGGCGCCTGCCGCCGTGGCCACCCACACGTTCTCGCCTTCCACCGATACTCCGTAGACCACGTCATTGCTGAGGCCCGAGTTCAACTGCGTGAAGCTGTCGATATGTCCGCCGGACACGCGGCTCAGGCCGCCCATGGTTCCGGCCCACACGTCGCCGGTGCGCTTGTCCAGCGCCAGCGATAGCACCGCCCGATGGGCCAGTCCGTCCTTGGTGGTATAGGTCTTCCACGCATGATTCTCGTAGACCGCCAGACCGTTTTCCGTACCTGCCCAAATGCGGTCTCCATCCACCAGCACCGAATACACGTGGTTGTCGGGCAGGCCGTTGGCGGTGGTGAAGTTCTCAAACCGGTAACGGGGCATTTGGGGCGGTGCGGCTAGCGCCAAACCACCGGCTGCCAGAAACATTGCGATCATGCATATTCTTTTCATCGCGTCCTCAGGTACTCGATCAGGTCGTTGAGTTCATCCTTGGTGAGGTCGTTTGTGCGGCCGTGCTTGTCATCGGGGTTGAAGACTGTCCATATCTCTTCCAGCGTGCGCGCCGAGCCGTCGTGCAGGTAGGGCGCGGTAAGCGCGATATTGGTCAACTGCGGTGTGTCCAGCAGGCCGGAGTTGTCCGTCGATTTGCGCGTCCCCACGTCGAAGGACCTCTGGGTGGTTCCCTTGGGACCGCTGTGGCAATAGGAGCAACGGTTGGACTCGGCTATCGGCTTGCCGAACTTGTCCACGGACCGCACAAAGAACGCGAGGCCGCGTTCCTGAGCCGGCGTGAGTTCGCCAAGTGGCAGCCGCCAGCGATTGGGACGCGACGGCAGACCACGGACGTAGGCGACTAGATCGGTGAGTGTCCGGTCGTCGTAGTTCTCCGATCGCCAGAAGAACTTTTCGGTCCTCGGGCCGCACTCGGTGGGAAGATTGGGGTTGCCGCCGTTCCACTTGTAGGGTTCAGTGTCCTTGAGATCCTCGATAGGCCGGTTGTCCACAATGTCGCGTCCGAAGCCGTCGGGCTCGAGGTCCCAGGCGAGGCCGTCGAATGTGGAATCGATGTGGCAGGTGGCGCAGCCGATCTGGCCCTGAAAAGAATAGCGTGCCGTATAAAATGCCTGTTCGCCGCGCCGCAGCACAGTGATGGTCTTAGGGCTAGCCAACTGGATGGTCAAGGCCACGCGATTGGCGCCCGTATCGATCACGCTGATCGTATCGTCGAGGCGGTTAGCCACAAACAGCTTGCGCCCGTCGTGCGAAAGCGCCAGGCCGCGGGGGTTCTGCCCCACTGGAATGCGGGTCACCACGTAGTTGGAACTGGCAGAGAGATCCTGCGTATAGGGGCCGGGATGGGTGCGGATAAATCGCAGCAGGCGCGCCACATCTACCACTGTCACCATCTCCGAACCGGCGCAGGTGACGTAGATGCGTGACTTGTCGGGCGCAATGGCCACGCCGAAAGGCTGGGAGGCGTAACGCTCCAACTCGTCGAGCGGCACCTCGACCGTCGTACCTATATCGGCGCCAAACACTGTGAGTGTGTCGGCAAACGCCCCACCGTGTTCCAGATGTGCCAGCGGGACCAGGTTCTTGGGGTGGTACTCGGCCACCGCGCCGAGGCGTCCATCCGCGGAAAAGGCCAGGTGAAAGAGGCCGGCGATTGCGTGCAGCGGGATGCGATCGGCCACCACGGCTCGCGCTGTGTCAATGACCGTGATCTCGGACTCAGGCACGGTGCGATGGGGAGACGGATTGGGATAAATGTGCGTGGCATAGAGACGGCTTCCATCCGGGGAGTAGGTGAGATAACTTGCGCCGCGTCCGGCCATTAACCGCTTCTCTTCGACGCCAGTCCTGGCGTCCAGAACCGTCACATTGCTGCTGATTCGATTGGCTACAAAGAGTCGGTTGCCGGCGCGATCCTCCACGACGCTGGACGGCTCCGCGCCCACCGGCCAGGTCGCCACCACGGCAAGGCTGCCCGTATCGATCACCGAGAGCGTGTCGTCCCATGAGTTGGTTACAAACAGCCGGTCGCCCGACGCAGACAGTGAAAAGCCGCGCGGCACGCGTCCCACCGCGATGTTCCTGATTACCGCAAAGCTGGATGCATCCAGCACACGCACTTCCTCGCTCTGCTGGCACAGCACATAAAGCCGCGCGCCGTCCGGCGAGAGCAGAACCTCAAGTGGCGACGCGTAGTCCAGGGCTGCGCTCTCGCTTCCCAGGGTGTCTGCGCGAACCGGCCGATTACTGCACAGCGCAGCCGCGATCATTGCCGCGGTCAGGGCCGTGAGCGCCGCGCCGAGCGCGATTTGAATGCGGGAGTTCATCGCGGTTCCTCCACTGCGAGGACGCTGTCCGCGTCCCTGCGGAAGCGATCGCAACAGCACAGGGCTGGCAGCAACCGGTGCCGGCGGGGCCGGCATTGCAACAGGCACGGCAAAGTTCAAGACCCTGGCGCGAAACCTCATCCAACAGCCTCCAGAGATCGGGAGCCAACCGCTTCCCGCAACGGCAGTGTCCGCTCGCGCAATGCCAGCCAGGGAGCGAGGTCGGCCATCATGTCATCGAAACCGTCGAAGTCCAGTGACTGGTCGCCGTCGCTCCATGCCTTGTCAGGATTGGGATGTACCTCGACCAGCAGACCATCGGCGCCGGCGGCAACAGCGATGCGCGCCAGTGCGGGAACCAGGTCGCGATGGCCGGCCGCGTGGCTGGGATCGGCGATTACCGGCAGATGAGAGATTTGCTTGAGCAGCGCGATGGCAGCCACGTCGAACGTGTTGCGCATCGCTGTTTCAAAAGTGCGGATGCCCCGCTCGCAGAGAATGACATTCGGATTGCCGTTGTCGAGGATGAACTGCGCGGAACGCAGCAGGTCGGAGATCCTGGCCGTCATGCCGCGCTTCAAGAGCACTGGACGGCCGCAGCGCGCAACTGCTTCAAGCAGCGAATAGTTCTCCATGTTGCGCGTCCCGATCTGGAGGATGTCGGCATACTCGGCCACCATGGGAACGTCGGTCTCTGACATGACCTCGGTAACAATGGCCAGGCCGCTCTGTTCGCGCGCCCGAGCCAGCATCTTGAGGCCCTCAAGGCCATGTCCTTGAAATGCATACGGAGAACTGCGCGGTTTGAAGGCGCCACCACGCAGGATGCGGGCGCCGGAGCGGCACAGATGGCTGGCCGTGGCCAGCAACTGGAATTCGGTTTCAACCGAGCAAGGCCCAGCCATGGTAATGAATTCGCCGCCGCCGATCTCAAGGTCCAGCACCGGCACGACTGTTTGCTTGCGCTGAGCGCTATTCAGAACATCAGGAGTCTCGGCAAATCGTCCGTGCCAACTCTGGCGCACCCTATGCGCTCCAATCCGGGGAAAGCTAAGCCTACCGGTGATTACGTGTATTTCGCATCCATCGAAAGATGGAGGCGGGCATTTGATCGGTCAGGCGATGAAGTCCCGGTGGATCGCCCGGCAGTTACACGCCGCCCGGCGGGTTTCTCTGCCCGATCCGGTCCGCCGCGATCCGCCCCAGGGCGAACAGCGTAGTCAGTGCGATGATCGCCTGTGAGATTACGCAGTAAATGCACCACGCCATGAGTACGTCTTTCTCAATGTGGGTCAGATAGAGTGCAAATCCCAGCCCGACGATAGCCGCGACCGACACCAGAATCCTCCGCCGCGCCAGGGCCAACCCTGCCAGCGCCAGATAGCCCGCAATGCCAATCCCCGCCACAGGTATGTGCGCGATCTCGGCAAACGGGCTGTGGTTCACGACTCCGCAGTCCCATCTCTCGTTGATGGAGCAGGGCTCGGCCCCGGTGGAGTAATGGACGCGCAGGGCAAGTATGGAAACCACCGCGCCAGCCAAAGCGAGCAGGACGATGAGGTAGCGCATCGCCTTCATCCGCGATCCTCCTTTCAACAAACCTGGATTGCGCCGTTCGCGATCCGCCGGAGATGCTGGGCAATCAACTTCCGCGGCAATCCGGAGCTTCAGAACAGGATGGAGCAATGGCAGGCAATGTGGACGCCATGTCTCGCTCAGAGGCTCAGGAATCAATGGCCCCTCCGGCTCCGGTGACTGGAGCTGGCGCGGCCCGGACGCGAATGTGCGACGGCCGGCTCCGTTCGGCATCTCGAATTTGAAATCGATCGATTGGATGTAATATACATCTAGTGATGATCCGTGTCCAGGGGTGTTAGTTTAGGGAGAACGAGGGAAACTGCAGGATGTCGACCAGTCTTGGTTCCAAAGCACGCCCGATGCATTCCACGCATAGCGAGGGACGGCGTTGTTTGAAGCAACGCGGCCAGGGACAGCCGTGCACGTGCGCGATGGGAAACGTATCCCGCTTCATCGAACCCGTCGTGTTGAGGATTCTCAAAGAGAAGAAGAGGTCCTATGGCTATGAGATCGCAGAGTGCCTGGCGCGGTATGCCCTGACCGACGCCACCATCGAAAGGGCGGCGCTCTATCGCACCCTCAGGGCACTGGAGGCCAACGGCCATGTCTCCTCTACCTGGGATGCTGGAGACGGCCCGGCCAGGCGCAACTATTCGTTGACGCGGTCGGGGCATGCCCATTTGCGCGATTGGTCCCAGTTGCTGGATTCGCTGGGCAACGCGATGATCGAATTTGCCCGTGAGACCAGGAGCGGCAACGATGGACGCAAATGATTCGACAGAGTGCCGGTCCTGAGTAGCACGGAACGCGGTAAAGAGGGTCGAGCAGAGGGAGAGTCGAGTGCGGGAAGTCATCGGGGCAAGCGATGGCAGTTTGCAGGAAGCCGATGAACCTGCCTTCGCGCAAGGCCGGGAAACATCAGGCGATTCTACCGAATCGAGCGGCTCGATGCCCGTTCAAACAGCGCCGCGGAGCGGGCCGTTGAATCCCGCCTGCTTTGTCTGCGGAGAAGAGAACCTGCACGGACTGCATCTTGAATTCCAGACTGATGGCCGCCGCGCATCCGCCGGGTGGACCGCAGCCTCAGGATGGGAGAGTTTTCAGGGGATCGTTCACGGCGGGATACTATCGGCGATCCTGGATGAGGCAATGTCCAAGGCTATTATCTCGGGAGGCGTTGAAGCTTTTACGGCCGATCTGAGGATCCGCTTCCGCAGCAAGGTCTGCGTTGGGGACTCTGTTTTTGTAAACGGATGGATGGTAAGTCGTGAAAAGAGGAGGGTTCTGGCAGAGGCCAGTCTCACCTCCGAAGACGGCGAGGAAAGAGCCCATGCCTGGGGGGTGTTTCTGGCTGCACAGCACTCTTGATTTCTGCGCGTGAGTTGCAGTCGCCAGCTCAAGAGCGGAGAAATGGCTTGAGGTGTTCCGCGATCGAGTTCAAGTTGGTTTCACCTTGAAATGCAGCCTCGACATTCCTCTTTCTGTCAATCAGAAGGGCAGCGGAGGGCCCATGACTCCCCCGCGCAATGGCCCAGGCTTCTCAACGCCCACAGCTATGGGGCGATTCAGTGTCAGTCTCCGTGTCAGACTTTGCGCCGATGCAGGATCGTCGTCCATTGAGGCGCCTGGCAACCTTATCCCGGCAGGCCGGGAGTCAAGTCCCCTCTGCCTTAGATCGGCACGCACGCAGCCTGGCGCCTCAATGTGAAGCAGGAACCTTGCCGCAAGCGACGTCTGCGCCGCGCTCACTTCGAGCCGCGAGAACAAGGCCGGCGTTACCGTGGCTGAGCGCCGAAACGCGCACCACGACCCCGCGAGGCGCCCGCGGGATCAGGCACTCTTCGCCCCAGTTGTTTGTTAACGGCCCTGTTCGACCGGATACCCTTTGCTGGCCCAATCCGCGCCGAAATTGTCGGCCAGATAGAGAACCTTCACGTTGGTAAAGCCCATCTCGTGCAATTTAGCGAATGCGGGACCAAGATTAGGGCAGCGAATCCAGGGGCAGCACCCGCAATAGAGCACGATCAGCTTCTTTCGTGGCTGCGAACTCACCCGGTCTTGCAATTGCTGGAGTCCGGTTGGCAGTGAACCTTGCCCCGCATACTCCGATCCGGGGATATGAGCTTCGGCGTAGAGTACATGCGAGCCGACTTGCAGCATCAGGGGCTTCTCCGCGCCAGCGGTCTGCAGCAAATGGCGCAGCGCTTCCGGCTGAAGTATCTGGGCTACCGGAATGCTGAGCGTGCTTGCTGGCCCGACTGCTGTGCCAGCAAACTGCGCTCGCATGGTAGGGGCGGAACAGAGGACGATGAAAGCAAGAAAAGCAGCGACCGTCATCGATCGCCGGATCAATGGAACTGTCATAGCGGCACCCTCACGCGAGCTTGATCCCGCGGGTCAAGTCTCCCTTAAAAATTGCGCTACTGTCGCGGTCCTCTGATGTGCTCCCCGTCACAGAGTGAGGTTCGATTTTCTGACTAGCATAACTGCCAGGCATTGTTTGCGCGATTGCGCAAGCGTGCAATGAAACACGAGGATCGGAAGGGGCGCGGATGGCCAACAGGACCGTCAAGATGTTTTCTGAACCTATCTGCGATCTGCTCGGCGGCTTCTTTTCGACTCTTGCTCACCGAACAAGGATGCGTATTTTCTGCGCACTCCAGGGCCAGCCAAAGCCAGTGACGAGCATTGCCGCTGTTGCGGGTATCTCGATCTCCAACGCTTCGCAGCATCTTCGCCGCATGCGGGACAATGGAGCGGTGGTTTCTGAGAAGCAAGGTCAGTCTGTCTATTACCAGATTGCGGACGAGCGATTTATCGATGCGGCCAGTCTGATTTACGAGGCACTCGCTGAGAAGGTGCAGAAGAGAGCTCGCAGCGGGCGCCGCCTCTCCATGAAGAGCCGGCGGGAGGCCGGTGCAACCAGGAAGGAATCTCGCTCAGTGAGCCTGCGGCCGCGATCCATCCGTGAGGGGGCGCTCTCGTGACTCTGTTACCGTGTGTCGCGGCACGGGGCGGCGCTCATGCGGCGCACATGACCCTAACCTTTGCTGTCTGTGAAAGTCAGACCGCGAAATGCGAAGGAGCTTCAAGGTTTCCATGCCATTATTTCCCGCAGTAGACCCCATCCCCTTGCCGGCGCCGATATGGCTGTTCAAGCTGCTCCACATCGTTACGCTGTCACTGCACTTTGTTGCCGTGGAAATGCTTCTGGGCGGACTGCTGCTGGCTGTCCTGCTCAGTCTCTTCCGCGGCTCGCCGGAATCGCTGACCACCGCGCGGGCACTGGCGCGCCGGCTCACGGTGGTCATGACCTTCGTGATCAACCTCGGAGTGCCGCCGCTGCTGTTTGCGCAGGTGCTTTACGGGCGCGCGCTTTACACGTCGAGCGTTCTGATCGGTCTGTACTGGATTTCGATCATTATCATTCTCATGCTGACCTACCGGCTGCTCTACCGCTTCACGCAGCGCCTTGACGCGGGCAAGCCTGCCTGGCCGGTGGGTCTGCTCGCCTGGCTGCTTGCCGGTTTTGTGGCGCGATTGCTCTCCACCAACATGACGCTGATGCTGCGCCCCGAGGTCTGGCGGCAGATGTACTCCGCCTCGGCCATGGGAGCCTACCTGCCCACCGGCGACCCCACCCTCACCCCGCGTTGGCTGCTGATGCTTGCGGGAGGCCTCTTCATTGGCGGCCTCTGGCTTGTCTATCTCTCCGGCCGCAGCACCTTCACGGCGAATGAGAAGAAGTTTGTTGCCGGCGTTGGCGGCAAGGTGGCCGCGCTCTTCGGTCTGGTTTATCTGGCAGCGGGCTTTTGGGCGGCTGGCGTGCAGCCCGCCGTGGTGAAGGCGGGCCTCGCAGGCCAATCGGCCTATCCGCTCTACAGGCTCTCAGGCTTGGCCGGGTATGGCTGGCTGGCCCTTGTCGTCGTCGCCGTCCTGGTGGCCGGCCTTGCCGGCTTCGGCAAAGTCTCCGCAGGCTGGCTTGGGTGGGTCGGCGTGCTGCTCGCGGTGCTGGTTGAAATCGCCTTCACTGTCTATCGCGACGGTGTGCGCGATGTGACCCTGCTCAGCAAGGGCTTCGACGTGTGGGATCGTGTGGTGGTGACCAACTGGAGTGTCGTGGGCCTGTTCCTTGTCTTGTTTGTCGCCAGCCTGGGTGTTCTTGGATGGCTCGTGTCCGTAGTGGCGCGCGCAAGCAAAGTTATGGAGGGTGCGGCTTCGCTATGAGTGAACCGATCAGTCTTGGAAATGGACCACTGAATCTCGCCAACATTGAGGAAGATCCCGGCGAACAGCGCACGCGGCGCTTCTTTCTAGCCGCGGCCGGCGCGGCTGGCGTCCTGTACGCCGCAGCTCTCGCCTACCCCATCTATCGTTACCTGGCTTCGCCCGAGGAGATGGCTCTTTCCGCCACGGCCGTCACCGAAGTCACTCTGAAGGATGCGAACAAGTTGCCTCTCGGCTCCGTCCTCATGTTCAAGTTCGGCACCTCTCCAACCATGCTCATCCATCACGCCGACGGGCGCTGGATTGCCATGACGGCCGTCTGCACGCACCTCGGCTGCACCGTGCAATACGAGCCCCAGGCAGACCGCATCCACTGCGCCTGCCATGGCGGCGTCTACAACGCCTACACCGGATACAACGTCAGCGGCCCGCCGCCCAAGCCGCTCAAGCTTTACAAGGTGGCCGTCAACGACACAGGCGTTGAAGTCTCGCGTGCATAACGAAAAAGGATAGGACATGACTTCGAAATCGGCATCAACTTCCGTTTACGACTGGGTGGATGAGCGCCTCGGATTGAGCGAACTGGCCGCTTTTGCCCGTCACAAGACGGTCCCCGTCCACGCCCAGTCCTTCTGGTATTACTGGGGCGGCATCTCGCTCTTTCTCTTTCTCGTCCAGTGCTTCACCGGCGTGTTGCTGCTGGTTTACTACCGCCCCGGCGCCGACGCTTACGAGTCGGTTCGCCAGATCACCTTCGTCATGCACTTCGGCTGGCTCATCCGTTCGGCGCACGCATGGTCCGCCAACCTGATGATCTTCTCCATCCTCGTGCACATGTTCTCGGTGTACTTCATGAAGGCCTATCGCAAACCGCGCGAGTTCGGCTGGCTCAGTGGCATGGCGCTTCTTGGCATCGCTTCGGTCTTCGGCTTCTCCGGCTACCTGCTGCCCATGGACGAGCTCAGCTACTTTGCCACCAAGGTCGGCCTGGACATTCCCAAAGCCATTCCCTTCATTGGCCCGGCCATCGCCAACATGCTCCGCGGCGGTCCCGATGTCAGCGAGTTCACCGTACAGCGGTTCTTCGCTCTGCATGTGGTAGTCCTGCCCGCCCTGTTTCTGCCGCTGCTGGGCTTTCATCTTTGGCTCGTCCAGCGACACGGCAACGCCGCGCCGCCCAGTGAAGAAGCCAAGCCTCAGGCCCAGCGCAAGTCCATGCCCTTCCTGCCCAACTTCCTGGTCAAGGATCTGGCCATGTGGCTCATCTCGCTCAACATTCTTGCGCTGCTGGCGTCGGTCTTTCCGTGGGCTCTCGGCAAACAAGCCGACTCCCTGGTTCCCGCGCCCGCAGGCATTCATCCCGAGTGGTACTTCATGAGTCCATTCGAGATGCTCAAGATGCTGGGCAGCGTCCTTCCCGGCGAGGCGGGAGAGATCGTAGGAATCCTGCTCTTCAGTCTGGGCATCGCGCTGTGGGTTGTGATCCCCTTCTACGACGTCAACAAGGAGTCCGGTCAGCGTGGCCGTACCGCGCATTACTTCGGCCTGCTGGCGGTTTTCGCACTGCTGGCCACAACAGTAATTGGCTACTGGACAATTCGGTAAACGCGGCTTTTCGCCGCCAGCTTTTAGCTTCCAGCTCTTTGTTCGTGGCCCATTGTGTTCAGGGATCTTTGAAAGAGTCAAAGTTTTGAAAAGGGGCGCAGCTTTAGCCCTGCAGCAGGGGCAGCAAAATAGAGGCGGGCTTTAACTCCGGAGAGAATGCTTGCTGGACAACAAGGCTTGCGCGGAGGTTCCCGAGTGGGGTTGATCGAGTCAAAAGGAGAAGTGATGGCTATGGACGGAACTGTCTTTACAGCGCCTGTATCAGGAGCGGTTGCCCTTGTCACTGTGTCTGTCAATCAGCCAATCGCGTGCTCTTTCAGCAGGAAGCGTGATCATCAAGCGGATTGGCGGAAGATGAAGCTTGAGCAATATAAGGAATATGTTGCCGCATTATCCGAGACTATCCATCATCCATATGATTCCGCTGCGCAGCGCCGATACTCCGATGCTGTACACAGCATGGGGCTGGTAGCGTCACCCAAGGTTCTGGTTGCGCTTTATGACCTACTGGATGAAACATCGTTCCGTAATGGGAACGGAACGCCCGAGAGATACGACACTCTCCTAAGTTCACTGATGCGAGCCATGCGTGAAGATAGCCATCCCGAGCCACAGGATGATAGCTCAGAATTCATTTTCCGGACATTGGATTGTCCGCCCGACAAAAAAGATGAAGACAGCAAAGACTGATCCCATAAGCAACGAGAGAGGTTGACAATGAACTATCCATTCTGGGAAATTCCCATTCTCGGCTCCGGCTGGGTCATCGGAATCATCGCCATCTTCCACGTCATGATCTCGCAATTTGCCGTGGGCGGCGGGCTCTATCTTCCCATGGCCGAGCGCAAGGCCCAGCGCATGACCGATCCCTACCTGCGCGCCGAATGGCTCAAGCAACTGGTGAAACACTCGAAGTTCTTCCTGACGATCACCGGAATCTATGGCACCATCAGCGGCGTGGGTATCTGGTTTGCCATCGGGCTTACGCACCCGGAGGCGACCAGCACGCTCATTCATAACTTCGTCTTCGGCTGGGCCATGGAATGGGTGTTCTTCCTCGTCGAACTAGCCACCGCCGCCGTCTATTACTACACCTGGAATCGCATTGACGAAAAACTCCATCTGACCGTCGGCTGGGTCTATGCCGGCGCTTCCGTGGTCACGCTCATCATCATCAACGGCATCCTGGCCTTCATGCTCACGCCTGGCGACACCTGGATCGCGGTTGCCGGTACCGGCCAGGAGGCGAGCAAGTTCTGGAATGCCTTCTTCAATCCCACCTACTGGCCCAGCCTGCTGCTCCGCGCCGGCGTATGCACCTCGCTGGCCGGCGTGTGGGCGCTCATCACCTCCAGTTGCATCGACGGCGACAAGCACCCCGCGCTCAAGACCTCGCTCGTCAAGTGGAGCGTCAAGTGGCTGGTTCCGTCCTTTGTGGCCACGCCCTTTCTCATGCTCTGGTATCTGTTCATGGTTCCCGCGTCGCAGCGCGCACTGCTCACCCTGGGCATTGATACCATCGGCTCGGGAACCTTCTCCACCGTCACCCGTATCGCGCTCATCATCGTTGTCACGTCGGCCACCATTGTCGGCGTTGCCTATTATCTGGCTTATCGCAATCCCAAGGACTTCAATCTCTCCCACGCGGTTGCGGTGCTGCTGCTGGCGCTCATGGCTACCGGCGCCGGAGAGTACTCGCGCGAGATGCTGCGCAAGCCTTATGTGATCGGCCGCTGGATGTTCTCAAACGGCGTCCGCGTCCCCTACGTCAGCCGAATCAACCAGCAGGGCTACCTGGCGCACTCCACATGGATCTGGAATGGGGATGGAAATGCTCCCGCCGGCAGCTACTCGCGCGGCGAGGCCATCTTCCGCGGTGAGTGCGGCTCCTGCCACACCCTCAACGGCTATCGCCCGCTTGCCCAACTGCTCGCCGGCCGTGACTACGCCAACATCGGCAGTTTCATCGCCATGCTCCACGACTACAAGCCCGATTCGCCGTATCGGCGTTTTATGCCGCCCATGGTCGGCACCAAGCAGGATGTGGACGACCTGACCAACTTTCTGAATGCGCAAGTGAATCCTGGAACCGCAAAGCGGCAAGGGCCAGTGCTTGCGGCGCGGAAGTAGTTAACCGGTTCGATGCGGAAGACCGGAAAGCATTGGCGCGGTCTGCGGAGATTGCCAGAGTTGCAAGCGAAGTGGGGCGGGTTTGCCAATGAAATTATCCGGACCAACAATGCGGCGTTCATTTTTAAAGACCGCGCCGGCACTTGTCGTGGCGCCAGCGCTGTGGCTGATGAGCAGCCTAGCGAAGCGCGCGGGCGGGCTGCCTGAGAATGCCGATACCCTCCAGACAATTCCGATAACCCTGGAGAATGGAATCCGCTTCTACGGCAGAGTGATTGTCATTACCGGCGCGGAAGGAGTCGCGGTCTTTTCCTCTGCCTGCCCGCACCTGGGCTGCCGCATCAGCCGGGCCGAAGGGGGCGAGCGGGTTTGTCCCTGCCACGGCTCGCGATTCAATGTGCGCGGCGAGGTTGTGCATGGGCCCGCTGGCCGCAGCCTGAAGTCCTTGAGCTTTGAACTGGACCGGGCAGGAGCGGTTCTGCGCGTCAACCTGAACAGCGATCAGGCGCGGGGCCAATGAGAGGGCAGGTTTGGCGGCGAATCCCGCCGTTGGGAATGTTGTCGCTGGCGGCTTTTGTGATCTGTGCCGTAACCGGCATCATCCTTGTGCCGGCTTTCAAGCCCGATGCGCCACTGGACTCCCTGGCGCTCCTGCTACTGAAAAACCCCGCCGGCGCTTTCGCGCGCAGCCTGCACTATTGGTCGGCGCAGGCCTTCCTGGTTTTCACGTTGGCGCACATTGCGGATCATCTACTTCGGCAGAGCGAGACGAAGGTGCAGTTTGGCGTCTGGCTTCGTTTGGGGCTCGCCGTCCCGGTGATCGTCGGCGGCATGCTCTCGGGGTTCCTTCTGCGAGGAGATGCGACTGCTCTTCAGGCCTTGCAGGTCTTGCGGACGATGCTCGGCTTTGTCCCCTTGATGGGGACGCAACTATCGCGCTTGCTGACCGGCTCAGGATCGGATCTTTTCACTGTATATATTCATCATGTTTGTACGGCGACGGTGGTGATCTGGCTGGTGACGATTGAACACTCGCGCCGCATCCTGCCGACAGCGCGGGCGGCGTGGTGGACGCTGCCCGGAGTTTTGCTGTTTTCGTTGTTCCTGGCGCCGGGGCTGGAATGGCGTGCCGCGGCGGTCGAGAAGGGTCCATGGTACCTGATCGGCTTGCAGGAGCTATTGCATTGGCTGCCCCAACCGCAAGTAACCGTCTGGCTCGCGCTGGCAGGCCTGGCGTTGCTGCTATGTCTGCCGAAATTCCCTCCATCTTTGCGGCGCTGGCTCAAGTGGGCAATTGCCTTCGCGGCGTTTGCGTATGCGCTTTTGACGGTCATGGGACTGGCTTTTCGTGGAGACGGATGGAGGCTGGCATCTCCCCTGGCCGCGCAGGGGGGCGAGACAAGCTTTCTTACCTTCAGGGCCTATGTCTCGCCGGATGCAACGCTGGTGGGGCAGAGCGTCCCTATGATCGGGGGCCGGCGCGAGGGCTGCCTTGCCTGCCACAAGGGCATGACGGGGTTTTCGAGCGCGCACGATCCGCGGACACTTAGCTGTGCATCCTGCCACCTGGGCGATCCATTCACGCTCAATAAGGCCCTGGCCCACTCTGGAATGACGAAGACTCCGGGAAATCTGGCCGTCGTCAATCAGACATGCGGCAGCGCCAACTGTCATGACAACGTGTCGGAGCGAGTGCGCGGTTCCCTGATGAACACCATGAGTGGCGTAGTCGGGGTGGACAAATTTGTTTTTGGCGAGAGCCGCGATCTGGATTCGCGCTTCGACGTTGCCGCTTTGAAGCACTCGCCGGCGGACACGCATCTGCGAACCCTTTGTGCTTCCTGTCATCTTGGGCAGAACAAACTGGCGCCCGGACCGATTGATGAATCAAGTCGAGGCGGCGGTTGTTCGGCCTGCCATCTCCGCTACGATTCAGAGGCAGAGGCGGACCTGCGGCATCAATCCGGCCTGTCAGGACCGATGCATCATCCCGAGATTTCCGTGCGGGTGCCGCAAACGGCATGCTTTGGATGCCACAGCCGCTCTGGCCGCATCGCCACGAACTATGAGGGCTGGCATGAGACGCTGTTGGACGAGGCATCGGCGAAGACGACCCCCGGTTGGCCAACACAGTTTCGCCAACTGGCCGACGGGCGCATCTTTGAAAAGCATCCCGCCGACGTTCATTTTGAAAAAGGCATGACGTGCATCGACTGTCACGTGGCCGCCGAAGTGATGAGCGACGGCGCCGCCCATGCGCACGAGAGAAATGCCATCAAGATCGCCTGCGTGGATTGTCATGAGAGGGGGAAAACGGCCGCGAAGGAGTTTTCACAGCTGGATGCAGAGACGCAGATCATCGTAAGTCTTCGTAAACTGAACGAGCCGGGCCGGAGGTTTGCCATCGCGCAAGCGGGCTCGGTGGCATATCCGAATGTATTTCTCGATGCTGACGAGCGCCCGGTGGTTGCGCTGGAGGAATCGTCTAAGTTGCTGAAGCCAAAGCCGGCAGCCGCTGTTTGCGCACGGACCGGTTCCATCCACGACCGCCTGGACTGTGAGTCGTGCCACAGCGCCTGGGCGCCGCAATGCGTCAATTGCCACACCTCGTTCGATAAGGACGCGCAAGGCTGGGACCATCTTGAGAGTAGATTCGTCAAAGGCTCATGGGAAGAACAGGCGTCTGAATACCTTGGCGATGCCCCGGCATTGGGAATTGAGCGCATGGCCGCGCCGGATGGCAAGGCCGAAGAGCGCGTCACCACCTTCATCCCAGGGATGATCCTGAATCTGGAACTTCCAGGCGGCGGTGCAAACAGCCGAAATCGCTTTCGACGGCTCTTTGCGCCCGCGTCGGCACATACGACTGTCGCGAAGGCCCGCGACTGCCGGTCCTGCCACGCAAATCCAAATGCGTTGGGTTACGGCCGCGGCAAGCTGACTTATACGGTCAAAGACGGCGTTGGTCATTGGCAATTCATGCCGGCATTTCCGTCACGCATTGAGGATGGGCTGCCACTGGATGCCTGGATTGGATTTCTGCACGAGCCAGCGGCCAACACCACCACCCGCAAAGATGCTCGTCCATTTACCTTGCAGGAGCAGCAGAGGATTCTGCTTGTGGGGGCGTGTCTGGAATGTCACAACGAGAAAGAGCGAAAAGTCGCGGCCGTCTTTGCCGCTTTCAAAGACTACCGGAAGGCGCTGGGTCCGCAATGCCGTTTGCCAGACTGGACACACGCTGAATCGCCCCCGAAGGGCGCTTCACGGTAAGTAAAGCAGCGGGGCAAACGCCCAGCAAGAGTGATCGGTATCACTGTATGCGATTTACATCTAAGGATAAGGTCTGAAAAGGGGAGAATAATCACCGTGGACGACCTTTCCCGCCGCCGCTTTCTGAAGATATCCGCTGGCGCCATTGCCGGTCTGAGCACGGTGGATCTAACTCGCCGGGCAGTGTCCGCGGCCGGCAGGGACGCGCAGACCGGCGTAAGGCGAATCCCGACCTTCTGTAACGTCTGCTTCTGGCAATGCGGCGCCATCGCCAGCGTCCGCGACGGAGAGCTCTGGAAGATTGAAGGGCACCCTCTTGATCCCCTTTCCCACGGGCGGCTTTGCCCGCGCGGCACCGGTGGAATCGGGGCACATTCAGATCCGGACCGCTTGCGATCCCCGCTGATTCGTGTGAGCGAGCGCGGCGAGGAAAAGTGGAAGGCAGTCACCTGGGACGAAGCGCTGAACTACATCGCCCAGAAGATGCAGAGGATCAAGGCCGACTACGGCCCGGAATCGATGGCCGCGTTCATTCACGGCCTGGGCGGCACATTCTTCAAGCACACGCTGAGGGCTTACGGCACAAACAATATTGCCGCTCCATCGTTTGCGCAGTGCCGCGGACCGCGCGACGTGGGCTTCACGCTGACCTTCGGTGACGATGCCGGCGCGCTGGAGCGGACGGACATTGAGAATGCGCAATGCATCGTGCTGATCGGATCGCATCTGGGCGAGAACATGCACAACACCCAGGTGCAGGAGTTCGCTACCGCCATTGGGCGCGGCGCCAGCATTATCGTGGTCGACCCGCGCTTCTCGGTGGCCGCCAGCAAGGCGAAGTTCTATTTGCCGGTAAAGCCGGGGACGGATATAGCCCTATTGCTTGCCTGGATGAACGTGATTGTTGGCGAGAAGCTTTCCGACAAGGAATATGCCGACAAGTACGGTTTTGGCTTTGAGCAGGTTGCGGCCGAGATCGCGCCCTATACGCCGGAGTGGGCTTATCCCGAGTCGGGAATTGAACCGGATACGATTCGCGCCACAGCTCGCGAGATGGCGCGCTACCGCCCGGCGACCCTGATTCATCCCGGCCGCCATTCAAGCTGGTACGGCGATGACGCCCAGCGGGGCCGCGCGATGGCGCTGCTCAACGCGCTGATGGGAAGCTGGGGGCGCAAGGGCGGTCTTTACGCGCCGTCCGCCATGGAAATTCCGGCCTATCCGCACCCGCCTTATCCAAAGCCAGGCAAGGCGGAGGTCGACAATCCCAATAACAAGTTCCCGTTCGCCAATGAAAACATCAGCACCGGAATCCGCGACGCAACGATCACCGGCAAGCCTTATCCCATCAAGGGCTGGCTTGTTTATGCCACCAACCTGATGTACTCGCTCCCCAGCCAGGCTGAGACGATCCGCGCCATTCAACAGCTCGATCTGCTTGTAGTCGTGGATGTGATTCCCAGTGAAATCGCCGGTTGGGCCGACGTAGTTCTGCCTGAGGCGAATTATCTGGAGCGCTACGACGATCTCCATGCGGAGCCTTTCAAGGAGCCATTCATCGCGTTGCGCCAGCCGGTGGTAGATCCGCCCGGCGACCAGAAGCCGAATTGGTGGATCGCCAAGAAACTGGCTGAAAAACTTGGCCTCGGCGCGTACTATCCGTGGAACGATATCGAGGAGTATCTTGCCTTCCGGCTCAAGGCCGGGGGATACAGTCTCGATGACTTGAAGCGCGACGGCATCATCCTTGGCAAACAGCCGCCGATTTATTTCGAGGATGGCGCGCCGGCAACGTTCGACACGCCCTCGAAAAAGATCGAGTTCTATTCCTCGCAATTGAAGCAGGCGGGGTTCGATCCGGTGCCAAAGTATACGCGACCCGATCCAGGGCCTGCGGGCTCCTACCGGCTCTTGTTCGGCAGGGCGCCGATGCACTCTTTCAGCCGGACGCAAACCAACCACTTGCTCATGGACCTGATGAGCGAAAACGCCGTGTGGGTAAACGCGACCGAGGCCGCCCGGCTGGGGTTGAAGAGCGGCGACTATGTGCGCTTGCGCAACCAGGACGGCGCGGTGAGCGACCGTATCCGGGTCAAGGCAACCGAGCGCATCCGGCCCGAATGCGTCTACATGGTGCATGGCTTCGGTCACACATCCAAGGAGCTTCGTTTCGCGTACGGCAAGGGCGCCAGCGACTCCAGCCTGATCACGCGCTACAAGACGGACCCGTTGATGGGCGGAACGGGCGTGAATGTGAATTTCGTGACCATTGAGACGGAGGCCTGAGGATGTCGCGCTTTGCAATGGTGATCGATACCCGCAGGTGCGTGGGCTGCCACGATTGCGTGGTGGCCTGCAAGACCGAGAACGGCGTGCCGGAAGGGTACTGTCGCGATTGGATCACCGAAGAAGTGCATGGAGCATTTCCCACGGTGCAACTGGAAATTCGCTCGGAACGCTGCAATCACTGCGACAATCCGCCCTGCGTGTCGTGCTGTCCGACGGGCGCCAGCCATATTCATGACCGGGGCGGCGTGGTCCTGGTGACACACGATAAATGCATCGGCTGCAAGGCGTGCCTGGCGGCATGCCCTTACGATGCGCGCTTCATTCATCCGGATGGCTATGCCGACAAATGCACGTTCTGCATCCATCGCGTTGAGAAAGGCCTGGACCCGGCCTGCGTCTCTGTCTGCCCGACCCACTGCATGCACTTCGGGGACCTTGACGATCCTGCGTCCGAAATCAACCGCCTGCTGAACTCGCGTCCGCACCATGTGCTGATGCCCGATGCAGGCACCAAACCGTGCATCTTCTATCTCACGTGAGAGCCATGATCGCATTGACCGCACTGACCGAACTCACCACCTCGCGTCACAACCCGCTGGTGGACCCGCACCTGCACATCTGGGAGTGGCAGATCCCGGTTTACTTGTTCTTCGGGGGCATGGTTGCAGGGTTGATGATCATTGCCGGCGTGCGCCTCATCGCGCTCCGCCCGCAACAGCGCGAGGCGCTGGTCTGCTGCACCATCGGGCCGCTGCTGGGTCTGGTGTTTCTGAGTGTCGGCATGTTCACTCTCTTCCTTGACCTTTCACACAAACTGTATGTGTGGCGGCTCTACACGACGTTTCAAATCACATCGCCCATGTCGTGGGGTTCGTGGATTCTACTTCTGGTGTATCCGGCTCTCGTTGCCAACGCGCTGGCGCACCTGCCGGAGGCAATTCCCTCGCTCGCCAGGCGCTTTCCCATTCTTGTGACGGTGAGCGATTTCATCCTAGCCCGTGTGCAGTGGGTTGTGGGCATCGGCATTGCAAACGTCATGGTGGGTATCGCGCTGGGCATCTACACGGGCATCCTGCTCGGCGCGCTGGGCGCTCGCCCTTTATGGAACAGCGCCGTTCTTGGTCCGTTGTTTCTGTTCTCGGGGCTTTCGACGGCGACAGCCTTGCTGCACGGCATTCTTGTGTTTACCACGCCCGATGAGGATCGTCCCGCGTTTGCCGACTTCCTGCTCTCGTCCCTGGCGCAACTGACGCAAGCGCGCCCACTCGACAAGAATGTAGGGCCCGTGCTGGCGCGCGCCGACAACAGTTTTCTGACAATTGAGCTTGCCTTGCTCGGCCTGTTCCTCCTCGGCCAGCTTACTTCCACCGGCATTCATCAGCAGGCGGCGAGCCTCCTCCTGACTGGATCGTACGGCTCGGTCTTCTGGGTCTTCGTTGTGGGAATGGGGATCGTTTTGCCGCTCGTGCTCCAGTCGCTCGAACTCCAAAATCGTATTCGGCACACCATCGCGCCTGTGATTCTCGTGGTATTCGGCGGAATCGCGCTGCGATTCATTCTCGTGTACGCGGGCCAGGAAAGCCACTGGTTTCAGGCTCTGAATTGAAATGATGAGGCATCTATGAACGCTCGAGAACACACTGCAAAGCCTTATTGGAATCCCTACCTGTCCGGATTTGGACTTGGCCTGGTGCTGCTGGCATCGTTTGTCATCATGGGCCGCGGGCTGGGCGCATCGGGCGCCTTCACCACGGCTGTTGCTACGGCTGTGCATCAGGTGGCGCCAGCTCATGCGGAGAACAATGCCTTCTATGCCGAGTATCTGGGCGACGGCTCGCGCAGCCCGCTCAAGGACTGGCTGGTATTCGAGGTGCTGGGCGTTTTCGTGGGAGGATTTCTATCCGGGGTCCTGGCCAACCGTCTGAAATTCATCGTGGAGAAGGGCCCGCGCATCGGCAAACCATGGCGCCTGGCCTTTGCATTTATCGGCGGTGCGTTGATGGGCATCGGCGCCAAGATAGCGCTGGGCTGCACCAGCGGCCAGGCATTGACAGGCGGCTCACTGCTCAACGTCGGCAGTTGGGCATTCATGTTGTGCGTCTTTGGCGGCGCGTACGCGGTGGCCTACTTCTTCAGAAAGCAATGGATCTGACATGAACGCACCCTTCTACAAGTTCGGACTCTTCGGCGACGAGGCGAGTTTCATCATCGCCTTCGTGATCGGCATTGGCTTTGGGTTCTTCCTTGAGCGCGCCGGGTTTGGCAGCGGGCGAAGGCTCGCGGCACAGTTCTATTTCAGAAACCTGAGTGTTCTGAAGGTGATGTTCACGGCAATCATCACGGCCATGACCGGGGTTTACTTCTTGTCGCGCCTGGGCATGATGGACCTGTCGCTGGTCTATCTGGTGCCCACGTTTGTGGTGCCGCAGATTGTGGGCGGTCTGCTGCTGGGCATAGGCTTTGTGATCGGCGGCTATTGTCCAGGCACTTCCTGCGTTGCCGCGGCGACCGGCCGGATTGACGGCATGATCTACGTTGCCGGGATGGTCGCGGGACTGCTGGGTTTTGCCGAAGTTTATCCTTACGTGCAAAGCTACGCGCAGATGACCCCGATGGGACAGATCACGCTGCCCAAGCTATTCAACCTTCCATACGGACTGCTCGTTTTCGCGGTCGTACTCATGGCGTTGGGCGCGTTCATGGCGGCGGAGTGGGCGGAAAAGAGGATTGGCGGTAAGGAACCTGACCCCAAGGGATCGCTGATTGGGGGGCCTTTGCGCCTTACCCCTGTCCGCATTCTTGCCATGGGACTCGCAGCGGCAGGATTTGTTGCGCTGTTCGCGGGCGATCCCTACCGCGGCGCCCATGCATCCATCGACACCAAGGATCTGGCGATCCGGGTCGGCAAAGGTGCGGATTCGGTTCCGCCTGTGCAACTCGCGGATTGGATCATTCAGGGCCGCAACGATTTCAAGCTTGTGGACCTGCGCGGTGAGAAGAACTTCGCGGCCTACCATATTCCAACCTCGGTAAACGTGCCGCTGGCTTCGCTGACGCCGGACTTTGCCGCACGCAACGAACAGATCATCCTGTGCTCGGACGATGGGACAGAGGCCGCCAAGGCCTGGTTTCTTCTGGAGGCGCAAGGTTTCAAATCCGTCTATCTGCTGGACGGCGGAATGGCCGCATGGCATGATCTGGTCCTGTTTCCCAGGAAGGCAGCCGGCGCCGATGCAGCAGCCTTTGACAAGCAGGCGCAGGTGGCAAAGTACTTTGGTGGCGCTCCCCAGGCAGAGGGCATAGCTGCTCCGGCAAGCGTTGCTGTGGCTTTGCCCCAAGTGGCGTCGCCGGCGCAACCGGTGAGTTCCGAAGGGCCTGCTGCAAAGCAGCAGCCCAAGAAGAAAAAAGAAGGTTGCTGAAGTCCTGCTGCGATGGTTGCAGGAAGTGTGAAGCTCATAGAGGAGATTTCCGCCCGAGTGAATAGGATCACAATTAGGCATCTGTTCCTCTCTCCGGGGCACAACTTCTTCGGCCATCATGGCGAGGCGGCCGGGCAGAATCCCCTTTACGAAGTGAGCGAGATCGAGTGTGTCGCCGGACGCGGGGTTCGCGGCGACCGCTTTTTTGACTATAAGCAAGACTACAAAGGACAGATTACCTTTCTCGCCATCGAAGTGTTTGAGCAGATTTGCCGGGAACTGGGGGCGGGGAGTCCATCGCCCGGCGTAACGCGGCGCAATGTCATTACCGAAGGAATGGACCTGAATCTTCTGGTTGGCAAGCGGTTCACGCTGCAGGGCGTCGAGTTTGAAGGGGTGTGCGAGTGCAGGCCTTGCTACTGGATGGACCAGGCCATCGCGCCCGGCGGAGAAATGGCGTTGCGGGGATGCGGCGGGTTGCGCGCCAGGATACTTACGGACGGAAAGCTGCGCGTTGACGCGCAAGGCAATGGCTGAGAAAGCCCGATCACGCGCCTCTGGAGCACAGTGTTCGGCAGGCTGGCCCCCGCATCTATACTTGAGCTAAGGACTCACCGTGATTGCGCCCATCCGATTCCTCTGGAATGCAACGCGCGGCCACCGGCTTGCGCCGTGGCGGAGCGAGTATCTGCGCTGGCGCGTGGAGACCTACTCCGGCATGCCTGCCGACTCGCTGACGGCGGGCAAGATCTTTAAGTTCATGTGGACCCAGCGCTGGGAGCTGTTGAGCTTTTTGGCGTGGACGGAGCGCCTGGACAGGGAAGTGAGCAAGCGGGCGTGAGGGAAGGGGATAGGAAACAGGATGATGATTGCCGTTCTCGGCGTTTGTCAGGAGTCTAACCTCGGAGCCAGGTTGAGATGGTGCCCCCGCCTGAACCAGCGCGGATTTAGCCAATCCCTGTTGCATGATCCTTGCTTCCCGGAGCAGTTTCCGGCATGAGATTTGAATTTCGCATTGCGGCTGGTTTGCTGCTTGCAGCCTTGCTGTTGATGGCCGCCGGCGCGCAGCAGTTGCCGCCAATCGAGCCGCCGCAGCCGCTGCCCTCCCCACAGCAGCAGGCGCCCACCATCCGCGTCACCGCCAATGAAGTGCTGGTGCCCACGCTGGTGGAGAAGCGCGGCGGAGGCGTTGTCTACGGGCTGAGGCAAAAGGACTTCCTCCTCGAAGACAACGGAGTGCCGCAGAAGATTCGCGTGCAGGAGGAGATGGATACGGCGCCGGTTTCGCTAGTGGTCGCCGTCGAAGAGGGCGGCGTGAGCGCCCTGGAGTTCGACAAGCTGGCCAAACTGGGGCCGCTGCTGGATCTGTTTCTTGCTGACGGGCGCAGCCAGGCGGCGCTGGTGGGGTTCGACTCCCGGCCGCACCTGATTCGCGACTTCACCCACTCGAGCGACGAGATAGGCGATGCGCTCAAGCACCTAGAACCAGGCAACGGCGGGGATGCGATTTTGGACACGGTGAGCTATGCCGTGGATCTGCTGGAAACCGAACCCAAGGAGTACCGCCGCGTATTGTTGCTGGTGAGCGAGGAGCGTGACCACGGCAGCAAGCATACCAAGCCGGCGCAACTGGTGGAGAAGATTGGCCGGTCGGACATTCTGGTGCTCAGCGTCTCGTTCTCCCCGTCGCGCGCGGAACTGCTGCACGACATCAAGGACTCCGGCGACGACCGGACGATGAACCTATTTTCCACCGTCGCCATGATCGTGCAGGCCTTCAAGAAGAACGTGGCCAGGGAAGTGGCGCACATGAGCGGCGGGGAGTACACCACCTTCACCGGCGACAAGGGGTTCGAGCAGCGGGTGGTGGATGCGGCCAAGCACGCCCGCAACCGCTACCTGATCACCTTCAGCCCCTCCGATCCGACGCCGGGTCTGCACACCATCCGGGTGAAGACAGCGGAGGACTACGGGGCGCGGATTGTGGCGCGGGCGAATTATTGGCGGCAGCCGGAGCCGTAGGGGCAGTGGCCAGTGAACAGTGGACAGCTTTCAGATGATCATCGGCCGAAGCTAAATTTGGTTGCCAAATGGCCGATTAACTTCCGGATTGGCGACGACGCGTTTCCGATCAAGGCTGGCGACTGACCTGACATGATCCCATATTCCCTGCTTTTTTCGGAGACCGGACAAAATGCCGCGCGAATTGTGGCATAATGTCTCCATGAGCCAATCCGCCGCGATTCCCGCCGTTTCTCCGCCCCCCTTCACCTTCGATTGGAGAGAGATTGAGCGCGGCCTTCCGCTTTCCACGCTGGAGGAGTTCTCCGCTTACTCCGGCATCGCCGTCAAGGATTTGCTGGAGGTGGTGATTCCCGCGCGAACGCTCAAGCATCGCCGCCAGAAGAAGGAGCCGTTGAGCCTGGACGAGTCGGACCGGCTGGCGCGCGTGGCGCGGCTCTATGAACTCGCCGTCAAGGTCTTCGGCAACCCGGAGAAGGCAAAGCGATGGCTGACAAAGTCCAAGATGCGCTTCGAGGAGCGTTCGCCGTTGGCTATGATGCACACGGACATGGGTGGCCGGCAGGTGGAAGAGATGCTGATTCAAATCGACGAAGGGATGTTTGCGTAAGCTTTTGGACTTGGAAGACAATACTTGTATGTGGTGGGCGTGGATTCGTCTGCGAAGGCGTAAAACTAGACAGCCGTTCATCCGGGTCGCACGGGGATCGTCTCATCGACGTTAAACATGGCAACCGTAGCACCTAAGTCAGAGACCAGAAACTGAAGTTCGACCCCTGTCTGATTTGGAGATTGCTATGGGAGTATATTGGCGCGTAAGCAATTACATAGACCTGAGCGGCGAAGGTGGCCGTAAAGCCGGTGCCCGTTGGCATACGGCGGGTTCGAGAGTCGTCTATTTGGCTGATTCACCGATGAGTGCTCTAGTTGAATCACTCGTACATCTTGAGGTGGAAAGCGAAGACACCCCGGACTTCTACACCCTGCTCAAGATCTCAATACCCAATAATCTTGCCGTTCAACCGCTCGATCCCCCTGCAGGGACCGAATGGAAGCAGCACTTGGAATTGACCCGGAGCATCGGTGATGCCTGGCTGGCTTCCCTGGCAACTCCCCTTGCGCGAGTTCCTTCAGCGATTGCACCTCATACCTGGAACTACCTCCTCAACCCCGAGCACCCCGACGCCAAGCAGGTGCACATTGCCGAAATCATAAGAGAGCGCTTTGACAACCGGCTCTTCCGCTTTGGCGCGGGTTGAGAGCCGAGAGTTTGCTTTCAGGTTCGAGGTCGGCGGGACATGGCGCGGGGCCGGGCTTTCATGGTAATCTCACTCTAGACACTTGAGAGTGGACACGAGAAGACAAGAGGAGTAACAAACGCCGTGCTGGCGACTGCAAAGAAAACAACCCTGATTGAACGTTTCCGGACTCATGAATCGGACACCGGCTCGCCGGAAGTCCAGATTGCGATTCTGAGTGAGCGGATTGGCGAACTGACCGAGCACTTTAAAACCCACAAGAAGGATCACGCATCCCGGCGTGGCCTTTTGCAGCTGGTCAGCAAGCGCCGCCGTCTGCTGGACTACCTGAAGGCGCACGACTCCGATCGCTACCGCGACGTAATCGGCAAACTCGGTATCCGCAAGTAGTCGGAAAGCAAACCCAGAAAGCCGACTTTGATACGGAAGCGCTCAGACCGATGGTTGGTCACGGCCCCCGTTCTACCCAGAACCTGGGGCCATGGTGTACCTGGCGACCTTGAACCGCTGCCAGGGCTTGCGCACAGCTATCGGCTGTGTGCGGGCCCTTGGCACAGGCCGGGAGAATCCGCTCCCGCGCGCACCTCCCACTCTTTTGCGCGCTGCCTGTTCAGCATCAAGTCCGTCGCCGGCTTTCTCACACCCCTCCCAGGCGCCTTCCCCCCACAAGTTTCCCAAGCGAACAAAAATGAAACGAGGACTCTATGTCTAAGCATGAAGTAGCTGTCGAGCTTGCCGGCGGCAAGCGTCTGGTCTTTGAGACCGGCCGCATGGCCAAGCAAGCCTCAGGCGCCGCGCTGGTGACCACGGGCGAAACCGTGGTGCTGGCGACGGCCGTAGCCTCTCCCGATCCCAGGGAAGGCATCGACTTTTTCCCCCTCACCGTGGATTACCGCGAGTACACATACGCCGGCGGACGCATTCCCGGCGGCTTCATCAAGCGCGAGGGCCGGCCCAGCGAAAAAGAAGTTCTGACCTGCCGCCAGATCGACCGCCCCATTCGCCCGCTCTTCCCGGATGGCTTCCGCAACGAGACCCAGGTCATCGCGCTAGTCTTCTCCGCCGACAAGGAGAACGATCCCGACGTGGTGGGCATCAACGCCGCCGCCTGCGCGCTGGCTCTCAGCGACATTCCCTTCAGCGCCACCGTCGGCGCCGTGCGCGTAGGCCGCGTCAACGGGGAGTTCGTTATCAACCCGACCTATTCCGAGCGCGCTGAAACCACCGTCAACATCATGGTCGTCGGCCACAAGGACGGCATCGTGATGATCGAGTCGGGCGCCAAGGAGGAGACCGAAGAGGTCATCCTGGCTGCCATCGAGTTCGCGCACGTGGAGATCAAGAAGATTGTCGCCGCGATTGACGACCTGGTTGCAGTGGCCGGCAAGCGCAAGCGGGCCTTTACCGCGCCGGTGACCGACGAGGGCTACTACGACGAATTGAAGGCTCGGATCGGCGATCGCGTCAAGGACGCGCTCGACACCAAGAAGCACGCCAAAACCGAGAGCTACGCGCTGATCAAGCAGATCAAGGACGAGCTGGCCGCCGATTTGCCCGCCGACGATCCGACCGCCAAGAAGAAGCTGGCCCACTACTACGAGCTTCTCCGCGAGCGTACCTTCCGCGAGCAGGTGACCAAGGAGCGGATTCGTCCCGACCGCCGCGCCTTCGACGAGATTCGCGAGATCACCATCGAGACCAGCGTTCTGCCCCGCGTACACGGCTCCGCCCTGTTCACACGCGGTGAGACACAGGCCCTGGTGACAGCCACTCTGGGTACCCAGGACGACGGACAGCGGCTGGAGAGCTACGAGGGGGAAAAGAAGAAGCCCTTCATGCTCCACTACAACTTCCCGCCGTTCAGCGTTGGTGAAACGGGACGTATGACCGGCACGGGCCGTCGCGAAATCGGCCACGGCGCACTCGCCGAGCGGGCCATCAGCGCGGTTCTTCCCTCGGCGGATGAGTCGCCTTACACCATCCGCATCGTGTCCGACATTCTGGAGTCGAACGGCTCTTCGTCGATGGCTTCGGTCTGCGGCGCTAGCCTGGCGCTTTATGACTCCGGCATCACCCTCAAGGGCTCGGTGGCCGGCGTGGCCATGGGCCTGGTGAAGGAAGGCGACGACTACGCCATACTTACCGACATTGCTGGCGCCGAGGACCATTACGGCGACATGGACTTCAAGGTGGCCGGAACCCGCAAGGGCATCACCGCTTTGCAGATGGACATCAAGATCGGCGGCCTGACCCGCGAAATTCTGCAACAGGCCATGGAGCAGGCCAAGCGCGGCCGGCTCTTCCTCTTGGACAAGATGGATGCTGTGCTGGATGGACCGCGCACCGAGCGCTCGGCTTACGCGCCGCGCATCGAAACCGTGATGATTCCGACCGACAAGATTCGCGATCTGATCGGCAAGGGCGGCGCGACCATCCGTGGCATCATCGAGCAGACCGGCGCCAAGATCGACGTGGACGATACTGGTCGCGTCAGCGTTGCTTCATCGGACGCCGAGGGCCTGAAGAAGGCGCTCGAGATCATCGGCAACATCACCGCCGTGCCAGAGATCGGCAAGGTTTACCTGGGCAAGGTGGTTCGCCTGGCGGAGTTCGGCGCGTTTGTCGAACTGTTCCCGGGCACCGATGGCCTGCTGCACATCTCCGAGATCGCGGAGCATCGCGTCAAGGAAGTGAAGGACGAGTTGCGCGAGGGCGACCAGGTGATGGTGAAAGTTCTGGCCATCGAAGGCAATCGCATCAAGCTCAGCCGCAAGGCGCTGATCAAGGAGCAGAAGGCAAAGATTGCTCATTTGGCTCCTCAGGAAACGGAAGCGGTGGAGATCTCCGCATCCGAAGCACCGGCTCCATCCGCTCCTCCGGCCCGGCCGCGTCACGAGGTTGACGAGCGGCAGCCGAAGTCGACCCAGAGCACCATCCTCATCGAAGGCGGAGACGACTTCGAAGAGGAAGCCGGCGAGGAGTTCGACGAGGAGAACGAGCCGAACTTCAACCGCGTCGAGGGTGCGCCGGTTCCGGCAGGCGCAGGCCGTCCCCCGGCCAACAGCGCCAACAACAATCGCCGTCGCCGGCGTCGCCGGCCCGGTGGCAGCGGTGGCAGCGGTGGTAGCCGCGGACCAGGCAGCGGCGGCGGTCAGGGATAACAGAGCGGCGTATAGAGAAACAGACGAAAGGCCCGGACATTGCGTCCGGGCCTTTCGTCATGGAATCAAATAGCGGAGCCGTGGTGTAAAAGCTAAGGCATTGCAGGCTCATCTGTTTCCCGGGGTTTGAGTGGAAGGGCTGGGCCGTCGCCTTGGTGTTTGCGAAGGGTTTCGGCCTCATGCTTGGCGGCGTACATGCGTTGGTCGGCGGCGATGCAGAGGGCTTCCATCTCCGGCGCGTCTTCGGGAAAGACTGCGACGCCATAGCTGGCGCCGACGCGCAAGATATATTTGCCCAGTTTGAGCGGCTCGTCGAGCAGGTGCATCAGGGAGTTGCCGACGAGCATGGCATCCGCGCGGGTGGCCGGTTCCTCGAGGATGACGGAAAACTCATCGCCGCCGGTTCGCGCCACCGTGTCGGATCGCCGAACGCGCGAGGAAAACAGGGCTGCAACCTGCTGCAGCACCAGATCGCCTACGTGATGGCCAAACGTATCGTTGACCTGCTTGAAGCCGTCCAGGTCGATCACCAGCAGGGACGCCGGGGAAGCGGATCGGCGCGCGCGCTCGATCGCGCCGCCAAGCCGGTCCAGATAGAGGCGCCGGTTGGGCAGCCCGGTCAGGTGGTCGTGCAGTGCCAGGTGCTTGTTGTGTTCGATCTGCTCCTCCAGAAGCAGCAGGATCATGCCGACGGCCACCAGGTACTTGGGCAGGTTCCAGACCTCGCTCTCGGGATGGACGGAGGGCCAGAAGGCCTGCATCAGCGGGGCGACCAGAAACACTGACGCCCAGGCCAGGAATCCGGAGATGGTCACGAAGGCCCCGGCTGTGGCACGCCGGTAGGCGTAGGAGAAGTGGATGCAGCAGCCCAGGTAGACCGTGAACAGAATGGCGTTAATCGCCAGACTGCTTCCATTGTCCGGCCGGCTCTGAAACAGGAGCAGAAAGCAGGTCAGCAGGCAATACAAGCCGACCAGAATCCAGCGAAGCGGGCTTCCGACCCTGTCTCTGTTGATGAGGGCCAGGGTCAGCGGCAGGGCCCCGAAGAGGAGCGCGCTGAGATCCATGGTCAAGGCCGGAACGGGGCCGGCGACCCAAAGAACAATATAGAGGGTATTCGCCGCCAGCACTGCCAGCAGCATCAAGGGGCTGGACCCTCTCTGGCGGTAGGGGACCGCGGCCCACATGAACAGAACTCCGGCCCAGGTCAAGGCCGCAACGCCAACGCCGGTTGCCAGAGTTCCCCAGGCGCCGGGGGCGGTCATGAACAGGAAGGCGGCAAAGTGAAGGGCGATCATCAGCCAGCCGGTGAGCCAGATCCTCGAGGCATGGATGGGATTATGACGTGCGACGGACGCAAACGCAGCAGCCAGAAAACCTACCGCTGCGAGGTCCGGAAGCTCGGTCCAATTCACCACGTTCACCTCAGTCAGAATCTCAATCCCCTAACAGAATATGCCCTTTACGAAATTTTCACATGGCTCCTTTGTAGTACCAAGGGTACCGAAGGATACACCTTTGGAACTGAGACGGCCCGTGACCCGGTTATTGTTTGGGTAACCGGGATGGAGTTTTGGCTCACTTTGCATTGCATCTCCACTAGACTCAGAACGATGGCAGCCAGCTTGTACATTGTCGTTGAAGGGGAAGACCCCGGCTACGACATCTTTGTCAACGGCCAGGCTCTCGCCCGCAACGAGGATGCCTTGGAGCAGTTGGCGGAGCGGCTGCATGTCACGCCACTGCTGGAATTCTTTTCCGCCGATGAGAACTCGATGGCCTTGCTTCTGGAGCAGGGCGTTGCCAGTCCCGTCTGGGCCAGGCACCTGCCGGAGCCGCAGTGGTACGACGCTTCAGAGGGGCTGCTGACCGTGTGCGCGCTGCTTGATTTCCTCACGGAGGACCCCGCCGCGCTGGGCTCGGAGACGCCGTCCGTGGTGGTGGAGCTGGGCGAGTACGAGCGCGTCCTGCGCAAGACCGCCCAGCATGGCCTGCACTGGCACATTGCGGTGAGCTGGCGCTAAGCTCAGCGCGACATCAGCTCCTCGTCTCTGGGCGCAAAGATGTTCCCCAGCCGCCGGATCTGGGCGCCCACGCCGCGCAACTTCTCCTCGATGCGTTCGTAACCGCGATCCATGTGATAGACGCGGTCGAGGATGGATTCGCCGTCGGCCACCAGCGCCGCCAGCACCAGCGAGGCCGAGGCCCGCAGGTCAGAGCACATGACGGCCGCCGCGGACAGTTTGGTCGCCCCGCGGACCGTTGCCGTGCTGCCGTCCACCTTGATGTTGGCGCCCATCCGCACCAGTTCCTGCACATGCATGAAGCGGTTCTCGAAGATGTTTTCCTTCACCTGGCTCACCCCTTCCGACTGCGTGGCCAGCGCCATGTACTGCGCCTGCATGTCGGTGGGGAACCCCGGATACTCCTCGGTGGAGATGTCGGCCGCGCACAGGGGGCCGGCGGCACGGACCCGCACGGAATCGGGCCCCATGTGGTCGATGCGAACGCCCGCTGCTTCGAGCTTGGCGATGACCGCGCCCAGGTGCCCTGGATTGCAGTTGGCCACAATCAGATCGCCACCGGTGATGGCGCCCGCGATCAGAAAGGTTCCTGCCTCGATGCGGTCGGGGCTGATGCGATAGCGCGCGCCATGGAGGCTGGTCACGCCCTGAATGCGCATGGTGGAGGTTCCCGCGCCTTCGATCTTTGCGCCCATGGCCGTGAGCAGGGAAGCGAGATCGACCACCTCGGGCTCGCGCGCGCAGTTTTCCATCAGCGTTTGGCCGTCGGCCAGAACTGCGGCCATCAGCAGGTCCTCTGTGCCGGTGACGGTGATCCTGTCGAAGACCAGGTGCGCGCCCCGCAGCCGCTCCGCGCGCGCCTCGAGATAGCCGTGTTCCTGGGTGATGGCGGCTCCCATCTTTTCCAGGCCCTTGATGTGTAGGTCGATGGGTCTTCCGCCGATGGCGCATCCACCGGGCATGGCCACGCGCGCCATGCCGCAGCGGGCAATCAACGGGCCCAGCACCAGCGAACTGGCGCGCATGGTCTTTACGATTTCATATTTCGCTTCCGGGTCTGAGAGCGTACGGCAGCAGATCTTGGTGCGGTGCTGGGCGCGCCCATAGCCCAGCTCTACTTCTGCGCCCATTGAGGTCAGCAGCCGCCGCTCGGTCTCGATGTCTCGGACCTGGGGAACGTTTTCGAGAATGACCTCGTCCTCGGTAAGGATGGCCGCAGCCATGCACGGCAGCGCCGAGTTCTTGGCCCCCGACACGCGGATCGTGCCGAGTAGCGGATTGCCGCCGCGAATGACAAATTTATCCATGAGTAGCGATGTGCTCCCGACCTCTTAGTGTAAACGCGGGAGCAAGTCGAGACTTCCTCCATCCGGGAAGGAGAGCATCGCTTCCGAACAGGAACCTTCGCTCCATGCTGATGCGCATTATCGCGACGTCAATTGCCTGGGTCCCGGAGCGCGTAAGGCCACGCTACAGCTCCAGCACATTATCCTCAATCGCCAAGCGCACGTTGCCGTCGGACTTCGCCAGGCGGCGGACGGCTTCCGGCTTGTCGACCCGGGCCTTGAGCATCACCAGGGCCACCGGTACGCTGCGTCCTGCGCTCTTGATGGTCTGCACGGCGGTCTCGCGGTCGATCTTGCAGGCTTTCATCAGGATGCGGATGCCGCGCTCCACCAGCTTGGAGTTCTGCATGTGCACGTTGACCATCAGGTTCTCGTACACGTAGCCCAGCCGGGTCATGGCGCCGGTGGTGATCATGTTCAGGACCATCTTCTGGGCGCTGCCGGCCTTCATGCGGGTAGAGCCGGAGATCACTTCGGGGCCGACTTCGGCGACGATGACGATGTCCGCGGCCTTGGCCAGCGGCGTGTCGTGATTGCAGGTGACAGCGGCGGTATGGGCTCCGCGGGCGCGGGCATAAGCTACGGCTGCCACTACATAGGGTGTGCGACCAGAAGCCGAGAGGCCGATGATCACATCCTTGCGTGTCGGGCGGCGGCGGGCAATGTCGCGCTGGCCCAGTTCTTCCGAGTCCTCGTTGACCTCAACCGCCGAGGCCAGGGCCTTGGGTCCGCCGGCCATGATGTACTGCACCTGGCCAGGAGCTGTGGAATAGGTGGGCGGGCACTCGGAGGCGTCCAGTGCGGCGATGCGGCCGCTGGATCCGGCGCCGATATAGATCAGACGTCCACCGTCGCGCAGGCTACGGGCCACCTGGTCGATGACCGCCGCGATCTCCGGAATGGCCTTTTTGACCGCCGCGGCGATCTTCGCGTCTTCGTGGTTGATGATCCGCGCGATCTCCAGCGCGGATTTGGTGTCAAAGCCTTGAGAAGCCTCGTTCTGGCTCTCGGTGATCAGTTGCTCAAGCAGGGAGGCCTGGTCTTTCTTGGTGTCGTTGGCGCGGCTGCCGGCCGTCTCCTGCATCGTCGAGCTGGTAAGCATGCGTATGTCCCCAACCTCAGATTGTAGCTGGAAACTTGTCTAGTCCGGAGAGAATTCTCAGTGAACGGTATCCGGAGCGCCACAAGGGCGGTCTAAAGGGCTTTCCGCACGCAGTCGTGGAAGGCCGGGCGCACCTCGCGGATGAGCTGGCTGCCGCGGTCGGGCCAGGTGCGGTTGGTCAGCAGCACCACCGCAACGGCCGCATTGAGGTCGATCCACAGGGAACAGCCGCTGAATCCCAGGTGGCCGATGGTGCGGGAAGAGAAGCAGCGCCCCGAGGAGGATTCCTGGGAGGGCGTATCCCAGCCGAGCGCACGGGAACTGCCTTCCGGGCCCTGGCGGGTGGCAAAGAGATCGATTGTGGCTTTCTCGAAGAGGCGGGCTTCGCCTGACGGGCCTCCGGGCGCCGCGTCCGCGGCCAGAATCTCCCGCGCAAAGCGCAGCAGGTCGGGGAGGTTGGAGAAAAGCCCTGCGTGTCCGCTTGCGCCATGCAGCAGCCATGCATGCTCGTCCTGCACCTCGCCCTGGATGCGGCGATGACGCAGGACCCGATCTTCCTCAGTGGGTGGAATTGCCGCGCGGGCGGTGGGTGAGGGGCAGAAGCCCGTGGCTGCAAGCTGCAGCGGCAAGAAGATTTCGCGGCGGACCCAGGTGGCCAAGTGCTCGTGGGTCAGCACCTCCAGGGCCTTGCCCAGCAGGATGAAGCCTGGGTCGGAGTACTCGGCGCGCGTTCCGGGCTCGGCTTCCAGCGACAGTTCCAGGCAGGCGCGAAACAGCGCCGCCGGGGTGGCGGCGGTGTGGAAGAACTCCACGTAGCCGGGCAGCCCGGAGTTGTGCGCCAGCAGGTGGCGCAGCGTGACGCGGCGGGCCTGCTGTTGTGGTGAGCGGCCCACCACAAAACCCGGCAAGAGGTCGCCCAGCGGCGTATCCAGGTCGAGCACACCGCGCTGCCAAAGCAGCATGGCCGCAGCCGTGGTGGACACGACCTTGGTGAGGCTGGCCACGTCGTAAATGGTCTCCGCGGTCACGGTGGGCGAGTCCCCTTCATAGGTGAAGCGGCCTAGCGCATCGGCGAGCACAACCTTGCCGTCGGAAAGTACCCCGAAGGCGCAACCGGGAAAGGCGCGCGCGGCTATGGCGTCTGCCAGCACCTGGGGTGCGGCTTTGAATGGGCCGGACGGTTCAGCGGGGGCGACAGCGGAGGTGGTGATCTCGGTGGCCATGGCTCTTCTGCATCGTAACGCCATTTGGGAATGGCCGCAGTGATCCGAGGCGCATTTTTTCATGGACTCCGCGAGAAGATTGCGATCCGCCAGACGCATGGAGGCTATCCTTGATGGCAGGCGGGGAGTCTATTCAGAAAAGCCATGCTTGCGGAGGGTTGGATGCGCTTATTCGACAGGGTATTGACGGTTGCCTCGGCGTTGCTGCTGGCGGCGAGCCCCTGCGATGGGTGTTTCGCGCAGAACAGCCAGGCGCAGGCTTCCTCCACGACGGCTGCCGCAAGCGCGCAGGCGCAGGCCGTGCCCGCAGCCGATGCGAGCCAGGCAGGCCCCGCAACACAGTCCGCGCAGGCGCCCGCGGGCACGCAGGATTCCGCGCCGCGCAAAACCTATACGGTGCCCGCCGGCACCAAGGTTCTGCTGCAACTGCGCAGCGCCATCAACACCCGCAGCGCCAAGCCGGGCGACGGCGTGTACCTCGCATCCACTTTTCCCGTGGTGGTCGGCAACCGGGTGATGATTCCGGCCGGAGTGTACGTGCAGGGAGTGGTGGATCGGGTTGCGCGCGCGGGGCGTGTGAAGGGAAACGCGCAACTGGACATGCATTTCACTTCCATCATCTTTCCCAACGGGTCGGTGGTGGAGATTCCCGGTCTCGTCAACAGCCTGCCCGGCGCCAACAAGCAATCGGTCAAGGACGACGGGGAAGGGACCATTGAGCAGAACGGCGACAAGGGACGCAACGCCGGCAAGGTTGCCGAGGTCGCGATTCCCACCGGCGGGACGGTCGGATCGATCGGCGGCCTGGCTGGCGGTCATCCCATCGCTGGCGGCCTGGCCGGAATCGGCGCCGGACTCGCGGCGGCCGGCTTGGTTTCTCTCTTTACCCGCGGCGCGGATGTGAACATTCAGAGCGGAACCCAGGTGGAGATGGTGCTGCAGCGCCCGCTGCTCCTCGAGGACGAAAATCTCAGCGGCGCTCCGCTCAATCTCACTCCCTCGGCCAACCAGCCCCGCCCCCTCGACAAGCCGAATCGCTCGCAGATGCTTTGCCCGCCGGGCGGACTGGGCTGCAACTAGACACGGTACAAGAGTAATGTGACCCGTGGGAGCCGGATTCTTCTCTCGCCGCTTTCGTCTCTACCTGCGCCTGTGCCTTGAGGTGGATAGAAAGACAATGGCCTCGCATTGTTCTTTGCGGCTGCGGGGCCACGGTTCCCAGGGGAAGGTGATATTGCTCCCGCGCCTCACCGCGTCCGGCCTTGAGCGAAGAGTTCCACGCCGCGCAAAGTGCTGGATTCACGACCTGTTCGGTGAGCTGCCGCATGACCGGCGACCCGGGTCCGGCCACGGCATGGTTGCCTCCCGGCAGGCAATCAGTTCCCCCGGCGGGCGCGGTTTGGGGCGGTGTTGCTTTCAAGGATCGTGCCCCTGGATTGGCACCGAAGGGGGGTTACTTTTTACATAATAAGGCTGGTTACCCCTTTCGTAACATCGGCGCTTTTTGGCGTCGCAGCCCGTCATTAGTTTCTAAGAATTTACTTGCTTTTTAAATTTTCCGGTGGATAGAATCCGATACCAACGTCCCCGCATGCCATTGGATTTCGTTTTTTATCTGGGGTCCATCCACTGGCCATGATCGCGAATTGAACCGTGGAAACGGAAGTCTGTGGAAAAAATCCATGATTCATTCGGATCTGGTTTGGCGCGTATGCAGGGAGAAGAAGATCCGTGCGGCTCCGAGGTTTCTCACCGGGTCAGCACGGACAAACACTTTGGAGGGTAGTTGAATGTCTAGCCGTGGAATGAATCTCGTGTGCAAGTCCCAGAGCCTGTTTCTGCTGTCGCTGATGGCGATCTTCAGCCTGTTGCCGCCGGCAGCAGCCTTTGCTCAAACCACGGTCTCCAACACCAGCTACTACCTTGGGAATGTCGCCATCGGCACGACGGGCCCGACCCGCACGATCAGCTTCAAAAACACCGGGGCTGCCGCCGTCACCATCAGCTCCATCTCGGTGACCGCCGGAGGTCCCTATGGCCTGCCTGTGCCTGGGACCTCGCCTTGCGGCGCCTCTCTGGCCGCCGGCGCCACCTGCTATATCGGCATCAATCTCAGTCCCACCACGCCTGGCGCGCAGCCGGCGGGTACGCTGACCATTACCAGCAGTTCGCCGAGCAGCCCGCAGACCGTGGCGCTGAGCGGCGTGGGCGTTCAACCCACCGTGGCTTCGCCGTCGCCGCTGGCTTTTGGCAACGTGGTGAGCGGCGCCACCAGTGCAGCCAAGCCCCTGACCCTTTACAACTATCTGCCGTCTTCGATTTCGGTCACGGCGCCTACAGTATCCGCTCCCTATGCCATCACCGGCGGAACATGCGGAACAACGCTGAATGCAAGCTCCACTTGCACCTACCTGTTGACCGTCGCGCCCACCGCGGTGGGCGCAGTCGCGGCGCAATCGCTGACCATTGCTACCAGTGCTGCCAACAGCCCGCTGACTGTACCGCTGACCGCCACGGGGATTAATCCGACGGCGGTGTCGCCCACCTCGGTAAGCTTCGGCAACGTGGCGGTGGGCTCGGCCAGCCTGTCCAAGACAGTTGCCCTTTTCAACTATCAGTTGACACCGCTGACGATCAGCTCGATTACGCCATCTGCCGGAGTCACGGTGAACCCCGGTGCGCCCACTGCGTGCGGGAGCACCCTGGCCGCGGGCAAGACCTGCACCATCTCGCTCACCTGGACACCGACAACGCTGGGAGCACTTTCCGGCGGGTCGCTGACGATCGGCAGCAACGCGGCGAACAGTCCCACGACAGTAGCGCTGACCGGCACAGGCATCGCGCCCACGGCCGTTTCACCCACGTCGGTGAACTTCGGCAACGTTGTGGTCGGCACCAGCAGCCCGCTCAAGACGGTAACGCTGACCAACTACCAGGCGACCAGCCTGAATGTCGCCTCACTGTCGGTCACGGCGGGCAGCGCGTATTCCATCGATCCATCGTCGACCTGCCTGACTCCCACTGTGGCCGCAAATGGCGGTACCTGCACCGTCAATCTCGCGGTGACTCCAGTGACAGTGGGCGCTCAGCCTGCTGCCTCGCTGACCATCAGCACCAGTGCCAGCAATAGCCCCAACACCGTTGCGCTCTCCGCCACAGGGATTAACTCCGTGACGCTCTCGCCGGCCGCGCTGAGCTTTGGCAGCGGCGCGGTTGGAGCCACCACCGCCGCCAGGACGATCAGGCTGACGAACAACCAGACGGGCGCGCTATCGTTGACCGGCAATGTGTTCAACGGGCCTTTCGTACTCGACTCCGCGGCGACCACCTGCCCGACTGCCGGCGGCGTTCTCTCCGGTTCGCTGGCTGCCGGAGCCAACTGCATTATCGGAATCGACTTCAAGCCGGCCGTCTTAGGCGCCACCAGCGGCGGGCAGGTTACGGTCCTCGACAACGCGGCCAGCAGCCCGCAGATTGCTGCGCTCTCCGGCAACGGAGTGGTAGCGGCCACTGTTTCGCCCACCGCGCTCAGCTTCGGCAACGTGGTGGCAAACACCATCAGCGCAACGAAGAACGTGACGCTCTACAACAGTCAGGCCGTCGCCATGAGCCTGACCACCATCAGCACCTCGGCGCCCTACGCCATTGTTGCGCCCATCAGCGGCACTCCGTGCGTGCCCGGCGGCTCGCTTGCCGCGAGCGCAAGCTGCTCGTTTGGCGTGACCTTTGCGCCCACCACCACGGGCGCGGCCGCGGCCAACTCGGTCACCATCGTCGATGGTGCTGCCAACAGCCCGCAAACCGTGACGCTGACCGGTACCGGTGTTGTCGCCGTCACCCTCCCGTCCACCCTCGCGTTTGGCAATGTGGTCATCAACCAGATGGCGGAGAAGGGTGTCACACTCACGAATAATCAGGCTGTTCCGTTGAGCATCGCTTCCATCTCCGGCTTCACCGGCGGCTACAGCCTGGACGCGACCAAGACCACCTGCTCCACCACCACCGCGCTGGGGGCAGGGACGAGTTGCGTGATCGGCGTCGATCTGACCGCTACAACGCTTGGCGTGCAGCCTGCGGCCTCGTTCAGCGTCGCCTTTGGTGGCGGAGTGAGCACGGCCTCGGTCAGCCTGACTGCAAATGCGCTTTCGCCCGTGGCGCTCTCGCCCACGTCACTGTACCTCCCGACGACGTTCGTCGGTCTGACGAGCGCGCCGAAGACGGTCACGCTGACGAATACGCAGAATGCTCCCCTGACCATCGGCTCGGCAACCATTACCGGCGTCGATCCGAATGATTTCGCAGTGACCAGTTCCTGCCCCACTTCGCCCACCGCACTGCCCGCCACCAAGTCCTGCCAGTTCTTTGTCACCTTCACTCCCATCGCTTCGGGGACCAGAACAGCGACGCTGAACGTTAACGACACTGCCGGCAACAGCCCGCAGACCGTCGCGCTGAGCGGCAACGGCAATCCGCCGGTGGTGATCTCGCCTTCCACGACGCAGAACTTTACCGCGAATGTGGGCACCACCAGCACCTACAGGACCTTCACGATCTACAACGAACAGCCGGCCGTCGCCCTGCATATCGCCGCCTTCAAACTCACCGGCCCGTTCATCCAGTCGGCCACCACCTGCCCGATGTCTCCCGCGGCGCTGGGCGGAGCAGGCGCAGTGGCGTCCTGCACCCTCGCGGTTCAATTCGATCCCACCATCGGCGGTGTCGCCGGCGGGCAACTGCAGGTCCAGGACGATGCCGCCACCAGCCCGCAGGTTGTGAACCTTAGCGGCACGGGCACCAATCCGCTCACCATTTCTCCCAGCGGGGCGGCCTTCAGCGCGCAAACCGTGGGCACGGTCAGCGCTCCCAAGATCTTCACGCTGACCAATCACGAGACCCAATCGGAGACCTTCTCGTTCGCCGCCGTGGGCTCGCTTGCGGCAGGCGATTACCAGGCCAACAGCAACTGCGCCACGGGTGTAATCGCGGCCCAGTCCTCTTGCCTGATCTATGTCAGCTTCTCGCCCACTTCGGTCACTCCCAGCACCACGCGCTCCGGTTCGCTCACAGTGACGGACTCCGCGAAGGGCGGATCGGCGATAGTCGCGTCTCTGACCGGCTCCGCAACCTCCACGCCACCTGCAGCGGCCGTGTCTTCCGTGTCGCCGGGAGCGGGACAGACAGGCACGGTTGTGCCCGTGGTGATTACCGGCAACGGTTGGACGCACTTCACCAACTCCTCGGTCATCACTTTCTGGGAGCAGAACGCCACCAGCACCGCCTGCAACATCGCGGTCAGCGGCGTTTCGGCGGTGAACGCGAACACCATCAACGCCACGCTGACGCTCAGCGGCACCACGTATGGCGGCTGCAATATAAACGTCAAGTCCCCGCTGGGGGGCGGAAAGACCGAGTCTGCCTGGCTGATTTCGGCCTTTAACCTCGCCGAGACCCCCGGACAGTCCATCACCAGCGTGAACCCGGCCTTCGGCACGCAGGGCCAGACGCTGAACGTGGCCATCACCGCGGTGGGCACTCACTTCCAACAGGGCGTTACGATCGCCAAGTTCGGCGACGGCGTCACCATGAACTCGCTGACCATCGTCGATGCTACCGATGCGACGGCCAACATCACCATCAGCAATACCACCTACGTCGGCTACCGCACCGTGACCATGCAGACCAATGGCGAGTTTGCCATCTCGGTGCTCTCGGCGCAGAACAACCCCATCTTCCAGATCGGGGCCAACAACGCCACGCTGGTCAGCGTCAGCCCGAACGTTGAACCGCAGGGATTCAGCGGCCAGGTGACCCTCAACGCCACCGGCACGCACTTCCTGCAGAATGCCACCACCGTCAGCATCGGCGGCGCGATTGTGGGCAACGTCAACGTGATCACCCCGACGCAGGCCGTGGCCGAGGTTGCCGTTCCGGCCGGCGCTCCCATCGGCGTGCAGAACGTGCAGGTAGCCACGGGCGGTGAGATCGCCGGCCTCGGCAACGCCTTCACCATCACCGGCGCCACGCCCGCGCTCGTATCCGTTGCCCCGGTTTCAGGCTTCCAGGGCCAGAACAACATCGACGTCATTGTTACCGGCAACGCCTTCACCCTGTTCAACTCGGGAACTCTGACGGCGGACTTTACCGGCGAGATCACCGTGAACTCGGTTACGCCGCTCTCGGCCAGCAGCGCGGATGTGAACATCTCCATCCACGGCAACGCCGCCGTGGGCGGGATCACGGCTACACTGATCAGCACTACCAGCAGTTACGGCATCAAGAACTTCCAGTTCACCTTCACTGTCACGCCGTCGAGCGCCTCGATTGTGAGCGTTTCCCCCGCCTGCATTCCGCAGGGCGGCCAGTTGACACTGAACGTGCTTGGCTCGAACACCAGTTGGGTGCAGGGAACGACGACAGCCACCTTCTATCCGCAATCGGTGCCCATTCCCAGCGTCGCCGAGGTCACGATCAACAGCGCCACCAGCGCGGCTCTCGCCGTCGCGGTGCCCACCACCACGCCTCCCGGCAACTACGGCTTTTACATGGCCACCGGCGGCCAGGTTGTCAGTTCCTCAATGTGCGTGACTGCCAACACGCCTACGCTGACCATGAGCCCGGCCAACGGCCTGTTGCCCACGGCGCCTGCCGTCACCAGCTTCACGGTGAACTTCACCGGCCAGTTCACGCACTGGGGTGCGACCACTCTGCCGGTGATCGCCGGCCAGGGCGTCACCCTGTCGCACTTCGTGGTCAACAGCCCGGTGAGCGCTCAGGCGACTGTGACCATCATCGGCGCCACCAACGGCACGCCCACAGCGACAGGTCCGCGCCTGGTGACCTTCACCACCGGCGGAGAGATCGTCACCACTTACTTCAACGTGACGCAGACGCCGGTGGGCATCGTCTACGTATCGCCGGATCACACCGCGCCCAGCACCACGGCGGATGTAACCATCACCGGCTTGAACACGCACTTCAACCAGGCGACGACGCAGGTGCTGTTTGGACCGCAGATCACGGTCAATAGCGTCACCGTGACCGACGCCGCGCACCTGACCGCCAACATCACCACCAGCTATATGCTGAACAGTGTCCTTACCCCGTCTCCGTCCGGATATCAGAACATTTTTGTCAATACCGGCTCGGAGCAGGTGATGGCCGGCTTCCTGGTGGATTATCCCGCCCTGCCGAGCCTGGTCAGTGTCAGTCCGTCCAGCGGATAGCAGGGACAG
>VFSW01000922.1_pt1 | contig 43526 bp, 30 predicted proteins | sample 5358111 | NCBI WGS metagenome assembly VFSW01 (sample SAMN11554181, study PRJNA540505) | mine drainage metagenome | isolation source: sediment from site ElyBrook_90M | place: USA: Ely Copper Mine, Vershire, VT | collected 2017
GCCCTGAATTCCTCTGATTCGCTATTCCCCTCTTAGCCTCGTTCCACGCTGCCCCGCGGACTCCGGCGGTTTATCCAGTCTCCTGCCCGGCCCAGTTCCCCGGCGGCCGTTCATCACTATTTCACCAGGGCACGATGCAAAGCCGCGCAAAATGACGCCTTCCATGCTAAGTTAGGACATCTTTCCCTCATCAGGTCTCTAATTCCGGAAAGTCCACTGTGCCGTACCGGTGCAAGACAATCTCGCGAATCCCTGTCTTGGAGCCCAAGTCATGAATTGCCGCTTCTGCGGTTCGCCCCGATTGCGATACTCCCGCTTCAGAGCCCCGGACCTGTTCCACGCCCTGCTCTTGCGCTTGCCTGTGCGTTGCCGAAGTTGCCAGGAAAGGAGTTATAGGTGGATTACCCATGCCTTGACGATCTGGCGGGCAACCAGGCTCCCCGCCGCAGGCCCGTGGCGGCCGCCGAAGCGGTTGAGTTGCGACCAAAGCAGCGCTCCAACTTCCACATGTCCCCTGGCGCCCGCCCACGCCGCCAAGCGTCACGCTGATTTGTGAAAGGAGTCCGCCGCTCAACTTGCATGACCTTGTAAGCCGGTTATGGAAGCCGGCTCCCATCGTCAGCCCATCGCAAGAGTCCAGCTTGCCGAGCGGTGCGGCGCTAGAGAACTGAGCAGAAGGGGATTGCGGTAGCGAAGCATCGGCCATCGCTCTGTGGGCGGAACGAACTGGCCGTAGCTCTCCGACCCGTTTATGTCTATCACTCGATTGCCGGTGTAGATCGGGACTGCCTGCTGGTTCTCGAATGGGCAGCACCGCTTGGATTCCAATTTCTGCGGAGAAAATCAGCAGTCGGCCTCCCGTGGGAGCCGCGATGCCCCGATTGCGCCTCCGAAACCCCGCTGCTCAGCGTCAGGCGGACGACGCGAACGGGCGAAGGAAATGATTCTGCAATCTGGACTGTTTGATCCGTTGATCCGTCGTCAACCACAATAATCTCGTGGGGAGGATAGGTTTGGCCCAGGCAGCTCTCGATTGCTTTGCCGAAGTTCCGCTCAGCGTTGTAAGCAGGAATGGTGACACTGAACTTCAAGTCCGTACTCCCTTCGTTCTGACGTTAGGCCATCGGAAGTATGCCGAGGAACTCCCGATGCTGTTGGCCGAGCGCTCATGCGCAGGTCAATCGCTGTGCCGGCTTGGCCGGAGTCTCCTGTCTTGAGGACTGCTTCGCCCCAAGGTAGGATCGGACCATGGCAGATCCAGGAAGCCAAAGAGGGGTTGCGCAGGGTTGCGCGCCCGTTCCGCGGAATGGCAGGCGCGGCGGCCTGTCAAGACGCATGATCGACACAATGTCTTCGCTTGGGGTGTACGCGCTACACGCCAGCGGAAAAGCAACAAGGAGTTCTGAGCATGGGCAAGCGCATCGTTGTCGAGCCGGGAAGCTATGGCTGCCACAATATGGGCGACGTTGCCATGATGCAGGTGGCGGTAAGGCGGATCACGGAGTTGTGGCCTCACGCCGAAATCGGAGTAGTCACTTCCCGTCAGGACCTGTTGTCGCGCTACTGCCCTTGCGCCACCCCGCTCCCGGCGCAAGAGCGCAACGCCTGGTTATCCGGGCGATCACTGGTCCCTGGCCTTCACCGCAGACTGCCGGCCCGCTTCTCGGCCGGCTTGCGCGGAATGGAGAGGCGCATGTGGATGCGGCGCCCTGGTGTGGCGGACCTGGCTGTCTTTCTCAAGTCGAAACTGATGCGCAGGCCGAACTCATCGCCCTCCGGCTTTCGCAGGCGGTTGGTCGAGGCCGGCCTTTTGGTGGTGAGCGGCATGGGCGGGCTCAACGATGCTTTCAAGGATTCCGCTTGCCCGCTTCTGGACGAGTTGGAGTTTGCGTTGCAGGCGGGAGTCCCGGTGGTGGCTTTTGGTCAGGGCATCGGCCCCATCTCAGATCCTGAGCTATTGGAAAGGGCGCGAGCCGTACTGCCGCGGCTCCGCCTGATCGCTCTGCGCGAAGCCCGCACCGGCTTGCCGTTCCTCGAATCTCTGGGAGTGCCCAGAGACAAGATCCGGATCACCGGCGACGACGCGATTGATCTTGCTTATCGGCGCCGGCCCCACTCCCTCGGCGCTGCGATCGGCATCAATCTGCGTCTTGCCGATTATGCGGGAACCGGGGAGGACATCCTGGACAAGCTTCGAGAGCCGTTACGGCATAGCGCCCATGCGCTGGGCTCCAACCTGGTTTCCGTGCCTATATCGTTCCATGAAAGCGACTCCGACTTGAGGGCTAACAGCAGGCTGCTCGGCGTCCCGGAGCATACTCCTCCCTCGCTTGGGCGGAGCCCTGAGGACGTCATCGACCTGGTTGGGAGGTGCCGGGCTGTGGTGACCGGCAGTTATCACGGCGCGGTATTTGCCTTGGCCCAGGGCATACCGGTGGTTGGATTGCTGCAGTCCGCCTACTACGAGCAGAAGTTCGCTGGACTGGAGGAACAGTTCCCTGAAGGATGCCGCCTGATCGACTTCAGAGGGCAGGTCTCTGCCCGTCAGATCGAGGAAGAGATTCTAGGGGCGTGGGAGCGGGCGCCGCGATTGAGGGAACAATTGCTAGAGGCCGCCGCGCGACAGATCGAGTTGGGCCGCGCGGCCTATCGTGCCGCGCGCAAGGTGTGTCCCCTCGAATGAGCCATTTGACCGCGGCTTCGATGCCGAAATCCTGCCTCCGGGCTTAGCAGCCTCTGAGCAGAATCTGGAGGAGGGCTTCCTGAGCATAAGCGCAAAGCGGAGGACAGCTTAGGCTGTCCTCCGCTCATTGGGAACTGAACTCAGCGGTTAACTACGCCGCCTGGATTACGTTTGGCAGCTTGGCAAGGTGCGCCTTGGACCGCGACTTCCAAAAGAGGCCCGCCGCGAGGAGGAACAGCCCGGTGCCGAGCAAAATGAGCGAGGAGGGTTCCGGCACGGAGGTGTTTAGGAATAGATCTGTGCTGTTTATACCCTGTTGCTCCAACTGCCATCCTGTACCAAAGTTAAACAAGTTGATCGTATAACCACCACTCATAAACGTCATTGACCCTAAACCGCCGCCGAAATAGAGGGAACTTACGAGGGTAGCCGTTCCCACGGGGAAGTAGGGCACATTTGTACCGGTAATGTTCAGCGTTGCCGCAGTGATGTGGTTGGTGGTGGTGTCAACGGTGAAAGTGAAAGTGCCTTTCACGGCGGCGTCGCCTGTTCCGACAAACTGCAACCAGGTTACCGAGAACGAATCCGCCTTTGCGGCTGGGGTGACTGCCAGGACAGCTGCCAATGCAAGCAAAACCAAAACGAACTTCTTCATGATTCCTCCGAATGTTGGCCCACCTGGGCAATTGTCTCGCTGCCTAGCAATTAAACCGCCGAGGCAACTGTTTTCAGATCGACTTCAGCAACTTCGAACTGCAAGACCCAACTTTGTTAACCTGCCTGGCCTACGCGTGTCGTAACCACCCGAACCAAGCTGCTCAACCGCACTGCGGTGGAGCGAAAAAGATGACAAAAGGACCATCTGCGGAGAATTTGCCTTGATCGGGGGACAACTTCAATGTTCGCCTAGTTCTATGCAGGTAGAACGCCAAACTCGTGCATTGTAAAATCAACGACTTGCGACGAGGTAAATGCGCAATGTGCAATTTCTTGCAGTGCCCTTGCCAAGGAAATTCCCTCTTTGGGGGTAATTTGGGCACCGGCAAGCGGCCCTAATGTGACAGCCAAGTGAATGAGGGGATTGGGGATTGCTCCCTGAACAGCACGACGGCTTGACGGCGAGCGTCCTGGGCGGCGGGAGGGCAAAAAACCCGCGTCCGCGGTCCGCATTCAGAAGGACGGCGACGGGCCGAACCGCCTGGATGGAGCCCGGCACTTGGCAAAATGGCAGACGAAAAGCCGGGGTCTTGCGGCGGCATCAGGCTGCAGCTGGCTCACTGCGGCTGGCCGCGCCGGCAAAGACCGGCTGCCGGGTTAGGGGGGGCTCAAGCCGCTCAGCACGGTCGCGGAGCCGAGCGATAAATACCAATACATAAAATGTTGCAAAAGGAGCTTTCGAGGTGGTATACCTTGGCCGCGGTCGCTAGTTGCCACTGACGTGCAGTGTGTGGGCTTGCCGATGGGAGCCGGCGATGCGCGAAGGAGCGGCGACAATGAAATTGTTTCAACCAAAGCTGCATGTGCGTAGTTTGAGTTCTCTTCTTATCGCAGGCCTGGTGTGTGCCGGGATGAGCGCCGCACTTTGCGCTCAGCAGGCCTCTGAAGTCACCATCCATTGGGACAAGACAACCGTGGTCTCCAAATCGACGCCAACGCTGCAGGTGGTGGTCAATCCTCCACTGCGCCCCGGGCAGCCGCTGGGCGTGGCCTCCTATAAGGCGGTGAAGGATCTGGGCGCCGACTATGTGCGCTACGTTCCCTGGCTGCCTTATCCGCGGCTTGGCGTAGCCGAGCTGGAGCCGCCCACGGCGCAGAAAACCTCGTGGGACTTCAGCGTGATCGACCCGATGACCAAGGACTTCCTGGCCGCCACCGAGGGCCATTCCACCATTATGAACTTCAGCACCATTCCCACCTGGCTGTTCAAGACAGACAAGCCCGTTACCTATCCTGACGATCCCAACAAGGTGGTGTGGAATTACACCCAGGGTACGGAACTGCGCGACCCCACCGGCAAGCAACTGGGCGACTACTACGCCCGGCTGGTGAGCTGGTACGTCAACGGCGGATTCAGCGATGAGAATGGGGTTCGGCACGACTCCGGCTACCACTACAAACTGCCTTATTGGGAAGTTTTGAACGAAGTCGACTTTGAGCACAGCATGACGCCCGAACAGTACACCGCGCGCTACGACGCGATCGCCGGCGCTATTCACGGGGTTTCTCCGGACACAAAGTTCGTTGGCATGGCGCTGGCAATGCCCAGCCTGGTTCCTGGATACTTCGAGTACTTCCTGAACCATAACAACCATAAGCCGGGAATTCCGCTGGATATGATTTCGTACCACTTCTATGCTTCGCCCGGAAGCGGCCAGACCATCGATCACTGGCAGTACACGTTCTTCGACCAGGCCGACGGATTCCTGAATTCGGTGCGCTATATCGAAAGCATCCGCAAGCGGCTCTCGCCGGAGACGCGCACGGACACGGACGAACTGGGAGTCATTCTTCCCACCGATAACAAGGCCGGGGACGATGTGCCGCCGCCGCCCGCCTACTGGAACCTGGCGGGATCGCTCTACGCCTACCTCTATATGCAGCTCGCGCAACTGCAGATCGATGTGGTCGGCGAGTCACAACTGGTGGGCTATCCCACCCAGTTCCCCAGCGTGAGCATGATGAACTGGCAGAACAACAAGCCCAACGCGCGCTTCTGGGTGCTCAAGCTCCTCAAGGATTCGTTCCACCCCGGCGACACGCTGGTGGAGACGCATCTTGAGGGCAACGACTCCGGCAGTGTGGCGGCGCAGGCCTTCATCACGCCCGGCGGCCACAAGCTGCTGCTGGCCAACAAGCGCAATCACGCGGCCGAAATCAAGCTGCCCGAGACCGACAAGGCAAGCGCGCTGACCGTGGATTTGGCAACCGGCGATGGCCCCGCACGCAGCGTCAAGCCGGCAGGCGGCATCCTTAAGCTGGAGCCCTTCGCAGTCACAGTGGTGAGCTGGTAGGTTGGGCTGCAGCGGCGTATGCACAAATCGCCGCCGTAGACGATCTCGAAGACCGGCGGTTTTCGCAAGCGAACGCGTTTCTACCAAATAAGCAATGCAGGCATGAAGCAGGCATTGCTTATTTGGCAGGTTCCGACTGAATCAGCGTGACCGGACCCAGGATGCCGGACGGCAACGGATGCAAATCCCGCATATCCTGCGGCTCAAACAGCCTTCCGTACCTATCCCATAAGAGCCGGTAATCCGGCAGCGGATGCCCCGCCATGCCGTTGATCGCCGTGTTGCCAACCACGATGCGCACCTCGTTCGAACCCGCGCGCAGTTGCGCCGTCACATCAAGCCGGTAGGGCGGATGCCAGACAACGCCTGCAAGGCTGCCATTCACATAGACCTCGGCCGCATCGCGAACCGGCGCGTCAAGATAGGCCCACATGTTGTGCTCGCCCGGCGGCGAGGGAAGAGGCAGCCTGGCGGCCTGGCCGAAGTCCAGCATGAACCGGGTCCCTTGCGGCAGATGGCCGATAGGCCGATCGAAGCTCTTCTGGTAGGTCGCAAGGCCCGAATAATAGCGGGTGGCAGCGTCATCGCTCCACGACCCCAGGCGATTCATCTTTGTGCTCAATCCCGTATCGCCAAACGTAACCGTCCAATCCGGTGACAGATCAGCCTTGATCGTCTCGCGCCGCGCTGGCAGCGGCGCAGCTGCCTTTGCCGCATCGGAGAAGAAGATCAGACGCGACCCGTAAGCTTCCAGGTCGAGTTCGATATTTGCCGGGTCTGGAATTCCCGCTACCTCTCCGGAGAAGGCGTCCCACATCTCCACATGCCGCGCGGCATCGCGGAAGTGCGCGCTGACATGCTTCGTTTCATTGGCCGTATTGGCAACAAAATACAAATCGCCGTTGGGAAGCTTGCGATGAATGAAGCCTATCTCCGGCGTCGCCGGGGACAGCTTCATGTCTGGGGTTGAATCCTTCCTGAGTTCCGCACCCAGTTCCGTTTCGTTGGGAACAAAGTGCGCAGTCGTCACACCGCCATGAAACAGCGCCTCTGAAAGTTCCTTCAACCGCGCCGAGTCGTCGGCCGCATGCATCATCCCCGGAGCCGTGGCCGGCATGCGCCCGGTGGCAATCACGATTCCGCCGTGCCGCGCAAAGGCAAGAATCTTTTCATACGTCTCAATGGGCAGCCTGTCCACGGCGGGAAGAATCAGCACGCGATAGGGAATCCCCACGCTGTCGATGGTGTCCGCATCGATGAAGTCCAGGTTGAAGCCGGCGTCGAGCACCTGGGCGATCACCTGCTTGCCGAGGAACTTGTCCATCTGCTCATCGATGGTTGCGTTCGAACCCGATTCATCGAAGCCGAGAGCCGACGTGGGCGACATTCGCCTCTGGAATCCGGCCGAAAAGGAGGCCCACACATCGTCGTTGGGCAGCAAAAGAGCCACGTCGTTGGCCGGTTCTCCCTGGCGCAGCGCAAAACTCATCCGCTGCAGATAGCGCGCCAGATCGGGCATGGCGAAGAACCATGGATTGTGGGCGTTCAGCGCCGCGGCCGCATACATGCGCCAGCCGGGCTCTCCCGCGCTCTGAGGAGAATATGGCCAGCCGTGGCCGACCAGTTGATTGATGCCTTGCAGAAAATGCAAATCGGCTTCCGCCTTCATATCCAGCGGCGTGGCGCGGAAGGCCGGCGAATGCAGCCACGTCCACGTCTCCGATGAGATCACCGGCCGATGGAACAGGTGCCCCGCGGAAGCCGCCCAGCGCGTATCGGAGAACTCCCGCCACATATTGAAGGTTGCCTTGCCTTCCCCTTCAGGCAGGTCGGCCAGGCGGTTGCTGAACAGCGTCACGGGCGGAAATCCGTAAGTTTGCGATCGCAGCAGCGTGTGGTGCTCGGCGGCCCAGACTCGCATGGGCGCGAGAAAGTTCTCGTCCGCAAGTTCGGTCAGCGTTCTACCCCAGTCGTGACGAACCGCCGCTGTCTCCGGCCCGGCGTTCATGACCAGTGCCAGCAGATGCGGACGAAGATCGTAGCCGCGCCGGCGCTGGAATTCGCTCAACAGCGCGGGAGTCCAGTCGGAGGCGTAATCCTCCAGGCTGTCGCTGAATACCGCGTAGGGAGGCTGGTCGCCGAATGCCGAGAGCAGCCGGTCGCCGACAGCGCGCAGGTGCTCCTCGGTCGCGGCATGATCGTAGTGATCGAGGACGAATCCCGCAGCTCCGGCAGAGGGCCGCTTAACCATCATCCCGGTGCGGCTGGAGAGGAACCAGATGAGCGTGCGGGATTGCCCGGCGGCGGTGAAGGTGTACCGCCCGTCAACAGGAGGAGCCAGTGGAGCCGCGCTTGCCAGTTGCTCGTGGGCGGCGCCCTCAGGGAGCAGAAATGCGGAGAGCAGCTCTTCGCCGGAATCGACGAACGGCGCCAGCGAGGAGGTTTCTCCCGCCGCGACCGTTCGCTTCTCCACACGCAGCTTGCCGGCGGCCTCAGTGACGGGAATCTCCGGGCCTCCGAACGGCCAGCCGCTGCCCAGTGTTACATCCACGCGCAGTCCCAGCCGCCGGGCCTCCTGAGCGGCAAAGCGCAGTGCGTCGATATGCTCATCGGAAAGAAACGGCGTGTTCCGGAACCCGGTCTCCGGATTGTCGAGCGCCAAGGGATAGAGGTGGGCAATCTCCACGCCGCCAATGCCGGCCGCTTTCATCTGCTCCAGTTCCCGCGTCACCTCGGGCCGGGTGGCTGCCGGTCCGAACCACCACCACCGCACCATGATCCGGCTGGAGTCGGGCGGGTTTTGAAAGCTGCGATGAAGTTCCTCGATGCTCGCATCGGCCTGGGCCTGAAATGGAATGCAGGTTGCCATTCCAAGCGTGAAAACCAGCAGCGATGCCCAGCAACCGGCGGCGCGTGCGATCACCCTGCTGTCGGAAATCAATTTGTTGATCATAACCGAAATTTGCCTCCCCCGCCTGTCTGAAATGTCCAGCGTTCGTGTTTCGCGTGGATTCACGCGGCGCGTCCTTCATAACAGAAGCAAATGGAATCTGCAAAGCGCCTTGTTTGCTTCGGGCAAGATGACTTGGCTTATGCGGCCAAGGAGCCGCCGTTGCTCTGCGGCAGGCAAGTGTAGGAAGGAGCGCGAATCGAGGCTCAGAACCATGTGGATCGGAAGCCGTAGACGCCTGGACAAAAGCGCCGATCTGCCGAATACAGGGAATTAGATGCTTGTCCCGGGTCCGCGCTTCATGGAAGGGAGGATCATGATTGAAGTAACCAGTAAGTTCCTATAACCGGTAACCGTCCCCGCACAGTACCAATGGCCCATGGTAACTGCCTGAAAAGAATCATTGACATCGGGAGTTTCGGGTATCAAGATGGAGCAATAACTGCCTGACTTACCCGCAAAGCTCTGCAAACTTATATCCATGCCGAAGCAACCACTTCGTTCGATGGCAGAATTCGCTGAGCGGGAAATCGGGAGTAGGGCACAAACATCGGCGCCATGGCGATTCCAATAGCTCGTGGAAAATCTCGTTGATCGTTCCCCTTGGAATCGGCGTGGCCTTGTCATTGAGAAAATCGTTTTTAGTGTGAACTCCGTATTAGTGGTCCACCAGGACCGACAGATCTTCCCCGTCCGGGGCAAGCTGTACTTGCCCTTTGTGTTGATCCAGGTCGTGCTTTCCGGCACTTCCCATTCCGTTGCCTGGCAGGTGAAAAATGAGCACCATTGCACTCGCTCCGCAAGCCGAAGGTGAATCCCTCGGAGCCTCGATTCAGCAGCAGATCGCAACTGTTGTCGACGATCTCATCGCCCAACTTCCCAACCCCGAACACCTCACCCCCGAGCAGCGCCGCGGCATCATTGCACGGTACTCCGCTGTACTCGAAGGCAACTTCATCTATTGGATGACTGCCGCTTACATCGCGGTCAAGTCCGACGAAGTGCGCCCGATTCTAGCGGAAAACCTCTTCGAGGAGGTTCGCGACGCTCATCCCGCGATGCTGCGCAAGTTTACCGTCGCGGCCAACGCTTATCCCAGCGCAGCCGACGCGCTCGCTACGGACGAAGAACTGGCCAGGGTTCGCCTCTTCCTGGGCAAGCTGCAGAGCGTCCAGTCGGTTTTGACCATGGCCTTCTTCGAGTGCTGGATTCAGCGCTTCATGGCCTACCTTGCCGATCTGGCCGGCGCGCAGGGTTCGCGGGAGCGGGAGTACACCGATGTCCACGGAGTCTGCGACGTCACGCACACGGCAGAGTTGTTCCGTGCATTGACGCTGGAGATGGCCGCCAACCCGATCAGCCCGGAAACGGATTTGTTCGAGGGCGTCGATCTTCTCCGCAACCTGATCATCGCAATCGTTCGGGGCCCTGCTCCAGTCGCTGCAGCCTGACCGTCTTTCCAAGGTGTTGCAGTGCAAAGTGAGCTCCGTCTAAGCAGCCCGTTCCAGGAGCGCGCCGGATACTTCCCCGTATCCGGCGCGCATCTTTACAAAGTGCCCACGAAGTGCGGAATCCGGCGGAGCGCGTGCTGCTGGCAGGGCTGCTCGCCTCCAATCGGGACTTGGTTGCCGTCATCTACTGGCAATCAGGCCGGGGGATTGCCGATGTTTGATGCGGTTGGAGCGCCCGGAGTCATGGTCCTCGGTGGTGTGGCGGATTGCCTTCAGGGAACCTTTCATCGTCCTGCGGGCCGCCATTCCTGGCCGGAATCCGAGGGGCGCCGGCCAGGATGGCCCGGCGTCCTCTTTCTGAACTCCCTGTGCCGGACCAAGGCAAAAAGAATGTGTTGAAGAATTCAACCGAGGCGCCGGCCGGAAGGCATTGCGCTCTGGAAGGCAGGTAAACGGACTATGGATATCCGATCGGAAGTGGTTTCGCAATTCACAAGGGTGGCCAAGGAACAGGACAAGCAACTGGCGCCGCTGGCAGACGATCTAGCCTTGCTTGATTCAGGACTGGATTCACTTTGCTTCGCAATTGTGGTGGCCAGGCTTGAAGGCTCGCTCGGCCTGGACCCCTTCAGCGACAACGAGGACGCTCGCTTTCCAGTAACGTTCGGCGAATTCATCCGCTTCTATGAAAAGTCCGCAAAATAATCCGGCGTCCCTCCGTTCCGCGGTCATTGCCGCCGGCGACTTGTCGTCGCGCATTCTAGTGGGTCTGGATGCAAAGGCAACCTGGGGCGAGCTGGTTGATGGGTCGATCCTTGCTGACCGATCCGCCGATCTTCGCGGCAAATCTGTGTTGCTTGCCACCACCGACCAGTTTCGCGCTGCCGCGGCCCTCATCGAACTCGATGGGGTTGCGCGCCGCATCGTGCTTTATCCTCCCGACGTGCCGCGTGAGCATCTTCTCTACGTGGCGAAGACCGCCGAAGCCGATCTCCTGGTCACCGATCAGCCGGAACTGGCATCCATGCAGCATGGCGTCGGCTGCGTCGTTCTGTGCGGCCACAACGTCACTCCGGTCGATCAAGAGCGCGGCCCGGCAATCGAGACCGAGTGGATTCTGCTCACCTCTGGAACCACCGGGCGCCCCAAACTGGCCGCGCACACCCTGGCAAGCCTGGCTGGCTCCGCCTGGCACAGAAGCCCCGCATCCGCTGCGGTTGTTTGGAGCACGTTTTACGATATGCGCCGCTACGGAGGATTGCACATCTTCCTTCACGCGGCGCTGACCGGCACTTCGCTGGTGCTGTCGAGCGCTCAGGAACCGGTTCCGGAGTTCCTGGCGCGCGCCGGGGCATACGGCGTCACGCATATCTCCGGCACGCCCTCCCACTGGCGCCGCGCGCTCATGAGCCCATGGGCCGGCCGCATTGCGCCGGAGTACATCCGCATGTCCGGAGAGATTGTCGATCAGGCCATACTGAACCAGGTCAAGGCGCAATATCCGCTGGCAAGAGTGGAGCACACGTTCGCCTCCACGGAGGCGGGCGTCAGTTTCTATGTGAGCGATGGCCTCATGGGCTTCCCGCCGGAACTGCTCAGTCAAAATCCGCCGGTGGAGATGAAAGTGGAAGATGGCACGCTCAAGATCCGCTCCAACCGCACGGCGTTCCGCTATCTCGGCGCGGACAGCCCGACATTGAAGGGCGCCGACGGGTTTGTCGACACGGGCGACTCGGTCGAGATGCGCAATGGCCGCTACTACTTCACCGGCCGCCGCGACGGAGTCGTCAACGTTGGCGGCTTCAAAGTGCATCCCGAGGAAGTGGAGGCGGTCATCAATCGCCATCCCCTCGTGGTCATATCTCTTGTCAAGGCGAAGAGGAGCCCCATCACGGGCGCGCTGGTCGTCGCCGAGGTGGTGCTGAAAGCGCCGCCTCCGGACGGCGGCACCGAGGAGGTCGAGCGCGACATCCTGCAGTTTTGCCGAGGAGGGCTTGCGGCGCACATGGTTCCCGCCGCCATCAACTTCGTTCCCATGGTGGCCATCGGCGCATCCGGAAAGCTGGCGCGCCATGCGTAACGTCATCGTGACCGGCGGAAGCCGCGGCCTGGGCCTGGGCATCGCCCGCAAACTCATTGACTCCGGATTTCGCGCAATCGCCATTGCCCGCAAGGAGAGCGAAGAGCTGGTAACGGCGAAGCGCGAGGTGGAGCAGTCTCGTCCCGGTTCGTTGCAATTCATCCCTTTCGACCTGGCCGAGCTCGAAGGCATTCCTAGCCTGGTGAAGAAACTGCGCAAGGAATTTGGGCCTATCTATGGACTGGTGAACAACGCTGGCATGAGCATTGACGGCGTTCTTGCTCTCACCTCCACGCAGCAGATCGAACAACTCGTGCGGTTGAATACCGTTTCTCCCATCGTGCTTACCAAGCATGTGGTTCGGCTCATGATGGCCGACGGGGGCGGGCGGGTTGTGAACATTTCTTCGATCGTCGCCTCAACCGGCTACAGCGGCCTTTCGGTCTATGCCGCAACCAAGGCTTCGCTCATCGGCTTCACCCGATCGCTCGCGCGCGAGGTCGGCCGCGCCGGCGTGAATGTCAATGCAGTCGCACCTGGATTTGTGGCGACTGAGATGACGAAGAGCATGACAGACGAGGACCGGCAGAGGATGGAGCGCCGCAGCGCTCTCAAGCGGTTCGTGAATGTCGAAGATGTCGCCAGCGCCGTTGACTTCCTGCTTGGCGACGGGTCCAGGAATATTACGGGCACTGTGATCACGGTCGATGCGGGTAACACCGCATGATGACCCTCGAAGGCAAAGACGCAGCTCCGGCCATCGTTTCTCCAGCCAAAGCATGGCTGCGCGCGCTGGAGATGACCGCACCCATCCCACGCAATCGCCATCGCATACTTTCCACGGTCATCGAGGAGGTTGCGGCACGCATGGGCGGTGCGCCGGCACTGCTCTCCGACAGGGAATGCCTCAGCTACCGCGGTCTTGTTAGGCGCGCCAATCAGTATGCGCGATGGGCGCTCGAGCAGGGTCTTGCCAAGGGCGACGTCGTCTGCCTGCTGATGACGAATCGCCCTGAGTATTTCGCCGTCTGGCTCGGCATCACCAGCGTAGGCGTAGTGGTTTCTCTGCTCAACACCAACCTGGGCGGCACCTCGCTGGCCCACTGCATCCGCATCGTCTCGCCCAGGCACATCATCGCGTCCGAAGAGTTTCTCGATGCGCTGGCAGTGGTGCTGCCGCAGCTTGGGCTCTCGCCGACGATCTGGGCGCACGGCTATGAGGATGGACCATTCCCGCGCGTTGACTACGACATCGATCGCTATTCCGGCGCGCCCCTCAGCCATGGGGAGCTGCGCACACCCGCGATTGAAGACCTGGCGCTCTATATCTACACGTCCGGGACTACCGGTTTGCCCAAGGCCGCCAGGGTGAGCCATGCGCGCGCCATGCAATGGAGCCATTGGTTTGCCGGCATGATGGACGTGCAGCCTGCTGACCGGATGTACAACTGCCTGCCGATGTACCACAGTGTCGGCGGCGTGCAGGCGCCGGGCGCAATGCTGGCGGCCCGCGGCTCCGTCTTTCTTCGCGAGAGGTTTTCGGCGAGTCAGTTCTGGAGCGATGTTGTGAGCTGGGACTGCACGCTGTTCCAGTACATCGGCGAACTTTGCCGCTACCTGCTGCACACTGAGCCGTCCCCCGGCGAGACAGAGCACCGCATCCGTCTTGCCTGCGGCAATGGGCTGGCCCCGGAAGTCTGGGACGCTTTCAGAGACCGCTTCCGCATTCCGCAGATTCTGGAATTCTATGGCGCCACCGAAGGCAGCGTTTCCCTGTTCAACATCAGGGGGAAGCGGGGAGCCATCGGCCACATCCCGCCCTATCTCTCTCATCGATTTTCACCGGCACTGGTATTGATCGATATCGAGACCGGCGAACCGATCCGCGACGAGCGTGGATTCTGCACTCCATGCTCTACCGGCCAGGCCGGCGAGGCGCTGGGCAAAGTGGTGGACGATCCATCGAACCTGGGCAGTCGATTCGAGGGCTATACGTCCACCGAAGCCTCACAGCGAAAGATCCTGCAAAACGTTTTTGCCCCAGGTGACTCCTGGTTTCGTAGCGGCGATCTAATGCGGAAAGACGAAAGCGGCTACTACTATTTCGTCGATCGCATCGGCGACACCTTTCGCAGGAAAGGTGAGAATGTGGCTACCACCGAGGTCGCTGAGGCAATTTGCCAATTCTCAGGAATCACCCATGCCAATGTTTACGGCGTCAGGGTTCCCGGCACAGAAGGACGTGTCGGCATGGCAACGCTGGCGGTCAATCATGAACTGGATCGCGCGGGCCTCCGCAAGCATCTGGTCAATTGTCTCCCGCCCTACGCGATGCCGGCTTTTTTGCGTGTTTCAAGCGAGGTTGATTTGACCGGAACGTTCAAGTATTCAAAGAATGAACTTGTCCGGCAGGGGTACGATCCGGGCGCGAGCACCGACGCGCTTTACTTTGACAGCCCGGAGGCCAGCGCATTCGTGCCGCTGGATAGAGCTCTGTACCAGCGCATTCAAGGCAAAGAGTTTCGGCTATGATTTCCTGACTGGCCCGCACTATTGCCAGGTTCGGCAGACTGATTACGAGGGAAGCAAGCAGATGCACATCGATCAGATCCGGGATGAATTCGCCACGCTGGAGTCGTTGATTGCCGACGGCGCCATTGTTCCGAATGTAACGGCGGGTGAGATTCGCGCCTACCTCGGGTCGCGCTTTGACTTCAAGCAGGCAATGCCGCTGGATGAAGTCGTCGCCGATGTGGAGCAGATGCTGCGCAAGTGGCAAGTACAGGTGACGCATCCACGCTACTTCGGGCTTTACAACCCCAGTGTGACGCTGGCCTCGGTGGTGGCAGACATGCTGGTGGCCATGTACAACTCGCAGTTGGCCAATTGGCGCACATCGCCGGCGGCCAATGAAATGGAGCGGCACACGCTTGCCTGGCTCGGCGCGAGATTCGGACTGCCCGCGGACTCCATCGCCACCTTCACCAGCGGTGGGTCAGAGGCAAATCTCACCGCGGTCGTGGTCGCGCTCACGAGGGCCTTCCCTGAATACGGCGAGCATGGTCTGCGCAGCCTCTCCGGCGATCCGGCGGTCTATCTCACCGCGGAAACGCACCATGGCTTCAACAAGATTGCGCACATGGCGGGGTTGGGCAGGCGCAATCTGCGCATCGTTGCCACCGATTCCGAATTCAGGATGGATGCCGGCGATCTCAGTCGCCGTGTAGCCGAGGATCGCCGCAACGGGCTGCTGCCCTTCATGGTCATCGGCACGGGCGGCACAACAGCCGCAGGCATCATCGATCCGCTGCCTGAGATTGGCCGCTTCTCGAAGGAGCAGGGCATGTGGTTCCATGCCGACGCCGCATACGGCGGCTCGGCGGTCGTTTCGCCCAGCCTCAGGCACTGGCTGGCCGGCACCGAACTTGCGGACTCCATCACATGCGACGCGCACAAGTGGCTCTCCGTTCCCATGGGATGCGGCATCTTCTTCTGCCGTCATCGTGACGCGGTGGCGCAGGCATTCCGTTCCGATGTCACGTATATGCCCGCCAAGTCCACAGGCGCCGATGCCTTTGCCACATTTGACCCGCTCACGCATTCTCCCCAGTGGTCGCGCCGCTTCATCGGCCTCAAGCTGTTCATGGCGCTGGCGGAGCGCGGAGAAGAGGGCTACGCAGCCATGCTCGAGCACCAGGTGCGCATGGGCAATGTGATGCGCGAGTTGCTGGTGGCAGGAGGTTGGCGGATCGTCAACTCCACGCCGTTGCCTGTCATCTGCTTCACGCGCGATGGACTTGTCACGTCTCAGTTGCTCGCGGAGCTTCGCGAGCGCCAGATTGCATGGATGTCCGATGCGCAGCTCGGGGGTGTTCCGGTTGTCCGCGCATGCATTACCAGCTTCAAGACAACCGAGGAAGACATCGCATGGGTGGTAAGCGAAATGAACAAACTCGTATGCGATGTGCCCTGCCGGAAGACGGCGTGAGCGCGATGGAGATCTGTGGCGTCCGGCGCAGACAAAGTCGAACCGAATGATTGAAGGACGGAAGGACACATGAAGCCGGAAACGATCGCAATCCACAGCGGCTACGAAGTCGATCCGACGACGAAGGCCGTGGCCGTGCCGATCTATCAGACGGTCGCCTACGCCTTCGATAGCGCCGATCATGCCGCCGCACTGTTCAATCTTGAGGCCGAAGGCTTCCGCTACACGCGCATCCAGAATCCAACGACTGCAGTTCTGGAGCGCCGCGTGGCCGCGCTCGAAGGCGGATTGGAGGCGATGTGCGTCAGCAGCGGCCAGGCGGCGGTGAACTATGCGGTACTGAATGTTACCGAGCTGGGATGCAACATTGTTTCCGTACCGCAGCTCTACGGAACCACCCACACGCTCTTCGCACACATCCTCCCAGGCCAGGGAGTCACGGTCCGCTTTGCCGAGAGCGACAGGCCCGAGGCAATGGACAAATTGATCGACGACAAGACGCGCGCGATCTTCTGCGAAAGTGTCGGCAATCCAGCGGGGAATATTTGCGACATCGACGAACTGGCCCGCGTGGCCCACAGTCATGGAGTGCCGCTGATCGTGGACAATACCGTTGCTTCGCCCATTCTGCTCAGGCCCATCGAGCATGGTGCGGACATCGTGGTGAACTCGCTCACAAAATTCCTGGGCGGCCACGGCACTACGCTGGGCGGAGCAATCGTCGACAGCGGCAAGTTCGATTGGAAGGGGAACACATCGCGCTTCCCTGCCTTTTCTGAGCCAGACCACTCCTACCATGGCCTGGTCTACAGCGATCACTTTGGAAGAGCCGCTTACATTGCGCGCTGCCGCAGCGTTTACCTGCGCACCGGTGGAGCGGTCCTTTCGCCGCTGAGCGCCTTTCTGCTGTTGCAGGGCATCGAAACAGTTGCACTGCGCGTGGAACGGCACGTGGAAAACGGAAGAAAGGTTGCCGAGTTCCTGCGCGCTGACCCCAGGGTCGAGTGGGTGAGGTATGCCGGATTTTCCGAGAGCCCCCATTATGCCCTCGCCCAGAAGTACATGCATGGCCGCGCCTGCTCGCTGATGTCAGTGGGCATTCAAGGGGGCTATCCGGCCGCGGTCAGATTCCACGATTCCCTCAAGCTTGTGACGCGGCTGGTGAACTTGGGCGACGCGAAGTCGCTGGTGTGCCATCCGGCGTCTACAACGCACCGGCAAATGTGTACCGAGGAACAGCGCAACGCAGGCGTGTTGCCGGAGATGATCCGGCTCAGCGTTGGAATCGAGCACATCGACGACATCGTCGAAGACCTGGACCAGGCGCTCGCAGCGGCGTCCCAGGCCGTCCAGCGTTCTGCCAGCAATCAGGCAGATTGAAGAAAGGAGCGATACATGGTCGTAAACATCGACGCAGGCGATTTCGGGCAGCATGGTCCGGCCCGCACCGGACGATCGCTCCGGCATGCGGCTTGGCCGGGCGCGAGTCCAGCCAGCCAATGCCTCACGATCGGGCTGGTGAATAATATGGCCGGCGCGGCCTTTCAGGCGACCGAGCACCAGTTTGTGTCCCTGCTTAACGCTGCGTCGGATGGGATCCCCATCCATGTTTCGTTCTATACGCTTCCCGGATTGACACAGACCGAGTCAGGCAGGCAGCGATTTGCAAGCCACTACGCCAGCGTCGCTTCACTGTTGGATACGGCTCTCGATGGCCTTATCGTAACCGGTAGAGAGCCGAAAACGGCAGACCTGCGCGACGAGCCTTATTGGGATAATTTCACCCAACTCCTGGAATGGGCGCGCAGCAACACATACTCTTCGATATGGTCCTGTCTGGCGGCGCACGCTGCCATTCTGCACATGGATGGTGTCGGACGCCGCAAGAGCAAGGAAAAGAATTTTGGCGTTTTCCAGTGCGCACAGGCGGGTAAGCGCCCCTTGATGCAAGGCCTGCCGCCTCGCTTCCCGGTTCCTCACTCTCGCTGGAACGGCGTGGCAGAGGAGGATTTGACCGGGTCCGGTTATCGGATTCTCTCGCGCATCGCCGGCAATGGTGTCGACTCGTTCGTCAAAGAGGACCGGAGTCTCCTTGTCTTCTTTCAGGGGCACCTGGAGTACGACTCGGACACACTGCTGCGCGAGTATCGCAGAGACGTCGGCAGGTACGTCCGGGGAGAAACCGATGTCTACCCGCTGCTGCCGCATGGTTACTTAGATAGGAAGACCGAGAGCGCTTTGACGATGATGCGGGCAAAGGTTGTTGCGCGCAGAGACGGCGAGTCGTTGGCCGCCGTTGCGGCATCGCTGGAGAAGACGAGGGTGGCGAACACATGGGAGAGGTCGGCAGCCCGCATCTATAGAAACTGGCTGGAGAGCATCAGCGCCCACAAGAGCGAGCACAAGGGCAAGCTTTACGGAATCCCCGCCTCGACCATGTCAGGATCGATTTTCCCGCTGGCGTTGCGCACCATTGCTCCCGAGCAGAAGCCCGATGGCGATTGACTCATCCGAGCGTTCCATGAGCAAGTTGCGCCAGGCCGATCCCGCCGCGCGCGCTGGAGCGAGGTGGATTCGTTAAGCCAGATGCTTGCTCAGAAAGCTGACCGTACGCTCCCGCGCCTGATGAGACGCTTCGCTGTTATAGCTCCGCCGCGCATCGCAATTGAAACCGTGCCCCGCGTCGTACCAGTAAATCTCTACCTCAGGGTGCATCGCATGAACCTTCTCGACTTCCGCCGCGGGAATATGCGCGTCCTGCTTGCCAAAATGGAGCATCACAGGCGCGGAAAGCTTCTCGCTGGCGTAGTTCGGAATCCGGCCTCCATAGTAGCCCACAGCGGCGGACGGCTTGAGCCGTGCCGCGGCCAGCCACGCCATTGTTCCCCCGTAGCAGTAGCCGACAACTCCTGTCTTCTTCCCCGTTGCACTTCCGGCAAACTCCATCGCAGCCGCAATGTCGGCCAGGGACTTCTCCATGCCCAGCCTGGGAATGAAGCCCATCGGTCGCTGCATGTCGGCGCCTTCGTATTCCAGTTCAACCCCGCGCTCGATGCGATCGAACAGCGCAGGGGCGACCGCCAGGAATCCATCCTTCGCAAAGCCGTCTGCCACCGAGCGAATGTGCGCGTTGACGCCGAAAATCTCCTGCACAACCACAAGCCCAGCGAGAGGCTCGCCTTCCGGCCGCGCAACATAAGCACTCAATGCATGTCCATCCGAAGCCTGCAAGGCCACAAACTGACTCATTCCTGTGTCTCCTTCTTTCCCAGTATCCATGCCCTCTCGATGGCCCTTCAAGAATTTCCGCGCATGGCTCCATCGCACGAAGGGCCGTTGTCTGCTTCTTCGGCAAGAAATCGCCCCCCCAGGCGCTCATCCCAAGCCGAGGCTCTAGCACTCAACAAAGGTTCGCGTTATGAATCGGATGCAAGGCGGATATTCTTCCCGCTGGAATGAGAATATCAGGCAGACAATTTGCACTAGAATTGGTTTGCCAGGGTCATGCGTCAGGGGATAACTTTTTCAACGCAGCTAGTCGGGAATGGGGCGACGATGAAAGTCTTGGGCATCGGCGGACTCGAGAGGGCGGTGCCGTTCAAGCGGGCCGCCTTTCCTGGAATGGATGAGCGCGAATACCGTATCGCGCAGGGCATGGATGCCGCGGCCGCTCTGCTGGTGGATGGCAGACTGCTAGCCGCCGCGGAGGAAGAGCGCTTCACAGGGAAGAAGCACACCGGCGACTTCCCCATCCACGCCATTCGATACTGCCTCGCCGCAGCCGGGATTTCGATCGGCGAAGTCGATGAAGTCGCGCACGGGTTCAACTATGCTCCCTACCGAGATCTTTACGTGAGAGACGAGGTTTCCGCCGCGCTCTACAATCAGGTCTTTTCCCGTGATGCGCTGCTCGAACAGGTGCGCCAACATCTTCCCGGCGTTTCTGCCGAACGAGTGGTTTCTGTCGGCCATCATCTTGCGCACGCGGCGAGCGCTGCTTACACCTCCGGCTGGGACGAGTGCCTGGTCGTAGTCAACGACGCAATGGGCGAAACCGAGAGCCTGAGCGTCTACGATTTCCATGACGGCGAGTTGGAGAAGATCTGCACGATAGGCGCCGCCGACTCAATGGGCATCCTTTATTCGCTGGTGACGCTTCACCTTGGATTCGACTTCAACTCCGATGAATACAAGATCATGGGACTGGCTCCCTATGGGGACCCCGCTCGCTTCCGGCCGTTCTTTGAGCAGGCCGTGGAACTGCGTGATGACGGTACTGTGCGTATCCCTCTTCTGAAGCTGAACCGGTCCCGCGAGGAGCGGGAGTTCTATACTGAGACGCGCGCCAGTCTCGACCGCAGCCTGTGTCCACGCAGGCTGCCCACGGACCCGGTCACATCCGTTCACCAGGACGTGGCAGCCGCGCTCCAGGAGTGTCTTGAGAGGGCGGTCCTCCACGTGTGCGGATACTTCGCAGAGAAGACCGGCCTGCGCCGCATTGCCCTGGCAGGCGGAGTCGCTCTCAACTGCACGGCCAACGGCAAGCTCATGCATTCGGGACTCTTCGACGAGGTCTACATCCAACCCGTGGCCGGCGACGACGGTGTAGCCCTGGGGGCCGCTCTTTATCGCGCCTCGCTCGCCGGAGAAATCCGCAACCACCGCATGCCCATTCCGCTCTTCGGGCCTTGCTACTCCGAAGCCGCCATCGAGGCCGCCCTACGGCGTTTTGGCCATCGAATTCAGTGGCATCGCTTCGAGTCATTGGCAGACACGTGCGCGTCCGCGGCGGGGCTCATTGCGGAAGGCCGTGTCATCGCCTGGGATCGCGGGCGCATGGAGTACGGCCCGCGGGCACTGGGCAATCGCAGTATTCTTGCCGATCCCGGACACCCGGAGATGCGCGACCGCATCAATGCCATGGTCAAGAAGCGCGAAGCCTTTCGCCCATTCGCGCCCGCTTGCTCGATCGAGGACGCCTCTCGCTGGTTCGAGGTAGCGCCGGGCGAAGCGCATCCTTACATGATCAGCGTGGTTGACGTGCGGCCCGAGGCACAGGCGCTGCTGCCCGCCATCACCCACGTCAACGGATCCGCTCGGCTGCAGACTGTCAGCGCCAGCGATAATCCGGATTTTCATGCTCTGCTGCTTGCCGTCGGAGAAGCTACCGGCCGTCAGATGGTGCTCAACACCAGCTTCAACGTCAAGGGCCAGCCCATTGTCAACGACCCCGGCGAAGCGATTGAAACCTTCCTCGCAACCGGCATCGAGTTCCTGTTTCTGGAGAATTATCATGTCACCCGTTCAGCGGCCTGAATGGAATCCGACCCAAGTGGACGGTCCGCGCAGCACCATTGCGGACGTGTTCCGGCAGCAGGCTGCCCTGACTCCGGACGCGTTAGCCGTGATTGCAGGGGACCGGCAGTTGAGTTATCGCGAAGTGGATGAACGCTCCGATCGCCTTGCCCATCATCTGCAGAGTCTGGGCGTCAAGCCGGAGACACTGGTCGGCGTGCTTCTGGGGCGCTCGGAGCTCCTCGTCGTCACACTCCTGGCCATTCTCAAAGCAGGGGGCGCGTATGTTCCGTTGGACCCGAGTCATCCCAAAGAGCGCCTCTCTCTGGTCATTGAAGACTCAAAGATGCGCATCCTCGTTACCTCGCCTGCAATGCGGACTCATCTTCCTCTGGACCTCAGCCGCCTGAGCCTCCTCAATCCGCGGGATCCGGTCATCGATCCGAAAAGCAGTGAGTCTGTCCCTTCGGCCGCGTCCGGCAATCATCTTGCGTATGTGATGTATACCTCCGGTTCCACGGGCAAGCCCAAGGGCGTCATGGTCGAGCACCGCAACGTAGTCAGCTTCTTCACCGGCATGGATCAGGCCATCGGATCGAGGCCGGGAGTATGGCTTGCGGTTACCAGCGTTGCATTCGATATCTCAGTGCTGGAGCTTCTCTGGACCCTGACCCGCGGCTTCACAGTTGTCGTCCATGGCGATGAAGGCCCCGGCGCCGTTGCCGACCAGATCGTCCGGCACAACATTACTCACCTGCAGATGACTCCTTCGCTGGCGCGCATGTTGACGCTGGATTCCCGAGGGTGTTCCGCGCTCTCCACGCTCAGGCAAATCCTGCTGGGCGGCGAGGCAGTTCCCGTCTCCCTCGTCCATCGTCTCCGCCAGTTCTTCAGTGGCGAGTTGTTTAACATGTACGGGCCTACGGAGACCACCATCTGGTCGTCAACGTATCGGATTCTGGAGCCAGGCATCACCGTTTCCATCGGGCGCCCCATTGCCGGCACCGAAGTCTATCTGCTCGACAGTGCATTGAATCCAGTTCCCATGGGCGAGACCGGTGAGCTCTTCATTGCTGGAGACGGCGTCGCCCGCGGCTATTGGCGCCGGCCCGATCTTACCGGCGAGCGATTCCTGGCCATCCCTTCGCTGTCAGCAAACCGCATCTACCGCACCGGCGACCTGGCGCGCATGCTTCCCGACGGAAACATCCAGTTCCTCGGTCGCGCTGATTACCAGATCAAGCTGCGCGGACACCGGATCGAACCGGGCGAGATCGAATCCATCCTGGAGCAATGTCCGGGTGTTCGACAGGCAGTGATCGTCGCTCGTGAAGATCGTGACGGAGACAAGCGCCTCGTGGCGTACCTTGTAGCAGAGCAGACAAGACCGGAGGACGCGGATACGCTGAGGATCTTGCTCAAATCCAGGCTCCCTGAGGCCATGGTGCCTTCGTCCTTTGTCTTTCTCGCTTCCTTGCCCCTCACCGCGAACGGCAAGATCGATCGACAGGCGTTACTCAATCTTTCCCCGCCGGCCTTCGCTCACGCTTCAGCGCCGCGTGGTTCCCAGGGCGAGGCAGGAAGCGAGATCGAGCGCGTGATCACCGAAGCCTGGAAGGAGGCATTGGGAGTTTCACAGGTTGGATTGAACGACAACTTCTTTGACCTCGGCGCCCATTCGCTCACCGTAGCCGAGGTTCAGGCGAAGCTGCAAAACAATCTTGGACGCGAGATCCCGCTAGTTGACCTCTTTCAGTTTTCCACGGTAAGGTCGCTTGCAAGCCATCTTGCCGGAACCCAATCGTCCGCTGCCGCGGTCCTCATTTCAGACCGCGCGCAACGCCGCAGGTCTGCCAGACAGCGCTGAAGGAAAGACCATGAAGCCTTCGACAATCGCAATCGTCGGCATGGCAGGGCGCTTCCCCGGCGCCCGCAATGTCCATCAGTTCTGGGAGAATCTGCGGGATGGCGTGGAATCAATCCGTTCCCTGTCCGACGCTGAATTGCTCTCTGCCGGCGTGACTCCCGAAGAACTGGCGCAGCCCGATTACGTCAAGCGCGCCTCCGTGCTCGACGGCGTTCCGTTGTTCGATGCCGCGTTCTTTGGCCTCAGTCCAAGGGATGCCGCCATCATGGATCCGCAGCATCGGCACTTCCTTGAGTGTGCGTGGGAGGCCATCGAGGATGCCGGCCATCCTCCGCGGCGGTTCAGCGGATCGGTCGGCGTCTTTGCCGGGTCCGGCATGAGCAGTTATCTGATTCATAACCTGCTTGCCAACCGAGAGCTGCTGAACTCCGCGGGACTATTTCAGCTCAAGCAGACCGGCAACGACAAGGATGTGCTGGCCACGCGCGTCTCCTATCAATTTGACTTGCGCGGACCCAGCATCAATGTGCAGACCGCATGCTCCACATCGCTTGTTGCCGTGCATCTGGCTTGCCAGAGTCTTCTCAATCACGAGTGCGACATGGCGCTGGCGGGCGGAGTGACCATCGAAATCCCGCATGGGCAGGGCTATATCTACCGCGAGGGAGAAATACTGTCACGAGATGGCCGCTGCCGCTCCTTCGACGCCGCGTCGACCGGAACCATCTTCGGAAGCGGCGCGGGCGTTGTGGTGCTGCGGCGACTAGAAGACGCTCTCGAGGATCACGACGCGGTTCGTGCCGTCATTCTCGGATCGGCGATCAACAACGATGGCGCACGCAAGGTGGGCTATCTGGCGCCGAGTGTCGAAGGCCAGGCAGAGGTCATCGCCGAGGCCCTGGAGTTTGCCGGCGTCAGTGCCGACGAAATCTCTTACGTTGAGACTCATGGAACCGGCACCGTCGTCGGAGACCCCATCGAGGTAAGGGCGCTCACGCAGGCATTTCGCGGAACAACCGCGCGTAGCGGCTATTGCCGGATCGGCTCGCTGAAGTCCAATGTCGGCCATCTTGATGCCGCCGCCGGCGTAGCTGGGCTCATCAAGACGGTGCTGGCGCTGGAACATGCGCAACTTCCGCCCAGCCTGCACTTCGCAAACCCCAATCCGCATATCGAGTTCAGCAGCAGCCCATTCTTCGTCAACAAGAGTCTTGCCGACTGGCCATCCAACGGATCGCCGCGCCGGGCGGGCGTCACGTCGCTTGGCATCGGCGGCACCAACGCGCACGTTGTTCTGGAAGAAGCGCCGGCGCCGCCGTCGACGTCACCGGAACGGCCCTGCGAGCTATTCACCGTTTCCGCAAAGACCGAAGCCGCGGTTGAGCGCTCCGTTGCAAATCTCATGACCTACCTCGACACGCATCCGGACATCAGCCTGGCCGACGCGGCCTTCACCTGCCAGGCGGGGCGGCACGAGTTCCCGCACCGGCGGGCACTGGTTGTTGCAAACACGCGTGAAGAAATCAAAGCGGCTGCAAGCGGGGATCGAAAGCAGTTTGCTTCGGGAGTCATTGCAGGCGCCGCACCCCATATTGTCTTCATGTTTTCAGGCCAGGGTTCCCAGCATGTCAACATGGGACGCGAACTTTATGAGCAGGAAGGAATCTTCCGCCATTCTCTGGATCTCTGCGCGGAAAAGCTCCTTGCGCCGCTAGGCCTTGACCTTCGCCACGTACTTTTTCCGTCAGGCGCGGAAGAAGCGCCGGCGGCCGAGAAACTGAACCAAACATGGCTAGCACAGCCCGCGCTGTTCGCCATCGAGTATTCCCTCGCCCAGTGGTGGATGTCGCTGGGCATTGAGCCGGGGGCCATGGTGGGCCACAGCATCGGGGAGTACGTGGCAGCATGCCTTGCAGGAGTATTCTCGCTCGAGGATGCGCTCGCCGTCGCAGTGTTCCGTGGCCGCTTGATGTTCGGGCTGCCGGCCGGAGCAATGCTCGCGGTCTCGCTTTCCTCGGCTGACCTGCACCTCAACGGCGGCCTTTCACTCGCCGCCATCAACGGCCCCAGACAAAGCGTGGTCTCCGGGCCGGCCTCTGAAATTGCCGCGCTCCAGCAAGACCTCGCCATGCAATCGGTCGCTTGCCGCCGCCTGATCACGTCGCATGCTTTTCACTCCGCAATGATGGACCCGATCCTTGGCGAATTTGAGAAGCGGATGCGCGGCATGACTCTCCATCCCCCGCGCATCCCTTATCTCTCCAATGTCAGCGGCGCCTGGATCAAAGCCGAGGAGGCAACCGATCCAGCCTACTGGGCGGGCCACCTTCGCCACACGGTTCGCTTTTCCGATTGCCTGGATCGACTCCTGGAAAGGCCGGACCAGATTCTCCTCGAAGTCGGACCGGGCACCGCCCTCACATCGTTGGCGCGTCAACAGGGTGGCAGAGCAACAAATGCGTTTCAGTCTCTGCCTCATCCTGGCGACTCCGCCGGGGCCACGCGCTGCGCACTTCACACGCTCGGCCAGCTCTGGGCTCTCGGAAGAAGCATCGACTGGGCAAGACTGCACGCGCCAGACTCCCCACGCCGCATTCCACTGCCCACGTATCCGTTTGAACACGAGAGATTCTGGATCGAACCGGATGCACCCCATCCCCCATCCGCATCCCACCCTGACTCCGCGTCTCTCGCGCCTGACGGCGCCAGTGTCCTGCTCTATCGTCGTGTCTGGAAGCCTGCTCCAGCAACTCCCGCGGCGTTGGAGAAATCCGAATGCTGGCTCGTGTTCATGGACTCGCTTGGGCTGGGAGAGAGAATTTCTGCCGGCCTGCTGGCTGCCGGGCAGTACGTGGTTCTCGCGCATCCGGGTTCGAGCTACAGGCAGTTGACGGAAGCGAGTTATACAGTCAGGCCGGCGGTGCGCGAGGACCACGACTTGCTGATCGCAGATGTCCTGAAAACCGGCCAGTCTCCGAAGAAACTCATACACCTGTGGTCGGTGTTGTCGGATGACGAAAGCCCTTCGCTCGAAGAGACGCAGAACCGCAGTTTTTATAGCCCGCTCTATCTCGCGCAGGCGCTGGCCAACAACGACATTTCTCATCTTGAGGTCGCCCTGGTTTCCAGCCGCCTGCAGCAGGTCTTTGATGAGCCGGTGCTCAATCCTGCTCGCGCCTTGCTGCATGGCCCTGCAAGGGTGATCCCCGCGGAGCTTCCCGATGTTCGATGCAGAAGCATCGATTTGGACTTTGAAAGCGGCGAAGCCGACCGGAGCGCGGGGCAGGTGATCGCCGAGATGTCCGTGCCTGGCGACGATGCGACTGTGGCCTTCCGACGCGGTGAGCGCTTCGTGGAGACGTTCGAACCCATCACTTTATCCGCTGTGCATGAACACCGCGTGGAAGAGGGCGGTGTGTATCTCATCACCGGCGGACTGGGCGGCATCGGATTGGCTGTTGCCGAGCACATGGCGCGTGAGTTCAATGCCCGGCTCGTTCTGGTTGGCCGTTCCGCTCTGCCTCCCGAAGCAGAGTGGGAGTCCTTGCTGAGCAATACGCGGCTCAGCGATGAGGAGAAGGTGCGCATTCGAAAGCTGATTGAGATTCGGGCGGCCTCCTCGGGATTAGTGGTTGTGCAAGGCGATGTGACGAATCCTGAGCAGATGCGCAGCGTTGTCGCGATGGCTCTACGGAGTTTTGGAGGCATCGACGGCGTGTTTCATGCGGCGGGCGTTCTGGACGATGCGCCGTTGCTGTTGAAGACCGCGGAGAGTGCGGCGCGGGTGCTCGATCCCAAGGTGCGTGGAACCCTGGTCCTTGAACAGGCCCTCCGGGATGTGCCCCTGCGCAGCTTTGTCTTGTTCTCATCCATCAGCTCGATTCTTCCGGCGCCCGGGCAGGTGGATTATGCTGCAGCCAACGCATTCCTCGATGCATTTGCCCTGAGCCGCAAAGGCCCGGCAACGGTCATCAACTGGGGAGCGTGGCGAGACGCCGGCATGGCGGCGCGGAGCAAGTCCGTGCATCCGTTCCTGCAAGAGCGCCTGCTTGAAACGCCTCGGGAGATCGTCTACACCAGTCATCTTTCGCAGGCTCGCCAGTGGGCGCTCTCCGAGCACATGCTGTGGAGCGGCACTCAGGGCAAGGCATTGTTGCCCGGCACAGGTTACCTGGAAATGGCCGCCGCAGCATTGTCGCGAGGCCTGCTCCGCGGCGCAATCGAGTTCCAGAATGTGTTCTTCCTCGCTCCGCTCAAGCTTGAAGCCGATGAAGTGAGAGAGGTGCGGGTGCAGCTCAGGCGCGACCAGGGAGGCGCGCCCCAGGACAACGCGTATCGCTTCACGGTGTTTTCGCGAGGCAGCGAGTGGGTTGAGCATTCCACCGGCACTGTTGCTCCCTGCGCATTACCGCCGGCGGCTCTGGTCGATCGGGGAGCCATCGCCGCGCGTTGCCGCGAGCGCGAGATCGTGTTCGACGAAGAGCATCGCACCCGTCAGGAGCGCTATCTTGCATTCGGGCCGCGCTGGCGGTCGCTTCGCAGGCTTCATATCGGCAATCACGAGGCCTTGGCAGAGGTCGAATTGGAGGAGAAGTTCGCTTCGGACCTGGCCGCCTACAGCCTGCATCCCGCCATCTTCGATCTCGCCACGGGTGCTTCGTTCTACCTCACGCATGACTACGAGCATTCCACGGATCTGTTTCTGCCCATCTCTTACAGGAGGATCTGCGTCTACAATCCCTTGCCTTCCAGGCTCTTTAGCCATATCCGCTCACGGCAGCAAGGCCCGGCCCGGAACGAAGTTGAAACCTTCGATATCTCGCTCTTCGATGAGGATGGCCGGCTCCTGGCAGAGATCGAAGGATTCTCCGCACGGCGCATCGCTGACGCCTCGAAGGCCTTCCTGGATGGCTCGTCGGCTCAACAACTCGTTCCCCAGGGCGCAGAGCAGACCCTTGAAGTGATCGAGCGCCCTGGCATCCGACCCCTCGACGGCGCGCGTGCCGTCACCCAGATTCTGGCAGCAGCAACTCCCCGCGCTGTGATCGCCGTCTCGGAGCCGCTCGATCTGCATGACAACTTGAAGCAGGTTTCTGTGCCGCAAACAGCCGCTGCCGTCACTGTAAAAGCCACACTTCCCGGGGAAGGCATCGAGAGCACTCTCGCGGGCTGGTGGCGGGAGATTCTCGGCGTCAATCAAGTAGGACCCGATGACGACTTCTTCAATCTTGGCGGACACTCCCTGGTGGGTGTCCGGCTCCTGGCCAAGGTCAACAAGGCCTATCGCGTCGATCTCGACTTTGCCGTTCTTTTCGAGGCGCGCACGGTGCGCCAACTGGCAGATGTCATTCGCAAGTTTCAATCGCAGGCCGCCGGTGTCCAGGCGTAGACGATCAACTTCCAGCCAGGTTCCACAGTTCTCTGGCTGGGATGAGTCGCACGGGAACTGACGATGGCAGCCGCGACTCCCACACATGCAAATCCGGCTTGGCACGACTCTCGACCATCAGCGCAATGCAATGGCCTGCGTGTTCCAGCAGGCAAAACCGCCAGCGCCCCGCCTCATCGTCCAGGCTTGGGTCCAGCATCAGGCGGATTTGCTCCGCTTCATCGAACAGAAAAGAAACCTTGTCCATTGGCAGCGCGAGGCCCATGCCGCGAGCCTTCAGGTAAGCCTCCTTCAGCGTCCAAAGCCGCAGGCACCGCTCGGGGCGCTGGTCCTCGCGCAAAGCGTCAAGCTGAGCCAGTTCCTGAATCGAGAACATCCTCAGAGCAACTTCAGCAATTGATTGGGCGCGCGTGCGCGGCTCCACATCCACTCCCACTTCCATGCGCTCCCCAATCAGGCACACCACAAGACCTGGCGAATTGGACAAATTGAAGCGCAGCCCGCAATCAGGAGCGATCGAGGGTTTGCCATGCGCGTTCAACGTAAAGCGCCACGCATCGGGCGAAAGCGATGAGGAATGAGACAGCGCCGTGCGGGCCAAGGCATGTGTAGCCAGGTATTCGCGCCGGTGCTGTTCAAACCTGAACGCCTGCCAGCGCTCATGTTCGTCTTCACTCAGCATCCGCATGTACGTGCCTGCAACCCCTTCGTCCAGCAGGTCGTCAGGGTATGCACACCAAAGATGGAGTATTTGACTCTGCATGGTTACGCCAGTTCCACCGCTCTAGTTGCTCTTCTCAAGCAGCCCACGCAGGTAGTGCGCACCTTGAAAGGCTATATCTTCCGGAGATACATTCAGGTCTCCCCATAGCGCGCCCAGAGAGTTCTGTTCGGCCGCCGAGTAGCCAAACCCCTCAATCATGAGATACCCGTCATATCCAATCTCCTTGAGCGTCGCCACAATTCCGGGGAAGTCCACATGTCCGGAACCAACCAGCCCACGGTCATTCTCACTCATGTGCAGATGCCCGAGCCGCTTCCCCGCGCACCGCACCGCGGCGGCAATGTTCTTCTCTTCGATGTTGGCGTGAAACGTGTCAATCAGCACGCCCATGCGCGCGTGCCCAACCTCCTCGCAAAACGCCTTTGCTTCGTGAACTGTGTTGAGAAAGAACGTCTCGGACCGGTTGACAGGTTCGATTCCGAGTTCCACCTCATTGCGGTCCAGCACTTCGCCGAGAGACTGAAAGCACTCCACCGCCCATCGCCACTCATCCTGCGTCCGCCGTCTGCCGGGAAGATAGCCAATGGGCGCATACAGCGGGCCGCCCATCTTGTGCGCGCCAATCTCCGCCGCCGTTTTAACGCACTGCACCAGGTGCGCCAGCGCCCCCTTTCTGTCCATCGCATCCGCGCTCAGGGGATTGACGCCGGGCGGAAGAATTGCGCAAACCGTACACTCCAGGCCGTTTGCCCCGAACGCCTGGCGAAGCTGTTTCGCATCGAGATCCGCCGGATCGAACATGGCAATCTCGAACCCCTCGATTCCATGCTCCCGAATCGCCGGCAAAAGACGCAAATGCGTCTGGTTGATTTTGGTGGTCCAGGCGAATGCGCTCACGCCGATCTTCATGCCCTGCCCCCGAAAGCACAACCGTCTTGAATTCTGTCGCAATCCTACCGCACAGGCTTCCGGGCGGTCCGGATCATTCCTTGCGGCGACGACAAAAGGATATAATCTGGCTCATGGCGGCGCGTGCGCAAACCGAACTCCCGGAAGCCGGTGGGCTGCGAGACTCCTCTGTCGAAGGAGGCGAGACAGCCGCGCGCCTGGCCGCCCTGGAAGCCCGCCTGGCGCAGTTGCCGAACCTCATGGTGGCATATTCCGGCGGCGTGGATTCAGCCTTCCTGGCGGCCACCGCGCATCGCGTGCTTGGCCCGCGCATGCTTGCCGTGCTGGCCGATTCACCCAGTCTCGCCCGCCGGGACATGGAGCAGGCAGGCGCCTTCGCGCAGTCGGTCCAGATGCCGCTACGCGTTGTCGCAACCGACGAGCTGGAGCGGCCCGAATACCAGCGCAACGACGCCAATCGCTGCTTCCACTGCAAGGACGAGCTCTTCGCCGTCATGGAATCGCTGGGCGCGAAGCTGGGGTTTTCGCACATCGCCTACGGCATGAACGCCGACGATACACGCGACTTTCGTCCCGGCCAGCGCGCCGCAGAGCAGCATGCAGTTCTGGCTCCCCTGGCCGAAGCTGGGCTTACCAAACTGGAGGTGCGCTCGCTCGCCAAGGCCGCGGGGTACCCGCTGTGGGACCGCCCGGCTGCGCCTTGCCTGGCCTCGCGCGTCGAGTACGGCCGCACTGTCACCCGGGAAGTCCTTGAGCAGGTGGAGCGCGCCGAGGAAAGCCTTCGGCAACTCGGCTTTCGCGAGCTCCGCGTCCGCCATCACGGCGACCTGGCGCGCATTGAAATCGCTCGCGCAGAACTGCCCCGGGCCCTCTCCATGGAGATGCTTGACGCCATCACCGCGGCACTCAAACAGGCCGGCTACCAGTACGTCACGCTCGATTCCTCCGGCTTCCGCTCCGGCTCCATGAACGCAATCCTGCCCGCAGACATCCTTGTCCGGCGCGGCGCCTAGCGGACGATTTAGAATCACTGTCAATGCGTATTGGATATCTGGAGTGCTTTTCCGGCATTAGCGGCGACATGCTACTGGGCGCGCTGGTTGACGCCGGTGTTCCCTTCACCCATCTTGAGCAAGCCGCCGCGGCATTGAACGTGGGCGCGCGCCTTGAGGTGCGCAAGGTGATGCGCGGCGGCATCGCCGCCACCAAAGTGGATGTCATTACCCCCGATCATCCAGCGCATGGCGCGCAGCAGCCCCATTCCGAGGCCGAGCAGTCGCAACAGGGACATGCTCCAGCAGAGCATTCCCATGCGCCACACACACATGCCTCCCACAGTCACACTCCACATCGTCATCTCTCATCGATCCTGTCCATCATCCGGTTGTCGCCGCTGAGTGAGACGGTAAAGGCGCGCGCCGCGCGGGCCTTTCAGTTGCTCGGCGAAGCCGAAGCCGCTATCCATTCCATCCCCATTGAGAAAGTGCACTTCCACGAAGTTGGCGCGGTGGACACGATCGTCGATATCGTCTGCGCCGCCGCGGGTTGCGAGGCCCTCGGCGTCGATCGCTGGCTTGCGTCGCCTCTCAACGTTGGAAGCGGAACCGTCGTCTGCCAGCACGGAACGCTGCCCGTCCCCGCGCCCGCCACACTCGCTTTGCTCGGCGATGCTCCGGTCTACGCCGCCGGCCCGCCCATGGAGCGCGTCACACCCACCGGGGCAGCCGTATTGAGAATGCTCGACGTGTCGTACGCGCCGCTCCCCGCACTGCGCATCAAGACCTCCGGCTGCGGGGCCGGCGGTCGCGATACACCCGGCGAGCCCAATCTGCTTCGCCTGCTGGTCGGGGAAGCGGAGGCCGCGTCGGAGAACTCCGAATCCATCGCCATCATCGAGACCGTCATCGACGACTCAAGCCCGCAATTGCTGGGCTACGTCAGCGAGTTGCTGCTCGCCTCCGGCGCCTGGGATGTCTACCGCGTCGCGGTGCAAATGAAAAAGGGCCGCACCGGCGTGCAGCTCACCGTGCTCTGCCGCCCCGACCTAGTCCCCGCGTTGCGCGATCTCATCTTTCGTGAAACCACCACCATTGGTTTGCATTGGCGCATCGAAAACAAGATCGCCCTCTCCCGCGAATTTCACAAAGTCGAAACCCCCTGGGGCGAAGTGCAAATCAAGATCGCGCGCTGGCCCTCTGGCAAGGTCGCCAACACCTCGCCCGAGTATGAAGACTGCCGCATCATCGCCGAGCGGCACAGTCTCCCTCTCAAGCAGGTCATGCAGGAAGCCATGCGCATCTACGCGGCCTCTGATGAAGCAAAGGAGCACTGATGGATCGCACCCAGATCGAGGCTCTGCTCAACGAAGTGCGCGACGGCCGCACCGATGTCAACGACGCCCTCGACCGCCTCCGGGACCTGCCTTTCGAAGACATCGGTTTCGCCAAGGTCGATCATCACCGCGCCCTCCGCACCGGCATGCCTGAGGTCATATTTGCTGCCGGCAAGACCCCCGAGCAGGTCGCGCACATCTTTGCCCGCATGCGGGAGCACGGCGGCAACGTCCTGGCCACGCGCGCCTCCGCGGATATGTTCCGCGCCGTTCGCGACCTTGAAGCTGAGGGCAAGCAGCCCCGCGCCGAATACCACGAAACCGCCCGCTGCATCACGCTCAGCCAATCGCCGGCCGCCCCCGGCAACGTGGGCAAAGGATTGATCGCCGTCGTCTGCGCCGGCACCAGCGACCTGCCCGTGGCCGAAGAGGCCGTGGTTACGGCGCGCCTGATGGGCAATACTGTTGAGCTGATTGCGGACGTAGGCGTCGCCGGCATCCATCGCCTGCTGGCGCAAAAAGCCTCGCTGCAATCGGCCCGCGTTCTCATCGTCTGCGCCGGCATGGAGGGCGCTCTGCCCACCGTCGTCGGTGGCCTGGTCAATGCACCGGTCCTGGCCGTGCCCACCAGCGTCGGGTATGGCGCTTCCTTCGGAGGGGTGGCGGCACTGCTCGGCATGTTGAACACCTGCTCGCCGAACGTCTCGGTCGTCAACATCGACAACGGTTTCGGCGCCGCCTGCATCGCCTCGCTCATCAACCGCTTCTGATTTTGCTGCATTGTGAGGCCGATCTGTTGTCAGCGCGTCACTCGGCTACGGATCCCCCAAAATCTCATTTTGGGTCATTGACTCTGCGCGCCTGACTCGTCGTTGAGTATCTTTGCAAAGACCCGCAAGCCGGCCGTGTGCGGCACAGGGATTTGCCCCACGTGCTTGCCAAGCTCCTGACAAAGATCGGTCCTTGGGTCATAAGCAGGCCAAGGAGACAGGCCGGGGCCTGCCGGCTGTGCAGTCTTCGCAAACTGAGTCCAGTAACCAATGATCTCGTTGGAGAGCTTCTCGTCTCCAGGGCCGCTGATCCAGCTCATCCAATACTTCTTGCTCAGCAGAATGCTTTCTTCGCTGTGAAAAGCGCCCAGCGATGCAAACTTCCCACCCCCCGCATAGGTGAACCTGTAGAGGAAGGCTGTTTGTCCTGCCGCTTGCATCTCCCGCGCCAAAAGCCATGCGCCAAAGCCAAATTCGTGGTCCGAGTCCATCTTCACAAATGCTTCGGGGACATCGCTGTCGGCTTTGGCTGGATAGGCGGCCAAGACTTCGCTCGCGCGGGTCTTGAACTCTCGCTTGAGCCATCCTTGATACTCAACAACGGTCCCGGGCCGATAGGACTTTCCTCCGACGATGGGGCTCGCGAAGATCGACACTTCATCCGCATTGCTGCCCACAAGCACCGGGATCCTGGTTTGCCCGCCTCGCGCGAATGTTGCCGCAGGTTGTTCTTGCAAAACCCAGTCGTCCACAATCGGGTCGAAATCCTCATCGTTGACTGCCGCGGCGGCTTGAAGAAGCTCGTCCGCGGAAAGATCGCGCATCTTCACTAGAACTTGAGGATCCCCAGCAAGTCCAAGATTCGCCGCCAGGCCCTTGCCGCGCGTTTCTGCCTGAGAAAGCAGGGAAGAGTTCGAATCGACGCAGAATCCGCTCTGCAAAATCGCTCTTTGGAACAGCCCCGCCGCCAGAGGCGACGCCATCAGGTTGCAGATATCCAGAGATCCGGAGGAAGCTCCAAAGACCGTTACGCGCGTTGGGTCGCCACCAAATCGATCGATATTGCCATGGACCCATCGCAGCGCGGCCATCTGGTCAAGCAAGCCGTAGTTTCCTGAGGAGCGGTGTGCTGACTCGGCTGTCAAGGCAGGGTGCGCGAAGAAACCGAAAACTCCAAGGCGATAGTTGATGCTCACCACAACAACCCCATGCTTTGCCAGCGCAGGACCCAACGGCGGCCACTCCTGGGAGCCTTCGATGTTGCCGCCGCCGTGTATCCAGACCATGACTGGAGCCTTCGAGTTGGTGGACAGGTTCGCCGTCCAGACATTCAGGAAGAGGCAGGCCTCGTTGGTGATCATCTGTTTTCGGCCCAGCATCTCGGGCAGCCAGGAGCTCGGCATTTGCGGACACGCAGGCCCAAACGTTGTCGCTTTGCGGACGCCCGCCCAGATCGCAGGCGGCTGAGGAGGCTGCCAGCGCAGCTTTTCCACGGGAGGTGCGGCATACGGAATGCCGAGGAAAGCAACGTCCCCAGCCTCCGCACTGAAATGGGTTCCCTCCAGCACACCGCCGTCGATCACCACGCGAGGAGCCCTCTGGGCGCAGGCTCTCGTTTGGGTTCCACACCACCCAAGCAGTGTAAGTGCGACCAGGAGTGCCCAGAATCCAGTTCCGCCGCGGGACCGTCTCAGCCCTGCCCACCAACCGAAATCCTGGGATTGAACATCGGCCCCGAGAGTCGCTTCTCGTTCAATTTCATAATCTTCCATGCCATCGGCATTATCACGCAGACAGGACCCGGCCGTTGGGGCGACAGCCAAATGAGATGTCGCCTCGGATCGGAATCCCAGGCTTAGGTCGCGGGCTCAACGCGATTTTCTGCCATAAAGGCGCCCCGCTCCTGCCAATTGCCAACCGGGGGGAACACCGAATCCTGGCCCAGATGGTGCGAAAACTCAGGGCAGCCCCACAGCTGAATTCCTATTCTAGCGTGCATCGCTTCCCACACCATTCTGTGATGCAGGTCACAGCCCAGCCTCCTCCCGAGCGCCAATCATTCCAAGTACAAACAAAACGTCCGCTCCGCGGCGTGCAGAGGAGGCCCGTGCCCCGTTCCCGGTTGCCGCTGTTGCGCAGGATCTCGCAGATCTTCTTTCTGCTCCTCTTCCTGGCACTTCTGATCTTCACCTCGCTGCGCCCTGTTCCCGGCGCCACCAGCGATATCCATCTCCGCGCCCCGGTGCGCCTCTTCTTCCTTCTCGACCCGCTCGTCGCCCTCGTCAATGCATTGGCAGGCCACGCTCTCTATCGCGGCTTGCTGCTCAGCCTCGTCATCCTCATCCCCACGCTCTTTCTGGGCCGCTTCTTCTGCGGCTGGATCTGCCCCATGGGCACGCTGCAGCACTTCGTCGGCAATATGCCCTCCGAGTCCAAGAGGGGCAAGCAGCGCATCGAGGCCAACCGATATAAGAGGTGGCAGACCGGCAAATACGTGGTTCTGATCGCCGGCCTCATTGCCGCCTGCTTCGGCTCCGCGGCTATCGGCTGGATAGACCCCTTCAGCCTGCTCGTTCGCTCTTTTGGCCTTTCGCTGCTGCCCGCGTTCAACGCCGCTGCCCGCGCCGTCCTGCTGCCGCTCGAACACAGCCACATTGCCTTCATCAAGAACACCGGTGAAATCCTCCATTCGATTCTTCTCTTCTTCGTCCTCGACTTCCGCCAGCCCCACTTTTCCCAGGGATTGATCCTCGGCGTTCTGTTTATCGCCATCCTGGCGGCAAGCCTGCGCATGACGCGGCTGTGGTGCCGGGGCATTTGCCCGCTGGGCGCGCTGCTTGGCGCGGTCTCCCGCTGGTCGGTTCTGGGCCTGCACAAGGACCCCGCCGCCTGCGACAAGTGCAACCGTTGCCTGCTCAGTTGCCAGGGCGGAGACGACCCCATCGGCGGCGTGCCGTGGCGCAAATCCGAGTGCCTCATGTGCATGAATTGCGTCGGCAGCTGTCCTCACGACAGCCTCCAGTTCCGCTTCTTCCGCAATGAAAAGGAGGTCGCCAGCCCCGACCTGAGCCGCCGGCGCACCATGACTGGGCTGGTTGCCGGAGCCGCTGTCGTCCCCCTCATGCGCGCCAACACCGGCCTGGGCAAAAGCCGCCACGAGCGCCTGATCCGCCCTCCCGGCTCTCTCGACGAACCCGACTTCCTCTCCCGCTGCATCCGCTGCGGCGAGTGCATGAAGGTCTGCCCCAATACCGCCATCCACCCCACGCTCGACCAGGCCGGCCTGGAAGGCCTCTGGACCCCCACGCTGATCCCACGCATCGGCTACTGCGAGCCCAGTTGCGTGCTCTGCTCTGAGGTCTGCCCGACCGGCGCCATCTGGCAAACCACGCCCAAGGAAAAGGGCTGGGTGGTCGGGGTCGGCACAACCGAAGGCAGGTCCGCCGGGTCGAGCCAGCCCACCCAGCCCATCCGCCTCGGGACGGCTTTTTACGACCGCGGCCGCTGCCTGCCCTGGGCGATGGACACCGAATGCATCGTCTGCGAAGCGTGGTGCCCCGTCTCGCCCAAGGCCATTTACGTTCAGGAAGCCCAGGTCATCGACGCCGCCGGCAACACCAAGACTCTCAAGCAGCCACACGTCGATCCCAGCCGCTGCGTGGGCTGCGGCGCATGCGAGTACGCCTGCCCGCTGCAGGAGCACCCCGCCGTCTACGTCACCAGCATCGGCGAGAGCCGTTCCCCGGCAAGCCAGATTCTGCTCAACCGCAAATAGAGGAGATAACTCCGTGACTTTTCGTTCCATGCATCGGATCTTCGTAACGGTCGTGATCGGGCTCGCCGCCCTCGCCGCTCTCACCGGCTGCAAGAAGAAAGCCATCGACCCGTTCCCCGCATCGGGCGCTGTGGCCGGATGGGAAAAGGTCGGGGACGCCCGCACCTTTGACGCCAAGAACCTCTACCAGTACATCGATGGCGACGCCGAGCAGTACATCTCCGCCGGCGTGGTCACCACCTCGACCGCCGACTACAAGTACCAGGGCCAACTGGAAGCCGTCGTCGACGTGCACACGATGAGAAGCCCCGACGGTGCGCGCAAGATTCTCGAGACGGGCCAGACCGGCGATGCGAAGACTGTTCAACTGGGCGATGCGGGCATCGCCTACGCGCAGAGCGTGATCTTCCGCAAAGGGCCCTACCTGGTCCGCATTGTCGCGTATGAGTCAACGCCCGATACGCCGCAGGCGCTGCTGGCGCTGGCCCATGGCGTGGAAGCGAAACTTTAAACCGCAGCACTGAATCCGTGTACCGCATCCTTGGCGGTTATTGCGAAGGCTGGAAACGAAATGGCGGGAAATGTCATGAGCGACCGTCGTAGTTTTCTCAAATCGGCATTGACTGGCGCCGTGCTGCTGAGTTCGCAGAGCGCCCACGTCCTCCCCGACAGGCCTTCCACGCAAAACGTAGGAGGCCATCAGGACAAGTTCGCCCGGCCCATCGAACCAGGCAAGTCCAAGGTAGTCATCGCGCGCGATCCAGAACTCCACAATTCCCTCGGCCAGATTGATGAGAGGCGTGTCATCGATCTGCTCGACAAGGCCGTGGCCGCTTACACCGGGCGCGACAAGCTAGTCGAGGCGTGGAAGCGCATCGTGCCTGCCGGACAGGTCATCGGCCTGAAGGTGAACACGGTCGGTCTTCGTCCTATCGCCACCCACCTGGCGCTGGTCCTGGCCATCTCCGAGCGGCTGCAACAAGGCGGCGTTGCGCCCGGGAACATCCTGGTGTGGGAGCGCACCGCCGGCGAACTCGAGGCCGGCGGCTTCACCATCTCCACCGACCCCGGCCGCGTCCGCTGCTATGGCTCCGACGTTGCAGGCTTTGAAGACAACGTTGAAACCTGGGGAGTGGCACGCGTTCGCCTTTCGAAGATCCTCACCAGGGAATGTGGCATGGTCATCAATCTCCCCGTCCTCAAAGACCACGCCGGCGCCGGCATCACCTTTGCCATGAAGAATATGTACGGGGCGATCAAGATGGAGGACGTCCCCAGCCTTCACAAGGCAATCTGCAACCCGGGCGTGGCCGACCTGAACTGCATTCCTGCCATCCGCAACAAGGTCCGCTTGACCATTGGGGACGCCATCTCTGGACTCTATGAGGGTGGTCCGCTCTTCCGCCCCGAGCATCTCTGGCATCCCAACGCGCTCATTCTCGGCGAGGACCGCGTGGCCCTCGATCACACTGCCTGGTCCATCATCGAACACAAACGCGCTGAGATGGGCCTTCCCACCCTGGAAGCCGCGGGCAGGGCCCCGCGCTACATTGCCACCGCCGCCGACGCCAGCCATGCTTTGGGCGTTAACAATCCCGATCGCATCGGGCTGCTTGAGGTCTGATGGTGATCTCCATCGGATGTACGCATTGACTGAATGCCGGGCCGTTCGCAACCGGCCGCATTGAAACTGAGAGGGATACCATGAAAAGCCGCCGCGATTTCCTGAAGACAGCAGCAACCGGAGCCCTGGTGCTGGGCTCGCAAAGCAAACTGGGGCTGGCCGCCGCGCTTGACCAGCAAGCCGAAGCCGGCAAGTCGAAGGTCGTGGTCGCGCGCGATCCGGCCCTTCACACCCCGCAAGGCCAGCTCGACGAAAAGCGCGTCCTGGCCCTGCTCGACCGCGCCATGGCGCACTACACGGGGCGCGATAATCAGGTGGAAGCATGGAAGCACATCGTGCCCGTCGACAAGGTGATCGGCATCAAGACTAACGGACTCGGGGGCAAGGGAATATCCAGCCACGCGGTCCTGGTGATGGCCATCGCCGAGCGGCTGCAGCAGGCCGGCGTCAAACCTGGCAACATCATCGTCTGGGACCGCAACGCCCGCGACCTCGAGGTCTGCGGGCTCACCATCTCCACCGATCCAAGCCGTATCCGCTGCTACGGAACCGATGTTGCAGGCTATGAGGAACAGCCCGTAGCCTGCGGCTCGGGCATTGGCGTTTACCTCTCCAAGATCCTCACCCGCCAGTGCGATATGGTCATCGGCGTGCCCATTCTGAAAGACCACAGCGGCGCCGGCGTCACCTTCGCCATGAAAAATATGTACGGCGTGCTGAGCCGTCCGCAGGATCTGCACGACGGCGGTTGCAACCCAGGTGTGGCCGACCTGAACGCCGTCCCAGTCATCCGCGAGAAGGTCCGCTTCACCGTCGGCGACGCCATGACTTCCGTCTATGACGGCGGCCCCGGCTTCAAACCCGAACGTCTCTGGCAGCCCAACGCACTCATCGTGGGCGAGGACCGCGTGGCGATTGACCACACCGCGTGGCAGATGATCGCGCGCAAGCGCGCTGAAGTTGGAATGCCCACCCTCGAAGCCGCCGGCCGGCCGCCGCGTTACATTGCCACCGCCGCCGATGCCAACCACAAGCTGGGAGTCAACAACCCCGAGCACATCAACCTGGTGGAAATTTGACCGGAAGGATAACAATGGCCGGACAAGCCGATCTCAACAATCAATCCCAGCCGGCACCTCTCACGCGTCGCGAGGCCATGCTGCAACTGCTGCGCGTGGGCGGCGTGGCGGCGGGCGCCGGCGCGGCTGCCGTCTGGCTCAGCAGGCACAGCTTCCGGCCTGTTCCCTCGCTGGCCGAGCAGGCGCGGCGCGACCATCGCGTCAGCTCCACTCAGGCCGGAAGCAGCCCGCAGTTCCCGCACCTGACCGTGGTTCAAGGTGGCGAGCCGCGCGCCCTCGTGCAGAGAGCCCTCGCGGATCTCGGCGGTATTGGTCGCTTCGTCGGCCGCCAGGACGTGGTGGTGATCAAGCCGAACATCGCCTGGGACCGCACCCCGGAACAGGCCGCCAACACCAACCCTGAGGTCGTTGCCGAAGTGGTCCGCCAATGCTGGCAGGCGGGAGCCAAACGCGTCATCGTCACCGACGTCAGTTGCAACGAGCCGCGCCGCTGCTTCCAGCGCTCCGGCATTCAGGCCGCCGCACGCGCAGCGGGAGCTGAAGTCATCCTCCCCGACCCCGAGCTTTACCGCGAAGTCGATCTCGGCGGCGTGGTGCTCAAAAGCTGGCCTGTCTTCACGCCCTTCCTCGAAGCCGACAAGATCATCAACCTGCCCATCGCCAAGCACCACAGCCTGGTGGGCGTGACGCTGGGCATGAAGAACTGGTACGGCATTCTGGGTGGCCAGCGCAACCGGCTGCACCAGCAGATTCACCAGAGCCTGGCCGACCTGGCCAACTTCATGCTGCCCACGGTCACGCTGCTCGACGGCTATCGCATCCTCATCCGCAACGGCCCCACCGGCGGCAGCCTTGAGGATGTCGTCCTGAAGAAGACCATGGTCGCCGGCACTGATCCCGTGGCCCTCGACGCATACGTCGCCAAGGCCTGGTGGAACCTCGACCCCGAGCACCTGCCGTATCTCGAAATGGCCGCCGCCCGCGGCCTGGGCACAGTGGAGTTCGACAAGCTGCCGGTCAACTTCAGTCAACTTGGTTAGTGCAGCCAGCTGCGCTCCAGGCCGTGCAAACGGCGTCTGCCGCACCGCAGGTGCCGTCTGCCCCACCGCAGGTGGTTACGGTCTGTCGTAGAAGCGGAAGAACAGCGACGGCTTCGACACCGGCTCAGCCTTCGCCACCAACTCCGTAGCCTGCCCGTCGCTTAACGGCGTAAACTCGCGCGCCAGGTGGACGTTCTCTTCCAGTTGCGCCACCGTATCGCAGCCGATGATGACCGTGCTCACGGGCCTGGACAGCGTGTAGTACATGGCCTCGCGCATGGTCAGCGTGCCGGGCGAAGTAGTCTGGAAGGTCATGCCTTCCCAGGAGTGCTTCTGCTGTTCGACCGGCGGCGGCGTCCAACTGGAGAGAAGCCGGCTGCGGCCCGGAATCTTCATGCCGATGATGCCCATCTGGCGCTCGACGGCCAGCGGCAGCAGCTCCTGGTTGAAGCTGAAGTGGTGCGGGTCGGCGGCGTTCATCGCCATCAGAATCGTGTCGAAGGGGTAGCGCTTGATGCCTTCCATCAGCGCGCCGGGGCGGTAGTGGCCCGTGAGCCCCAGATGGCGAACCACCTTCTGCTCCTTCATCTCGATGAGGGCTTCCATGGCGCCGCACTTGGCGAAGACTTCGTTGATATCGAACATGGTGCCGATGTCGTGCAACTGCCACAGGTCCACGTGGTCGGTTTGCAGCAGTTGGAGCGACTTATCGATCATGCGCATGGACCCCTCGCGGGTGCGCTCCTTGGTCTTGGTGGCGAGGAAGGCCTCGTTGCGGCGATGGGACATGACCTTGCCGACGTACTGCTCGCTCCAGCGCTCGGGACCGCCGTAGATGGACGAAGTGTCGATGTAGTTGACGCCCATGTCGAGGGCGCGCTCGATGATGGGCACAGCCACTTCGAAGTTGCTGGGCTTCTCCAGGCTGGCCTGGCCGCCGAGCGAAAAGATGCCCACCCTGTAGCCGGTCTTGCCTAGGTTGCGCGTGGGCATGGCGGTTGGAGTGACCGGATTTACGGGCAGCGCGGGCATGGTTCTGGGCGTGTCTGCCACCAAGGCTGATGGCGCCAGCAATGCGGCTGTCACCGCGCCGCCGGCCTTGAGGAATTCGCGGCGGCCGTGCCTGCCACTGGTGGAATGCTTGTCGCTCATAGGAACCTCCACGCGAGTCGAGCTGTTTTGAGCCTTCATCATAATCCATGTGCGCTGCGGAAGGGAAAGACAACGGGGCACGGAGGATTGGGCTGGCCCAGGGGCTCTGTCATGAGGTCTGTCCGCACCGTCGAACGGCCAGTCAGATTCGCGGGAAACCGAACAGGATCGAGAAAGTAGTCGCCAAAGGATTCAGTCTGCCGCTACACTCCAATGGATCGCAAATCGACTCAATTGGAGGGAACAAAAACCAATGGCCGCATCGAATCTACGCCACATGCACTTCGTTCGTCTGTTCTTTTGGCCGCTGGCAGCCTTGCTGCTGGTGCTGGCGCCCACGCTTGGCGCTCAGACGGTGCCGCCGGCGCTTGCGGCTCCGCCGGCGGGGCCGCCGCAGACGGGCTCGAACGGCGAGAAGCTGATTGGCATGCCGAAGTTTCATCAGCCCGCGCCCTACGACATTGACGAGCACACCGGCTACAAACAGATCTTCGACGGCAAAAGCCTGACGGGATGGGACGCCGACACCAGCATCTGGCGCGTGGAAAACGGCCTGATGGTGGGCGAGACCCTGGAGGGCAAGCCACGGGGCAACAACTACATTGTCTATCGCGGCGACCAGACGCGCGACTTCGACCTGAAGCTGCAGATGAAGATCGAGAAGGGCGGCGGCGGCGGCATCCAGTACCGCAGCGCGACCGGGGTGCCGTGGACGCGGCCGCAGCCGAAGGGACAGCCCCCCTATGACCTTAATTTCATGATGACCGGGCCGCAGGCCGACTACTGGTTCCCGGTGAGCGCAATGACCTCGTCGTTTACAGGGCAGTGGTACTCGGAGAACACCATGCAGGGGATTCTGGCCTATCGCGGCCAGGTGACGCAGGCGCTGCCGGGGCAGCCCAATCGCCTGGTGGCGCGCATCGGCGACATTCAGGCGCTGGGCGGCTATGTGAAGACCAACGAGTGGAACGACTACGAGGTGATTGCGCGCGGCGGCGTGATGATGCACATCATGAACGGCCAGTTGATGGCGGTCTTCATCGACGACAACAAGGACTCGGTGAATAACCAGCCGGGACTGATCGGATTTGAGATCGAAAGCGAGCCTTGCAAGATTTCGGTGCGGGATATCTGGCTGCGGAAGTTCGACTAGAGAACGTCTGAATAAGCCGGCGCCTTGAAGGGGCACGGCTTTGGCCGTGCCGTAAGGGCCGGGAAATCAAGCGGGCTTAATCCCCTGATGGAATGTTGGCCCCGCAACAAGGACTTGTTGAGAGATTCCCAGGAGCGTTTTCTGCTCGCTCGTTGATGATCCGTCTGGACTTCTGTGGTCTCCCTCCCTTTGCGCCAAGGACGCACAAAGGATGGGGACCCAGAGTCCTGTTCACACTTGCATCGAAAATCCGG